>WLWD01006027.1_pt1 | contig 179986 bp, 107 predicted proteins | sample 6712731 | NCBI WGS metagenome assembly WLWD01 (sample SAMN12718690, study PRJNA576275) | sponge metagenome | isolation source: marine sponge | host: Mycale hentscheli | place: New Zealand: South Island, Marlborough, Capsize Point | collected 2014-11-01 | reverse complement strand
AAAAAAAAAAAAGAAGAGAAAAGAAAATCCTGTATGAAATTCTGAATGGACATTGCAGCAGAAGCATAATGAATAATAGTATAACCTGGGTATAGTGGCCCAATGTGAACACAGGGGATATGGAAAATATTGCCTTAAGCCACATCTGCTTTACTTTAATGCAATTCCTATGTGGAAACATGCATTAGGCCAAATTTACTAAATAATAAATGGTCGCATTCACAATATCTTAATGACTTGACTATAGCTGGGTTCTTTTACCGGTAACCAATGCCACATTGTCAAATAATACAACAAGCATTATCACTAAGATACTATGTTGCATTCATAAATTCAAAGTTCACAAGTTTATGCTGTGATAGAGCCAGTTGCAATGCTGATTGAAAATGAAGCACCAAGGGTGCAAACCTCAGCATTTTGTGCACTAGCTACCTATTACAAAGACCAAAAGAATAATTTACTTGGCTAGTATCAATATGAAATTCAATATGTAGCGCACGCAAGTGCAATGGGAAACAAAGGGAGAGGTGTTTTCAGTTGATACCGAAAAGATGTTCAGGCAGCATTTAATTGGTGGTCTGTTGAGTACAAGACTGCATCAAGCAGTACTACTCAACAGTATTAAGGTAAAAAGTGGAGGTCTTAGAAGTTGTGGATTGTCGTAGCTCAGTGGCTACAATACTGGTGGCTAAAACCAGGGGTCCTCGGTTCGATTCCCCGGGATTTTTAAACAAAGTACCTTTGTTTTTCTAGGACCCTTTTAGAAAGGTTCGTGCTTTTTATTATTATTATTATTAATGAGTTTGTGTGGAAACTGCGACCTTGAGTTGCTTTATCGGCCATTAATGTATTATTTGTTAACAAGGGGGAAAAAAACTAAGACATAGTACTGTATAGTTACGACAAATAATACACTGATTGTCTGCAGGTTCGCAATTTAGAACTCTTAAAATTGAGATTCGGAGATGAGCATCTTCATTTCTGTGATGTCATGGTGAAAGATGTTACAGACTCTAAGAGGATAAACTCTCGTATTATGAGTGATTTTGAGAAAGAAGGCCATTCAGAGGTATAGTTCTGTAAACAATAAAATCTTAGTGCCTCTAGTAACATGGTCTAATATCACTTTTAACTGTATATAAATAAAAAAGTTAATTATCTCAAGAACCTTAACTGTAGCTATATTATATAATATAACTTGACTCATATTGTAGTGTTAACTTGCTTTTTATACATTCTAATCTGATTTGTGTGTAGGATAAAGAAGACTCAATGCAGCTGAATGGCTTAATATTATCCTATAACTTCTGGCCAACATTCAGGGAAGAAGATTTTTTAAAGCACCCAGAGTTTTTAGCGGAGTAAGTCAAGTAGCTTTGTTTTGTGTTGTTTTTTTATGTTATTGTTATTGTTGGTTTGTTTTTTGTTGTTGTTTTTTGTTGTTGTTTTTATTGTATTTTAGGGTGCATACATAGTTTATTTTTAACTACTGGTATATTATATATTAAGTACCTCATCCATTACAGTTAGTTTACTACAGACTTAGCCTATTGCACCACGGAGTAAGAAAAGCAAGTTTTAAATTGGCTACGTGTTTCTCTAGTCACCTTTTAGCTTTCATACTTCTGCCATTCCATCCACCAATTTCACTATGGCATATTGTGTATGTTTCTTTGCATCTGAATTTTCAGTTCAAATAAATCAGAATGGTTATGTTGTTATTTATTTAGGAAGTTAGAGAAATATACCAAATATTACAAGAAATTGAAGGGAATGCGTACTTTGGAATGGAAGCCTCACTTAGGTCTCGTTCAAGTAAGAATACTGGACTATTGTTCTTTTCATTAAAAAGTATTAATTTTCTTTACATACTGATTTCATTAACTGCTTTATATATGCATTCACATTTTGAGCAGTATCGTACAATAATCAATTAATTTCTGTTGGCAATGTACTGTTTTGTTATCACTATATAATAGCACTGAAGAATGTCAGTAGCTAGATTACGCATTGAACTTGACTCTTTCAGTTGCCCCACATGACATCTTTATTCAGAGGGTAACTCATTGGCAGTTTCAGTCTGAGTACTAGTCTGTCATCTTTATTCAGAGGGTAACTCATTGGCAGTTTCAGTCTGAGTATAGTCTGTCATCTTTATTCAGAGGGTAACTCATTGGCAGTTTCAGTCTGAGTATAGTCTGTCATCTTTATTCAGAGGGTAACTCATTGGCAGTTTCAAGTCTTGAGTCTAAGTCTGTCTCTTATTCAGAGGGTAACTCATTGGCAGTTTCAGTCTGAGTCTAGTCTGTCATCTTTATTCAGAGGGTAACTCACTGGCAGTTTCAGTCTGAGTCTAGTCTGTCATCTTTATTCAGAGGGTAACTCATTGGCAGTTTCAGTCTGAGTATAGTCTGTCATCTTTATTCAGAGGGTAACTCATTGGCAGTTTCAGTCTGAGTCTAGTCTGTGTCATCTTTATTCAGAGGGTAACTCATTGGCAGTTTCAGTCTGAGTCTAGTCTGTCATCTTTATTCAGAGGGTAACTCACTGGCAGTTTCAGTCTGAGTCTAGTCTGTCATCTTTATTCAGAGGGTAACTCATTGGCAGTTTCAGTCTGAGTATAGTCTGTCATCTTTATTCAGAGGGTAACTCATTGGCAGTTTCAGTCTGAGTCTAGTCTGTCATCTTTATTCAGAGGGTAACTCATTGGCAGTTTCAGTCTGAGTATAGTCTGTCATCTTTATTCAGAGGGTAACTCATTGGCAGTTTCAGTCTGAGTATAGTCTGTCATCTTTATTCAGAGGGTAACTCATTGGCAGTTTCAGTCTGAGATCCTAAGTCTGTCATCTTTATTCGAGGGTAACTCATTGGCAGTTTCAGTCTGAGTATAGTCCTGTCCATCTTTATTCATAGGGAACCATTGGCAGTTTCAGTCTGAGTCTAGTCTTGTCATCTTTTATTCAGAGGGTACTCATTGGCATTTCTGTCTGATCTATTCCTGTCATCGTTATTCAGAGGGTAACTTCATTGCAGTTTTTCAGGCTGGTCTAGTCTGTCATCTTTATTCCAGAGGGTAACTCATTGGCATTTCGTCTGAGTCTAGTCCTGTAATCTTTAGTCAGAGGGTAACTCATTGGCAGTTCATGTCTGAGTCTATCCTGTCTCTTTATTCAAGGGTAACTCCACTTGGCAGTTTCAAAGTCTGAGTCTCAGTCTGTCATCTTTTATTCAGAGGGGTACCTCATTGGGCAGTTTTCAGTCTGAGTCCTGTCTTGTGCATCTTATTTCAGAGGTAACTCATTGGCAGTGTCAGTCTGAGTCTAGGCTGTCATCTTTATTCAGATGGAACCATTGGCAGTTTCAGTCTGAGTCTAGTCTGTCATCTTTAAGTCAGAGAGTAACTCCATGGCAGTTTCAGTCTTGTATAGTCTGTCATCTTTAATTCAGAGGTAACTCATTGCAGTTTCAGTCTAGTATCGTCTGTCATCTTTATTCGAGAGGTACTCATTGGCAGTTTTCGGTCTGATCCCCTAGTCTGTCATCTTTATTCAGAGGGTAACTCATTGGTAGTTTCAGTCTGAGTCTAGTCTGTCATCTTTATTCAGAGAGTAACTCATTGGCAGTTTCAGTCTGAGTATAGTCTGTCATCTTTATTCAGAGGGTAACTCATTGGCAGTTTCAGTCTGAGTCTAGTCTGTCATCTTTATTCAAGGGTAACTCATTGGCAAGTTTCGGCGGTCTGAGTCCTAGTCTGTCCTCTTTATTCAGAGGGTAACTCATTGTAGTTTCAGTCTGAGTCTAGTCTGTCATCTTTTATTCAGAGTGTAATCATTGGCAGTTTTCAGTCTGAGTCTATCGTCATCTTTATTCAGAGGTAACTCATTGGCATTTTTCAGCTGGATCCCTATCTTGTCATCTTTTTCAGAGAGTACCTCTTGCGTTTCGTCTGGTATAGTCTGTCATCTTTATTCAGAGGGTAACTCATTGGCAGTTTCAGTCTGAGTATAGTCTGTCATCTTTATTCAGAGGGTAACTCATTGGCAGTTTCAGTCTGAGTATAGTCTGTCATTTGTGACATTTAGTTTTTAAGATTATTGTGCATTTTTCAGCTATTCCGATTCATTATAATTAGTTTACAGGATTCTAAATAGTGTACATGTATGTATGTATATACACCTGCAAACCATGCAGGCAGGCACTTGTCAGAATTGTGACTATGTTGTTGTTTTGTTTTAGGTAGAATTGGAATTGGCTGACAGATCCTTAAGTTTCAGTGTATCACCAATCCGTGCCACTATTATCTACAATTTTCAGGAGCAGAGTAAATGACTTACAGTACAATGCACAGCTATACACACTGTTTATGTACTGAACAAGGCCTAATACTTGTTGCCATATAGGAACAGCATTAAATATACAGGGTTTGGCATACGGCAATATTTCTCCATTATATATATAATATATATATTTATACCATGGTTGCTACGGTAACACCCATGGATTAAAAGTGATATTTTCCCAGGTGATTTTTCCTGGGGCTATGATATTTTCCCGGTGTGGTGTCAAGCGAATTCTGCGAATTCTTCCGTGTTTCAGGCCCAAAATTAAAATTCAATTAAAATTCAATTGAAGCACGCCAGAAAGTTTACTTTAGCAAGTTTACTTTAGCAAGTTTACTTTAGCATTGTAGCTGCCAGCTGTTATCTCCTGATCTAACTCTACCTGGGCTGCTCAGCAGTAAGCAGTAAAGCAGCTAGCTGTGGTAAATTCCTGTGGTATGAGAGCGGCAGGAGAGTTATATGTGGTAGGGCTGGTCCCATATAGGTGGATATGAGAGAGTAGTAGTAGCAGCAACTATGGTATAAAACAGTTGTGCCATGGCAACATCAGGGTTATGGAATATCACCGCCCTTATCCCTCGGGCTTCGCCCTCGGGATCGGGACGGTTATATTCCATAACCCCTCGTTGGCCATGGCATAACTATTACATATATTGTTATGCTACACATTCACGTATAATTACATAAGGTCTTGGACGGTTTGTGCACCAGCCCTAATATCTTCCAACCCTAGTTCCATCCGGAAGCATCTGGGCTACTGGGTTGGGCAAGGAGTCCTCAAGCGGATTCCAATGACACATTCACCGTCATTGAGACAGTAATCAGAAAAAACTCGAGGTCCAAATATCGGTACGGCTCCATTGTTGGGCATTCATGTTTGGAAAATGGAATCTTAGTATACCGACTTCTTGTGTGTTTACTTCTTTAGTAATGTACTATGAAAAATGTATGGAAGAAATTAATAATCCAATATTTGGAAATATGTAATTACTCAGGATGATTGGAATTTTCATATTAATTTTTTTTTTTTTTTTTTTTTTTTTTTTTTTTTTTTTTTTTTTTTTTTTGTCAATTTTTTTTTTGTCAATTTTTTTTTGTTACTTTTTGTTTGTGAGTTGTTTTTTGTTATTCGTAGAATTATACAATATCTTCAACTCATAGCAATTTTTGTTTTGAAATATTTCTTTGTGCATGGTTTAGAAACAGATGACTATGAGGAGTCAGCAATGGCATCAGCAGATGACCAACGAGAAAGTGAATTTCAGGTAGTTTTTATATATGTATCAGCATTAGGATCCAAAGAGAGAAGGGGACAAAGACTCCCTATTGCTTTCCCCCCCTCCTCTTCCCCCTCCCCCCTCCTCTTCCCCCTTAATGAAACCCTGCATGAATTCATTTACTCATGCATTGTACGGTTCAGTAATTAACCCTCAGTGTGCGTGCGTGAGATGGTTATAGTAATCATCCTGTCTGTTTGTCTGTCTGTCATGCTCTGATTTCAGAGATTACTGACACTTAACCATTTATTTAGGTATAAACTTATTCACAATGACAATTTAAGACCTTTCATTGTGCTACTTACTTCATTTTGGGCTGATTTGTTAGAAAATGTGGAGCTGAGCTATGTGTAGGTACCTGCTAGCTTTTATGGGTAACACCCCCTAACGTCACATTTTAATCACTTGAGCGAATAACTTCTTGCTGCCCTGCGGTAGTTTTTCGTTATGCTGGGAAGTTAACAAAATGCTGGAAGTGGAGTTCTGCATTGAAAACATAGACCGGTGAATGTCTCTGGCCTGTTCAGCTTCTCTTATGAAGACAGCGTTTACATGTACCATTTATATTGCTCGAGCTATATTGATGCCTGATAAGATCGGCCAATAAATTATTGTTTTGGTCTTGAGATGATTTTGTATTAGCTAGCTAGCTAGTGTATAGTAGCGCTGAGGAGTTGCACCTTTAGTGCTTTATTCTGATAGCAATGGGAAGATGTCTCCTTTGAGCGCGCTTAATCTTTTTGTTTGTTGGGTTTTATTCTGTCCAGGTATTCTGGGCTTACATTGTTGGCATGCTAACTAGTCTGGGGAAAATGAAGTTGGAAAGGATTCAGTACATGTTGAAGATGTTTGCTACACAAGGACAATCTCAGAAAGAATGTTCAGATGTAAGGCATTGTTCTTACTGAGCAGTCGTTGGTAATTAAGATATTATTTTACATTTGTGTCTATTTATAGTCGGAACTGAAGATGTTTTTGGACAAAAAAGTACAAGAACAGCAACTAGTAATAGCTGGTGGGGAGTATCAATTGCCTAAATAGAGATTATGTGGGTGTAATTTATGTTCAACTATTCTAAATTTAATTTACTTTTAATATAAAGTTTAGTATGAGTTTAATTTCGTATCTATGATTTATAGGACTATACTAAAGTAGTAAAAACTAATCTTATTTTGCTGCAAGTTTGCTTTATAGAGTAAAAGCCTCTGTACACTATCTACAAATTATAGTTGAGCCTGATAATTTACTTAAGAATTGAAGTGATATAATTAAAAGCAGACACAAGTCATAAAAATTGGGGCTAGTTTTCTATCACTAACTATAATAACTATAATATTTGAAGAGTAGGTCATGTTAAAAAGGCAACTGGTTGTTTCTAGTAGACTACAGGACGTTAACAAGAGATTTTTCTTCTGAGTTTTGCATACGGTAAGGTAGTGAGTCTTCAAGATGATGTGGTCTTCTTCTTAATTTAGTATAGATTATGTTAATCATTTTTCTTGATAACATCCACACCTTGTTAGGGCAAACTATAAATATGAGAGTAGCTGTACCCTGGAGGAGTAAACAGGAAGTAAACAGAAGAGCTGGGTATATGGTGCTGTTAAAGTGGTTTGACAGTGGCAACATCAGGTAGCTATAGCTCAGAGCTAGCAGTGCTGATATGCTTAGGTACTCATTGCTCGGTTTTTTGTAAGGCTTTATCACTGCTATAGCAACTGCATAGCATATGAGAAGCATTGCCATAACAGTAAAGTATATATTGTCTAGCAATTTTAGGAGAATTATTACGTTCAAGAGTCTCAGAGCTACGTTCACTGCTGCCATGTATCGGAAATCATATTTATCATGCAAGTAGCAGCCGTGGAGTGAGTCCATCAAAATGTGCATAAAGTGACTATTGCACTTGATAGCATTCAACAGTTTTTGAAATAATAAATTTGGGTAGCAAAGCAGTAGGAGAAATGGGCAGACATTAAAGACAAGTAGCATAAATATGGCAAGAATTCCATATGGTAAATGAGCTCCTCGGAATACTGTAAGAGAGCTATCATAATATGAAACTGTTCTCGCTATGCTGCCATTGACAGCATAAATATCAGTAGAGGTAAGCAAGTCTATACTGGTATTCAAAATCTTCAAGTAAGAGAGAATCATAAAGGTGGAAAAGTAGCCTACCATGGAGTTCTTGATATTCCAGTTTGGTATTAATTTAGAGGAACACTTTCGTATTGGAGTACAAATCCACACGATACATGGGTACCTATCATGCATTTTTATGATTCCATATGTGACCAATAGTAGCACTTGTGGATATACTGCTATCATGTATTCTAGCACTATGACATCAAGTGCTGTCCAACTAGGCTCAATGCAGAATGGCTGATATATCAGACGAAAAAAATCAAGATTCCAAGCACTGAAAAATGTGAGCAGGCACCCAAGGAACCTCTCTAAGTGTTTATTAAAGATGTTTACATTGGAATTGACTACATAGCGTAATAGTTGGGGACTGCTTAAGATCTGACTGGCCATTATGAAAGAATTCAATGGTCCTGAACTGGCTGATATCCTAAACAAAGCTATGGTGATGAAGAACAAAGTCAAAGGTAGGTAGGCTACTGCAATGTATTTGGCCCATGCTATCCACTTGTTGTTGGCACACTTGATGCAAGTAAGCGAGTAGGAGTACATGGGGACTCCATATTCTGGTTCACACTGCCCACATAACAGCCCCCTTCTGTGGTGAAGACTGCAAAACAATCTGTTGAAGAATGCCACTGAGTCCCGAGCCTTCAATGTGCCATTGTTCAAGAGGAAGTTGTAGCAGGTGTGAGGAGTCTGTGCTGCTAGCACTTGAGTAGAGTTTGAAGTTATTATTATACAGTTCTTGACAGAGAGCTGGAGAGTGTCATTGTCACAAATAATGAGCTCATGGATGGAGTTGCCACACACACATTTGCTGTTGTTGCCTGCTAACGGTCTGGTCCAGCCTTGGCAGGACAATTGCCCATTGACAACTTGGAAGACTACAGCAAGAAAGAATATAACCATATTGCTTTAACCACTGGTTAATTTCTTCAGTATGGCACTGTTTTAGTTACGGGATTAGTTTGGGTATATCTGGTATTGTCCTGTTTTTGCACTAACTGAAAGTAAAAGCACATTACAGTACTTGTTTTTCTAACTTGAGGAAGTAACTATGGTTATAGAGTGTTTGGGAGGTTTTACTTGAGTCAACTGTCACTGTACAACTCCCACTGGGACGGTGAATACATAGGGGTAGTGAATATATAGGGGCGCTGAATATATAGGGACGGTGAATACATAGGCGGTGAATATATAGGGGCGCTGAATATATAGGGGCGCTAATATATAGGGGTGGTGAATACATAGGGGTGGTGAATACATAGGGGTGGTGAATGACTAAGTAAGTTTACTCCTTACTAGTTCCTTACCATCAAGCCATGTTGTTATTGTAGTTGCCGTAGTTGTTTTTGTTATATTGTTGTTAGTATCATTGTTATTGTTATCAATTGTTTGGAAATAACCAAAGTTGTAGGATACCAAGGAATATGTAAGGTGTATTTGGTAGCTATAGAATAAAATGTATGTGTCTTGTATAAAGCAACACAACTGCACTGATTGATTAAGGTATGCGTTGACTGTTGCTAGGCTTGAATATAGCTACTTGCTGCTTGTTGTTTCTTTCTTTATTTTTTTTTTCTCCCTTCATTGATGAAGTTGAAAGTGTTCTAAATGAGACTCCAGTGGTATAATTGACTTCACTGAAGCTTCTTAGTGGTAACACTGGAGAATAATGCATGAAATTATGGTACAATACACTTGTAAAATATAAAGGCGTGAAAGTTTACTTTTTGTAATAAGTAGCTTATAAACCTATTCACTGTGTTCCAATGATCCATATTCATTCACCTTTTTTGTACTGTATTAATAGTGCTTCAAATCATTTCAAAGAATGTGTGATACATGTACTATACTATGCTGAAGTGAGATAATATATCAGAACTTGTTTGGTGAGATATTGATTGGAGTACTTACTGTCATTACTGTGTGTGAGACTAACTATTACTTTTGTATTCTTTATTCAGAAAATTTTAAGAGCAAAAAAATGTTAAAATAGCAATACCACATGACAGCTATTAGGATACTTCTTATAGCTTTCCACTGCAGTTAGAAATAGCATTTTAGTCATGGAAGTTTACAACTACTTGTGGTGTCCGAATTGGGAAAATGATAGCAATTCCATTTTATTATCTGACATCTCTAGAAAGCTAGCTTATTTGCTGCCATATAGTAGTAGTACTTCTACTCACACAAGTAAGGACGCCATATTTACACATGTGACTGATATGCAGACTTTTGTGGTTGTGTCAAGAGCTCAAAACAGTAAGATATTTCTGGTAAGGGGTTTCAATGTCATTTGACCGAACATGTAAAAAAACTGTTTTTTTTACAACAAGAAATTACATACTTTTATTCACTATTAATGTGGTATTTTGTTGCCACAAAGTATTTCACCAGCCATACTACAATAAAATATTCACTACAACACAATAATATAAACTCAGTTAAATTTGCATTTGATCTCAAATTGCATAGTGAAATTATTTTATTTTTTTTAACAAATATAATATCAGTCTAGCTACATGCTATTACTCTAGTGAATTGTCCATCCAGATACACACAACAATGATTTGAAATCATTTTTTTGTTCTTGCTTGATTTGTTTTGTCTTTGCATAAAAACTATAATGTACTCATGGTGTGAATAAACTCCGGCATAAAATAAAAGTACGCCTTCCTACATCTTATTCTTCATGCTCAGCAATCAATGGTTCACGTTCATGTGGGATATCTGCAGTAGGCGGAGGGTAATTGTCCATTTTCTTAAACCACTGGTCATTCTTCACTATCTTTTTAATATCCGAATATTTCTTTACAATCCAGCCTGTTATTACCAGAGAAAACCTCAGTCGTCTTAGTGATAACCATATATGGTATGTGACTATTCCACTGAAGGCTATCAGTGAGGACCCTGCTGAAACTTGAAAAACTATTTCAAAAACTACTTCCTTTGCTCTAACATTTTTTAGAGCACTATATCCTTTACCCAAACACATGGCACAGAGATTGAGCAGAAAGAAATATTCCAACCAGTCCAGCCATTGGTTGGAGTACAATCCAGGACGTGTGGAAGCTGCCACTACAAGTAGGCACATGATCACCACCATGGTTATTCCCACCTTGATTAAAGGATCATTCAAAGAGTTCAGGCCAGCAGCGATAGAAATGCCAGCTCTAGCAATTAACAGTAGCCCAGGCCAAATCCTGCCATGGTCAGTATAAGGACCTGTGAAGGCATCCAGGAATGGCTTCAGTCTCAATATCCAATGAAAGAGTTTGAATTGTGAATACTGAGGCAGCCTTCTGATGAAGACTAAAACAAACATGAAGGGCAGGCACATCAGAGCAAAGAAGAGTGAGAAGATAAAAATTAGGAGGTGCTTACCATGTAAGTAGTGTATAGTGGGATCTACCAGCCACCTAGGTTTACTGGTCATATTTGTGCCATCAACATTAATGATGTCGTACCTTATACGGGAGAAATTGAAAATAATGGAATGCAAGAATCGTGTGTAGGATAGCAAAACCAAAGTGGCTAGTACTTTGGTGGCATTTTTGCTGGCAAGTTTTGCTATCCACTGGTATCTGCTACACAGTCGAATGATTAGAATGCTCAGAACCCAAATGTAGATGGGGAAAACAAAATCAAGCCACGCCTTCTGATATGGAGTCATTCCATCGAATAGACACATAGGAATTGCAAGGTCAAGGTTTAGCCAACCAATAAATACTTTGAGGAGCTTGCAAAACTTTGGACTGTGTGTACATTGCAGTGGCAATAAAGAGAGTGTGTTACTTTCAAGTACATTAGCGTAGAATAGAAGTCCACTCAATGTTCCTTCAGCTACTGTTAGGTTTGTAACAGTCAAGAAAATCACAAGTGCTAGTCCTACAAGGGCAAATAGCAAAAGCATTAGTACATTGCGATTAGTACATATTTCACATTTACTGGTCCCCAACATAGCACTGAAGTCATCTTTACATGCTCCACACAAAGTGTTGGTTCGGTAGTATTGACATCGCGAGCTATCAGTACTGTTATACACTTGTTGTTGAATATCGCAGTAGTCAAAAGGGCAATACTTGAAATAGTGTACAGTATCATTTACTATTTCAAACCATGCAAATTTATCGCAGATTTCAAACATCACAAGAGGATTGCAGGAGGAAAAATTGCAGGAGCCATTTATTTTTAACACTGTGTTTGGAATTATGCTATCACATTGGTGGGACCCTGAATTGAATTTGCTGCCATTTGGACAAGATTTTATGGTAACACTAAAGGACTGCATTCCATTACCATACATTTTTTCAAAACCACTATTGTCACCACTGTGTTCTGGGATCAGAGTTAGCTGAAATTTACTTGGAGAAGTTCCATTTATGGTGAAGGATTGGTTGTAGCAGTAACAAATATTGGAATTAAAAGAGTTAGTTCTAAAAGCATTGTTATTAAGATGTACTAGTGTGGCATTTTTATCGTTGACTTTCACGACAACCACACCAGGCACAATTCCTTTTAACTGACCCTCAAGCTTTGCACTAATTGTGAAATTCATCCCTGGATATATAATAATGTCCGAATTATTTTTATTACACAGAGCTACTTTACGTGGAGGGGAAGTAAGAGATGAGCAAATATGATCATACTCGAAAATTTTCCAAAACAACATATGCGAGAAATTGTTATGCTTGTGCTTTTCTGGTGTTGGTTTTGACATATCCAGTAAGTAGCAGTGATCAATATCTCCACCATATATGTTGTGGCCTGCATATCTGGCTTTGTTATCCTTCACAGTGATGCTTATGTTTAAGGAGTCAATGGAATCATATGGCTGGTATATTTGAAAAAAGCATCTAGGATGTGCCTCAAGGCATTGGGGTTCTACACATATTCCTCCACCAGCATGGAGCACATGGTTGTGATTTATCTCTAAGTGGGAGTTGTTTTCAAAAAACAGTATGCCATTTTCACACAAGAGTAACCCACCCCCACTGGAGCCATTGTTGTGCGTTAGAAAGGACCGACCACTCAATATGAGGTTGCTGTTGACGGCTGTGATGGCATTCATGGAGTTATAGGTGACATTTATGGATCCAATAAAAGTGTTTTTGTTGGAATTAATTAATATCACTGATCCATTTGCAGTTGTATTTGGTCTCCCATTGCAGTAGAAGTGACAGTGGCTGAAGTTTAATGTATGCAATGGCATTTTTTGTGCTAGGAATTGTGGATGAATAAAACTATTGCTATGAATGGCCACACCACTTGATTGACTCTTGATTATTCTATTCTGTGTGAAATTGCAATTGCTGAATGTTATATTTTGATTAACACTAGCTTTTTCATATACTTCCTGTGTAATATAAACTCCACCTCCTGTATAATCAGAAGTGTTATTTTTTATTAAAAGATTCTCAAGATGCACGATGGCAGTATTGTTTGCAGTCATTGTGGAGCTGTCGCTATCGTAATAGCTTTGATTGTATGCCATTTTCATAAATAGCCCACCACCTTTACTAGCATGTCCATTGCTTATGTTGACACATTGCAAGTAAAACTTTGGGACAAGGTTGGTAATGTTCTCCATAACTAGTCTTAAATTCCCACCTGGTTCTTTCCAATCGGCATTGTTAGTGAATTCAGAGTCAGTAATATTTACAACGGTCTCGCAGTTGGCATTAATAGTGAGTCCTGAAGTACTGAAAGTGTAATTAGAGTATCTTCTATTGGAAAATACAGACTTGGCAATGATAAAATGACTTTGCTTATGATCACAGTCACTAAATGTTACAACATTACCAGTATGAGTTGCATTTTCAGGCTCAATGTCTTTTATATTGCAGTTTCTTAACAAAAGAATTTTTTTCACATTCTCTGCTTTGAAGGCTGATTTAAATGAGTCGGAAATTGTTACATTTACCAAACTCACATTTCTGCCATAGTAAAAAGAGAGTGCAGCATCTGTGGAGTTGCATCCACATTCAGTAATGTGTACATTTTCCAATCTGATGTTGGAACTGTTTCGAAAGGAAAGAGCAGCGGACTTGCTACAGTTTATTATGGTAGTATCAATATTTTCTCCCTTGATTACAATGTTGAACAGATTTGACTTATGAATTGGACTCAGTATCTGATGGTGGCCATCTTCCAGTATTAGAGTTGTGTCTGAAGTAATATTCAAAAGGAAATATTCTTCCAGAGTGCAGCAGTGCCTCTTCATCTTAAACTCACCAGCTTTCTCATTTGTTCGTGGACATATATTGATTTTCTTATTTGTAGCAAGCACCGTCAACAATAAGAAATAGAAGAAAGTAGTCAGAGAGCACACTCGGCGAAAAGGTGTCATTTTTCATTAATGGCATTGGCAATGCTTGTCTTCTTTATATTTAGGACTCTGGAAATTCTCAAGAGACCAACATGTTAGTCAGTTTAACAATTATTCTATAGATGTGTTTTTTTTTCACTCCAATAGGCTGTTTGTAATGGTTGGAATACAAGGACACACTTTGCAATCATTTATTGACAAATTCTGACAAATTGAATGTGATAAATCTTATCCATGACAAATCTAGTGGGAATAACAGTATTGTACATAATGGAACATTACATAGTCAGTACCATAACAGTCATTTGTTACATTACTGTAAACTACAGGTGACAGCCTTTTTTTTTTTTTCAATTCCGTATGGTTAAAAAAATGGCAACCACCTGTGAAAAAGAGTGAATAGCTACATCAAACTAAGAAAGAAGTGGTGAATTACAGGGGGCAAATATTCAACAGATAATAAAATCTTTAATCTTAAAATACAAAGTTGGAATAGTTGGTAGCCCACTAGCTAGTTGTTGTAGGTGAGTGGCTAGAGCACTTGGTGTTGTGTAAATCCATTGGATTACCCTCTGTAGCTGGGTTGTAAGGCCAGCTATGCGCAGAAATAGCTCAGTCAAACTTAACTAAAACTATCTTTACAGAAAATATGGAGCAAGGAGAAAAAAAAACAGAGAGAGTGAAATGGAAAAGAAGTGTTGCATGAACATGTGTGTAACTGTTCCACAAATTAAATAAATCGCATAATGATACAGAATGACTGTTAATGGATCAATGTTTATTTAGCTGCAAGAGGAGGTGATAGCAGGTGTGGTGTGAGCAGGATGTGTAGTGACTAGGTGAGAAGTGGGTAAAGTTGTAAAGTAATGTGAGGCTTGAACACTTGGTGGTCATTTTTTTGTGTGAAAAAAGAGAGAATACATAAGAGTAGTAGTAGTAGTAGTAGTAGTAGTAGTAGTAGTAGTAGTAGTAGTAGTATACTACCATATATCTATTTTCAAGTGGTGCACTAGAACATAAATGTGGAACAAGCTTGCCTAAATAGGAAACCATAAAGAGCTTTAATGTTGGTGGAGGTATCTAAGGCCATTGTCTCCTAGCATGCAATATAACTCCAGTGTTGATATCTTTGTGCTGACTCTATTTAAAGCCTCCCCATAGACAATCTCTAATGGTTTTAGCCAGTTTGTTCTGCATGTGGTATAGCTACAATGCTACAATGTGGCATAGCTATGCATAGATGCTAAGAACAGAGTAACAAATGAATGGGGTCAATGGGTTACAGACTAGAAGAATAACATTGAATTTTGACACCTCAAACTGATGTTCTTTAGTTTTAACATCTGTGTTTTAACTAATAGGAGGAAGTTAAAAAACAAGGCCATGGTCCCAAAAAATATTATGCTAGTGAATAGTGTCATCCGAGTTCATGAGCTACACGACTATCTTTCAGTATAGCTAGGGCTGGGAATAATGTTTATACAATTAAATCATTCTTAACAGCACCAATTTTCCTATGTAAGTTCTATTGCACTTGATTCATATTTAACCCTCAAATAGCATGCATGTGATGAGTTAGTGCTACATATTAATTATGATAGTAATTTGTGGCGCTTTACTAAATACAAATTAATTATTAGATAGCTACCTCAGGGTGATTGGTAGTAGCAATACAGCCTGGGAACAGATGACAATTTATATAAAAGTATCTTTTACAACTATTTTTGTTTTGCTCTTCTTAATCAACTTCTATTGTCGGGGTTTTCCCCCTCCTCCACACTAATTTTTCCTGGCCAAGCTGGCAGGAAGCAGTACTATTTATCAAAATGAAGTCAACAATATTTCTGTCTGAAGAAAAATATTCTTATGTACGTCGCATGTTTCATCCTATTAAGCAATGCATTTGTTGATGCGTCATTCATAATAATAATAATATATATGTATGTAAATACGTGTTATTTGATGTGTTCTATATTGATAGTGTCTATACATAAGTCATTGCATTAGGCACTCTGTATTCATTGGCATTATTTGGCAGAACTTTGAGCACCTAATATACTTAACCATTACTACAATAATAGCATTTATATGTATGCACATAGTAGTTTTTGAAATAATAAAATTAATGGGAACAAATATATTGAAGGCGACATGTGCGATCATAATAATGTTTAGTTCCTTTATCACCTTTGCGTCCAGGTATACCTAGTGCCCCACGTGAGCCTTGATCTCCATGAAAACCATTTGGCCCAGGATCACCTGTCCATCCTCTTGGACCTGGAGAGCCAGGAAATCCTTTCTGACCCAAATATCCTTTTTGCCCTGGAGATCCTCTCTCTCCCATAAATCCTTTTTGTCCTTTGTATCCCTTTGGTCCATGATACCCTTTAGATCCTTTAGTTCCTTTTAACCCAGGCTCTCCTGGTTCCCCTGGTGGACCAGTATTTCCTTTTCGACCTCTTCGTCCAGAAGGTCCAGTGTCGCCCTTTGATCCAGAATTTCCAGGCATTCCTGGGTGACCCTTACTTCCCATATCACCTCTGTGTCCTTTAACACCATGACTTCCACTCGGTCCATTGGATCCTGCTTCTCCTTTCTGTCCACCACTACCTTTACTACCAGGTTCTCCCTTTTGTCCTTGCATTCCTAATAAAAAAAATCAGATATTATGTGTTGTTTGTTGGACTTATTGTGAATTCTACAGATAAAAAAATCCAAAAATTCCAAAAATTGGCAGTCATAGGGTTTTCAAAAAATATTTAATATCCACTGAAATTAATTGTTTAGTCATAAAATGGAAGACAGCTACTATAATACAATTCAGTAACCTTTGGGTAAATGTACTGTTATCTCACCTTGTTGGCCAGTTAAGCTACCATTAGATCTGTATTGCTGAATAATTTCATACACAGTGAAATTTATTCTTTTTGACAAGGAGTAGATCAACTTCTGTACATCTGCACTTTGGTGGGCAATATTTGAGTTATCGCAGACTCCCTCTACAATTGGCAAGAAGAAATAATTCAGTCCAAAAATCATGGCCAAAAGATAAGACCATTTAAGACTGCCTTTGTGGTGGCAAGTGGTACATGGCCATATAGTTTTGTTGTTAAATGTGCTCCACATCCTACAATGTTGCTAATGATAATGTTCTCAACTCTCAGTGGGATTCATTGTTGTTCCAGAACTTAATTTTAGGGCCAAAGCGAACACTTATATACCCACGGAAATGATTCTCAAACAATGTTATCTCGTTGCTGACATATGTAGAGCTTATTTTATATGTTCAGTGATTGAATGATATTATAACTATAAAGTCCATAGCTTTGTTCTTACCTTTGATGTTGTGGTGATAGCTGACTGAATAAACCAGCCTATCAACAAAGAGGCCCTTATAGCATAATAATAACTTTCAATCAAACTTTCATCTCAGGTAAACATGTGACTCAAATTTTAAAACATCCAAAAAGGATATGTTTTCACTAAAAAAAAGGTATATATTAAGTAAACAATTAATGAAAGAACTGAAACTTCATCCTGATGTGAAATATTTTCTGTAATATTGTCTTGATTATCTTTTGCATTTAAGTTGTAGTTAAATTAATTGCCTACTGATAACGTATAATTTTTAAAAGATTTAATTTAAGATTTAATTGTTGTTTAATTTATTTTGTTCTGTTTTTTTTTGTTTTTTTTTAATTAGTGCATTTTAACAGATGGCAACTTTAGTTTTAATTATGGTTCAGTAACAATACAGACTAAAGTGACCACTCAAGTCAATAGCTACAAGAATGATGTTTTATTTTGGTTTAGTTTCATTATAAAATGACTCGTGGAGACTAAAAGTTTTTCTCGTTAGAGCTACAATTGTTGTGACATTATTTTAGTTTTGGTTGTTAGAAAGTAATAATTTAATTGACATGAACTGAATGAGGTATAATGTACTATTACATATAACAAGACTTTTTTGTTAATAACATACCTTACAAGATTTAATTTTATTTAATTGATTAAATTCATTTCACTTTAACTAACTCAACACTAATTATTTGCAGCACAATGCACTGCCATGTTCTACACAGAGGGAGGAAATGAATAAACTGAGGAAATGGAAGGTGCTATATAATGAGCAACAAGCTGGTCTTGTAATACTCGCAAAACTACACAACTTTTTTTTTATTACCACTAGAGGGTAATCTCATCTACCAACTTTCATGAGGCGGGGTTATACATAATTCAGATTATTTTTGACACTCTATAATTTTATCCTATTTTAATTTCATTTTTTAAGTAAGGTGCTTCTGAGACAGGCTGTCAAATAGAAGAACTATCTGCTAGGGATAGAATAAAACAAGTTTTGACCACCTGCTGATAAAACTTATTAATAAGGCCTACAGGTATAATGTACTATTACCTATAACAAGACTTTTTTCAAGATTTAAGTGTGCTTAAAAAGCTAATTATTGAACAGCCACTATGATTAATTTTCATTTTTTTGTAAACTAGTGCATGACCTTGGTCTGAGATGCCAGTTAACTTCTGAGAAAACTTTAATACAGCCTAAGAAGTCTTAATAGTTACATTAAGGATAATAATATTTAAAATCAGCGGATAAATAAATGAGATAAATGATGTGATGTGTGAGTTACATTAATGAAGGTAGCTATAACAATGATGATATATTAAACCGTCTATAATCTTTATTTAATGATTTCATTGAATGGAGCACTCCGATGTTTGAGTCTGTAAACTCATTAACAATCCTCCAATGGCCAACAACTACTGCGCTCTCCATATGGGCCTTTTTGTCCTTTAAATCCTTTTGACCCAAGAGGACCAGGCTCTCCTCGAATACCTTTTGAAGCCCTAAAACCTTTTTCTCCAATTGAACCCTTTGTCCCTTGAAAACCCTTTTGTCCAGGAGGACCTCTAAAACCTGGGGATCCCTTCTTTCCAGATATCCCGTTCTCTCCAGGAAGTCCTATTGATCCATGATCTCCCTTTTCTCCTTTCTGTCCTTCAGAACCTCTCTTCGCTTGCGATCCAGGAATGCCAGAGTGTCCCTTTCGTCCTTTTGGCCCTAAGTTTCCATTGCTCCCTTTGAGTCCCTTGGGGCTAAAATTTATTTGAAAACCTTTAAATCCTTTGTCACCTTTGTGACCTTGATTGCCAGGATTTCCAGGTAGTCCTGTAGATCCTTTTTCTCCTTTCTCTCCTCTACTACCTGTATTTCCAGGACTTCCCATTGGACCTGGTAGTCCTGCATCAAAATTAGAATCATCAGCAGATTTAAAACAGTGACAATTCTAACCTGGTGGTCCAGTTAAGCTTCCACTTGACATTATATCCTGAATAATGTCAAATATTGTAGAATTGATTCTTTCTGACCATTCACTGATCAAACCCAGCAAGGTTGCACTTTGTGGACGAACTTGAGAGTGAGAACAGACTCCTTCCACATTGGGCAATAATAATCCAACAATTAATGCTAATATATATTTCACTCTTCCATTAGACTTTTTCCGAGGAGTAGATAGAATATAATGTTTACAATCTTGTAAAACGACCCACATTCTTATTAAAATATCAGAAGATTCAGCTCTGCCTTTAGTATATTGTAGTGCTCAAATCTTCCACTCAACCAGTTTGACCATTAACTTGCAGGGGATTTAATCGTTATTTATGTATTTTGAAAAGGAAGTGAATCATTGATATGAAATACGCTATTCATGGATACTATGTGTACACATGCATACACATGCACACATATACTGATACTTAAGAAGTATATAACTTTTATTATTATTACATTGTTATTGTGAAGCCACTGCCATCAGTAGAATTGCCTTTGTGCCACACTTATGATAACCAAAAAAGATGACATTAAATGATTAAATATGCCGACTTAGTGCAACTGAATCAGGGTCTTAGCTAGCCAGCTATTGGAGACGATAATAGGACTGATAATTTAGCTCAGTAAGCTACTCACAGTTAGGATTCTAAAAAGGGGAAAATCGAGCCTTTATCAGATTATAAGTACCACTCTGATGAAGTCTAAATCTCCTCAAGGTCTCTGGGTCTTTATTTCTGAACCTCCTTAAAGTCACGGGTTTTATCTAGCAAAGTCCTTTGACTTTTGTGAGTGGTATCAAGCTTTTTTCTCCCTTACAGCCAGAACAATCGTAATAGTTGCTATGATACATTTTGTGTTCCACGTTTCTATCCATGTATCTGTCTTGTCTTACTATGTCTCATAGTTTTGTCAGAAGCTCCAGCTCGAGAATATGGCTCTATTCTGTTCAATCAACAAACTGGAAAAGGGTTTGAATGCAGGAATAAATTATGGGAAAAGATGAACTAATTGACACTATACAACAGTGCTTATTGCAGGGTGTGGGCTGCTGGGGGAATAATCCGTAGTCTCTCCTCTCAGACACCTCGTACTGGGGCAGGATAGTCACCTCCACCAGAATCAGCAGACTTAGTTACCCGGCGAACCGTCCCTCCCGAAGGATGACTTAGGTTTAACTAAGTTTAATTTTTATAAGAAACAGACTTACAATATGATGCTGACTGACTGCTATCAGGTGAAGCAAGGCTTATATGGTTAGCCATGCTCCACCTATTTCTCACGCAAAAATGATGCAACCTTCCTGAGGTCCACAAACAACCCTCATGGGGACAAACACACGATCTGCTAATTAGCAGTTCACAACTGCCACACCACCTGCATGACATGATATAGAACTAACTTAAGTAAGAATGTTACTGCACATACACACACTGCTAATGTTCGAAGATACACACACACACACAATGTTCATGTTCGAATGTGGGCGGACCCACTATTCAGTTGGGGGGAGTACCCACACAGGGGATTAGCAGTAAAAGTGTCATGGATGACACATGAATGATATGTGGCCATCAGAGTTATGACTACATTACGATGGAGAATTTGTGAAGTGTGTCCCCATGGTACCAGAATAAATAAAGTATATATTTGGTAAATTTATTTGTTAGGTTTGACAATAGGTATAATAAAGTTCAACTTGGAAAATAAAGGTACAAAGTCCTCCTATAGTAGGTGTGGTTATTTATGAAAATCTGTGATTGCCCGTCTGCCTTACCTTGTGCTTGGCCTACTGAGCTTTAAATTGCAATATAACCAGCTCTATACAAACATTCAGATTAAAACTGAATATTTTGGCAACCTCTGTAAGGTTGCTTTACTATTTAAATGATTTGAAAACGTATCTGCCCTGCTCTCTGATGAGCTTGATAGTTTCTAAAGTAAGCATTATAGTCAGAATATGCTCAAAAGTTTCAGGACCATGCATTTCAATTTTTCAATTTCGCAATAAAAACTCATTAATGACAATACTAAACAAAACCTGTTCCTGGGTACAATAATATCAATTCTTCACATAGATAGTTGGCATTTGTTCTGAAGTCAATTATGAATGTACACTGAGATTACTCAATTTATTCAGTATAGTTTAAAACAAAGGGATAATCGTATTAGGTCTGCTGATATGGCACTAAACCACTTGGACAATAATAACATGGGACAATTGACAATGGTTAATTTTGATGCCAGCACCAAACATCCAATGGGTTAGAGTTGAGTATAATTATCCAATGTCTGACTAGAGAGAAAGAATACAAAAGAACCTGGAGCTCCTTAGACTTGTATATGCAGCTATTACACAGAGAAACATAGTATCTATTGCTATTACACAGAGAAACATAGTATCTATTGCTATTTAATCAATCTGGAAATGTAAAGAGAAAAGATGGTTATATACTAAAATGTGTCACCTGACTTGAAGTCATGATGTGTAAACATGCACACACACATCCACAGACACATATATGCACACACATGCATGCATACACACACTCATGTGCACACACACACACACACACACACTTTCTGTTATTTGAGTGTAAACACTATATACTGGAGCACATAACACTCTTACACAATTTATTTCAAATTCTCACATCAAATTAATGATGGCCGCTTTATGATGGTTGCAAAGATATATATTTGGCTTGAATTAATTACAAATACATACATTTATTTGATGTACACCATAATCATATACTGTGCAGATCATTTTTGTTGTCCACATACACTAATTCAAAAACAAAGCACAAAAAAAATATCTGATTTTTTAGTCATATGATAGTACCATTTTTGTTCATATTGGATATGATGATTTACATTTACAGTGAGCTGGGTACCCATGATCACCGGGTTCTCCAGGCATCCCTGGTGGACCCATAGAACCTCTATATCCCTTTGAGCCTCGTGGTCCAGGATCACCAAGTGCTCCCCGATCACCCGGTGCTCCTGACCCACCTTTGACCCCTTCTAGACCTATAAAGCCTTTAGATCCCTTCTGTCCAGTAAATCCTTCCATGCCAATACTCCCTGTCCATCCACGATCACCTCGAGATCCTTTAGATCCAAACAAACCTTGAGGACCTTTTTGCCCAGGAAGGCCATGATTTCCATTGTCCCCGACAAGTCCTACACTCCCAGTGGAACCCTTGGATCCAGTCTGTCCTGATATGCCTTTTTGGCCCAAAAGTCCTTTGTCACCTTTTTCACCACGATTACCCAGATAACCAGGTATTCCAGTAGATCCTGCTTCTCCCTTCTCTCCACTGAGACCTTTTCCCCCAGATATACCCTTTGAACCTTGTAATCCTACAATAAATTAACTTGATCGTAAACATTAATAGAATATGAGAGCCTCTCACCTGGAGGACCAGTTAAACTACCACTAGACACTATATCCTTAATAATGCCATGTATTGTAGACTCAATTTGACTAAATAATGAGCTGACAAAAATCTCCAAGTCCAAACTTTGTGTAGAAACTTTAGAGTCAGGGCATACTCCTTTCACAGTGGGAAGAATGGTTAGCATTACAACTAGTACTAGTCCTCCACTCAACTTAGGGAGACACGTTAAAGGAAGAGTAGCTGTGTTCTTGTGTGGTCTGAGTTGGCACTTACCAGTAGCATGACCTCTATAATAATATCCACAACTCATTGAAAATTTCATTCTGAAAGTCACTAACTAGATATTCAGACATTTGATTTGTTAATCATTTATGTACCTTTAGAAAAGGAAATAGATTAAAATAATTTCTTATGCCCCATTTCATGAACAATAATAAAAAGTTGTACTATAAATTAAATAACGGAAGCAAACTTCCTTGTTTGTATAATGTCTGATTAAGATAATAGCTTATCATAGGGCTACATCATGTTAGTGGACAAACCCTCAGATCAAATAGATTCTAAAAAATTTGTTTGTTGTGGGGAAAATAAAATAAAGTTTTTACAGTATTATCATCACAGAAAAGTGTATTTTGCTGCAACAAAACATGTATATAATATTTCTATATCAGGGTTCTGTCAGTGGGGGAGGAGGGAGGGGGGGGGGAGGGGGAGGGGGTGGAAACTGGTCCCCAAAAACTTACCAGCTTCCTATTCCCCTCCCCCCGCATAAATTTCAGCTTCTCCCGTAATATTTGCACGTTGTATGCAGTAAAAATTACAGCATTTAGCTCAAAATATTATATATATATATACAGTATATATAAATATATATTATATATATATATATTTAAGATAATGGACTTTCCCTGACTTCCCTCCTAAACAAAAATTTCTACAAAGAACCCCGAGTATTAATATAAATACTTTCCTTAGCTACACTAAAACTCTTCAACTGATTCTGTTTTTGCAAATTGCTATTTGACCCATGACTTATATAATAACTACAAAAAATAACCCAGAAAAGTGTATAAACAAGAATAAATGGATGAGTCCCTTCCTTAGCTATGTCTTCCCTTCTCACTCTCTTTCCCTCCGCCCATTTACCTATCAATCCTTGACCTACTCTGGTGCCCCTTGAGGCTTATGTGAGCAAATATAAGTACATATTATCCTATAACTGTACAATTTAATTAAGTTTGAATTTAATCTGGTAATTAAACTATTACATTATAACTTAAGTAATTGATGATAATTAAAATGCCATAAAAAAGAGCCAAGCTTTTGATTGTCCTTAGAATATTTAACCTCAGGGCTATTGTTGCCACCAAAATATTATCATCTACAATGAGACAAAAAAGTCTCCTATGATTTATTCAGACTATCGTTATGCAAGCACCACATTCATCACCTCCTCAGGGTTGCTCTATGTTATCTAAGGTTAACCCTTTCGTTCCTGAATTGTTTGGACGCGCGCGGAAAAATCTAATTTTCTACACCGCGGAATAGAGCATTGCCGTTTTATTTTTTTAACTCGATGCTGGCTGGGAAAACCCCATAGCAACCATATATCACTAAATAGACCAAGAGTTTGGGATTCCCCTCATTTTTTGATTGAGAAAATTGAATAATATTTAAGCCATCTACTAATATTTCAAAAAAAAAAAAATTTTTCCCCAAAATAATCCGCTTTTTTCATCAATAAAAAAATAAAATAAAATAGAAATAATATTGTTTGATGCATTTAATACCAATATTATATTAGTTCAACAAAAAAATATGTTGTTTGTTGTGTGTGGTGCTGATTGTGATCATGTAGGAGACATCTATGAGTGTCCACAAGGAACGTATGCCATCGGACGTCGAGCTCCACTACAAAACAATTTCATATACACAAAAACACAAACAACAAAGATATTTGTAATACAAACAACAAATTATTCATGATCCTATATAATTGCAACTTTATGATGTATTGTATGCGGTTTCATACAGGATTTTTGTTTGGGGTGGGGCTCCGAGTGTACTTCGCCACACCCATTTTTTGGAACCTACACTACTTTGATGCACATCTTTGCATACGAGTCTATACTTCACACTGATGATCAGTGTTCGGTCCTATGCACTAAATGGCTCAGTTATGATAGGAACATAATGGGATACAATATCAGACTAAAAATAAATGCTTCCTAAATGTTCATTTCTATTCAACTCCCAAAATTCTAGGGGGGAACCCAGCGCTAGCCTCCCACTGTATGAACCCTGGTATGTATACTCCACACTGTACATGAGAGAAACAATCGTTGTATTGAGAAAGTGTAATTTGAAAATGAAAAGCAGTACAAGCACACACGTGGAATTCAACTTACCCGGCATGGATGGTGGCACAGACTGAACGATCCCTCCCATAGGATCCGGAACCTCCATACAATACCAAAAAAACACAAGACAACAATGATATTTGTAACATAACAGCTGGCCTCGCTGAATTGCCCCCCCCCTCCCCCGTCATTACTTTTCACTGACATTCTTGTACCATAACCCCCCCTCCCCCGTCATTACTTTTCACTGACATTCTTGTACCATAACCCCCCCTCCCCCGTCATTACTTTTCACTGACATTCTTGTACCATAACCCCCCCAGCCCTAGCTGGACACCCAAATATCAGTAAGTTGAAATGAAATTCAACTTACCCGGCATGGATGATGTCACAGACCGAAAAAGACCACCGAGTTCGTTCTCTCTCAGGTTGGATCCGGAAGTGCCACATACTGTTTGTTCATGGTTGCTCTCTCTCTCTTTCCACAAATGCACGCACACACATACACACACACACACACAAGAAAGAAAGAAGCTACAGGTGAATACAGATCATAAAAATAAATGTATAATTTATTATACATAAATTGACTGGTGTACACACACACACACACATGAAATTCAACTTACATGGGCATAGTAGTCACGATCCAAAAAGATCCAGAGTTCCCTCCCAGGTTGTATACGGAAGCGCCACATACTGTTTGTCCACGGTTGCTCTCTCTCATTCCACAAATGCACACACACACATACACACACACACTAGAAAAAAGAAGATACAGGTGAATACAGATCATAAAAATAAATATATAATATAAATTGACTGGTGTACACACACACACATACATGAAATTCAACTTACATGGGCATAGTAGCCCCCCGATTGGAAAAGACCCCCCCCCCCCCCGAGTTCGTTCCCTCCCCGGTTAGATCTGGAAGCACCAGAATAACATTTCAACTCCACGCACACACATATACATCGAGTGTGAAGCTCCACTACAACACCACAAAAACACAGACAACGACAACGACAATAACAATACATATTACAACTTTTGGGATGTTCAGGGGGGGGGGGGCAGCCACAAATATCAAAGTTTGTGGTCCATCACACAAAAGATTATGGAATATCAATGGGTGTGTTGTCATCTTTCTTCCACTCTCCCCCTACCTCATCCACCCGACTCTTGTTCTTCAATTCCCGCCTTCTCCGACCGCGAGGACGTCCAGAACTCGGAGCAGGAGGAGCCACTTCCTCTTCCTCATCACTGGAACCTGCTGCCTATTCGTGTTTCATCATTGGAAGACTCAGGTCTGGTATCCTCTCCTTCATGACTGGAAGACTCTGCTCCTGTCGCCTCATCTGCGTAATCGGGGTCGGTGACTGCATTCACATCTGGTCCTAGTAGTATATGTGGTAAAAAATTTTTTTAATTTTTTTGAAAATTTGAATTTGTTCAAAAAACCACAAGCCACTTTCAAATCTCAAAACTCAATGAAATATATATATATTATAGCTAAACAGCTTACTCTATCTCAATATAGCTATAAATAAGTCCTTTCCACAACAGAAGCTTGCTATTTTTCAAGAGAAAGACAAGAGAAAGACAAGCTTACCTCGATCATCTTCTTGACTCCCATTTTCAGTATCAGAGTTGACGGGGTCTGGTCCACCAACCCTGATACAGGGCCTCCTATAGCCCTAGATGTCGTCTCCCTTCTCTCCGCTTGATCCTGAGTCGCTAGAGTCAGCATCAAGCAAGTCTAAAACTTGCACCGCATTGTAATTTCTAGACGCCATCTTCCAAAAAATGACTTTGAAAAAAAATTTTTTTTGCATAGTTACCGGGGTCACACGACACGCTCACTTTTATCCTATGATGTAATAAGCATTACCTAAGACTGTACGTAATAGGGAGGTCCCCAGTTGAACTGGCGATTTTATAAAAAATGGAGAAGACAGTAAGTCAAACCGCAAAGTCTTGGTCGGCAAAGAAGCGGTTGTTTCAATGTGTTATGGAAGGCTACTGAGCTCAAGCAATTTTTTGCTGCTTCTACAAAGCTCTGGAGATGACTGGATCCATAAATGAAGCTGCTGTGAAGAAGGTAACTTTTTTTTAAAATTCGACGGAGAACCGATGTTTTTTTTTTTTGCCGAGGAAGAAATAAACGCAACTGCTGTGAGGTACTGTCGAAGCAGTCCTGGCTGAAAGCTATTTTAGATGCTTCTCCAATGCATTGGGCACCTGTGTATGCAATCTGAAGGTTGTAGCTATAAAGTAACTATTTTTAAAAATTCGGAGAAGTCAATCGGTCTTCACCCGCTTCAAAGCGGGATCCGGAACGAAAGGGTTAAACTTATATTTCTCTATTGTCTCCTCACTCATAATAGATATCGCTAGTCTTCCATTTTCTATCTGTGCTATACTTAGAAGAGTAAACTCAGCCTGAAATGTTATAGTTTCAACAGGGCAATACAGTGGTTCTGCTACTAGTAGGGAAGCCAATGCATTTGGGCCAGGTTCCCCCATTGACATAAGAGGAAGAGTAAAGATGATAATTTCTGTCTTTAGTCTTCAAGTTTTTCACTGGAGACGTGACCATTTTAGTAACACACCATTGTATTAAATTCTGCACTGGATTCATATTTAACTCTCAATTTCTATACCTGTTGGAAGTGTTTTCTATGCTACATACACATTTATGATGCTAATTTGTGGCTATTTAATTGTTTACTGGTACTGTGTCCTACCTCAAGGTCATTGGGGACACTTAACTGATGATATATAAATGTGTTATGTGATACTATTGAAACAGATTATCACAATTCATGTAAATGTCTTAATTAATTAATTTTTATTTTGCTCTTCCTTAGCTTCGACATTGAATTAATTTATTGGCGGGGGTTTGCTGGTTACCCTCCCCAACTATAAATTAATTAGTCTGGTGAGCTGACGGTATGGAGTTAGCACCATCAGAAAATGGTCTAACCAGTGTTGTGTGTTAAATAAGCGAAAATTTGGTGGTATGTCATTCATACACTTATTTCTGTTTCAATTCGTAATAAAGGCACTCTACTTAGTGCACTCCATTGGCAGCTTCAACAAGTAAAATTATAAACACCAATATTTATTAACTTTGCTATAATAAGATGTATAGCTGCAACAATGTAAAAACAGTAGTTTATTAAACAATGAGACAAGAACATTGAAAATGACACGATCAATCACATTACATGTTTTAGTTCACTTATCACCATTGCGTCCAAGCATACCTGGTGTCCCACATGAAATTATTTCTCCATGATGATGTTTGGCCCTCAATAACCTGTCTTTCTTCTTGTACTCTGAACCAAACATATTTTCTGTCAAGATCCTCTCTCTCCAAAACCTTCTTGTCCATTTTCAAAGATGTGTGGAATCACTTTTTTTTAATGTACAATAATATGAAACCATCAAACTTTGTTAGCCAGAGGCTGTTCACAAAACCCCAGTTGTTGACCCTACTATTTTCCACTTCTTAATGAGCAGTATTAAACAATAAACTCTATTGCTTTGTTCTCATCTTTGACATTGTGGTGATAGCTGACTAAATAAACCTGCCAATTGAAAAGGAGCCCCTTGTAGCACAATAATAACTTTCAATCAAACTTTTATGTCAGGGTAAACATGTTGACATAATTAAAGAATAATAGCCAAAAAGGATGTGACTTTATTTTTAAGAAAGGCTATGTACAATTACTTGAGTAAAGTAAGGAAAGAGTAAATAAACTACAACTCCATCATGACGAGAAGTACTTTCTGCAGCACAAAGCACAAATGTTTTATTTAGTCTGCCCAATATCCAAGAGGCAGCAGGAAATGGAAGGGAATGTGGGGTACCGAATAGTTCAAAAAGGTGTCACAGAATGCACTATCAAGATAATTAGGATAATAATAATTTCAAGAATGAACTGGCTCATTATAATCCCATAATAATATGATATACATAATTCATGAGGATCATTCATGGGGGGGACTTGGGGAGGAGGGTGGGGGGGAGGGACTTGGGGATGGGGGGGGGGGGGGCATGGCCCTGCAACTTTTGACCAGTGACAAGATGTTTTTTTTTCCCTTTTTGTGATAAATATTTTTTTTCATATTAGCTAATTGATTTGACTGAAGCACATGTCAGGGAAGACTAACTAGATATTGAAAAAACACTCATGACAGAAACAATTTCTTAAGCACTCAGGTTAAGTAGCTAAACAATAGCCACAGTGGACACTTAATTTTATTAGTTTTCAAAGAGTGAATGCATGGCCAATGGATGAATGTTGCCAGAATTATTATTCTATAGCTAATAAGCTAATCAGAATGATTTGTACTCTATATTTTGGACATATCTTGGTAACAGACATCTCTTAATACCAGGCCAGTATAATTTGAATCAGCTTATTGTCCTAAATATATCAAGTATGAGAGTATTGAAAGTTTTTTTAACCTTTGAATCATTTTGAGGTTGTCTGCACTACAGTAATTGTGATACAATACACCACATGAAGAGACATTACACTATAACTTAGAACAGTCCTGAGGATATAATATCCATTAATTTTTATTCAACACCTGTTTAGCAAAACCATTAATCACTCTTCATTTGTAACTTGATCACTTGCACATAGCCTGGGTGGAGAACTTACAGAGCCTGGCTGAGTGTGAATATTAGCTGCTAGTAAGTAACCAACTCATGGTGACAACCTACTGAAACGTCTCAGACCCACAACAGTAATGTTTCCTTGCTATCCAGGAGATCATCTTTTGTACTTTTTTCTGCTGTTTTTGTAACTTAGTACATAAACGCACATAACAGCCCCCTTCTGTGCTGAGGACTACAAAAATAATCCGTTGAAGAATGCCACTGAGTCCCGAGCTGAGTGCTGCAAGGTGCCACTATTCAAGAGGAAGTTGTAGCAGGTGTGAGGAGTCTGTGCTGCTAGCACTTGAGTAGAGTGTGAAGTTATTATTATACAGTTCTTGACAGAGAGCTGGAGAGTGTCATTGTCACAAATAATGAGCTCATGGATGGAGTTGCCACACACACACATTTGCTGTTGTTGCCTGCTAACGGTCTGATACAGCTAAATAACTTCTCTGCCAATAATTTTTAACTATTAGTTCAGACTATTTAGTAAGTACAACCCACCAGCAATTCTTAACAAGTGCTTTTCTATACCTATACCTATGAAAGGTAAGCATTGCAAAACCAACTAATAATTGTTTGTCGTTGTTTTTCCCTAGTACAGCTCAGTTAACTGCCTGTTACTTTCATTACTTAAAATTCTCTTAAAGAATACTGAAATAATATTATATGAACTAAAGATAGAACCCGTAACTAGCAGGATTTTTTCTATGTAAATTTCATATTTATAAATTAAAACCGACTAAACTGTAATAGAATCAGAAGTATGTTGTTTATAATTGCTTGTGGGGCCACTCACTGGAGGAAGGCAGAACAATGAGACACAAGTAAGAGGCATGTCTCAAACTCGTGAAATGAACTTACATTGGAAGTGTGTGTCATAAGAGCTGTGTTGTTTATCATTCCTGTGATCTGGATGCAGTTTTGTTCTGAGACAATGTGTGTGCCACTTTGTCATGTTGGTCTCAGACTCATTCCTGCACTTTTTGTTGTTTCTTATACTTTCTTATTTATTGTTTCTTTCTTTCTTTTTCTTTCTTTCTTATTTTATCTTCTTTCTTTTTTCGTTTTTCTTTTTTGATGCTTTTTTACCAACTAATGATAAATCACCCATAAAGATGCCATATTTATTTGGTAGCTAGCACCTATCTATCTATGCCTTTGATTTTAAGTAAATTGGTATTCTATCAGTCAAGTAGCCTTACAAATCTTACTTATAGGTAACGAATAATACATGATACAGCAATACAAGACCAAATTCATCAAGGAAGTACAGATAGACAGAATACTGTGTTAACAGAAGTATGACGAGCCGCGTCCATCATAACATGTTCTAATTCCTGTTCCACCATGTGACCCAGGATTACCTCGTGCCCCACGTGCACCTTCATTTCCAGGAGGACCTTGAGATCCAGGAGGACCTAGAGATCCAAGAGGACCTGGTAATCCCTTTGGACCACTAAAACCAGAGTATCCTTTCTGTCCTTTAAGTCCAATCTTTCCAATACTTCCTTTCTGTCCAATAAGTCCTGTTTGTCCCATATATCCTTGTGGTCCTACAGATCCTTTGGATCCTTTTAATCCAGGATTCCCTTGAGGGCCAAGAAAGCCAATACTTCCTTGTTGTCCTTTTTCTCCAGGAGCTCCTATGCCTCCTTTAGGTCCAGGTAATCCAGGTATTCCTTGGGATCCATGGAGTCCCATATCACCTTGGTGGCCTTGAATACCTGGGATTCCAGGCACTCCTCTTGGTCCTGATTCTCCATTTTGGCCTCGAGCACCTTTATTGCCTGGCTCACCATCTGTCCCTTGTATCCCTAAATGATAAAAAGCTATTCATCTACAAATAACTGTATTCATACTCACTGCTATAATATTAAAATATGATATTAAAATTTGGCTTTAAATACATAATATTAGACATGATAATTTCCCATCGTCACAAATACTTTTTAACACAAACTAAAGATGAGGTGGTGAGTAAAATAAACTAAGCTATTACATTTATATATGTGTGATTTGATTATGTAGCATGAATTTATCTACAGGCCAAAAATTAATTTTGCTCTATTTGCATAGTTCAGCACAGTACTAGCTGAAGTTTGTAAATATGTATCAGAGTGTGTTCGTGGCTCTCCATTGTTCTTGAGTTTAAATTTTCAATACATCTGTTAGATGCCAGCTTCAAATTTCTTGGACAATATTTTCAAAATTATGTGTATTTTGAGGAATTAATAATATTCATTTGCAATTCTCTTGTTTGCTCACTCACCTGGAGGACCAGTTAAGTTCCCATTATACCTATATTGGTCAACCATCCTGTAAATGGTGGAGTTGATTATTTGTGACAAAGATTTGATGAAATTTGGAACATCTGCACTTTGGTGGGCAATATATGAGTTATCACAGACTCCCTCTACACCCGGCAAGAACAAAGTATTCAGTCCAACAATCAGTACCAAAATAAGGAACCACTCGATACTGCACTTCCAGTGCTCATTCCTCTTGACAGAATTCATTATTTTAAAGGGAAACTAAAACTGTGAGAAACTGAAACTGTTAACTGTTACTTTTATACTTTTCATTACAATATTATTACGATACAATAAAAGTTTAAATTGTAATAAACATAAACCTAGTCTCTGTTCCGTTCTCTTTGATTTGTAATGAAAGCTAACAAAATCAGGAAGAAGCCCTTGAAACTTTTATTAAAATAATTCATCTCGTAGTAAATATGTTGACAAATACAATCAAAACCCTAGCTGTAAAGCAATAAGTGGGCATGCAACAGGTCCACCATTACTGTTCCGTAAGAGAGTATTAACTGTACACAAGAACCTCTGTATATTTTTCTAAGTTGTTATGAAGACTAGTGGTGGATATTTCTTCATATATCCAATCTTTACATTACATTCAAATAGCATTACACTAGTATTTGTGAAATTGCTGGCTACGGTGGTAATGATGATGATATGGCAGATATGAGCAAAGGACAAGTAAAGGAAATTTATATCCTCTTTTAATATCTCTTTTACATTATCATTCACACACTTAAATTTAGTAATCGCTATTTAATAAGACGAAGCTCTACAATGATTTTATTACTGAAAGATGTTTCGAGGAAGACAATACAATTTATAAGGTATTTTTTCTATACCAATTTGATTAATTTTAGATCAATATTCTTATATATTTGCACCTTTACTAGTGTAGCATTGAGCTCCATATGTCAAAGGCATAAAAACTGAGTAATGCATTCTTTTTCCATAGGAATATGGTAAGTAGCTAAAGACTGGATGGTTTATATAACATTATAATCTGTCAGGAGTGCATCTAATACATCGAGAGAAGATTGAATCAGAAGTTAGACAGAAAGAACATGTATCTTCTCCTTAAAATTAAACTCTAAATGATGGAATGCATACATAAACTGGGGTTGCAGCCACAAATGTAAGGAATAATAGCCTGTTGTGATCTTTTCATAACTCTACAAAACAAGACCAATATTTAATTTTTAAATCACAATAACACAAATGCTGTATAATTGTACATGCTATATCAAAATATTGGTATTGATGTAAAACGCATGGGCTATGATATAAAAAAAATGGAAGAAAAAACAATGTGCTGCACATATAGTTTGAATATTTTGTTTGACTATTTACAACGAGGAATTTTGATCCTCCCAAGAAAATCTTCATTAGGTTCAACTTGCAATGATCCACAATAACGTTGTAGTCCAGCGAAACCTGGTGGTCCTGGATAGCCTCGTGGTCCAACAAGACCTCGTTGTCCAGGAGGACCTTGTGGCCCTAGTGAACCTTTCAATCCTATTAATCCGTTGGATCCCTTATCCCCTTTTTGCCCAGGAGGACCTCGTGACCCTTGAAGTCCTTTCTGTCCAGTTAATCCTGTTCGTCCATGATTTCCTTGTACTCCAAAATTCCCTCGTATTCCTGATTGCCCCTTAATTCCTTTTATCCCTCTATGTCCTATTACTCCTTTTTGTCCTTTGTGTCCTTCTGATCCCACGTTTCCTTTGCTACCTTTAAGCCCAGTATGTCCTGGCATTCCTTTTGAACCTTGTAATCCTCTATCACCTATTCGTCCTCCATTACCAAGATATCCAGGCAATCCAGTGACTCCTATTTCCCCCATTTCCCCTTTACTACCATTCTTACCAGACTTTCCAACTGGACCTTGCAATCCTGCAAAAACATCATGATTCAACATATGATTAGATGTAGCGTTAGCTCTCACCTGGTGGTCCTGTCAAGTTTCCACTGGATACCATTTCCTGAATGATGTCAAATATGGTAGAATTGATTCTCTTTGACCATGCACTGATAAAATCCTGTAAATCAACACTTTGTGGAAGACTTTGAGAGTGAGAGCAAGCTCCTTCCACACTGAGTAATAAAGAGGTTAATCCAATCATCAGTACTAGGACATACTTCACTCTGCCATTAGACCTCTGCTGACGAGTAGGTAGAAAAGTAGCTTCATATTTTGGTGAAATGACTGGCAGTAAAGTTAGAATATTATTGTCTTCAGTATTACAATTACTAAAACATAATGTTGCATTGCATTAAGGCTCTTACCTTTTCTACTGAAGTTCATCCTTTAACTGTTTTGACAAAATATTCTGATTGTTGAGTAAATGCAACCTCTTTTATAGAATGGTTCAATATTTCCATACATTTCCTTCAAAGATCATACTATGACCATGTTGCAAACATGCATTAAAAGCATCCTAAAGTACATTACGTTTATTACTATTGCACTGTTATTGTGATTACTGTAAACTAATGCAATCATAGAGTAGCCCTTGTAGCGTAAGAAAACTTCCAAGAGTTTATACCTTGAATATGATATAATGGTCTTTCTCTAAGCATGAGTCAAGATAGATTTACTTTAGTCAAGGAAGAATAAAAACAACTTGTTCTAAACACTATGCAGGATATTTTGTAAGTCTTGCACATGTTCCAGGGGAGGAAATGGTGGGGGCTGAGGGGGCCATGGCCTTTCCCTTCCAAACAAGTTTATTGAAAAACTTATAATGTACTAATTGAATGTACCAATACAGGCAAATAGCAACATCCACAGGACAGCTGCACGCCAACGTATGCTCTTCAGTCATCAATTAATATTATAATTAAACATTATTATTTTAATAGGTTTTGCACATTTTGACCTATATAATATTTTGCCCCTTCATGCCATTAGCGTCGATGGATCTGCCACTGTGTTCTGTAAAGCTGCTCCCCAAAGACTCTGGTAAATATTCTGAAGCCATAAGTGGATATCCTAGTCTTATTGCATTGGTTAAAAAAATGAGTTTGTATTTAGTGTCATTGACCACATGCAGTGGTTATAACTAAATTGGTGTTACCTCAAGTTTGTATCATTTTAATCATCTTTTGCAGAGCACTGGTGCTATACATAATGTTGTGCATTCTGGATTTTATTTTCTTCAATTGATAAAAATTATTGGTTTCTTTCCTAGCTCATTGCATAAAATAAGAAAAACCTGCAAACAGTTCTTGGTAGACTAGACTTCACCGGGACAACTTATCACTCTCTAGGGCTCCCCACATCCCCAGCTGATATTCTAGCAGCTGCTCTGACCTGGTTGGTTAGGCTGCTAGAGTAATAGCTGTAAAACACTGAAAACTGGTAGCCTGCCAGTTGCTATAACCAGCTTGGCAATACAGCCATGAGGTAACATTATGTGATAACAGTTATCTCACAGGTCACTACCTAAATATAACATTGTGAATCTTGCATGGAATAAATCAATTTATCAAACAAATAGCAAACATATTGCACATACAAGTGTACATCAACACATAAGATGAATACTGCAGTTCACTTCTCAAGAATAAACACAAAAACAGTTACATATCAGCTGTCTATATACACATAATGCCTTTATTTCACTTATAACAACAAGATGTTGATGAGCCAGGAGGACCTGGTGGTCCAGGATATCCTTTTGGTCCAGTAGGACCTTGAGCACCATTCTGACCTGGTGGTCCAGGATCACCTTGTGCCCCAATTGATCCAGGCATCCCTGCAGAACCTTTAAGGCCTGGAGGACCTTGGGGGCCAGTTGATCCTTTAGATCCAGTACTTCCTCTCCATCCAGTACTCCCTCGCCATCCGCGCAGCCCCTTGTATCCCTTTGATCCTCTCTCGCCTGAGTATCCTGGTGGCCCACGATCTCCAGTATTTCCATTTTGACCTTTGGGTCCAGCAGCTCCTTTGTCTCCTTCAAGTCCAGATGGGCCGCGTGTTCCTTGCAAGCCCACTAATCCTTTCTCACCTTTTTCACCTTGATCACCATTGATTCCAGGTCGTCCCATAAGTCCTGCTCGTCCTTTCAGCCCTCTTTGACCATTATTCCCATGTCTACCTTTGGGGCCTTGCAAACCTATAATATAACTAATTTTATCACAAGCACTCAAACCACCATTGAGCTGCCTCTCACCTGGGGGACCAGTCAAAATACCACTAGACACAATATCTTCAAGAATGTCAAGTATTGTGGAATTTATTTGTCTGAACAAGGAGCTGACAAAAGTTTGTAACTCTGAACCTTGCGTCGAAACTGATGAGTTAGAACATGCTCCTTCAACACTGGGAAGAAACAGAGCATTTAATCCCACAAGTAATCCTGTTACTACACACAGTCTACTAATCAGGTTTGGACAACAAGTTAGAGGAAGAATAGGAATCCTTTTATGTGGCCCAATCTTGCACTTAACATAAGAATATTTACCTTTACCAAAACGTCTATATCTTATAAAAGTCATTCTGGAATCTGATATTTCTGAGATTGTAGTCATTTATGTACAGTCAGAAAAGGATGTTTACAAGTCATATTTTATTAATGTGGTCACATGTTTTATGAAGCCAACTTACTTCCTTAATAATATATTTGGATTGTTATTGTGATTTTTGTTGAACTAAGGATAACAGCATGTCAGAAGACAAGCCCTTAAAATTTGTTAAATAAATTTTAAACAGATTTAAAATGTTCCTTCATTTGTATGTAAAGTAAAAGTAATTCAATATAATATGATAGTAGCGTATGAGCAAGTTGATTTTGCTGCTGCAAGATTACCTACAATCTGAATTAACTAGCACATATCTAACCACTATAACTGACTGCAGCATTAAACATCATTTAAACTGTTTCTGTTGGTGTGATTGGGTCAATATTTTGACTAGTGAACATTCGTGAATGACTGAACAAAAAATATTCTAAGGAAGAAAAACGGATCGGTACTTTTTTCCTTTTATCTTCTCCGTCCCTTCCATTACTCATTTATCTGTCTATCTCCGCATTTTCCATCAGCTGAATACACACCCAACTGTCTTCTATCCACCCACCCACTCATTTTTTAATTAGAAAAGTCTTTGATACTTTGCTATAAAGTTGAAACCTAAACACTGTTATGGCAATGTATATATAAAATAAAAAGTTAATACTATAAAGGATGAAAAATAGTGCAAAGTTATCCAGTTGTAATAATGACTACTTGATGGTATCGATGATAAACTACGCCATGTAACTCAAATGGTTTCCTGTCGTCTGTTGATAGCTATTTTGATGCTTCAGTTCAATTTGAGGTTTTCTGCGATATGGTGATGTTTCCTTGTTGTCCAGGAGATCAACTTCTATAGTACTAAAATAAATAGACGGCCTCACCCATGTATTCACGGAGTCTGATAGAGATGGAGTTGTATCCACATCTGCTGGAAGACAAAAAGAACAAATTGTTTATGAAGATTTTACGTCAATAATTAATTCAATTGAATCATTTACCATCAGTTTTTCTGTTGTATCTATTGAAATAGTGCCAAACTTTTGAATGCCATTTAAATAACTTTTGTTCAGGATTATGATTGCTGCCAGCAGAATTGTCATCTAATAACAATTGCACACAAGTGTAAAGTCATTTTATACAATAAATGGCTGCAACTTACTCTGACCATTACCTACGATGGAATGCCACCACACTGTAGACCGTGCCACTATGAGCTTGAGTGTTCTTATTATTACATTTGGTGTCAGTATTCGTGATTGTGATGACCTCAACCAATTCCATTTTCTCACTATAATGCACTTAATAGATGAGTATAGTGATCTACTCTTAGGACGACCTTCTGAGCAACCACCACAACAACAATATATGAACACAAGCTCCAAACCTCTGATGACGTAAGCTATAAAGAATGTTACAATTAAAAGGTCCAGTAGTAACAAAAGAATCCAAACTGAAAAATGTTTCTTCCAAAACTCTGCAGATAAAATGAATAATACTATTTCATTACATTATCTTTCAAATTTTCATTTATTATTATTAATTACATGATTAGCTCACCAATGCATTCCTTCAGTATCCTGTATATAAATCCTTCAGTGTGAGCACAGTGAACAGAACCATCTCCACACTCATCTGCATCTGTAAAAGCAACACAAGCAGATTTCATACATGTACAAACTTATTAGATTATTCTTTCAACGGTAAGAATTCCAGTAGTTATAGATTAAAAATTTTCAGTCCCAACAGTTTAAGGGCTAATGAATTTCTCTACTAGTGGTGTATTGCAGTACAACTGACAAGTGAGCTAAAAGAAGTCACAAATTAAACACTTAAACTTTATTCTCATTTATACATTTATTTAAGTGTTGTGTGAGTTCATATTAATCCTTTTAACTACAAATCACACTCATGCATCTAAATATATACAATCACACTCATGCATCTAAATATATACAATCACACTCATGCATCTAAATATATACAATCACACTCATGCGTCTAAATATATACAATAACACTCATGCATCTAAATATATACAATCACACTCATGCATCTAAATATATACAATCACACTCATGCATCTAAATATATATACAATCACACTCATGCATCTAAATATATACAATCACACTCATGCATCTAAATATATACAATCACACTCATGCATCTAAATATATACAATCACACTCGTGCATCTAAATATATACAATCACACTCGTGCATCTAAATATATACAATCACACTCATGCATCTAAATATATACAATCACACTCATGCATCTAAATATATACCTCTGCATGCGTATCCATCTTCCATGAGTTTGTATCCTTTATTACAGGAGCAAGTGTAGGAGCCAGCTCCAGTATAGTGACAGACATGTTCACACTGATGGCTACCAGCCTCACATGGGTTTATAACTAATAAAGCACATATTATTATACAGTTAATAAAACACAGTGAAATAATATATACAACAAGAACAACAAATGCTATGAACACTGAACTACTCTTAACAACATATGTATTGGCTAACTTCTTCATAGTATAATTAGTTCTTTACAAGGCCTTGAAGAAAGGTCTTCACCAGTTTTGGAATTAAAAACACAAATGTCATGCTTTGCCCAAATGGCTAAACTGCATAAAACAGAAAGAATGTTATTGAATTGGAAAAGAATGAGGATAATATAAAACAATTAAAAAAATCAATTGATAGTAATAATTATAATAAAGATAATAATAACACAGTAATGAAAATAATAAAATAAGGAGAGTAAATAATAATAATAATGATAGTAAAATAAGTGAATAAATAAACTATTTCAAGTAAATAATGTTAAGAATTAACCATTCAATATTCACTTTAAATCCTTCATCTAATTTTAGAGTTCATTCAGTAACTTTTATTTTAATTTTAAAGCTACAACAAAAAATGGAATCAAAAGCAGCAAAAACAACATTACATAAATAATTTTGAATTTTATTTTTATTTTATTTATTTATTTTGCAATCATTACTATTATTGTTTATCCTCCTTATTACTTTAAATAATTACTTTATTATAATTATCTTTATTATAGTACTATATTATGAATTGTTTCTTTCTTTCTTTTTTCTAGTATCCTGGACAATACTGTAGAGTTAGGCATATAGCTATGACCAACAGCACAACTTACAACTGCCACTGATTCTAATATAAATGAATTCAGGTAAGCTTATAGAACTAAATGTGTTTTGCAACCTTCAGATCATATCAGAAACAGCCTAATTCAAAGGAGTAAACCATTATGTGGGTGAAAATTGCTAACAAAGATTCTGCTTAGTGGGAGTATGGGATGGGATCGACCACCAAGCAAACACAACAATGTGAGGGTCAAAGTACAACAATGACATATGTATGTCCACACATACATAAAAACAAACAAAAAATATCCCCGATTTTTAATTGTGCTAACTTAGCTATTGTCTCTCTCTCTTTGCTCTCTCACCAATACTATGTTAAAGTTAATTATCATCACTTTGCTTGCTTGGGTACCACAAGTCCAGTTAACTTTCCAATTTAAAGCAAAGGAAAATGTTTCACTATAGTTCTGCCTTATATCTGAACAATAATCATACCATCATTTGAATCACTGAGCATTTTATTTCCACATAATGAACTGTATATAAAACATCAGTTTCCATGTTGTGCCTGTTTCAATTGAATGATCATATCCTATATAAAATTATTAGTCCCAGAAAATAAACTTATTAAAAAGATTATAATGCACTTGTGTGTCAGTAATGACAATGACAGTGAATGATGACGACTGTGTGTTAATGAATAATTCATGAGCTTAAACAATTTGGCAAAGTCTCATCATTACATATCGTCACATTCAGTAGAGAGTGATTAATTGTACCTAAAAAGAGTATGGAACCAGTGAGGGAAGGCGATGTAGGTTTAAAAAGAAGGCGAAAATACGAAAAAGAAGGCAAGAATTTTACAAAGACTAAGTCCATAATCATGATGGTAGGACAAAGTGATTCAGAAACAGGAGAGATAGACAAAGGAAAAGGGACTCCATGACTCAAGAAGAAAGACCTGAAGAAGGAAAAGTGGGAGATATGAAAAGTTCACAATAAAGAGAGCAGGAGAAGGAAACTGATGTAACCTTAACTAATTGGTAGAGAATGATAACAATGAATAAAAATAAGTTATGCTACTGCATTTACTTTGCAATACGTCAAGCGCCACTGTGTGTCGGAGTACTTGCTAGTAAAAGATTATTCTCTTTACATTATTTCAATTAATCATCTATATTATGATATTGGTTTCTAAGCTAGTATAAAATGGGATAAATCATTACAATATTTTATATGGAGAATATAATAAATGAACTCTTTGGTAAGCATATGTTCTTACCTTCACAAGAGTATCCATTGCTACTCAATGTGTGTCCCTCGTAGCATGAGCAGATGTAAGAGCTGTCTGTGTTGGTACAAATATGATCACATCTGTGAGTGCCTCCAGAACATTCATCTATATCTACACACACAATTATTACATTAACTAAAGCATAACAAATGATAGAAATAATACCTGCACAAGAGTGTCCATTATCCTCTAGTTTGTATCCTTTATTACAGGAACAAGTGTAGGAGCCAGCACCAGTATAGTGGCAGACATGTTCACACTGATGATTACCATCTTTACATGGATTTATAACTATCAAAACAAGACATATTCATTATCTACTATCATAGGATAACAATATTATTTGATGGTAAGTGAGAGAAGCAAGTGAGGGTGAACAATTGAAAATTGGGTATATGTTATATTGTATTGTATGGATGGTACGTGGTCCCTTAAATGTGCATGCTGGTCCTTTACAAACACATCTTTTTAGGCTTGCTCCCAGTTTATTCTGTTACTATAGCAATAAGCAAGGTTTACTCTAAAGCTAAGCTCCAAGCTGCAAGATAATCTTCAAATTTTAAGACACAAAAGTTGCTGTGAGTGGCAACTATGGCATTGAAGACACTTAAATGTAGAGTTGCTATGATAGTCAGAACGCTTAAAATTAGATACTATAGTAGCTAGCATCACTATTAACCTAACTAAGCAGGCTCACTCACCACATGTAAGTATACCACTAGATGGCGAGTGGAAGCAAGCAAGACACTATCATGGGAAACACAATAGAAAATCAGGGATATTTATTTATTTGTTTATATGTATGTTTGGACAATATGGGGGACATTTATTTGTTTGTTTATACGTATGTCATTTGTGTGCTTTGACCCTGACATTTTTGTGTTAGCTTGATAGTTGACCCCATCCCAAACTTCACTGAATAGAATTCACTGGTATATCAATCTTTACCCTTATCATCCAAGAAAATTAAATTGATCACTGCTTTGAATTATTTTGCAGATGCAGTTAAAACTTGTGAACTCACCCAAATTCATTTTTTATTCGAATTAGCAGTGGTGGTAAGTTAACGCGCTATTGGTCATAGTGTTGCTCTTACTTGGATATCCATTGTCCAACAGTCAACTCAAAAGTGATCTTGTGTTAGTATGTCCAATGAACAAGTGTGTGTGAAAGTGTTGTGCATTACAGCTAATGCTCAATTAAAAAGAATAGCACAAAGTAAACATTTAACTAACAATATATTAGCTGCCTTTAGACAGATTTTGGCTACTACAGCAGTAAGCATGTCTTAATATAGGGTTAGTTTCGAACCTGTGTGGTTATTCCCTAAGAATGCCATGGTAGCGGGGGGGGGTTTTGTTCTGTTTTAAATTAAACAGCTGTGTCGAGTGGTTACTATGGCATTGAATCCTCATTATGTAATTTAAAAACTCGATGGTTTTTAGTAGCTGGAGTGTTAGAAGTTAATCGTATAACATTACTGTAGTTTATGTAGCCTAACTAGGGAGGCTCACTCACCATTTGTGCTCAAGCACACCACTAGTTCATATAATTTATTTGCAAGAGATATAAGCAAGACAGTATCAGGGTTTATAAAATAACGTCGGCTATCAATATGTATATGTATAGATATATTAGACGTATTCTATCTCTTTCACTGGCTTTTTAAATAATACAGAATTAAAATATTTGGTCATCACCAGGAAAGCCTGTGAAAGAGAGAGAATACATCTAATGAGTAAAAGAAGGCTGAGAATGAAATTGTGATGTATATAATATTGTCATTATATATTGACATATTAGTAGCTCATGTGATAAAAATATTAGTTTATTCTTTCAACTGCATAATGAAACACCACCAGCACTAACATCCTATTAGACAACCTGACTTCTCTTCAGCATGATGACTTCATTGTGTTCTTAAGTGTTGACTATAATTCTAATATTTAAGTACTGATAAAGATCACTTGAGATTCAAGACAACTAGAGGTGAGAAACTAATTTATACCAGAGATAAGTTAATATTTGTAGCTCAATTGAAAAATGTGTTACTCATATAAATGTGTGTGTGTGTGCTTTGTAAAAATTGCAGTAGGAGGTAAGTACTTTTTGAGAACACTTTGGCAGAAATGGAATTAATTTTTTGGGGGTATTCAAGCTTTCACGTACAAGCATACTCCTTTACCTTCACAAGAGTATCCATTGTCACTCAATGTGTATCCCTCATAGCAAGAGCAGATGTAGGAGCTGTCCGTGTTGGTACAAATATGATCACATCTGTGAGTGCCTCCAGAACATTCATCTATATCTACACACACAACTATTACATTAACTTACAAATAACCTTTTATTACAGGAGCAAGAGTAGGAGCCAGCACCAGTATAGTGGCAGACATGTTCACACTGATGATTACCATCTTTACATGGACTTACAACTATAAGATAAGACATTGCTGAATTTTGAAATAAACATTGTACGTTATTATGCAAAGAGTAAATTATTGTTTCATTGAACTAAAGTACTGGAGCAAATATATTTTTAAGTTGAGATATTCTACATTCCTATGACTTTATGGAATAGCAGGAGACAGTTTCATTGCCACATCTGGTGGCTCATTAACTCCAATAGTCTGGAAAATTCAGAATATAGTAGCACCTGTGTGGTGGCCAGTATTTGTTCCTTCAAATAAACGTCTCCTATAAATATCTTTTATCTAGCTAACGAATGGAGGATAGTCTTAAAATAAACTGCTTAATTTAGTAATTACCTAATAAGCAACTCTGAGATGTGATTAGTGGAAAATCTGGTATTAGAGGTGCTTAATCATGGTGAACACTATTGCTCCTTTACAGAACTTTGACCTTAAAAATGCTACAACGATGACCACGAAAAAGATGACATAATTGTTACTTATTATATAAGATCAAGTTGCTAAGTATATAAATTTAATGGATTCTTCAATAAATCATTCTTAATTTATTACTGGCTCAGTGAATTTCACAATTTGGCAGTAGTTGGAAAGTCAAAACACTTTTGTAAAATTGCAATTAGTTGTGAAAACATTTACCTAAATTTATGAGCTTTGACTCTACAACTAGGCTAGTTTACATAAAAGGTATCACCTTCACAAGAGTATCCATTGTCACTCAATATGTGTCCCTCATAGCATGAGCAGATGTAGGAGCTGTCTGTGTTGGTACAAATATGATCACATCTGTGAGTGCCTCCAGAACATTCATCTATATCTACACAAACAATTATTACATCAACTTAAACATAACAAATAATGATAGAAATAGTACCTGCACAAGAGTGTCCATTATCCTCCAGTTTGTATCCTTTATTACAGGAGCAAGTGTAGGAGCCAGCACCAGTATAGTGGCAGACATGTTGACACTGATGGCTACCAGCCTCACATGGATTCAGAACTATCAGAACAAAATTTTGCACGCAATTTCAATATAAGATTCCTACTCTCATGTGTTAGATGTACTTAAATTTAAGAAGTGTTGAAACCATTACAAGCAATGTTTGGAATGTTTAGCCTACATTCAGCCTCATAACCATTATGACTAAGCACTGATTCAGGTGTTATTCATGTTAGATAAGCAATGCTCAAATATAAAAAAATTGACCAACTTTTTCTGAATGATTCCGGTCAAAAACAGGAAAATATGGCATACTTTAATAATTGAGTGCTACAATTAGTCAAACACTAAGAGACTATCAACTTGAGATTCACCATTGAAAAGAAGAGTGAGTAAATGAACCAATAAGCGAAAGAAGAATGAATGAATGAACTTACAAAAAAGAATACCAACACAAAATAAAAAATGGAGGAATACATGAGTAAATAAACGAGTGAACAAATGACAAAAGAATGAATGAAGGAATGAATGATAGACTGTTTACTACAAAACTAACTCTTACTTTAATTAATACCCGTTAGTAGTATATGTTTTATCATACCTTCACAAGAGTGTCCATTGTCACTCAATGTGTATCCTTCATGGCATGAGCAGATGTAGGAGCTGTCTGTGTTGGTACAAATATGATCACATCTGTGAGTGCCTCCAGAACATTCATCTAAATCTACAAAAACAATTATTACATCAACTTAAACATAACAAATAATAGAAATAATACCTGCACAAGAGTGTCCATTATCCTCCAGTTTGTATCCTTTGTTACAGGAGCAAGTGTAGGAGCCAGCACCAGTATAGTGGCAGACATGTTCACACTGATGGCTACCAGCCTCACATGGATTCAGAACTATCAGAACAAAATTTTGCACGCAATTTCAATATAAGATTCCTACTCTCATGTGTTAGATGTACTTAAATAGAAGTAGCAAACTTCTGATCCTAATTTGCTGCCCTAAGCCCTGAGCACAGTTGTTATGAAGTGTTGAAGCCATTACAAGCAATGTTTGTAATTATCCAGTTCTGACCTTTCACAAAACTAGATTGAAACTTTCTCACTCTAGAGAAAAGCAAAGATAAAATGTGAAAAAATCTTAATTGTCGCTGGGGAATCGAACCCAGGACCCCTGGCTTTAGCCACCAATGCTCTAGCCACTGAGCTATGACAACCCACGACTTCCAAGACTTTCACATTTGACCTTTATACTGTTGAGTAATACCGTTTGCTGCAGTCTCATACTCAACAGACCACCTATTAGTGCCACCGAAAAGGTGTTCTGATGGCCATAATTGGTGGTCTGTTGAGTACAATATTACAGCAAATGGTACTACTTAACAGTATAAAGGGAAAATGTGAAGGTCTTGGAAGTCGTGGGTTGTCGTAGCTCAGTGGCTGAGCACTGGTGGCTAAAGCCGTTGGTCCTGGGTTTGATTCCTGGCGACAACTAAGATTATTTTTTTAAGTGAGAAAGTTTCAATCTAATGTTTGTAATGTTTAGCCTATTGAAGCTGCAGAGAGGAATAATTGTTTGTATTAAAGATTGTGGTAAGCTGTACAGAAGAGCATCATAATTCATGATGCAAAGTAAGACATATATTCCTCAGTGATTCAGCCACATAACCAAAGCCTAACACTAGGAGCAGTTTCAGGTGTTATTCATGATAGGCAATGCTCAAATATAAAAAATGTGGCCAACATTTTCTGAATGATTCCAGTCAAAAACAGGAAAATATGGCATACTTTAATAATTGAGTGCTACAATTAGTCAAACACTAAGAGACTATCAACTTGAGATTCACCGTTAAAAGGAAGAGCAAGTGAGTGAGAGCGAGTGAGTGAGTGAGCAAGTGAGTGAGTGAGTGAACCAATAAGCGAAAGAAGAATGAACGAATGGACTTACAAAAAAGAATAAACACACAAAATAACAAATGGAGGAATGCATGAGTAAATAAACAAGTGAACAAATGACAAAAGAATGAATGAAGGAATGAATGATAGACTGTTTACTACAAAACTAACTCTTACTTTAATTAATACCCGTTAGTAGTATATGTTTTATCATACCTTCACAAGAGTATCCATTGTCATTCAATGTGTATCCTTCATGGCATGAGCAGATGTAGGAGCTGTCTGTGTTGGTACAAATATGATCACATCTGTGAGTGCCTCCAGAACATTCATCTATATCTACACAAACAATTATTACATTAACTTACACACAACAAATGATAGAAATAATACCTGCACAAGAGTGTCCATTATCCTCTAGTTTGTATCCTTTATTACAGGAGCAAGTGTAGGAGCCAGCACCAGTATAGTGGCAGACATGTTGACACTGGTGGCTACCAGACTCACATGGATTCAGAACTGTAAGAAATGAGTTATACAATTGATTTTTACAATATTTGTTGACAATGAATAAATAGATTCTAATCATTTAACTGTTTCTTCTAAAAAAATAATTTTGGTACACCATTTTACCTTCACAAGAGTATCCATTGCTACTCAATGTGTGTCCCTCATAACATGAACAGATGTAGGAGCTGTCTGTGTTGGTACAAATATGATCACATCTGTGAGTGCCTCCAGAACATTCATCTATATCTATGATAATAACAGACAGTGTTGTTAAGAACTCACACATGGTGTTGTTAAGAACTCACACATGGTGTTGTTAAAAACTCACACATGGTGTTGTTAAGAACTCACACATGGTGTTGTTAAGAACTCACACATGGTGTTGTTAAGAACTCACACATGGTGTTGTTAAAAACTCACACATGGTGTTGTTAAGAACTCACACATGGTGTTGTTAAGAACTCACACATGGTGTTGTTAAGAACTCACACATGGTGTTGTTAAGGCATAAATGAATAAATCTAATCTCCTAATTTTACTGTTGTATAATGAACACTTTATTTGTACCCTTTTTGATATAAATTCTACTGTACACTTAATAATTTTTTTTTATTAACAAACTTTTGTTCTATTATTAAAATGTATTTTGTTTGTATACAAAATTCCACTAATTTGGCAAGCAAGACATCTTCAGGGGTAACACAATTTAAAATCAGGGACATTTGTTTATGTATATGTGTGGACATGCGTACGTCATTCTTGTACTTTGACCCTCAAGTCTTTGTGTTCTTGGTGTATGACCCAGTCCCATACTCCACTAAAACGAAATGACTAAACGTTTCAACCTTGCACAAAATGAGCACTTCAGCACATAACTCATACAACTAGCTACACACACTTTCATAGGCACGGTCAGTTTTATTACCATTATTGCTGGCATTCGTTATCAATGTTTTGTTAACCCTCAGGGCGCATGCATGAGAGGGTTATAATAGTCTGTTTGTCACTCATTTATTCTGTCACTCTGTCAACAGTGGATCTCAAAGAAAGCGGACTTTTATGCCTTGAGAGAAGAGGAACTCCAACTAGATAACGATTTAAGTCCCTTTAATTTCATACATTTTTTAAATTTTGGCTTGGTTTTTGAGAAAACGAGAGAAAAGGTAAACTACAGTGAGTGTGCCTATACGGCCACACTCATTCAATCATTTAGCTGCCATTTAGAATCACGCGTGCTCACGTGAGCATACAAATTTTACATTGCCCGGTTCAGATTTGTTATGTGCATTCTATAGTTCCAGTGCTGCACTTGTTTTGTCTGGTGTTGGGAAGTCTCTGCTGCTGGAGGTGCGCTTCTTTCATCAACTGTAAGTATGCCTTCTCTCCAAAAATAGTGCCCTAAGTGTTTTGTGTAGCATGCATGTCAGAAAATCAAAATGTTCTTGTGGCATTTTTTTTCTAAGCCAGAGAATGCCGTGAAGTCCTCACAAAGTCGTCAAGCTCATAAACCAGCTTTAGAATGTAAGGATCAGTCCCAGGTGTGTACAAGGGCTGGTTCTAAATGTTCATGCCAATAAAAAAAAATTAGCCATAAGCAGGCCAATTTAAAATGTCCTAGCTAGACATTCATAAATAGAACAAAACTATTACTGTTATAAGCTGGAAATGTAAGAACTTGGTTATTTAACAATAGTGACTTCTCTTGCAAATTATTGCATTTTTAACTAGTGCTGAGGGTTTTCACTCTCTTAGTGCTCTCCACATCATTTCAATTAGTTACCAATACTTCTTAATTTGTAAATTCTCTAATTCTGCACTAGTGCACTTGTTGGTATTCTCAGAACTAGACTCGCTTGTGAGTCATAGTTGCATGGGTAACTCAACTCTACTTCAATGGGACACAATTCTAGAATTTCCAGACAGTCTTGCACATAAATCATTGATGTAACATTACAATTACCTGTAACATTACAATTACCTGTACAAGAGTGTCCATTATCCTCTAGTTTGTATCCTTTATCACAGGAGCAAGTGTAGGAGCCAGCACCAGTATAGTGACAGACATGTTCACACTGATGGCTACCAGCCTCACATGGATTGAAAACTGTAAGAAATTAGTTGTGTTATAACAATTGATTTTTACAATGTTCATTGACAACAAATAAATATATTTTAATTATTTAACTGTTCTTCTAAAAAAATAATTTTGGTACACCATTTTACCTTCACAAGAGTATCCATTGTCACTCAATGTGTGTCCCTCGTAGCATGAGCAGATGTAGGAGCTGTCTGTGTTGGTACAAATATGATCACATCTGTGAGTGCCTCCAGAACATTCATCTATATCTACACACACAATTATTACATTAACTTACACACAACAAATGATAGAAATAATACCTGCACAAGAGTGTCCATTATCCTCTAGTTTGTATCCTTTATTACAGGAGCAAGTGTAGGAGCCAGCACCAGTATAGTGGCAGACATGTTCACACTGATGGCTACCAGCCTCACATGGGTTTATAGCTGCAAAGGGTAAAAAACAACAACCTTACATTCAAATGTACCCCTACAATTATTACTCGCTGTTAACTACAATTAAACTAATTACACCTAGGAGACAGACTCAAAACATAAGAGAGTATAAATTTTGATTAGAGAACTTGGTAAACTTAAAATCCAATATGTACTTAGAATCCATTATGTACATCTGATGTTAGTGTGTGTTCTGAAAAGGAATTGAAACATATAATGCAGATTTTTAATATATGAGACAGACTATGAGGAAATCAACTATTGTGACCAAATTCAGAAAATCAATTTTTGTGGTAGTTCTAACCAGGAAGTATAGATTAATCATTGAATACTGCAGAATATCACGAGTCTGTCGGCTAGCTTTTACACTCGTGCCTGCAGCACTTGTGTAAATGCCACCAACAGATAAGTGATATTCCCGCAGTTGATTAATCAATTTATTGTGTACTGATCATGCACGAGTGGCGGCATAGAAACCGAGGGGCTAATGTAATGGATGCTGCCAAGAAGTCTTTCGATTTTTTTTATTCCGATGAAGTCATTGAAAATATTTTTTCTAATATTCGAGGTGGAATAGAAAGGGAATGTGAAAGGCAAGAAATACCGCCATCTTGTAGCATTGAGAGTGAACAATCAGTTAGTCTTGATGATGAGGAATTACGGAAGTTTTTAGAAGAGCAGAAAAACTGTAATACTCAAAATAAAACATTGCCTGACTTGAGAACGTGATAGCTATCATTCGTACAAAAATATAAATGAAAAGCGAAAAGTTGAGAATATTTCACCTAAAAATAGACAGACTTCTCGCGGAGTGCAAGCAGTAGTCTGTATGAACCAAGCACTCTCATAGCTAGTAATAAAATGTCTCTGCATTCATATGAAGCTATGTAATTGGCACAGAATGGTATTATAGAATTAGCAGACCCCTCAGGGGACACAATAAGCATAAAAATGTAGCTTAGGGGGACGCAATAACCCAATGCAATAACTCCGGACTTCCCTTTACTGCGGAATATTGCGGGCACACAATACTTTCCAATTCAATACATTTTCTACGTAAAGGCACTCAATAGGCCGATTCAGTACACAATAAGAAGCATTAATCAATGTTTCTTTAGCAAGCTAAAAAAAGTATTCGTAAATGCCATCATGGGCTACGAAAATGTTCATAAGATCACCTGGTTACACAGCCTGAAAAGAATCCATTGACAACCATAACAAATCAGTAAACTGTCTCGATAATTGGAGTTAACAAAAAAATTTACAAGACTGTATAGGTTAACAAACTAGTTATCAACACGTCATACGTTAATTTACAATTTTGTTATGGTTGTCAATGGACACTTTCAGGCAGTGTTAGCTCCACCACAAAAATTTAACTCAAGAGAAAATCACATTTGAAGTTTTACAAGTAATTTCTGTGCACAAACCATTAGCTATATTGTTGTGTAATAATTACTGAGAATTTCTTGCGAAAACACTCGTGGTCAGTGTTTTTGTGCTGGCGTTATAGCTTACTGCTTGTCTATGGGTTCCTGAGAAAAGTTAGTTAACATTTTTGCCTATATCAGAGATATTTTTACTCCTGGACTGTCCAGATAAGAGAAGTTTGAATACATGTAACTGGCTACAAACATTTTAACCTTCGTGGCAATAAACTAAAATCGAGTAAATGTATTGTAATTCAATTTACCTCATTTTTTTCAAAAAAAAATTGGTATATTCCATAACTTATTTATTATGAAACTATTCAGGGTTGACATTTCGGCTGATATGAGTGAAAGCTTTCTGGGTAAATAAAAGGTTCTAGTTATTGCTGCCGGCTATTATTATGGAATCCAGCTGCATTAGTAAAATGCGGGGATACTGTTTCCATGACAACACCTGTGAAAGCTTTAAAAAAATGGCTGAAAGAGGAATAGCTTGCAATAGACACTCAAACTTACTCACTATAGCTAGTAGTACTGTGCTCGGAAATGCCTTTACTTCAAAAGTACATATTTAATAGATACACAAACTATTCAATAATTAGATCAAAAGTTAAATCAAGTACCAGCAAATAATTACAAAATATAAAATGTGCACTAATAATAAAAGTTTTTATTGTTTAATTTTCAAGGGCTGCAAAATAACTTATTACGCACAGGGTTGCTAAAGAAAATGACGGACTCGCAAGTTAGCTCACAATTACAGAATTCCGGTTACATTTAAAAAAATAAGAAAATAAAACCAACACTATGTTAAGTTACTTTTTACTACAAAATCATTTACCAAAGATTGCCAATATGTATACTCTATGACTCCAGGTAAATGAATGATGGAGACTCACAAATGCCAATGCATAGTCTTCATTCTATTTGCTTACCTTCACAAGAGTGTCCATTGTCACTCAATGTGTGTCCCTCATGGCATGAGCAGATGTAGGAGCTGTCTGTGTTGGTACAAATATGATCACATCTGTGAGTGCCTCCAGCACATTCATCTATGTCTAATTTTAAAAAATCACAATACAATGAAATAGTTCTTTTACTGACAAACATCATCTATTGAGATAGACAACAATATTCCTAATGTATCTATTATTAGTTGACCAAAGCATCTTAAACAAGAGCCAGTATAATATGTGTATGAACTCTTAGTAATAATTACTTACAAAAATAATTTTCATTTGTCATACTTCAAGCAACCACATATATACTTATTTTATAGGCACACAATTATTGCTGCTTAGCAACTCCTAATGTGCATGTGCTCTGACCATTATTTATAAAGAAGTTTAATAAACAAATACCTGTACAAGAGTGTCCATTATTCTCTAGTTTGTATCCTTTATTACAGGAGCAAGAGTAGGAGCCAGTACTAGTTCAGCGAGTGAGCGAAGCGAGCGAAGCTGACTCTCAGTCGTGTTCAATTGAGATTTCAGATATATATAGGTATGTATGCGTACGTCAAAAATTTCGCCCGCGCTTCTAATTACGTAAGTTAGGTAAAGCGTTCACTGTTCCAGTATTTTTCAATTAACGAGCGCGGAGAATCCTGCTGCCTGCGCAACTTTGTTTCAACCAAAAAGTTTATAGCTACTCTCTTCTTGAAACAATTGTGAAGTCTTTGTCAAGCTGCGCTTCTTTGCCACTGCTTTCGAAGTTTATCCAGGTAATTCTGTTATTGTTAACTCTTCATGCCTAATCATTGCTATTATTTAGCGATTTCCTTCACAAATCATCTTTACCTATACTCATATATTTACTCGCTCGCCATGCATTTGCGCTATTCGAGCGCACCACTAGTATAGTGACAGACATGTTCACACTGATGGCTACCAGCCTCACATGGATTCAAAACTGTAAGAAATTTTCATTGACAGTCAATAAATAGATTCTAATTATATAACTTGTTCTTCTAAAAAAATTTGTTACACCATTTTACCTTCACAAGAGTATCCATTATTACTCAATGTATACCCCTCATAGCATGAGCAGATGTAGGAGCTGTCTGTGTTGTTACAAATATGATCACATCTGTGAGTGCCTCCAGAACATTCATCTATATCTACACAAACAATTATTACATTAACTTACACACAACAAATGATATTGACAATAATACCTGTACAAGAGTGTCCATTATCCTCTAGTTTGTATCCTTTATTACAGGAGCAAGTGTAGGAGCCAGCACCAGTATAGTGGCAGACATGTTCACACTGATGGCTGCCATCTTTACATGGATCTACTGCTGTAGGTTTATAATGTACTTGAAAACGTTTATTACTATGTAAAAAGAATACATTTACCATCACAGGTGTGGCCATCATCGTTCAGTGTATGACCAGAAGGGCAAGAGCAGGTATAGGAGGTCTCTGTGTTGTGGCAGTAGTGACTACACTTGTGATTCCCACACTTGTTCTGATCTATGAAAATAATAATTTACACTATATGGAGTCCAAGAACCTGTACAGTTTATAACCTATCTTTAGAATACGGATTATCTTCATCATACCAAGCTAACAGCTGCTAATAAATAAGTAGCATCTGACTGTCATGATGAAATTTTTTCTCTCACTAGCTTGTGTATTTTGGTTAATTTGTTTTTATAATTAAGGCATATTATCAAGAAAAAAATTGCATTAATTTCTTGAATTGCTAATTCCACAAAAAGTAAGTGTTTTAAAATTGGGTAGGTATGTTGTTTAAAATGAACTTAATTTTAGTTCATGTATTTATGATTAGCATTTTTAAAAGTGCCACTCCTCGAGTAAGCTGAGAGAATAAGTTAATGGTGCACATGTTAACCCTTTCACTGCTGAATTGTCAGAAGGGTTTTTAGTTTTTTAGAATATGCAATAAAATGGAAACAGAAAATGCAAATAGATTTTTAACATTTAATTTATGATACTGGAATTTCTGTAGATAAAGAGTATAATAAAACTTTATTTATAATTTCTTTCTCAGCCTTCTTTTACTTATTAGATGTATTCTCTCTCTTTCACAGGCTTTTTTAAACAATACGGAATTAAAAAATATTTGGTTGCCATTGGGAATCGAACCCAGGACCACTTGCTTATCATACTAGCGCTCTGCCACTGAGCTACGACAACCAGCCAGCAAACAAACACTACAATTCTGTATTTATACTGTTAAGGAGTATTGCTATGCTTTTTTATAGTCATGCAAATCTGCACAACTAGCTTAGTCTTCTGAAGCTGTAGTCAATGCCTTGTTTTCTTTCTGGAGCAACTCCCAGTTTATTGCTGAATGGCCCCTGTAGGCTTAAACATCTTCTGCACCATTTAGTTCACTGAAAGAGTATCTTTCAGGAGGGAGAGGGGGCGGGAGAGCATTTGCCACTGAGAATTTCTTGCAAAAACACTCGTGGTCAGTGTTTTTGTGCTGGCGTTATAGCTTACTGCTTGTCTATGGGTTCCTGAGAAAATGTAGTTAACATTTTGCCTATAGTACTACTAGCTATAGTGAGTAAGTTTGAGTGTCTATTGCAAGCTATTCTTCTTTCAGCCATTTTTTTAAAGCTTTCGCAGGTGTTGTCATGGAAACAGTATCCTGCATTTTACTAATGCAGCTGGATTCCATAATAGCCGGCAGCAATAACTAGAACCTTTTATTTACCCAGGAAGCTTTCACTCACATCAGCCGAAATGTCAACCCTGAATAGTTTCATAATAAATAAATTATGGAATATACCAATTTTTTTTTGAAAAAAATGAGGTAAATTGAATTTCAATACATTTACTCGATTTTAGTTTATTGCCACTAAGGTTAAAATGTTTGTAGCCGGTTACATGTTTTCAAACTTCTCTTATCTGGACAGTCCAGGAGTAAAAATATCTTGAATGTGAGTGCACTCCCAAGACTACTACTGATGTGCTCGGAAATGCCTTTACTTCAAAAGTATATAATATTTAATAGATACACAAACTATTCAATAATTAGATCAAAAGTTAAATCAAGTACCAGCAAAAAATTACAAAATATAAAATGTGCACTAATAATAAAAGTTTTTATTGTTTAATTTTCAAGGGCTGCAAAATAACTTATTACACACAGGGTTGCGAAATAACTTATTACACACAGGGTTGCTAAATAACTTATTACACACAGGGTTGCTAAAGAAAATGACGGACTCGCAAGTTAGCTCACAATTACAGAATTCCAGTTACATAAAAAAAAATAAGAAAATAAAACCAACACTATGTTAAGTTACTTTTTACTACAAAATCATTTACCAAAGATTGCCAATATGTATACTCTATGACTCCAGGTAAATGAATGATGGAGACTCACAAATGCCAATGCATAAAGTCTTCATTCTATTTGCTTACCTTCACAAGAGTGTCCATTGTCACTCAATGTGTGTCCCTCATGGCATGAGCAGATGTAGGAGCTGTCTGTGTTGGTACAAATATGATCACATCTGTGAGTGCCTCCAGCACATTCATCTATGTCTAATTTTAAAAAATCACAATACAATGAAATAGTTCTTTTACTGACAAACATCATCTATTGAGATAGAAAATAATATTCCTAATATATCTACTATTAGTTGACCAAAGCATCTTGAACAAGAGCCAGTATATGTGTATGAACTCTTAGTAATAATTACTTACAAAAATAATTTTCATGCAAAATATAATAATTATCACATAAAAAGATTTTTATTTGTCATACTTCAAGAAACCACACATATACTCATTTTATACAGGCACACAATTATTGCTGCTTAGCAACTCCTAATGTGCATGTGCTCTGACCATTATTTATAAAAAAAAATTTAATAAACAAATACCTGTACAAGAGTGTCCATTATCCTCTAGTTTGTATCCTTTATTACAGGAGCAAGAGTAGGAGCCAGTACTAGTATAGTGACAGACATGTTCACACTGATGGCTACCAGCCTCACATGGATTCAAAACTGTAAGAAATTTTCATTGACAGTCAATAAATAGATTCTAATTATATAACTTGTTCTTCTAAAAAAATTTGTTACACCATTTTACCTTCACAAGAGTATCCATTATTACTCAATGTATACCCCTCATAGCATGAGCAGATGTAGGAGCTGTCTGTGTTGTTACAAATATGATCACATCTGTGAGAGCCTCCAGAACATTCATCTATATCTACACAAACAATTATTACATTAACTTACACACAACAAATGATATTGACAATAATACCTGTACAAGAGTGTCCATTATCCTCTAGTTTGTATCCTTTATTACAGGAGCAAGTGTAGGAGCCAGCACCAGTATAGTGGCAGACATGTTCACACTGATGGCTGCCATCTTTACATGGATCTACTGCTGTAGGTTTATAATGTACTTGAAAACGTTTATTACTATGTAAAAAGAATACATTTACCATCACAGGTGTGGCCATCATCGTTCAGTGTATGACCAGAAGGGCAAGAGCAGGTATAGGAGGTCTCTGTGTTGTGGCAGTAGTGACTACACTTGTGATTCCCACACTTGTTCTGATCTATGAAAATAATAATTTACACTATATGGAGTCCAAGAACCTGTACAGTTTATAACCTATCTTTAGAATACGGATTATCTTCATCATACAAAGCTAACAGCTGCTAATAAATAAGTAGCATCTGACTGTCATGATGAAATTTTTTCTCTCACTAGCTTGTGTATTTTGGTTAATTTGTTTTTATAATTAAGGCATATTATCAAGAAAAAAATTGCATTAATTTCTTGAATTGCTAATTCCACAAAAAGTAAGTGTTTTAAAATTGGGTAGGTATGTTGTTTAAAATGAACTTAATTTTAGTTCATGTATTTATGATTAGCATTTTTAAAAGTGCCACTCCTCGAGTAAGCTGAGAGAATAAGTTAATGGTGCACATGTTAACCCTTTCACTGCTGAATTGTCAGAAGGGTTTTTAGTTTTTTAGAATATGCAATAAAATGGAAACAGAAAATGCAAATAGATTTTTAACATTTAATTTATGATACTGGAATTTCTGTAGATAAAGAGTATAATAAAACTTTATTTATAATTTCTTTCTCAGCCTTCTTTTACTTATTAGATGTATTCTCTCTCTTTCACAGGCTTTTTTAAACAATACGGAATTAAAAAATATTTGGTTGCCATATTGCTATGCTTTTTTATAGTCATGCAAATCTGCACAACTAGCTTAGTCTTCTGAAGCTGTAGTCAATGCCTTGTTTTCTTTCTGGAGTAACTCCCAGTTTATTGCTGAATGGCCCCTGTAGGCTTAAACATCTTCTGCACCATTTAGTTCACTGAAAGAGTATCTTTCAGGAGGGAGAGGGGGCGGGAGAGCATTTGCCACCCACCCATCCCTTGGTAGTAACTTGTACCCCCCCCCCCCCCGGTCCATAATCCCCATTCCTTTAGAATTTATGTTCATCTATTTGTGAAAAATTACAATGAAGTAACTCAGTCTCAGCTGCACAGCCCTCAGCCTACCAAACACCCAGCCTATTGGAATTAGTACAGAGTGTAACTGAGTGACCCTTCAGGTTTTTTTCAAACTGTAACTACTGTAATAAGGTGTCCCCCATCCCCCTTTCCCCAGTACTTTGGTGATTATCTACACTTACTCAAACTTTACTTATTAAGTACTGGGCTAACTTCTGGAGGCTATTGTGTTCGAGAAAGCTAGTGAGAATAAACAATGTTTAATGAGGTGTTACTTCAAACCGCCGTATGGCAGTTACAGCAATGAAAGGGTTGATAAAACTGAGGATAATGAGGTACCTATTATTAACACTAGCAGCTAGATAACAGAGATTTAGTAAGAAATAACCTATATCTAAGTTAAGAGATATGACTAAAGTACTTTCCATACATGGTATACTTGACGTGATGAAGACGGTCTTGGAAGAATTTGCCGCCACCTGTTGAGGACATACTTCAGTCCATGCTCCACACCAGACAGTAGTGCCATTGATGATTGAACTTGGTACAGTTAGTTCTGAATAACATTCATACTCTGGACACTTGGATTGAAGTGTTATCTCATGTTTGTCTTCCAGAGTTGTTCTCTCTGATGTTACATCCGAAGAAAAAGTTTGTATTTCCTTGTCTTCCGTATTGTAGATGGTCACATACCAGACTATTTGTACTGGAGTGCCCTTGCATGGGTGTTGCCCATAGCAATTTAGGCTTACGTTCTTCGGACTTTGTTTGGTTAGATTGTAAAGAGGTATAAAACTTGAATAAACCTCTGTATTTAAAATAATAAATATATTTACATTAATAAACAAGTCATATAAAATCATGCAACATTAACAATATATGATTAAATGGCAAAAATAACAGCAATAATAAGCCTATAATGATTTAATTTGATTGTAATTATTTAATTTAGCTATCCAAAAAAACAGCAAATAAATATCTAATCAAATTAGCATCTGCAAATAAGTTATTTTCATGCTATTCCTAATTTTTGTGTACACAGAAAATTCTTCTAGAATAGGATTACAGGAATGGTACAGAGTTGCCAACTTTTCAAATTGTAGTTCATGGACACTAAGCCACACCCCAGGCGACACCCAAATCACATCATTTACAAATGATAAGTAAAGTATATACTTAATTAAGTGATTTTCTGCCTAAGGTGAACTTAATGGCAATTGTGGAAAAAAAATCCATAATGTTATATAACGGCTAACAACAATAGGTAATGGTCACTGATAACTGATTAAAAATTATGCATATACTTTACTTCCAATTGAATCTTTATATTCCAAGCAATTTGGAGTCAAATAAACACTCCAATTTGAACAATTTTTTTATAATATTGGAAGCGTTCATGAGTTTGACTTAGCAAGTAACATCCTGCAGATCATGCATAGCAACAGATAGGAAGTTCATCATTTCTGGGACAAACAATAGAAAGAGTATAATTCTGTTGCAGGACAGTGGCTGAGTAATAAATCACGGACTGTCCCTAAGCTTTCGAGACAGTTGGCAATTATGTAAGCACTTGCTTTATGGTTAAAAAAATAAGCCAAAAATGTTCTCCAAGCACACCTTAGTTCTCCAAGAGAAACTTGGATAATTAGTAAATGATAATAAATAGTGTCTGTACACTCTATAGATAGGAATAGCCTAGCTAATAGTATTTCCTGCAAGAAATATACTAAGTTAGCAAGGAATAATGATAGTAAGCTTACCAGCGTCACAGTAAGTGTACTCTAAGGAATAATCACAACCACTTCTGATAGTTATTGATTTGTAAAGAAGCAGTAGCAATACTGCTACACTAGTCGTAGTCTTCATTTTTACATTCTATTTCAGCTACGCCCACTCTAGACGGCACGCCCCCCTCCCCTTTCCCGCGGCATAGTTAATTCGTAAATAAACTTTACCTTACTTCAAAGGAGCTGAAATAGACCCTTTACCACACCGCTTAGGTAAGGTTAGGTAAGGGAAGGTTCTCCTTGCTCACTTTTCCCCCCTACTCATAAAAAATGTGTCTGCCCGGCCATCTTATTGGCTACCTTTAGTGTGCAATGTAACTACTAGCTCAGATGTCCGTATCATATTAGAGTAAGGATTCTGAACTCATCTACGATTAATGCTGACAGTAATTAAGCACTGAATAAAAAAAAAATACCTCCCTGATGCCATCACACCTATCTTGTTTTGTTCTACTAGGGCAGTATTGACTAAACCCGACATCACCATGCTAGCATCCCTATACCAATATTGATAATTGGTATTTTAATAATTTCATATTACATGATTGAAAATGTCAATTAAAAAAATTATGTGAACTAGCTAGGAACACAGCACACAAAAATAAATAAAATGTACGTATTGGGTGGGTATTATTTCATGTGATATTCTCTGTACAAAGAATAGAAGAGAGAGGTGTGATCTTTCAATAGTTCTTCAGGTGGTGCCAATTCCTTCACCATCCCTTCATCCATCACTAAGATACGATCAGAACGTAATACTGTCTCAATCCTAGAAAACAGAAGAAGAATCAGTAAGTGTTAAAACATAATAATCCCAACTCCTCAGTTATGAACAGAATAATATAGTGTCCCCAAGTCTAACAGCAGTCGGTTCACCTGTGTGCAATAGTGATGACAGTGCTAGTGGTGAATTCAGCTCTGAGCGTGTCCTGTATCTCTGAGTCAGTTCTCTGGTCCACACTGGCTGTAGCTTCATCAATGAAGATGAGTCTGGCCTTTGTGAGTAGAGCACGTGCTAGACAGACCAGCTGACACTGCCCAGCAGAGAATGCACGCCCCCTCTCACTCACCTCACACTCCAGCCCTCCTGCACAAGCAGAGTTATCAATATGTCACATAATATAGAGGTTATAATTAGATAACCCCTTACCTAGTCTCTCTATAGCACTTGTCAAATGGCATCGGTTGAGAGCAGACCAAAGTTCATCATCACTATGCTAAAAAAAAGAAGTAACCCTAGACTGGTACTGAGCTACCAAACTCAATGGAATCCAAACTGAAAACATGTAATGATAGGTACATGTATTCCAATACTTGGAAGTGATTGAATGAAACTGACATAATGTACATTTATATACATACATAAATGGGTCCATACATACCACCATAATGCATATATAATGCAAGGAAAAACTGGTACTAGCTAAACTGAATACTGTCTTATCACTGGCTTTCCAGTACACATCACATGTCCCCACTAAAAGATGGAGACTCACCTTGCCACATGGATCCAGGTTTTCCCTTAGAGAGCCACTGAACAAGAATGGATCCTGAGGGATAATAGCCAAACTTGACCTAACAATACACGATAATAATACAATGAGAGCTATAGCCACAAAATCTGTAACACCAGTATGTATAGTACACAGTCTGGCACCTCTCAAAATCATGCTAATACTATTCACTAGTGCTAATGAAATGAGCTGTTGTATTGATACTTGCCTATTCATTGCAGCTACGAGTGCCCTGTAGGCATGGTTATAATCAGACAAAATATTACTCAAGCAAAAAACAAAAACAAAATAAACCCTCTATGTTTACTTTAATGATCTTGCCTGTGCAGCAGTAAAAAAAGTCACCGACTCAGAGCTTATGTGTCATTCTTATTTAATCAAGTCTCACAGAAACTGATAGCAAATTGTGGACTTTATATGCTCTATGTAATACAGAAACTGAGACACACAAACCCACTCCACTATTCACACAAAATCAAAATACCCCACTTCTGTAACTACTTTAGTCCGTCAGGTAAAGGGTCATGAGTACTACCAGTGTTGAACCATATTGCCTGTGTATTCCAGTATTGTACCCGAGTACTACCAGTGTTGTACCATATTGCCTGTGTATTCCAGTATTGTACCTGAGTACTACCAGTGTTGTACCATATTGCCTGTGTATTCCAGTATTGTACCTGAGTACTACCAGTGTTGTACCATATTGCCTGTGTATTCCAGTATTGTACCTGAGTACTACCAGTGTTGTACCATATTGCCTGTGTGTTCCAGTATTGTACCTGAGTACTACCAGTGTTGTACCATATTGCCTGTGTATTCCAGTATTGTACCTGAGTACTACCAGTGTTGTACCATATTGTTTATAAATTCCAGTATTGTACCTGAGTACTACCAGTGTTGTACCATATTGTCTATATATTCCAGTGTACCTGAGTCTGTCCAGAGCCACATTGGCTATGTTGATGCCATCAATCAGAACTTCACCTCCTGACAGCTCCACCACACGAAATATAGCCTTGAACAAACTGGACTTCCCCGCACCAGTTCTACCAACCACACCCAACTACACAAACAAACACACAAACTCTTAAGAATGAACACTTGCAGCACTAGACTCACCTTTTCACCCGCACGAGTTACAAATGAAACTCTCTTCAATGCCGATGGCAATGTTTTTCTGAATACATAAATGCACCAATGTGTTAGAGTATACTTACTTGTGACTTCACCAGTATAACTACTGTACACACCTGTAAGAGAGGATAACATGGTGGAATTCCAGCACACCTCGAGACGGCCATGTTGGAGGCGGCTAGAGAAAGAGAGTGAACGGTCCTATTTCATTACAATAGTCTGAGTAGATACGTAGATTAGTGATACAGAATTGAATGCACTATGTATGTATATTCTTTACATTATACTGGTGCCATAACAACCCTCTTATTGACACACAGTACTATACCTGCTAAGTTAACTAAGCTGGCAACTATGAATTCTTAGAACCCGTTGCTATATTGTTACTAGGTGTACTAACTTGGTAAGTGTGCACTATTTTTTGCCTTTAGCCATTTCTGCGAAAATGCTGATAAACAAAGTTGCTAGTGGCAACTGGGCATGCGTAAACGGGATCTAAAATAGTTAGAGCATGCGCGCTTATGCTCTAACTATTACACAGGGCCTACGGCAGTACTTACATAACACACCCACACACACACACACCACCCACACATGATATGTGCTGCTTTACAGCCTGCAATACATTAACAGTGTCAAATCCACACTGTCTGTGCTGACACCATACACAACTATGTTGTAAATTATAATGACTTACATAAAAGCTGACTTCCCTCCTCTCTGAAGGTGTTCCTACGATGTACTGCATGGCTCTCTCAACACTCACCATCTCCTTCTCCGTCTCAGTGAAGGATGTGACCACGCCCCCTAATAAATTGGTCACTGACAGAGCATAGGAGATTGCTAGACCTACCAGACCTATACAAACACATGCACAAATATACATACAAAACAACACCTGTCAAAAACACGATACAGACAATTTACAAAATAACCACATGACATATCATTTCAAGTCAGTCACATTAACTAACACAAGCATACACATACATACACTGGATATACTCTAATACCTGGATCTACTGAATTAAAATGATGCTCCAATACAGCAATGAAGGCAACACCAGCTACCATGACAACCCCTAGCATTTGAAGCCTAATCCCTAGCCACTGAGCGACAGCATAACCTAACAACACACACACACACACACACACACACACAATACATGAATATATATACATACACAACATACACATACATATATACATGCTTGGACACACACATAGCTACCTACTCCATACATACCAGGGTTTCATACCGACTATTGGAGCCTTGGGATTTCAACCCCCTATATTTAGTTACTAGTATAAGATATGAAAACTATAGTTTTACTCAATGGATAATTTGTTTAAAAAAGTCCAAAGTCAAAATCGTGACTCTAGTTCTGGTCCTTCAATAGCAATTTGTAATAGTTTGTCAAGTTTTCATCTGACAATGTTTCATAGTCGTGCCTTCACCATTTTCCTGTGGCTAAAATGGTATTGACTATTGTACAAAATTCTCCCAACAAAAAATCCTGTATGAATCCCTGCACACTAAAAAACAACCACAGTTACACAGATGTACACACATACAATACATGTACACACATACACAATACAGGTACACACATACACATTACATGTACACAACATAAACCACATGTACACAATAAATGTACACAAATAACACAATACAGTACACAATACATGTTACACACATACCACACATACACACATACTCATGTACACACCTACACATTTCACACATACACAAGACATGTACACATATTGTGCACACATACTCAATTACTACACACACACAATGTACACACAATACAATGATACACATCTATATTCATATTGTTTAATCTATATTGACCATCATGCCGTAGTTGTCTCTCTGGTTGACCTCCAGATTGTCCCTGGTTTGTCTGTCAGGAATCTGTTCCACTGCTGTCGCAGAGTCTGATAGTGCAATACACCTGTCAATGTCTCTGAGAAGTGGGGTATACTGGAGACAAAGTTATGTTGAAAACCTCTTCAATTCCCTGATACATACATGAAATGCAGAGTTAGAAAAAAAAAAGTATAGAGGCTTGAGCACTTACATCTTTTAGACCTACTTTTGCAGGAGAAATAATTAAAATTCATTTGTGTGTTTGCTATATAAATGTATATTTTCTGCCCCATGTTAACCACACGTTCTAGTGGGGGCAATTCAAAGGGGGGGCAAAATTACCCTGACCCCCCCCACCCCCCCCCCCCCCCCCCCCACCCCCCCCCCCCCCCCCCCCCACCCCCCCCTTTTTACCCCCCCCCCCCCCCTCACCCACACACACATTGTACAACACCTGGGGTCCTGGGAGTAGTGTTGTATATGGTAATAGAAGAGACCCAGAGGCAAATAGGAGGATAGTGAACCAAAGGCAAACATAAACAGGTAATAGCCGGGTCCGAGCAACCCATACAGCTGAGCCAGCAAGATGTTTGAAGGAGGAATGGAAGAATGGAATACATGTACATCACCCTCAGATACAAACCACACATCACACACACACACACACACACACACCAGCATGTATACCACACACCACAGCCACGTGTAAACCACACATGAACGGGGTGTGGGTTAGTCTTAAGTGTCACCACTTAACCAATGTCCAGATGAAAAACCGATTCACTATTCTAGGCTACCATCTAAACAAACACAATGCACCCAATTCACTAGTCTACCAATGAACAACACAGGGCACAAACAGCAGACAACACAGGTAAGGGCTATCACACTGATATATAGTCACACTGAATATATAGTATATACACAGAAAATGAACCCAAACATCATGAACTTCTATTTAGATATTTATAAAGTTGGCAGCCTATTCTATTTTACAGAAGAGTGATGTAGTTACGTAAATATCTAACAGTAACCTGAGGCTAAAGAAACTAATGGAAGAATCTATAGGCACTATTACATATGTCACTATGCATCATTGAGAGTTTGCCGGGGCAATAACTATGTCCCCCATCGGTGACATGCAAATGGATTGCTTTAATATAAATTTTCCAACACGACTTGGCATGGAGCATATGAAGCGAAACAATTAGGGATGTGCGAAATTTGAGCTAATAATAGTACTGTTATGCATGTATGGATGTACATACAGCACATTTAGTAACCATGTACAGAATGGACAACTTATTGTGCTCAAATTCCCCCTCTCAATAATCAAATATACTTGCTCACTTACAAGAGTTACACAAAGTTGGGTGACTTTTCTACTTGTAAGGCCTTGCCCTTTGCAAAAAAAAAAAAAAAAAAAGAAAAAAAAAGTGGGGGCCTTGAGATGAACTTGATTAAAAAGCTTTTGCCAACAACAAGTTGTGGACTACGAGAGTCTGAGAGATTACACTACTACTCTCCAGCACTGCTAAATGGCGAGCATTCTTTGCCTCTGCATACTATAAATGGTAATAACGGATTGTAGCTCAAGATAATTTTCTAGTCTTTCTCATTAAAATGTGAATGAAATAAAAATTAGAATAGCTAGGAAAGAGAGAGAATATATCTAATATATTCAAGTAATGGAGCGTATTAAAACCAACTGCAATTCTGAAGTCACTTTTGTAGTACAGACAGTGAACAACTGATAGATCCAAGAAGGAAGTAGTGAATTATAACTACCTATAACTAGACATTCACACACACTTCCCATCCACACACACACACACACACACACACACACACACACACACACACACACACACACACACACTTTTGAATGTTATCCAATTACAAGCATTTCTGTTGTTTCTCTTATTATCACCATTGTATCTCCTCACTCACTCACTCACTCACTCACTCACTGGAGTTGTGTCAAAAAAAGCCACCGGAGCCATCATGATAGAACGAAGCAGTTTCTTGTGCAGCACAGTGGCAGCACACACTCCTCCATACGCATACAAGAATGCTCGAAACAGAGTGAACACCTGGACATACACAACAATGTGGCAGTTAACAAAACAGTGCAATTGAAAGATATGTAGTTCAGTAATAGACTGGGTGACACAAACAAGACTGGGGTAATATTCCAGGATTCATACAATACTACATCATCACACTGCATTAGCATCATATTAATATCTATTTAACGTCACTTTAAAATAGGTGCGGCTACCATTACACGGAACAGGCACTAATTATTTAAAATTAAGAGGTCATCAGGAAACTCTCAAGTACGGCCTTATAGATAAGTAATTGTGAGGAAAACCTATCCGACGGATGAATATACAACTCATTAGTACCGTATTAGAGGCAGCAAGTCCTCCATATATGCCCAGGTAGAATGGCAGGTCAGACGAGTTAGAGGAGTTAGAGGAATGAGTGATCCAATAGGACAACCACCAGTCATTAACATTCCTAGACACTACATAAACAATAAACCACAACCAGTCAATAACATTCCTAGACACTATATAGACAATAGACAAACACCAGTCGTTCCTAAACACTATATAGACAATAGACAAACACCAGTCATTAACATTCCTAGACACTATATAGACAATAGACAAACACCAGACATTAACAATCCTAGACACTATATAGACAATAGACAAACACCAGTCATTAACAATCCTAGACACTATATAGACAATAGACAAACACCAGACATTAACAATCCTCAACAGCTTAAAATTTCTAGATAAAATAGACCATTTCATATTCCTAGACACTATAGACAGACAACCACCATATAATAAAGAGAGATTCACCCAAAGCTAAGATGTAATAAGCATATAATTGCACTCACTCTGCATCAATAGGAGAGATAATAGAATAACAGGTGATAGTAGTAAGCCCACTGCAGACCAATATGCCCAGTAGACGGACAGTGCAACCACACCCACTTCCTTTTTCTCCTCCTTTACCAACACATTATCTACAGGCTGAGCTGAAGGTGCTTCAGAAATCTACAAATACAATAAACCAAAACAAAACAACATCACCTCAACATCTGAACAATACCACACGATGTGAGCATAAACAACATCACCTCAACATCTGAGCAATCCCACACGATGTGAGCATAAACAACATCACCTCAACATCTGAACAATACCACACGATGTGAGCATAAACAACATCACCTCAACATCTGAGCAATCCCACACGATGTGAGCATAAACAACATCACCTCAACATCTGCACTCCCACACGATGTGGCAAATAACACACCTCTGTGAGAGCAAACAACATCACAAAACAACATCACCTCAACATCTGAACAATACCACACGATGTGAGCATAAACAACATCACCTCAACATCTGAGCAATCCCACACGATGTGAGCATAAACAACATCACCTCAACATCTGAGCAATACCACACGATGTGAGCATAAACAACATCACCTCAACATCTGAGCAATCCACCATAAACACATCACCGTGTCTGAGCAATCCCACACGATGTGAGCATAAACAACATCACCTCAACATCTGAGCAATCCCACACGATGTGAGCATAAACAACATCACCTCAACATCTGAGCAATCCCACACGATGTGAGCATAAACAACATCACCTCAACATCTGAGCAATCCCACACGATGTGAGCATAAACAACATCACCTCAACATCTGAGCAATCCACACGATGTGAGCATAAACAACATCACCTCAACATCTGAGCAATCCCACACGATGTGAGCATAAACAACATCACCTCAACATCTGAGCAATCCCACACGATGTGAGCATAAACAACATCACCTCAACATCTGAGCAATCCCACACGATGTGAGCATAAACAACATCACCTCAACATCTGAGCAATCCCACACGATGTGAGCATAAACAACATCACCTCAACATCTGAGCAATCCCACACGATGTGAGCATAAACAACATCACCTCAACATCTGAGCAATCCCACACGATGTGAGCATAAACAACATCACCTCAACATCTGAGCAATCCCACACGATGTGAGCATAAACAACATCACCTCAACATCTGAGCAATCCCACACGATGTGAGCATAAACAACATCACCTCAACATCTGAGCAATCCCACACGATGTGAGCATAAACAACATCACCTCAACATCTGAGCAATCCCACACGATGTGAGCATAAACAACATCACCTCAACATCTGAGCAATCCCACACGATGTGAGCATAAACAACATCACCTCAACATCTGAGCAATCCCACACGATGTGAGCATTCACACCTACACGTAGAACTACTAACCTGTTCTTCTTCAGAAGAAGTAGCTGTGTCAGCACATGCATCCCCAGATTCTTCCTGCTCCTTCTCTCCCCCACCCTCCGTCTTCCCCACTACAGACTCCGTCTCCACGAGAGGTAGGATTTGATCAGGTCTCCCAATCATCTCTATGTGTCCGTCCACCAGATAGATGATGGAGTCTGCATCTTGAAGATACCTGCATCATCCACAGCAATAGCCTCTGTAAGCACTCACTATACTACATACACATAGGCAGAGGATGCATACACCCTTGCTTGAATATAACCCAGATGCTAACAGCTTTACTCTAGCAAGCAACCATTGTTAGATCTCACTCCTAGTCACTGCAAAAAATAGATGTTAGAGAGATCATGGATGTACAGCTATAAATTGCAATTAAAATGGCTCCACTTAGGCTCATTATAAAACAGTAAACTCTTGGCTCACACCCTATAAAGTAACTGTCACTAATATAACTTGTACTGGTTAGGAAACACAATGAATGAGAGAATCATGAATGTTGGGAAGACTAGCCTCCACTGCCATCAACTGAGTTTTGCTGCATATTTCACACGGTCGACACTAAAGAACTTGGATAGTGACTTTTAAGCATCGTTTGTAATAATCTCTATCATTGACCATCTCTTACCTGACGTGGTGTGTGCAGATAATCCTGGTCTTGCCTCTGAGGAGCCCCAGGATGCAGTGCTGGTAGATGTGAGTGGCCACGTGAGCATCCACGGCAGCCAGAGGATCGTCCAACAGATACACCGACTTATCCTGAACATGGCAACAGACACACAAACACACATGCTTGGATCTGTGTGTGTGAGTGTGTGTGCTTGAGTGTGTGTGTGTGTGTGTGTGTGCTTTAATCGTATGAACTTGCCTGATAGATGGCTCTAGCTAGAGCTATTCTAGCTTTCTGCCCTCCACTCAGAGTCACTCCATTCTCTCCGACTTCAGTCTCATCACCAGCTGCTAGGATTTTTAAATCCTGCAATAGAAACAACAATCTAACATCATGCATGGATAACCATGGTAATAACTACACGTATGCATCTCATAGATATTTCAATGTATTGTCAATCCCCAACTGCTTGCATCCTACTTGTCTTTACTGTGCAAACTTTGATTAGGTTTGACCCTGTGGTATAGAGACTAAACTTTACCCCAGAATCCTCACAGACCCTTTACCTGCTCCAATGCTGTAGCTGCTATTATTCTTTCATACTTGTCAGCCTGGTAAGGTAGCCCAAACAAAATATTCTCTTTCACTGTAGCATGCTGGATCCAGGACTCCTGCAAGAAGTGCCACCATAAAGAACATTAATAGCCAGCTAAATGTAATAATAGGTCATTTGCTATTTAACTGCACTGAAGAACATTTCACAATTTTTCCCACTCTTACCCTCTATATGTACATGATACATATAACATGTGAGAGTACACTCTAGTGATGTGCTTGAGCACAAATGGCTAAAAAAAAGTCAAGTTTTTAAATTACGTATATACGGTAAAGGGGATTCAATGCCATAGTAACCACTTCCCGCAACTGTTTGAATTGAAAAACAACAACAACAAAAAACAAACAAACAAAAAAAATAAGTCACGCCATTTAAACACTTTCTTTGTGACATTCATTAGCTAAGTAGTCGCCGTAACACACAATACTTTCACACTTAACTGAACATACTTACACAAGGCTTACCTCCGTGGTTAGTCTAGTGGACAATGAATTTTCAAGTAAATACTGTTAGGTAGGGCTTATAATTATGACAAATTAACCACCAACTAGAATAGAAATGGAACTCCCGTAAGTTCTAACTGTACCCGCAAAAGAATTCAATATTTCTAGTATGATACGGGCAATGATCGATAACCAGAGGATTCTGTTTAGTGAAGTTTGGGACGGGGTCGAACACCATGCTAACACAAAATCACGAGGGGGTCAAAAGTACAAAGTGACATATGTACGTCCAACCATATATATAAACAAACATCCCGCGTCTCACTCACCAATTAATGAGTAGCTAGACACTTACTTGTGTGAACAGTCCAAATCCCTCCCTCAAGTCAGCCACATTCACCTGCACATGTACATGCACATGTAGTATGAATACACATGTAGTATCAATACACATGTAGTATCAATACACATGTAGTATGAATATATATGTAGTATGAATATATATGTAGTATGAACACACAACATGCACATGTAGTATGAATGCACATGTAGTATGAATGCACATGTAGTATGAATGCACATGTATGAATATACACATGTAGTATCAATACACATGTAGTATATGTAGTATGAACACACAACCTGCACATGTAGTATGAATGCACATGTAGTATGAATACACATGTAGTATCAATACACATGTAGTATATAATGTAGTGTGAACACACAACCTGCACATGTAGTATGAATGCACATGTAGTATGGGCGCACACGTGTAGTGTCTAAAGGACACAGACTCTTACTTTTCCATGAACCTTGCACATTTCTGCCGTAATAGCAGACAACAGAGACGTCTTTCCTGACCCCACCTTACCTACTACACCAACCAGTAGACCCTAAAAGACACACAAAAAAATATTACACAACCATCATAGGTACAGACACACCTCCAGCTCATGGAAATGTGGACGAATTGCAACACAACAATTATGGCAGTTCTCTATAGGACCTATTCCAGCTGTTGTTGGCGAGCGAGCGTAGCGAGCGAGACACTTACAGGGGTAACACAATTGAAAATCGGGGATGTTTATTTGTATATATGTTTGGACGTACGTATGTCATTTTGTACTTTGACCCTCGCATTTTTGTGTTAGTTATGTGGTCGACCCCGTCCCAAATTGCACTAAACAGAATCCTCTGGTTTATCGATCAGTACCCGTATCACCCTAGAAATTGAATTGTTTACCGTTTTGAATTCTTTTGCGGGTGCAGTTAAAACTTGAAAACTTAAGGGACTTCCATTTCTATTCGAGTTAGTGGCGGTGGTAAGTCAATGCGCTCGTTGTCATGGTTATACGCAACAGTATTTACTTGAAAATACATTGTCCACTAGACTACCGCGAAGGTAAGTCTGTGTAGGTGCATCTCTAGTTGTGTCAAGGCATTGTGTGTTACAACCACTACTTAGCTAAAGAATATCACAAAGAAAACTTTTAAATAACGTGTATTGTTTTGTTGTTGTTTTTTTCCTTCAATTCAAGCAGTTGCAGAGAGTTGTTACTATGGCACTGAAATCCCTTTACCCTGTATGCGAAATAAAAAAACTGGACCTTATTTTCAGTAGCTTCAGTGTTAGAAGTCAAAATCATTCATATAAAAATAGTATAGTCTTCAGGCTCGCTCGCCATTTGTGCTCAAGCACATCACTAGTTAGTAGCCTTACACAATGCCTTTATCTAATATAATATATCTACTGGAAGAAGAGACTGGGAATAGTCTAATACACATACACAGCTTCACTCCTCCCACTTACGGACTGAATGGTAATGTTGACATCCCGTAAGGTCCACTCGACTGTCTCTTCTCCTGTATCATTGCTCCTGCCACCATTACCTTCTTGTTCACCACTACCTTTCTCACTCTTTGATGCTTCCTCCTTCCACTTGAAGTGACCTTCTTTAATAGCAAGCGCCATATTGTCCATACTGTGTTGAACCTCCTGTTCTTCACCTGACACACCCCTTTTCATCTCCGAGCCACTACCTGACATGCCCATTCTTCCACCTGGCAAATCTCCCTGAGTCCCTCCTTCTTTCTGTCGACTTCCAGCAGTTGCAGGTGTCCCTTGGATGTCATAGTACACTGAAAAGTCCAGTTCATTCAATCTGAGGAATTTGTTGACTCTCTTGTTGGAGACCCATGCCTCCACGAGGCCATTGATGACCCAGGGGAAGGCATTCAGGGGGCTGATGAGAATGTTGAACAATGCCACACTGGTAAACACCTAGCAACAAATATACATAAAACATTGACCCTTGAGGCGGACTTCGGCAAGAAGTTAAAACGTCAGGTTCAGTTTTAATTAAACGTGTATATATTGGCTGTTAGAACCAAATTTTTTTTTGCTATTATTACACAAAACACATCAACGAAATTTGCCAGACTGTTACATGCAAGCATGTCCATAATTTAATTAACTCCTACCAATAACAACATCTATGCTTGTCGTAAGAATATGGACTATGATAGTTTAAACTTTAACCTTAGCAGCAGTAAGTGTGTGTCCCATGGCAATGTAAGTGGCAAAAGTGAGAATAGAGATGAGCACTGGAGTAGTGGCCCAAAAGTACACACACAAAGCATCCAAATACTTCCGGCCCTTCAGACTCTTTAACTCAGCACTCCTATGAAAACAGGAAGGAAAAGAAGGGTAGATAAGAGAATGCGAAGAAAGAAGAAAAAAAACACAACTGTACACAAAACGTGTAGGGAAAAAAAAAAAAAAAAAAAAGAGCCTGCAAGCACACCTCAAATATGGAGACAACCTATAAACTGTGTAGACAAAAGTATTAATTAAGGTGATTAAATTTCCTTTACACACTGTTGGGGTGACATCCATATTTTCATTATCCACAATAATTACCATGCACAAACTGTGTGTGTAGACATGGGAGTAGCCAACATACCTGTATACATGGATACGATCCATGAAGCAGTTTTCCCAAGCATAGAACTTGATGACTCGAATACCAGCCAATATCTCACTCATTACCTGACAAATACAATACCAGCCAATATCTCACTCATTACCTGACAAATACAATACCAGCCAATATCTCACTCATTACCTGACAAATACAATACCAGCCAATATCTCACTCATTACCTGACAAATACAATACCAGCCAATATCTCACTCATTACCTGACAAATACAATACCAGCCAATATTTCACTCATTATCTAAAAATAAAATTTATTTGGTAGAGCAAGCGACCACTAACCATTAACTTGTGCAACTTACGGTACATTCATACCTCATGAAATACATGCCAACACTTTTTCTATTTTTCTATTCATGTTACATATTACTGATATCATAGACATACATTATATACACACAGTACTGTAGCTTACCTTCACTCTCTGGTCTTTCTGAGCCATCATTTCTGTGCTGAGTTTCCCAATCTTGACTGCCAGCCATCTGTTGACCGGAATGAGCAAGATACAGAATCCCAGGCCTGTGAGAAATGCTAGACCAACCTGCATTTAACAATCATTCACCAAATGCACATGTACTGTATGTAATTAATTCTAATAATAATTTGATTCACCATAAAGTAAGATTTTCAGGAAGTTAAAAAACTTTTGAGGCCTTTACAAGACAAAACTTCTTATGTCTTCTTCAAGAATGAAATGGCATAACAAGAGTCTTCATTTGTAGTCAAAAAGAAAAGTAATTAATATCATAGAAAGAGGGCTATCTAAGACTTTAACCCCAGCATAAAATCTATCAAAGTAAGATGGTAACAACACTACTACTTCAAATAATTACCTCATAATTATACTATATAAGAGACTGAGAGTAGATGAATTTTTTTTTTTTAGCCATTGGCATTGCTCAGCATAATGTCAGCTAATAAAAAATAGGCAGAGATAGCTAAAAAGAGAAGCATTTGTCTTGAGCTTCCTACATCTTCCATTGGTTTTGGATTGGTAATTAATCTGAGACTTGCCTTCCAAGCAAGGCTAAAATATGCCTCGAGAGCTGTAAATCATCGCTCACAAATTTACTAATAGTTGTACGAGACACAAATAACCCCTGAAAAAAAATCTTTCATGGACTGTAATTATTTCTATTCCATATTATAATTAGTGCAACAAAGACAACCTTGAATATATATAATATTATAATATAAAATGATATAATTGGTGAGCGAGCGAAGTGAGCGAGACACTATCAGGGGTAACTCAATTGAAATCGGGGATATTTGTTGGCGAGTGAGCGAGACAGTATTAGGGGTAGACAATGCAAAGTCGGTTATATGTTTGATGTATATATATATATTATCTATGTATGGATTGTACGTATGCCCCTTAACCCATTCACCGGCACAAGCGCCTATAGGCGCTCAAGGATGACATAATGCGGGAAAAAATATTTCTCCCCTAAACGATAAACGCTAAAGCTTAGTTGCAGCGTCCAGAGCTCGGCTAATGTGTTGTTCTATTGCATGTATTTTTAGAATAGAAATAGCTACTACGTAACTAAGGTAGTCGGGCTAAAAATAAACTTGACATTAATTCGAAAAATGGCAATAAATTTGTCTGCAACTGAGGCGGTGGATCTTGTCTGCGATGACGTTTTCGACTGTGAACGTGAGAGGAAGGGGTACAGGAGCTATATAGCTACCGCAGAGGTACTACTGTCAAGGATAGAAAGTTGAACTTGCCCGTAAAGCTGTCATTTCATTGCCGGTTGAAGAAACTACTAGTTTTCAACTTGAAAACCACTAGAGCACTGTAGGTAGCGAACATACTAGCAGCTATGTCGAAGAGGATATGGAACTTGATATTCCAGGTAAGAAAAACAGCTATTTACGCAGTATATTGGAGAAAAAAGTAAGAAATAGTTTTCCCGGGAACATGGCGGTAAGTTTTATTATGCCTAATAGCTTTCACAGCTGTAAACATTTTTTTACAAACTCCCAGCATGAGTAATGATTTGACTGAGCTACCTTTGCTCTCTGAATTACTTTGGACTTCCTATTCATTCAAAGGATGATGTCTCTACTTCTGCAAGGTCAGAATATTGAGATGATGGTAATACTGATTATGTTGAAAGCATGAAGAAAGGTTTACAAAGTAATGAATGGATGAAAAATGAAGAGTATGAGTAAGAATATGGCTAGAGGGAGGAGTGAGTGTGTGCAGAGGACTGGAATTGTTAGCGAAATATTCTTTTATTATTGATGTTCTTCTGTCCAGCTATCAGTCACGCCTCCCCTGGTGTCATCAGTGAGCAACAGCATTGCTGACTGAGTTAAGTGTTTATTATAACAGTAAAAAAATATCTAATCATGCACAAACAATTGCTAATATTGCACTGGAACGCATTACAGATCACTTTGTTATGATATAGTTACATTGTGGTCCCACTTTGTGGTTTATTGCTAAGCAACCAAATTTGACCAAAAATGTTGAACAATACATGTACTTTCATGTGATATATGGTTGCTAGGTACTTTTTTGAACTCCTGATTTTATATTTATTTTTAAACATTATTCATATAGAAAAAAAAAATTACTGAATTTTATCTGCCAGTGAGAGGGTTAAACGCGGCGTGCGGGTACCGTTTTTTCTCCTAAAAACACGGCCTTTTAGGCTTGACTCCGCTTTCTTCTGATACTACAGCATTAAGAAGGTCTTACTTGAAACTTGGGCTCCAAATTGTGGGATAATTCCTGCAAAACGCTTGTTTTTCAAGTCCCAAAAAGTTACTGCGACTGGTTACTATGCCATTGAAAACCCTTTACCAGACTGTATTTCAAAACGTCGTCATTTTTGGGGGCTGCTAAAAATGCCGCTTGTTGGTTGTCAAGTGCCACTGGTAGCCAGGATGGCTAAATGATAATACTAAGGAAGCCACCATTACTTGGAAGAAGCTGAGGTAAGTACGTAGTTCCATACTTGTTAGCTACAATTACAAAAATAACTCTTGGCTATTATTTTTTTGTTAGAGTTGCGAGCTTGTTCACCGGTTACTGGTAACTGAGGTAGTCAGAATGGCTGAAATTGCATACTACAGAAGGTACCACTGTCAGAATACCTTATAACAATGCTGAGGAAGCCACCACTACTACAGGGAAGCTGAGGTGTGGGCCAGCCCACATAAACTCTCTGTCATTCATATAACTTGTACTATTAGCATAATTAGTCTTTGTTATTTGTGTATCATGTAACCCTGTGCAGGTTGTAGTTTCTCATGGTATCGAGTTTCGTGCTAGCTTGTGAGTGCTATAGCTGTGAATGTCCAGCTGCAGAGCAGGAACTATGCACCATGTGTAGGAGTGGTTTGTGTTCTGTATTTAAGTTGTAATTGTCATATGTCAAAGTCAGTCAACATTCTATCCTGTACTTGTGTGCTTCATTGTGTGTCAGGGTACGCCCTGCATTAAAGCTTAATCCAACTTACCTTTGGTTATACGTAGCTTGAGGAGTTAGGACAGCCAAGCCACACTACTGTTTGACTCTGGTGGCAGCAACCTCATCCTGATACCAGCCCACCTGTGAGCCCAAGCGTCTTCCAAGCGCCCAACCAAGCCCACATCTGGTGTCCAGCGGTGGTCCGTCTTCCAAGCGCCCAACCAAGCCCACATGAGGTAAATACTTAATTCCATATTTCTAAGTTAAAATTACAAAAATAACCCTGGCCTTTCTGTTTTGTAGCTGAGAGCATGTTGTCAAGAGAGACTGGTAATTCAGATAGTCAAAACGGCTTCAATTAGATACTACAGATGTTACTACTACTCAAGAAAATGATAGTAATTTTGTATGTTTATTAAAATTAATGGTCTTTTGAATTGTAGCTAAGAGCTTGTTGTCAAAAATTACTGGTAATTCAGATGGTCAAAATAGCTTAAATTTGTAATTACAGAAGTTACCAATACTCAGGAAATTGAGGCAAGTAGTAATTCCATATTTGTTGGCTAAAATTTCAAAAATAATACTGGCCTATAATTTTGTAGCTGAGAGCTTGTTCAAGAGTTACTGGTAATTGAGGTAGTCAGAATTGCTCAAGTTTGATACTACAGAGGTTACCATTACTCAGGTAAGAGTGTAATTTATTATTTGTGTTTGCTAAAATTAATGGTCAACTGTTATTATAGTGTTTTGCATGAATTAAGCTAAAGTATTAATTATGTAGTAACAATACTGTAGTTTTAACTAGGCAGGCTCGCTCGCCATTTGTGCTCAAGCATACCACTAGTTTATAAATATGTTTAGACGTACGTAAGGCATTTTTGTACTTTGACCCTCGCGTTTTTGTGTTAGTTATGTGGTCAACTCCGTCCCAAATTGCACTAAACAGAATCCTCTGGTTTATCAATCAGTACCCGTATCACCCTAGAAATTGAATTGTTTACCGTTTTGAATTCTTTTGCAGGTGCAGTTAAAACGTGAAAACTTAAGGGACTTCCATTTCTATTCGAGTTAGTGGCAGTGGTAAGTCAATGCGCTCTTTGTCATGATAAGCCGTGCGCAACAGTATTTACTTGATAATACATTGTCCACTAGACTACTGCGAAGGTAAGTCTGGGTGTATATCCAGTTGTGTCAAAGCATTGTGTGTTACAGCCACTACTTAGCTAAAGAATATCACAAAGAAAACGTTTAAATAATGTGTATTGTTTTGTAGTTGTTTTTTTCCCTCAATTCAAACAGTTGCAAGTTGTTACTATGGCACTGAAATCCCTTTACCATGTATGCGAAATTTAAAAACACGACCTTATTTTCAGTAGCTTCAGTGTTAGAAGTCAAAATCATTCATATAAAAATAGTATAGTCTTTAGGCTCGCTCGTCATTTGTGCTCAAGCACATCACTAGTTATAATATAAACTCCAAAGCTCTTTATATCTGTCAGATTTACAATTCTCAGTTAGAAACGATGCAGCCTTCACCCAATCTCCCTCTAGTCCTGCCACCCAAGACCCTTTACCACAACATACTGAACACTCTGTGCCTATCTAGATGCAGTATTGTGATAGATGCCTATGATATAAATGAAAGGGGAGGTGAGAAAGTGGGTCCTTTGAACCCTGACATGTCAACAGGGATAAAAATTTAAATAGTGTTTTTTTCCAGCAGTAAACAGAACTAACTATAAAAATATTTACATTGGGGGGAAAAAGTGAAGTAGAAAATAAACTAATAGTCATAAACCTTCAACAGGCGGAAAAGAAATCCCTTCACCTAACACTATTTATATACTGTATATTGCCCCAGTAAGAAGAATAAATGAAGACCCATGAAAACTCCAAGGTGATGCAAGGCAGTCACATCTTTGGCACATAGTGCATAGAATTTCCCAAAATGTAAGTTATAATACCATACATACTGTCCCACGTGTTCATACATACCTGCTGATAGAGAAGGGCTAAAGACACAATCACTTGAAAGGGTAGACTCCAAAACTGATGGAAACTATTACAAAAATTCACTATTCTATCTGTGTCTGTGCTCATGAAGTTCACCACCTACACACACACACACACACACACACACACACACACACACACACACACACCAAACAGTAGTAAACTTGTAATAACAATCGTGCGGTATGATTCCTGTATTGAAACATCATGCTCTACCCTATAAAGTTGCCACACACACATGAAATTTGTGCAACGTCTACTTTCGAAGGCAAGGGTTGTGTCCTAACAAAAAGATCTTGAATAAGACTTTCTTACTCTCAGTTAAATTTCCCTGTTCAGGATGAGGTATTTTAATGTAGCCATCTCAGAGCTTTGGTAAAGTAGCATTGGGTAAATTACATTAGCTCTGAAGATGTTCTACTAGAGCTCGTATCTTAGCAGGTGAGTGTGGGACACAAATCCATAGAGACAGAATAAAATACAACATATTTTTGAAACAATTTTTGTTATTTTATACTTCGAAATATGTAAATTAATCTACGTAACTTTGTTTGAATGAACAAGTGGCAACTAATGTTAGAGCAAGACCTCCTTCGTAGGACTGACAAAGTTTGTGACGGCACGGCACTTCAAAAATGCAGGAGTCTGAAATGGGCATGTGTGCAAATACATCTCTAGTGATGACCGTCATATGTGTTGGGTGTGGTTCAACAGTTTACCTGACTCTTTAACCTCACCTGACCAGTAGAAAATTTAGAGAGAGTGGAGGCGCTGACAGACAGAGCTTTGCGATACACCTCTGTAATAAGACTGGCACGAATCTTCAAACCTACTTTATTTACCTACATCGTAACACAGTCAAAAACAAAGTTCGATTAAATATTTAAATATTAAACCATTGACTAAAGAGCACATCATCACATCAAATGACCATGTGTCTTGACCTCTCACTCACCTGGTAGTTAAAGTGAGTAGTAAGGAGTGACCCAAATAAAGTAGACAGAAACAGCCCAAGGGCATAGTAGTAACCATGGGATAGAGGCTCCTATATGACCAAGAGAAAAAAAACACTTTAAAATACAGTCTGCCAACCTCCACCCCTTCACACACACACACACACACACACACACTTACTGTACTATTTTCCATGAAGGCCACCAATGCATGTAGCAATAGAGGACCGGCAAATCCCAACATGTCCGCCAACAGTTTCAAAATGCCCAGAGGATAAAAGTGCAGCCCAAAGGCCCTGTTTAGTGACCAAAACACAGACTCCATCTCTTTCACATCTCCTACACGTCTTTCCTCCACCATATTAGTTACTTTAGTAGGCATCGTATCGTCATCACCTGAAATTACACCCTCCACATTGTGCTGACTCAGTGAATCATACCAGGACTCATTATCTGAGTCGACTTCTTTATCACATGTGACCTTATTCTGACCAGCACCAACAAGTCCGTTCACCTGACTCTTCCCTGCTGGTGATGCCGTGTTTTCAATCTCTTGGATCCCTCTCTCTCCTACATGCATTCTCCTAATACTTCTGAACTTCTCTCTGATCTTGGAAGTACTCAAAGATGCTGGGAGTTTTAGTAGGTCCTCAGGGTTTCTAAGAAGCCCTAGAGCTCCCCTCCTCATCAAAGGCTCAACCCACCAAAACGACAGACATGAAAATACATTAATACTGTCTTCTACAGCATCTAGGTTACCATGCCGATGGTCATGCAAGACCTTGCCCCTGACATCCTCAAGATGTGGCACTGAACCGTATGATGAGGGAGCATGCACAGCCGGCCACTCTGAAGAGATCAAATGCTCTCTAACAGATTGTTCAGCATCATCAGTCCACTCTGTCTTCTTCTGATTAATTTTACCAATGGAAACTGGTTTCACCAGCACATCTTTTCCAGTTACCTTTGGAACCTTCAAAACTAGAGAAACAGCATACAAACACTGGAAAGAAAATATCAAATACACCACAATCACTGAGAATTCAGAGAAGTAAGTTTCTTCAATGGGAAGTGAAGATCTCAAATATGGAACATTGTTCATCTTCCATCGAATAGTTGTACGTAGTTGAAGTATACTCCCTACAAATGTCAACAGCCAAGCTGCTACAAGGTTCAGAGGTCCTCGTCCATGGTGGGTTACCGAGGAGCCCAACACCCACAGGCAATACAAGTGCATACTCCATGCTAATACTTGTACACACACAGAGAGGAGGACAGAATATGGTCGTCCAAGAGACAGCCAGAACCCACCCACCAAGTCAGCCACCCAAGTCAGCAGAATGGACAAACTAATTAACCCACGCAAGATTAGAACATAGGGCTTTCTCTTTCTTTTGAGTTTAGTGTGACTGCAACCTGCATACATACCACTTATAACGCAGAACACAGCTCCAAGAAAGCATGAAAAGGTTAAATACTCAAAACAGAGTCCGAAATCACCATTATACCAAACTTCGAAACTAGCGTCAGGTGCTAAATAACTACTACCACCAGCGGTGAAGTTTAACGGAGAATAACACAGTTTTAAAAAGGTTCCCATTCTGTCTCAGCAGCTGAATCTACAGTCACGATATGGTGCCCACCAGTGACGACATTTGTTTACAAGCTTAGGCGCCAATTGATTTCGTCTCGTTTCCCGCTCGCTAGTGCTGATCTCTTTTAACACGGCTACATAGCGTAAGTATTCCCCTGTATGAAGAGGAAGTACAGAAGATCTCATCTCAGAGCGCATTTGAGGGGAACTTTGAAGAAGAAAGGAAAGAATTTATCAAAGAACTTAGATATTGCGGTAAGACTAAGTGATGTACAGTTTTGTAAACCCTGTACCACATTTATAATTTATGGCTTATACTGGTAGGTATTTCTTTATGTGATTATAAGCCTCAAAAAATTAGCAGCTGCTGCCTGTTCTAAAGCCCTACATGATGATATAAATTCAACTCATCTGGTTGCTGTGATGCAGGTAATTGAGTATCTATTACAAGGGGATTTATTTTAGATTATTGTTGTTTTTAGAATGTGCTGACGAGTTTAAAAAAGTGACCTTATTTTATATGCTGGTTATCACATTTTGATCGTCTTTTATGTCATACCTCATTTATACATTCCATTTGTAATATTTTGGGCAGTTTGTCTTAATTTCTATTCAGCAATTCAGCATTTAAAGTTACATGTATGAAGCAAAGAAAAGTTTTCTTTGCTAAAAATTAGATGAATGTTTAATCTTGATAAGTTATTTGTGACAGGTCATATATTATGTCCAGATTTAATATTAGACATGTGGAATTAAGAGATTAGGAGCAGCTCTAATATCAATCTCGTGTATGACAATGCATGGATACTTATTCAGTTTAGAGTGAAGTGTACTGACTGTTCTTTGGTGTGACATTTATTTGATGAAGATACAAATTCAATTTCGCTAATTAAACAACCAAGTAAATATTATATTTAAAAAATTAAGGAACTGAAAAATGGCATTAAAGATGTGTATGCATGGCAACACAAGACAATAAAATGTGCATGTAATTTTCAGTTATTAACAATCATTTGCATAACTTGGTCATAGCATTCCAGTTTTTCTTGTGTTAATTCATCTCTGAAGGCATTAATGGTGTCCATATTAGGACTGAGAGCAAGGCCCAGGACAAATTCACTGTCAAGAACATTTGTTGGAGGAATTTCTGGGAATGGATGGAGTAGCATGGAATTTAGCCCACAGATGTCCATGTATAAACTTTGCCACTCCAGCAAGTTGTGGTAGGTGCGTAACCGGGTATTATACAAAACATCATTGTTCTTGTCAGCTAGCTCTGAGCTCATGAAGAAATTGAGCACCAAAGATTTCAAGAGTTGTTGACTTGGGCAGCATCGTTCAGCCACAGCAAAACTAGGATTCATCCAGAAATATGTTGTTAGGATGGCTAATGTTGGTGTACAAAAGTCTCCACCTTCAAGCAATGCAAAGGACTCTTCTGGAATCTTGAGAACTTCATACATTATGCGTCTTGCCTCAGTTTTTCTCTTTGCATCATCTAGCTCAAAAATCAAATTTCCGGAGAGGTGTTCGTATTTCCAAAGTGATTCCACCTTGTATGGTACATAGCCCCAGGGTTTTTCGCCATCTTTTTTATATTTGCTGCGATAGTATTCTTCTATGCACCTTCTAGTGGTCCTGTTCATGTATGGAGAAGCTAGCCCGTACATAATTTGTCTGATGGAACAACCAAGTGAAGGTATAGGAGAAAGCTCTGGGTCTCCAACATCGGCATCTAGAGCGCACTTTCCAGTGAATATGGCGTCCCATATTATAACTGGGTAGTCCCCAGTTCTATATTGTGCAATAATTGTGGGCACTGGAATATTGCTAGGAAAATGAAGTTCAGTATTTTCTTGAAAGAATTCAACACTCCGTTGTGGTACAGTAGCAGGTACTTTATAAATTTCCTCAGCATTGCGACAATTATTGATGAGCTTCTGACGCATGTTAATTGGTCGGAAAATCTTTGTTATATCTTCTTTGAATTGTGAAAAAGTGGCGATATTATGATGCTGAAGAAAATGCACAATGTAATAAATTTCATTGTTAAAGGTTTGGCCTTCGCACTTCTCGTAAATGTCAGCTTTTATTCCTCCATGAATCAATTTTTCCACTGAGTTACCATTGTTATCTCCTTGTATTGCCACTATAGCATAAATAAGATCGGGGTCAGGAAGATTTAAGCAATTCACAATTTTAGTTTGCTTGACAATTCTGCACTCTTTGGCGGATTCAAACTTTCTGAATAAAATGACTCCTTCTGTAATCCCACTTACACAGTAGTTTGAATTATTGGTAAGAACTGGACACTTGTAGTAATTTGCTAACTTCACTATTGTTGCATGTGCTTTACCCTCACTTACTAGCACTTGAACTTGGTCAATTTGTTTCAAAGATGTGATATAAAGCTTTCGAGCTAGCAGTGGTAAATGATGGCTATTATATTCTTTAGTGTCACTATTTTCATGCTGCTTTCTAAGCTCTCCAGGTAAATCATTGATATCATTGTTTCTTCGGTCAATAGTGTCATTAATATATGTCTCTGCCCCACCTCCATCGACAACAACAATTGGACTTACTCCATCATTCACTAAACCTTGAAAATATTCCACTACAGCAGTATGCTGGTCAGTATAGCAGCCACCACTTGCCCATTCCAACTGGAGTCTTCCATAGAGCTCATGCAGAATACTATAGCCATCTACAATTAGCTTGCCTTCAATGCAAGTTAGTTCACTACACCCTCCCTGATTGGCTTTGATAATTTGGATCAAACCTCTGATCCCCATTCTGTAGTTGTTGATCTCCCTCATTAAAATTGCTGACATGTACAATTTATTTAGATACATGAATATTTTCAGTTATATATGAATGCAATTATTAACTATTGGTAGCAAACAAGTCAGTAGAATTTGAAGTGAACATGAAATAGTATGTTTAAAGGCTTGGCTGATGTACTAGTCAAAAACCACAATATTTCTTATTCTTTGTGTCTTGTTTCTTACTGCTTTTACCCGATATTTTTCATTTTTCACCAATAAGTTGATATGAGCACAAAGTATATTAAAATTTGGTGGTAATCAATTGCACTACAGTAGATAACTTGGTGGAAGCAAGCAGGAGCCAAGCAAAAAATGGGTGGCACAACTGCTGAACTCGTTTGTTACTTAAAGCTTAACTTAGGGTTAAGGTTTAATTAATGATATTGGCTGTTAGAACGAGAAAAAAGTTGCTATTATTATAAGTATTTCAGCTGAGAATGACTGGATCATGAATATAATAATCATCAACTATTTCATGGATACAAGTGTAACAGCAAAAATATGGAAGTTACAGCAAAACAATATGGAAGTTACTTCATTATATTCTAATATATATAGCTACAAATTCTAAGTACAAAAATGAGTTTAAATGGAGGAAAAAAACAAAAACAAAAAACAAACTAATTCAGCAAAAAAACACACAAAGTTTTCCAACAGTTCAGTTGAACTTATATATCGATAATCTTAATGATCAAGTCAAATGTATCTTCCTGTGTGGCATTCAGCCTCCCACGAAATGTAGTGATGATATCAGGACTAGGATGCAGAGCGAGCTCCATTACAAATGGGCCATCTACGATGTTAGTAAGTGGAAGTTCCTGCAGTGGTGACTGAAGTGTAGAGTTGAGATTGCATACATCCTGATACAAACTCTGCCACTCCAATAAAGCATGATATACTTTGACCCACATGGGGTGCACGTGTTGACTCGGCATCTCTGATTCTTCCAAATCCCGACTGTACAAGAAGTTGAGGACCAAAGCTTTAATGAGCTGCTCAGGGTGGTCTAACTGCTGGCTTCGTATCACATGTCGGGCCCAATAGCAAGTGGCTAAAGTAGCTAATGCATACCTTTTATGATGTGGATCTTGGAATGATGACAGAATATCTGGAGATTGAAGCACTTCACAGATAGCACTTTTTGCTACGTCTTCTTGAATTTGTCCATCTTCAGTTTGCATAATGGAGAGCCCAGCGTAGGTTTTTGGCACAACTTCAACTGGTGCATATTCCCATGGCTTTCTCTCACTACGATAGTACTCCTTAACACGCCTTCTGCTGTGAAGTGCCATGCCATACATCATTTCTCTGATGGGGTGACCAAGAAGTGGTATGGGAGATTGTTCTTCATCTCCAACATTAGGATCCAAGATACACTCCCCCACACAAATGGCATCCACTAGAGTAGCTGGAAGTTTGCATGCTCTGTAATCTCTCAAAATGTGATCTGGCAATGGACGTGACGAGGAACTCCGTAAGTTGGTACTTTTAACAAGCTTCTCAGGACTGAGATCACTGACAGGTAAGTTGTATTTGTCCTGTGCTTTTTCGCAATTACTAGCTAGCTTTTTACTTTGTCCACCAAAGCATGAACTCCGTAATCTTGCTTTGAATTCCTTCCACGAGTTGATGTGCTGATTCTTGAGGTAGTCAGTCACATTTAGTATCCAAGACCTATTTTTAAGTGCTATGTCTGGAACTGAACAAGAACGCTCAATATAGGCTTTAATCTTGCCGTGATAAAAGTATGCTACAGATTCCTCTGAGCCATCTCCCATAATTGCAATTATAGCAAAAATAAGATTAGGATCTGGTAGCTTCAAAAAATTTATGAGCTTATCTTGATAATATACAGGAGCCCTACATGAAGTGATATCCAGGTGTTTATAGAAGATAACTCCACCAGCTACCCCACTAACACAGTAGTTGGTGTTGTTAGTGAGAATGGGACATCCGTAGTGATTTGCTAAGTGTACAATCGTTTGGTGAGCTTTACCATCACCCATGTACACTTGAAGACCAGCAATTTCTTTTAAACTCCTGATGTAAACATGTCTAGAAAGCAGAGGAAAGTGATGCTCGGTAGTTTCACGGCCTTCTTGATATTTCTTTAAGCTTTCTGTAAGTTTGCTTATGTTTCTGTTTCTTCTATGAACTGTATCATCTATACTAGCCTTGGTTCCACCTCCATCTAATATGACAATAGGCTCTACTCCAGAGCGGATTAAAAAATTAAAGAAATCAGTTGTTGCCTTGTGCTGTTGAGCATAGCAACCACCGTTTGCCCACTCCAGGTTTTGGGAGTCATACAATTCGTGTAGCACACCATAGCCATCAACTAAAAGCTTACCTCTTACAGGCTTCACTTCAGAGCAAACTTTATCTCTGTTGTCATTGATAAGTTTGAGCAATCCTTTCAACCCCATTTTTCTTCACGGATGGGGAGGGTGGGGTGGCATATTGTGGGGAAATAACCTTCAGGATGACCATAACGCCGCGATAGTCTCGCGCGCCCTTTACCCAGGGAATCACTTAGTTCACACTGCTGTTCCATGACGGAGGTGATGGAACCACACCCACCAAGTGTATTTGAACGCTCGCGCAGCTCGCGCACCTTCTCGTGGAGGAAAAGGGGGTCCCCTCCGCGTTAGCATCAGTACATGCTGGACTGAAAGGTCTGTACCATGAGGGCATTATTGATTCCATTGAGGAATTTTTGGAAGACTTTAAGAGGCAGACTGTAACAAGTTGGGGTACTAGAACTAAAAATAGCAGGCAGACATCGGTCAATTTCTGTGCAAACATGTGAAGTGATTGGTCAATAGCTAGATTGCTTGGGTAGCCAGAATGAACGGCCATGTGTTGCTATTATTGTTTTATTTATAGTTTATTTCTTTTTCCCTTCACCTTTATATATATATATATATATATTCCTTTTTTCTTTCATTTTTTTCCCCAATGGGGAGATTTATTGAAATAAATTTGTGTATGCACACCAGAATCTATAAAAAAAAATACCAGGCAAATCTTTACAAATAGACTCTGAAACTGCTATGCTGGATAACGACTAGAGGCATAAGTTTCCAAGCACTATGTAAATAATTTGTAGTATAAGAAAATTGCTTCCAAACGTGAGCGCCAGAGTGCAAATCTCCTCATTGAGGGAAAAAAAAAAAAAAAATTGAAAGAAAAAAGGAATATAAAAAATATATATATAGTATTAAAAAAAAGGTGAAGGGAAAAAGAAAAAAATATAAAAATAAATAAAACGAAAATAGCAACATATGGCCGGTCATTAGGTCACCCAAGCAATCTAGCTATTGCGGATCGGTCACTTTACATTTTTGCACAGAATTTGACCGATGTCTGCCTGCTGTTTTTAGCTCTGAGCCAGAATTTAATTATACCTGCAAGAAAACACAGCTGGAATAAAATAAAATGCTGGATACTGTCAGTAGACCATACGTATGAAGTAGATTTGATATAGGTGAAAAAAAGGGGGAAAAAAAGAATGAAATTTCGTATAAATAGTATAATAAGTTCAATAATATTTGTAGCTAGTGCCTGGTTACACTATGGTGATTGGTTCAGTGCCATGATGATACAAAAGGATAGGGCAATCATCCCTAACTCTTCCAGTTGTAGATGAAACTATTGCATCATAATGGGTACCAGTATAGTACAAAAGTTCAAAGTGTGAGGGCCTCAGTAAGTTAACACTGTCATCCAAAGGTGTTAATTGAGGACAAATAACTAGAGGTTTTGAGTGCCTGTCCACCAATGGTTTTACAACATTCCATTTGTATGTGTTGCTGGTATAGTAGTAGAGGGGGATGTTGAACAATGAAGCAGCTGCAACTACTTCTACCTGCGTTGCCCAAGATGAAAGGTGACAGAAGTGTTTTTAGGTGTTGTGTCATGGACATTCCTTCATCCACATGTTGTTCAAAAATTTCCTGATTGCGATTTTCCACTCTGTATTCTATTCTCACAATGGAGTGCAGTTTCTCTGTACCGAATAGTTGGTAAGATAGTGCTCGTAAAAAGCAGTTTCCATCTCCCTTAACTGTAACAACTTTTCTATCACTTCTTGCCAACAACTAATAGCTAAAAGCAAATAAATTTATCATAAAAACTGCACTGTTACTTGAAATATTTACTTACTTGATGTAGTGATGGCATAGTATATGCTTCCTCTACTATGTTTGTGATAGGACCTGCCACAATTAAAATATGTTAAGCTTATGTGACCCACTAAACGTTTGTTCACAAGACAAAATTATTTCTATATACACTGAGACGGATTTTGCCATAGATACAACTAATGATATTAAAGTATAGTATAATGGCATCCTATTTGTCATTACCGGTACTTTGCGACGCATATACTGAATCGTTGTTGGTGGTTTAGGATGGAGAATCAGGCCTTGATGCTTTGGGAGGACAGCAAGATACTTCTTATAGATGTTTTCTAAATCTGATAGCAACTCCCTTGCATGATCTTCTTCTGTTTCTGTAAAACTGAATGTCATAGTTTCTATGTTTTTCAACATGATCCTGGTAGAGACCAAATCCTTCACCAAAGTAGGTTTCTAGATTGAAATCGATATATGTTTAATCCCAGTTCAGGCAGATATACAACGATGACTGATAGGGGGTGGAAGGAGGGGGGGGGGGGGGGGGGGGGGAGAAGGGGGGGGGGGGGGGGGGGAGAAAGAGGGTGTAGCATGAAATAGATTTGATTTAAACTTATTTTTCTATCAACCATAACCATTAGCCCAACCCACCCACAATATACACCAACATTCGAAATGAGAAGCACTTTGATTAAACTACCATCGTCTCGTATATTGAGACAGTTCTAGTATTTCTGAACAATTAGTGATCACAGATAGAGCCTGTTCAAATCTTTACATGATACTGTCCCATAGCATTTCTTAATGAATTGTGCTTGGCAATCATTATGCATCCACATTACTGAAAAATAAGGCAAGAATTATTCTTCTCCCATCACCTTTATTTTTAAGTGGTGAAGTCCTCAAAATGCAATGTAATCCCATGGGCTGGATTTTTTGTGTATAAATTGATGATGGATATTGAGTGATAAGGAATGCTGGCCTTTTGCCTTCAATTCCCCTCCCTCCTCAGCTTGAACCATTACATAAACAATGTGGTTGGTATGTATTGTTTTGTGTATTTAGCAAGAATCAGGTCAATTTATTATTTTTTGTTACAATGGAACAATATTTCATAATTATTTCATTTTTCACATTACTATCCAATAACAATTTAGCGTTACACACAGCTAATTGCCTTCATGTAGCTAATTGGCGATGCAAGTATCAATAACATTTCCAATTAATCTATTATCCTACCTTTTTAGACGGAATTTCAAGTAATTTCATAGCAGGTTGATGAAGTTGTTGCTCAGAATTCGTATCTGTCTCGATTGCATTGCAATCATTTGCTGCATTATTCCCCCAGTCTGTTTACTGGTTTAGTGTCTGCTGATAAGTAGCAGGAACCTTGAAAGTGTTCTGGCAATTTAGACCACCCCCAGTCAGGATAGTGTTCAAAAATAGCAAAGAAGTGCTTGCAAGGAATATGATACTTCGCCCAATCTTTACAACTGCACTCTGGCACATTAAAATTTATAGTGTGCTTTCTCCCATCACCTTTCATTATGTCAAATATACCTTGCTCTCGATCTTTGATTTCCTCTACAGTAAATTTATGGAATTTGCTTTTCCTTTCCAAGCAGTGGAAGATGATGGATCTTGGGAGACCCTTCAAATAATAAGGGATATCATCACTGTAGGTTCGGTAGTCTTCAGACAACTTGTAGTTGTGAAATACATATTTCTGCCACATGTCTGGCAAAAAAACGATCAATCAGTAGACTAGCAATTCCAGAAAGTGTCAATGATTTTCTGCGAGGAAGATATGAATATTTTACAGTCTTGTTTAAAGATTCAGTTCCATTGTTGGTATCCACTGCTGCATAGTACTGGCTGTCACAAAACGCATGTGCCCACATCTAAGAGAAACGTGAAAACTTCACCTACTGCATTGTCCTTGTAATGAGAACTACTCATATTTCATAGAAAATGAAACTATTTCATGAATTAAAAGACAACTGAACACGCATCTAAATTATGGAACATGTATTAACATAATATCCACTGGAAAATGTTGCAATTATAGCATGCTATGGCAAAAGAAACAGTGGAAATATTACAATGTGTATATCAAGTATTAAAGGGTAAGCACAGCGGAAATTCTCTTTTTTCTCACTTGTTTTGTAGGTCAAGGTCTCAAATACCCCAGAAAAATTTGTACTTTCTATAAAAAAAATTTGTGGGAGTATGGACTGCCAAAATCATACATTTGAAATACTTCCTGTTTGGGAGGGGCATAGGGTATGATATAGATGGGGGAAACAGCTGTCCATGGTACTAAGTAAGGCCACTGTTAATTATGATCAAGAGAAGTGTTGCTGCTGGCTACAGCTCTACCAAAAGGATGGAGAACACTTGTATGGTTTTCCTAAAGATCCTGGCTTACAGAGATCAAGTAAAACAAACCAGAATTAAATGGGAGCCTACTGAAAATTCTTATGTCTCTAGCTAAGCATTTTAAATTCCCAATCACTTGGGCCTTGACAACCCTAGCTTGTTCTTGCTTCTTCTTCTTTTTTTTCTTTATTATTATTATTATTATTATTATTATTATTATTATTATTATTATTATTATTATTATTATTATTATTATTATTATTATTATTATTATTATTATTATTATTGTTGTTGCTGCTGCTGCTACTGCTGGCCTTACATAATGCCATGGACAGCTGTTTCCTCCATCTATGTCATATCACCACCCAATCAGGATATACTTCAAATGTATGATTTTTGGCAACCCATAACTCCCACAATATTTTTTTAGGAAGTAATTTTTTTTCTGGGGTATTTGAGACCCTGATCTACAAAATGAGTGAGGAAAAAAGAAATTTCTGTGGTGCTTACCCTTTAAATGAAGTGGTTAAACCGTTCCACTATTCAATAATTTTCATTGAGAAAAATGAGTAAAAGGACAAAGAATACATGTAATTACTTTCTTTATAGATGGTTCAGTTTTAAAGTGCATGTATCTGTGTACATGCTTGCGTGTGTGTGTATGTGACTTACTTCAGCCAGGTAGAAGTAAGCCATGATCTCACGCTAGCATTTTCCTTCCAGACATGTGATGCTTGCAGAGCCTTCATTTGTTCCTGGTAGTTGATATCGTGTTGACCTGTCTCAGAGGAACTTGCCCAAGCACATTGACGAAGAAGTGTGAGGAGAATCTCTGCATCAGATTTGGTGAGTCCATGTTGACTATTGGATACCCATCTAGTCCAAGCCTGCTCTCTGTGATAGTCACAGAGATACGCTAAAGTAGATGTAAAAGCACCTTTTATGGCCAAAATTTCTGCCTATGAATAGTCACACAAGACAACAGAGGGTTCCATGTTGGGTTCCATTGTTTAAGGATGTCTAGCGCTTCCCCAATTGAATTAGCAGATTCATTTTGGGTGATGAACTCAGCGACAGTGCAATAGCCCACATTTGTACGAACACAGACGAAAAACAATGGCAAGTCATATCTTGTTGTTTTATACGTTGCATCAATAAGAGAAATGCAATTTCCACTTGCACATCAGCTCTTTCTGCCATTGCTCTTGGTGAACCCATAAAAGAATATTTTTGTCTTGGCTTTCAGATTCATCTGTATATGGGCGGAAAAAATGGAAAGCAGTACTGCCATCATCTTTCCACTTTTTTATCATGGCATTAAGATTATCCTGATCAAATTTTGAATAATCAAGCCCTAACTTGGCCATATACACATGATTACGAATGTCTTCTAAAGTAGGAAAATAAGATCTATTCGTTGTGTTCGGACACTTGTCTTTTAGTGCAGATCGAACATACTCCCTTAACACTCGTCTAATTTCCTGAGGATTCGTAGCACCTTTGCGTACTAACATTGTAATTTTGTTTGAAACAGTAGGATGAATTCGTTGAGCCATTCCAGCTTGTTCACCACAGTTGTGTCCAATATGGGCATTACTAGCAGGTACTGAAACATGGTATTTTTTCTGTATTTCAATTTCTTTTTTCTTTAGTAGAGCATCACTGAGTTCTTTTAATTTTGATGCTCTTAAAATACGTTGACCAAATTTTGACAATGACTGTAGGCTTTCTTCACTTACACTATACTGTGGAAAGATATCATACTCACGAATTGTGATTACTGCTGGGCAATTCCTTTTTTTAGTTGTTTGCACTACCATTCGATCTGTGGTCCTCTTCTTTGGTTTAAAATAATGGGGACCCATACTGGCAATGTAGCTTTCTTATTGCAGTCGGTTGAAATGGTGTGTCTTGAAAAGAAATATCATTTTTGCTCCAAAATAACTTCTGATTCTGTTTACAACAATTATAATAATAACAAACATGATACTTGTCAAACACACTGATATCTATTTGCACATTAAAATTTACAACTTTAGTGCTGTATATTACACAGATATATCAGAAGGGTTGTAAAAAGTGAAGTGAGCTAGACACTCACATATTCATTAATTGGAAATTTTCTGTAATATTTGTGACCATTGTATGTCACCTCTTTCTATTCAGGTAGAGTCATGAAAAATTATCATTTTTTTAAAATAATTGTATACTACACAATGGTTGCCATTTAAGTCAGCGAAAGGAGCTAAGTTGTGTCTTTGTATAAATAAAGGTTTATACTATAATATTTCACTAGCAAATTGGCCCCTTAGCTCTCTTTGTTAATTCTAGTGAGTATTTCTATAAAGTAGATATAATATATATTACACTTTATCTTCTCTTGAGTAGCATATCTTAGCTTTTCTTCTAGTGAGTATTTCTTTTTTCATTGAATTTGTCACCTAATTTGCTTGATGAGTAAAGTGTTGCTGTTGATTGCCTAAAACTGCCTAGCATGCTCTGGTATATTAGTAAAAAGAGTACATATACCTGTGGCAATTTCATGTTAATAGTGAATTGAAGACAACTAAATAAAGGTCTGACCCTAAATGTAATATTATTAGATTTTAAAATGTACTATACCATAGTTGCTTGGTAACTGCCATATGATAAAATTGATATCACCCTCAATAAAAAGTGATATAACCCTCAAAAAATGTGATATCACTCTCAAAAAAAGTGATATCACCCTTGGAAAGTAGCCTCCAGACATCATTTTATATTAGGTATTACTTGATAAATATCAATGAATTTGTTTATTTCACATTAATACAAACTATACATAAAAAGCATATAGCTAGCGAGCGAGCTAACATAAATGAAAGTGTTAAATGATATTGACCTATATTTTCTTTCCTCGTTTCCAAAGCATTATGATAAGAACATTGCTAGCTAATAACTATAGAGTCCGTACACATTGACAAAGGTCATCTGGAACTTCAAACTTGGAATCGCTTATATTGTAGTATTTTCGTATTTCTTGAAATTTCTTGTTGCACAAGAATTATCTGTAAATGTGTTCGCTACTTGAACTCCTTTCGAGTAGTTCATTAGACCATTCTCAGTGATTGATGAAAACCTATATTCTGTTTCGAGTAGTCCATTAGACTATTCTCAGTGATTGATGAAAACCTATATTCTGTAGCTGAGTTTCACAGAGCGTACGGCTAGGTGTGGACTAACTTCCAGGAGTGAACGAACTGTCTGTTGTTGATGCACTAATGCCAGGTATGGACGAATTGAGTTATTACCACGAGATGGAACACTGGAGTGACTTTTACTAAAATGAACTCTCTTTAGTCATTATTTGGTCCTTCAACTAAGAATACGGTAACTAAGGTATAAAATAGTTCAACCATGGCAACTCTCGGAATTATTGCTCAATAACAGCCCTCGGGATCGGGACTGTTATCAGCGCTGATTCTTCAGTACCATGGTTTAACTATTACATAGTAACTGAAACTGGGTGTCATAACATATCCTCAAATCCATGTCTAGACTCATTCCTAATGAGCTTGGGTAATCAAATATTTTATATATCACCCCAATTTTTTGTTTACACGCTCCAATGACATAGTGCTTCCTGCAATTAAAAAATCAGAACAGTATTACCAGTATTAAAATCTTTAGAACTTTTTTCTGAACCTGCTACTTGGACTCTCAATGTTTGAACAGTTGTCTGCCCACATTTTCATTTATAGTACAGAAATTACTTAAAGCTTAGAATACAAAGAATAGAATAATGAGATGCTGTACACTCAGTTTGAGCCTAGCTCCTAAGCTGGTCAGTCGGACTTGGAACTATATTTTATAGGTTCTCTGCATTCTTTTAGTTGCTATTATGGGTCTTGTTAGATAGCTAAATATACCAGTTCACTCCTGAAATATGTATTTGTTTTTATGAATAATCACTATAGAAAAAAAATTCTTATGCTGGTTACACATTACCACATTAGTTGTAATAAATTCGATAGTGAAAGGGTTAACTAAGCCTTTTTTTTTACCAATGAGTCTTTTAATATCAATACTTGCAGTACTTAAGAAATTCTGAATTAAAAAATGAAACAGCAGTTTTAGATTGATTTGTTGGAAGAATTTTGTGTCTGATGTTTGTCGGTGAAAGTTTTAGAATATAATTAGCATTTCACTAGTGATCCAGTGGTGATTGGCCCTCAACTGGTCATTTATTAACTGTTGATAAAAGCTAAAGTTGCAATATCCTATTGATGCTATCATGAGTTCCTCCCATTATGTCAATACAGTTTTTGTGCCATTCATGTGTACGTTAGCAAGAGTTTAAATTGCCATTTAATTTTTATATAAAAAGGCTGACAAAGTGAACCATGACTAAAGTGAACTATGACTATATGAGAGAATCAAAGGTGTTGTTGAGAATAAGATATTTTGCTATCGAGAAACCAGTAATGGCGAGTTAAAAGGTATTTATGAATTTGAGAGGTATTATATACTCGAATTACTCCAATATTTGCATTTCCAGATATTATTTATTTTCTTTCTTTTAAAATCATGAGGCCAGAAAAGTAAAATGGGGACATGATGGAAATACAGCAAACTGATGGCCAGACATGACAAGAATAAATGAAATCATCTCATAATATTATTAGACTTTAAATTAACTGAATATTCTATATTTCTTTCAATTAGTTCCTGTTTCAAAATGTTTGATTTGATGTTAAAAGTCTCAATTTAATGCTCACAAAACTAGCTGGAAGACTTACAATTTGGTCTACATGTCCTTTAAGATTGGAAGATGTTCTAGTACCCCAACTTGTTACAGTCTGCCTCTTAAAGTCTTCCAAAAATTCCTCAATGGAATCAATAATGCCCTCATAGTACAGACCTTTCTTTTGCAGCCTATTCATCCAGCATTCTGCCATAGCCAATTGAAGCAGTACAACTGCTAACGCGGAGGCAACCCCTTTCCCTCCATAAGAATGTTGGAGGTAGAAAGCTGCTGTTTGCTTTTGCTGTGGAGATGATCTTTCTGGCAGAGAGCAGAAAAAAAGGAGGCGAAGGCTTGCAAATCCTAATTTCAAGGAGTCACTCTCAGTATTAGTCTACCTTGCATCTGAGCTGAGAGCTTGCATTGATGTGTCTAGAGTGCATGATGGATACATTTGCAGAAGCTGTGCTACAATGCTGGATAAATGTTCAAGCCTCCACCAGAAGATCAGCAACAAACTCAGAGCTGCATTGCACAGGTGGCCCTCTAGTAGAGTAGCAGCTGATCAATCCCCAATTGCTAGGCCAGCACGAAGGTCACTTAGATCACAAGGAGGACTAGGATCTGCACCAATGGTAGCATCTGGAAGCACTGAGTCTCCGTGTAGTAAGATAATTTAATTTTTACGTAATGTGTAGTACTAGTAAAAAGTGATAACAACAATAAACAAACAAAACAACACTGAATTAATGCAAACATAAATTAAACAGAGTTAAAATTTAATTTTTTTCAGAAGATAGTATATCATGATCAGGTACTTTGCTATCAGATCAATTTTATATTTATGATGTGACATAAAAATTATATTGTAGGCACATGTTATGTACAAGTCACAAACGCAAAAATCGTATGCCTTTACTCCAACTCGAAGAAGAATATGCAGACCACTGATAAGGAGGAACTATAATTCCTTTGCACGGACCACCATGCAGAACAAAGGAGCGAAAAAGGCAATACTAGATGTCAGTGGGCCAAATGTTACAGAAGGAAGTGATATTTCTTTGTTCAAATTCTCACAAAAGTCTGTTGACTGAAGATCCTTGAGAGGATTTGGATGGTTTAGTCAAGCACATCATCTGTGAGGTGCACGATAGGGCGCCTACTCTTTTTCTGCTGCTAGGATGGGCCATGAAGACGAGGCAACCTTGCTCAAACACAAACATTCTCATCTCAACCATCACATCCATGATTTGTAAGCATCGCAAAGCATCTGCGTGCCAGTTTTAGCGACTAATTTCCCTTGTTTTATATAATGGGAATTCTTCGAAGCAGGTACTAAGCAATAATTTGTTTTGAGGATATTTTTAGTGAGGCATTGAAACATGTACATCGTACACATGAATTCCATAACTCTTATGATGGCTATATATTATATTTAACTAAAATTATAGGTACGTATATGAACGGCTTCAAAAGCTTGGTTTATGTCTTTCACGCTCAAGGACAATAAAACTTGTCGACAAACTTGAAATCAATATGACCAAAAAGTGAAAAATTGGAAAGTTGAGTCTGAAGATATGTTTGTCAATTCTTCATTATGTGCGAGTTGATTATAATCATCAAATGTAGTCAAGTAATATACATGATATCTTTGTACGTAGGTGGAGACAGTTAAAACCATGGATCTTAGTCAATTTCCAATCCTTTCGAGAGATGACTCAGACTTTGACTTGGAAGAAGCAGATTATGACAAGATAGAGTGTAGGAGAGGTGTTTTTGAGGATGCATATCTGTATGAATCACCTAATACAGATACTGAGTTAATCTCATATGACAGTGATGGCAGCCATCATGATGGTGATCTGACCTGCGGTGCTACCAGGCCTGAAGAGCAAGTTCATCAGGAGCAGTGGGTGGATCAGTGCCACAATGACAGTGAGGTAAATGTAATCGTTAATTAGCTAATAAGATAATAATGCAGTGTATTGACCATGAAGACAATTCACCATAAAAATACATTTGTGACTGTCTATGGGAAATTTAGGCACAATGCGGCGTGTGTAAACGTCGGTAAATCAATTGAATTTTTTTAAAGTACTAGTGATGTGCTTGAGCACAAATGGAGAGCGAGCCTAAAGACTATTGTGGGACGAGTGCTCAACAGAGGGAACGACTCGGCCTTGGGGTTGCGCAGACTCTTGTCAGCTCTGGGGCAATAGTCAGCGCAGGTCGCTGCCACCAGAGTTCTCCCTCCCAGTTGTCAGAGTTTTACGCCTAACTATTCTCGGGGTTTTTGGGGAACTGACTGACGCATGCGTGGTCAGGGTATTAAAGCCAAACCCACGCATGTGCACACATAAAGATGGGAGGGTCAACCGGACATCCGGGGCACAAATGAACAGACTAAAATTACATACACTTAATGACACACATTCCACTCTGCTAATAATAATTAAAGATAAATGATACATATAATGTTCTGTTCTTGCTCTTTCTTCTTCCTCTTCTTATCTCTTCCTCCTCTCGACTCTACTCTCTGTGGCCGTACCCACATCTCCCCCCGCCAAGCCGAGACCAGGGGGTGAGGCTGACAAACCATCTTGGTCGGCCACGTCATTCTCCCAGGCTTGTCTGCTCAGTCCATCTGCGTTGCCATGTTGAACTCCAGGACGATGCACCATCTTTATCTCCTGTCCTTGTAGAGCCATAGCAAATCTCAGCAAACGTTTGTTGAGTGTAGAGCCATTGATCAACGCCAGACAAGCTCTATGATCTGTAATCACAGTCAGAGGTCTCCCATAGACATAGTAGTCAAAATGCTTGATGGATGACACGATGGCCAGAGACTCCAATTCAGTTACGGAGTACTGCTTCTCTGCTGACTTCAATTGACGGCTGTAGAAAGCCACTGGAAGTTCTTCTCCATCTCTGAGGACGTGTAGACAACCACCAACTCCAGCGCCAGAGGCGTCTGTATGCAACACAAAAGAATCCGAGGGTTGAGGGATACACAAAACAACATACTGACACAATGAAATACGCAACTCACTGAATGCCTTCAACATCTCCGAGGTCCACTCCACCCTCTGCCTGACTCACAACCTCCTGGAATACAGCAGGCGCATTTTTTAGGCCGAAAGGCATCCTGACATATTTATAACGGCCAAAGGGACACACAAAAGTGGTTAGATCACTACTGGCTTCATCCATTTCCAGCTGATGAAAGCCAGAGGTTAGGTCCAGGGTAGACAGACAAGGGTTTGGACCAACCTGCTCCAAAATCTCAACAAGTGAAGGTAACCAAAACCTTTTAAGTGGGGTCAAAGCATTGAGGGCTCTAAAATCAACGCACAGTCGTAAGGAACCATCTTTCTTCCTCACTGGGACTAAAGGACTGGCCCATTGGGATTGAGATTGAACAATAATGCCACCATTTAGCAAACTTCGGATCTCATTTTTGACAGACTCTTTGATACCACCAGGGACTTGCCTGGGGGGAAGGTTAACAGGGGAAGCACCATCAACCAAATCAATCTTACACTGGCCGTTTTTACACAAGCCAGGCTTCAGGCTAAAGAATTTCTCAAGTCTAGACAGCACCAATTGCAACTCTTTCTCACAGTAACCGTCGCATTTGTCTTCACTAAGAACGGCTTTCTTGTCAAGAACACTACAATCTATACCATTCTCCTCAGCCACTAAAGTAATGGCATTAACTGTCAAAGGTCTATCATGGAAAACTTTTATGTTATTAATGTGGGCCAACTTCTCAGCATTACCCACTCCTTTTGTAACTTTATATGTAACCCGGGACACTTTATTAGAAACTGTATAGGGACCTTCCCACGATGCTTGTAAGGAACCATGCAATCCAGGGATTCTCAGCAACACCCTATCACCAATTTCAAGCTCCCTGTCACTCTTTCCTTTGTTAAAACTAAGCACTATTTCTTCTGCACTCTTACTCTCATTAGACACGGCCAAGTCAGTCATGAATGACAGTCAACTTATCATGCAAGGATAACAACCAATCCTCAGTGCTAATACTCTCGAATTTGCAGTTGGTCCAGCCAGAGTACAAAATATCAAGGGGACCAATGACTTCCTTCCCATACACAAGTTTATGGGGAGAGTAGCCAGTAACTCTACTAGGGACCTGCCTCAGGGCAAACAGGGCCAAGGACAAAAAGTCAACCCAGTCGACACCAGAGTCAACTGCTTTAGCTAGCATGGGCTTTAAGGTGCCATGCAACCTTTCAACCACCCCGTTAGATTGGGGCCTGTATGGTGAGGTAGCTAGGGTATCCATGCCTAACATCTCACATAACCCTGCCATCAATTTTGACAAAAACACCGTACCACGGTCTGAGAGGACTTTCATGGGGATACCAGTCCTGGACACTATCTCCAAGAAGCACTGAGCTGCTTCTCTGGCTGAGGCTGTCCGCATGGGGACTGCCTCTGGCCACCTACTGGCCAGGCAGACATATGTGAAGAGATATCTAGCTCCACGTCTACCTTTGGGGAGAGGTCCAACAAGATCAACAGCAACCGTTTCAAAAGGGACGGAAACGATGCCTCTCTCAACCATTTTGACCTTTTTGTTAGCTGTGGCGTTCATTCTAAGGCATGCGGAACAAGACTTAACATATGCAACAATATCCACATATACACCAGGCCAAGTAAATTTCTGACCAATCAACTTCCTCATGCCCCTGCAACCTACATGGGCAGTACCGTCGTGGGCAAGTTTGAGGACATTCTGTCTTCTGCACTTGGGGAGAACAATCCTATGTATTTCTCTACCCTCTGGATCCAAAGACACATGCATTAACAGGCCATTTTCCCAAGTGTATCCATTTAAATTCCTGTCAGCAAGGTCTCTGAAATTTGACAGGGTCACATCCCGTTTCACATCGTCAATCAAAGCCTTAGCGGCTATACCATCACATGGTTTGGGACACCCAAGATCAACAGCTTGCTTGCCATCCAATTTTTCGCAATTGTCATCACCTATCACATTCCCAGCAGACTCTTCAACATCTTCCATACCCGCATCTGCCTTCTTCTCCACACCAGTACTACCACCAAGCTCGTCTTCCGAAGAATCACTACCATCTACCTCAACACTCTCATTATCAGTGCACACATTCTCTTGACTATCACTAACTCCAATATTAGACAATCTTTTGAACTCATCACTGACTGACTCTAAATTAACTTCTTTCTCATCATGCGCTGTCTTATTAAACTTTGACATTCTGGCTCTCCTCTTAGCTGCTCGTGTGACTATTCTAACGTGAGCTGTCACTGCCTCTGGGTTACCGGCAGAACTCTGGGTGGTTTCTGGGGCCACCTCAGGGCTGCCAGCAGAGCCAGCACCACCACCAGGCGATGTCGGTATGGACTGAGTCTCACAGCCATGCTCTACTCCAGCCTCACTAGATTTTGGAGCAGCATACCGAATTAGCATTTCAGACATTTGGGGAGTAGCAGGCACAGAAAAGATAACTCTACCAACCAAATCCTCACTCGGGGCAACAGCTACCTGAGCATAGAATTGAACACCAGCAACATTAAAATAAACTTCAGCTACAGGCAAAACAGTGAGGGAACCCTTCCAACATTTAATTTCAACGACTTCATCTGTCAATTGACCCTCATAAACTAGGGTATCGGGTACAATAGTTATTTCTGCCCCAGTATCGGGCACCATGGAACAAGATTCACCATTCAAATCACCAACTACACAACAAGTGGACATCTTAACAGCAGCAATAGTAGCATTGTAGGGACCTCTCCCTTTTCTAAGGGTCAACCTTTTAGCACCATCAGAATTACCATCATTCTTAGATTGGGCTTTCTCTCTGTTTGGGCAGTCTGGGGACTTGTGACCCGGCTCACGACAAGTGTAGCAAACTATGGCAGTGGGCCTTTGAAAATTAAAACTAGACACACCACCACCCTGACTATAAGAAGACCGACCATTACCACTACCATGACTCACATTAGATCTACACTCAAAGGCTCTATGGCCAAATTTGTGGCATTTATAACACTCAACTCTGCCAGACACAGAATACCCACCACTAGCCCCTGCCTTCTCACCATCACTGGCAAAGAAGGTAAGGGAAACTGCACTCAAATCATTAAAAGATCAATGGATCTACTATCCATAACTCCGCGTTGGTGGAGGGGACGTGAGGCTCTGTATATGGCAGTAGCCATGAACAAAAGGACGTCTTCCTTGGTGTTAGTGAGCAAACCAACGGAATCTACCAAACCCTTAAGGTGTATGTAGGCATCTCTAGAGGTCATAGACCGTGTTGTATATTGAAAATCAGAGATTAATTTTATGCCCAGGGAAGTAAGATTAGAGCCTAAACCATCTATAAGCTTCTTTTTGAGCTCTTCGTAGGAGCACTCAGCACGGTTAATGGACGAAAGAACAGAAAGAGCACGTCCAGATTGTAGTCTTCTAGCAAGAATAGATTTGTATCTCGACTCGGAAACACCTAGCTCACAGAGGTCGTCTTCCAGCTTTTTAATGTAAGTAGCAATATCAGTGCCAGACGTGTAAGCAGCTAACTTTTCAATTTGACGGCTAACATCAGAGCTCACGACCTCTGCACGGCCACTAGGGGCTGCTGTGGACATTTTGTCCATGCACTGGGACATCTTGTCCAAAAACGAATTAAACATCAAGTGAAAATCACCTGGCTCAACTCTATCACGTCTTCTCTCTTCTACTCTCTCCTCATACACAGGGGAATCCAACCCATTATCGGATCCTCATCCATGTCTCCCGTTAGGGTAGCTATATACCCAACAGAACTAGAATACGAAGTTTCAGTACGCTCACTACAATACTCACTAGATGCACAACAGAAATAATCTGGCCTAATATCAAGAGACTGATCAATACTATTATTCAAAGCACCAACTAACTCAGAACCAATCCCAGTATCTGAACTACTTGACTTGCCTGACTTACAAGCTCTTGGTGGCTGTGACCTCTTACTCATCAGAGGGGAAGAGCAGACCGGGGGAATGCCTACAAGCACACAGCACGACACAAGAAACAAAACAAAAGAACAGACGGAAACTACAAAAGGTGATAAACGGCAATTAACAAAAATTAGCAAGATCAAAGGTGACAAAAGGAAATGACACTAGCTAAGCCACGTGCGTATGGCACTAAAAAGAAATAAAGATGACCGATTGACTTCCTCGAGGCTTTCTGAAGCTTGGGGTTCGCCTATTCTTGGTCTCCCGAGGGTGTTACGCCAGAGGATACTCGTACAAGTAGCTAGGACTTTTCTTGCAAATGACTCGCACACGGAGACGAGCTGACCGGGGACAAGGGTATCACGACTACGAACACTGACTCCAGTAGAGACAAACAATTGATCAACGACGATAACGACTCAACAGGTTCAGAAACTCAAACTCGACGATTCAGGAACAAAGTTCGATGACTAGGGAGGCAGTTGAAGCCACCACCGCTGCCGCCAGTTGTGGGACGAGTGCTCAACAGAGGGAACGACTCGGCCTTGGGGTTGCGCAGACTCTTGTCAGCTCTGGGGCAATAGTCAGCGCAGGTCGCTGCCACCAGAGTTCTCCCTCCCAGTTGTCAGAGTTTTACGCCTAACTATTCTCGGGGTTTTTGGGGAACTGACTGACGCATGCGTGGTCAGGGTATTAAAGCCAAACCCACGCATGCGCACACATAAAGATGGGAGGGTCAACCGGACATCCGGGACACAAATGAACAGACTAAAATTACATACACTTAATGACACACATTCCACTCTGCTAATAATAATTAAAGATAAATGATACATATAATGTTCTGTTCTTGCTCTTTCTTCTTCCTCTTCTTATCTCTTCCTCCTCTCGACTCTACTCTCTGTGGCCGTACCCACAACTATACTATTTTTATATGAATGATTTTGACTTCTAACACTGAAGCTAATGAAAATAAGGTCCAGTTTTTAATTTTCGCATACACGGTAAAGGAATTTCAGTGCCATAGTAACAACTCTCTGCAACTGCTTGAATTGAAGGGGGGAAAAAACAACAAAACAATACACGTTATTTAAAATCATGTGTGTTCATCATACCCGTGTCATGTGTGTTCATCATACCCGTGTCATGTGTGTTCATCATACCCGTGTCATGTGTGTTCATCATACCCGTGTCATGTGTGTTCATCATACCCGTGTCATGTGTGTTCATCATACCCGTGTCATGTGTGCTCATCATACCCGTGTCATGTGTATTCATCATACCTGTGTCATGTGTATTCATCATACCTGTGTCATGTGTATTCATCATACCCGTGTCATGTGTGTTCATCATACCTGTGTCGTGTGTGTTCATCATACCTGTGTCGTGTGTGTTCATCATACCTGTGTCATGTGTGTTCATCATACCTGTGTCATGTGTATTCATCATACCCGTGTCATGTGTGTTCATCATACCCGTGTCATGTGTGTTCATCATACCTGTGTCGTGTGTGTTCATCATACCTGTGTCGTGTGTGTTCATCATACCTATGTCATGTGTGTTCATCATACCTGTGTCATGTGTATTCATCATACCCGTGTCATGTGTGTTCATCATACCCGTGTCATGTGTGTTCATCATACCCGTGTCATGTGTATTCATCATACCTGTGTCATGTGTATTCATCATACCTGTGTCATGTGTATTCATCATACCCGTGTCATGTGTGTTCATCATACCTGTGTCGTGTGTGTTCATCATACCTGTGTCGTGTGTGTTCATCATACCTGTGTCATGTGTGTTCATCATACCTGTGTCATGTGTATTCATCATACCCGTGTCATGTGTATTCATCATACCCGTGTCATGTGTGTTCATCATACCTGTGTCATGTGTATTCATCATACCTGTGTCATGTGTGTTCATCATACCTGTGTCATGTGTATTCATCATACCTGTGTCATGTGTATTCATCATACCCGTGTCATGTGTATTCATCATACCCGTGTCATGTGTGTTCATCATACCTGTGTCGTGTGTGTTCATCATACCTGTGTCGTGTGTGTTCATCATACCTGTGTCGTGTGTGTTCATCATACCTGTGTCATGTGTGTTCATCATACCTGTGTCGTGTGTGTTCATCATACCTGTGTCGTGTGTGTTCATCATACCCGTGTCATGTGTCTTCATCATACCTGTGTCGTGTGTGTTCATCATACCTGTGTCATGTGTATTCATCATACCTGTGTCATGTGTGTTCATCATACCTGTGTCATGTGTGTTCATCATACCTGTGTCATGTGTGTTCATCATACCTGTGTCGTGTGTGTTCATCATACCCATGTCGTGTGTGTTCATCATACCCGTGTCATGTGTATTCATCATACCCGTGTCATGTGTGTTCATCATACCTGTGTCATGTGTATTCATCATACCTGTGTCATGTGTGTTCATCATACCTGTGTCATGTGTATTCATCATACCCGTGTCATGTGTATTCATCATACCCGTGTCATGTGTGTTCATCATACCTGTGTCGTGTGGTGTTCATCATACCTGTGTCGTTTGTGTTTCATCATACCTGTGGGTCGTGTGTGTTCATCATACCCGTGTCATGTGTGTTCATCATACCCGTGTCGTGTGTGTTCATCATACCCGTGTCGTGTGTATTCATCATACCCGTGTCATGTGTATTCCCCGTGTCATGTGTGTTCATCATACCTGTGTCGTGTGTGTTCATCATACCTGTGTCGTGTGTGTTCATCATACCTGTGTCATGTGTATTCATCATACCTGTGTCGTGTGTGTTCATCATACCTATGTCATGTGTATTCATCATACCTGTGTCGTGTGTGTTCATCATACCTGTGTCATGTGTGTTCATCATACCTGTGTCATGTGTATTCATCATACCTGTGTCATGTGTGTTCATCATACCCGTGTCGTGTGTGTTCATCATACCCGTGTCATGTGTGTTCATCATACCCGTGTCATGTGTGTTCATCATACCGGTGTCATGTGTGTTCATCATACCCGTGTCATGTGTGTTCATCATACCCGTGTCATGTGTGTTCATCATACCCGTGTCATGTGTGTTCATCATACCCGTGTCATGTGTGTTCATCATACCCGTGTCATGTGTGTTCATCATACCCGTGTCATGTGTGTTCATCATACCCGTGTCATGTGTGCTCATCATACCCGTGTCATGTGTATTCATCATACCTGTGTCATGTGTATTCATCATACCTGTGTCATGTGTATTCATCATACCCGTGTCATGTGTGTTCATCATACCTGTGTCGTGTGTGTTCATCATACCTGTGTCGTGTGTGTTCATCATACCTGTGTCATGTGTGTTCATCATACCTGTGTCATGTGTATTCATCATACCCGTGTCATGTGTGTTCATCATACCCGTGTCATGTGTGTTCATCATACCTGTGTCGTGTGTGTTCATCATACCTGTGTCATCATACCTGTGTCATGTTGTTCATTATACCTGTGTCGTGTGTGTTCATCATACCTGTGTCGTGTGTGTTCATCATACCTGTGTCATGTGTGTTCATCATACCTGTGTCGTGTGTGTTCATCATACCTGTGTCGTGTGTGTTCATCATACCTGTGTCGTGTGTGTTCATCATATCTGTGTCGTGTGTGTTCATCATACCCGTGTCATGTGTGTTCATCATACGTGTGTCGTGTGTTCGTGTTGTATGTGATATGCTATGATTTTGTAGTGTCTAAAATTAAAGTGGATATTGATTAAAAACTGAGTTATAATTGTAATTACAAAGAGTTTAGTACAGTTAATTAATTCAATTGTCTGGCAAAAGCAGTTCTCAATGGAGTTTCCTTTTGGCCTATGGAGACAGTCAACAGTAAAGGCAGTCATTATATTTTTGTTTCATTTTGTATTGGACATAGCTAACCTTTGTATTATATTCTGGTAATTTCTAGATCTATAAAATGGTAAATCGAAATACAATTTTCTTAACCAATAGCTTTGCTGTTAAATAAAAAAATTGTGCATTTGCGAAACAGTATGAGCATCAGTGGAATAACTCATGCATCTGTTAGTGAGACCAACAATACTAATCTGGTGCCACTAATGGTTCCACATTTACACCATTGCATTGCAATTCAATTAAAAAGTAGGTTTAATTATTTTTGTACTTTCTGAGTAAGTGGAACTTTTCAAGGAAGAATTATAGTCAAGTAGTAAATAGGTTTGGGGGTGGGGGAGTTGAGAAAAAAATTACCTCATCTAAAATCCGAATGTGGTCACCATATAACCTTCATGTGGGAAGATTTTGTTTAATGTTTGAATTTATAGCTACTCTACCATTGAAGTGCAATTTTTGGAATCTTGTGTGAAAAAATAGCTTTGCTAAGTTCATCATTGTTTAACCATTGAATCCATTCTGAAATAAACCAAGTATTGTGCTATTAATTTAATGTATGCAATTATGTGTTTATTTAGTTAAGCACCGGTGGAGACTCATCTCGTGATTTGCTGTCAACAACATCATTGGTGAACCTGTGGCATCCATCTCTCATTAACACTGACCTCGAAGGCGCATCTGATGACAGTTCAGTGAGTGAGGCAAGTGAGTCTTGTAGCAGCCTTTCATTACCAAGTGATGATGGTATCCAACATCTAGAGAAAGCAACACCTGAAGCATCTTTTGATTCTGCAAAAATAGTCCAGACCTTTGCTAAACAGCCTTCTTCTCTGAATTCTGGGTACAAGCTGGTTTTTGACAACATAGACAAGAATGTCAAGCCGCGATACATGAGATGTGATGCCCAGACCCAGTCTCTGCATTATGTGCAGGTATATGAAGTGAAAAACAGAATTGACTATTCATCATTTACATCAGAACAGAAGACTGAGATAGAAGTATTTTCCATTCTTCCGAATTCAGAAGATTATGATGCGGTCAAGAAAAAATTTACTGTATTGATTTCCAGAATAATACACAAGCATTTTTGGTGATGACTTCAAGAAACTCATTCCACAACATATTCGTCATGAATACAGTGCTGAAATGAGTACAAAGTCTGAAGTGGTAAGTGCAATATTTATGTAAGTCAGTCAGATAAAGTGTCTTTAAACGTGGGTTGTAGTTTATTGCTTTTTTACTCCTAATTATATTAAAAACATGTATTTAATTTCTTAAAATTTGTAATGAGTGACTATATTTCATGGTATTTAATTGCCTCAGGTTCCACTTGGAGTACTAGATGAGAATAAGTGCTCGTATGAGGGAATGACTACAATATTGGATTGGATACATAAGTACATACCAGCCAAATGTGTCGACATGAAAGATAAGATTCCAGGAAGTGATCTTGAGAGGGAGAAGATATTTATTCCAACTCTTGTTGGTGGAGATCTTCTATCTACTGTGAGAGCAAGGGGTGCTTTGTACATTAGAGGTGGAAGTGAATTAGAAGAAGATCGGTTGAAGGGGATCTTACCAGTTTCCCAGGATTGGCATGGAAAAGTTTGCTTCATGGAGGTAACTATCATTACATAATCAATGTGTTTTAAATTCAAAGATGTGCTGAATTCAATCCCGGAACAACTAGGTGTTACATAGTTCTAAGAAGTGAAAACATTTACATGATCTGTGTGCATAACATCTTGTAAGGACTAATACATAACTCACATAATATTCTTTTTAATTATTTTTTTGATTATTTATTTCATTTTTGTATTTGTGTTATGTTTGCCATTTCATCACATATAACTGCATTACATTTTGTTTGTTTTGTGTGTGTACTTGTTTGTTTTTTGTTTTTTGTTTTTTTAATTTGCACAGGCTATTTGGAATCTTCTGTTCAAGACAAGATCGTCTATGGAAAGAGGTACTCTGTACCAATTGTGGAACTTGATTGACCGCAGAAATGTGACGACCAACGTCAAGTCTGACATTAATGCTGTTGAAGACTTTCTAGAAACTGTCGTGGAGGGTTATATAGTTGCTGCAGTGATGAAATACCGAACATGAAATCACTAGATGACTTCCCTGATGAAGATATTGTACCGCCCAACACCTGGATGGAAGAGGACTCGATTCGTGCAGCAACTATAGAGAAGGTCTCCAAATGTGTTGTAGACAGCTATGTAGATCTGGAAACTGTGTTCAAGGAATCGGATGAAGTTACTGAACCTGGCACTTCATATGACTATACATGCGAAGTTATTAGTCCTTGGGCTTTTGTTTCTTGGATTCAAAGATGCCATCAGAGAAGGTGACGGGGACAGAGTTTTATGTGTGTGGAAATATCTTCTGCTTATATGGAAGGCCACCGGACACAAAAACTACTCCATTGAAGCCTTCACTATGCTGACCCAATACCACCTACTATTGCCAAAGAATTTGGCTGCACAGCTCAAGTGGTCCCGATTTATCAACGTTCACGGGAAGCCTGGTCATAACATTAGCTGTGACCTTCATATGAAACATTTTAAATCATATTGTGAAGACCGCAATTGAGGGTTTAGGGGCAAATAAATTGAAGAAAGCAATAGTCAGGGCAGGTAGAGCTGTTGGATCTCTAACTGGCTTCATGAATTCTTTTGACAAGGAAATTGGAGTATGTAAACCCAGTGGAAAACACTCAGAAAAGTCCAGAGACAGAGACTTGGTCAAGATCGTTGACAAACTTCTGCTCAAGATGGACAAATTTTTAATAAGGACACGACCTACCAGCACAAGTCGTTCACCAGTGTAAGGAAAAATATTATTAAAAATCTGAGAGAAAAGAAAGTGAAAGAGTGGATTATAGATAGACTTCCAACTGCACTTTTAGAATTATAGTATATCACACACTTGGTGCTATTGTTACTGTTGTTGTTTTTCTGTTGTTTTATAAATTCACCCCACCAAAGTTAATGGCCAAATATCTAAATTAATTAAATTAAAATTAATAATAAATTACTGCAACTTTATGTCTTTAACTTGAAAGTATTAATCAAATTGATATTGGTATAGTTTACTCTCACAGCATAAACGGACATTTAATGTATTGACAATTTCCACATTTACATGTTGACCTACAGACATCACAATAAATACATGCTATAAACTCAGTAGGAAGTAAAGAGGTCTCACTAGGTGGAAAGTCACGATATAAAATAGAGTGTCTGCAAACTGACTTGTTCTGACAGTACTCTATCATTTGTTCTGAAGTAAATCGCCTGTCTAAGTCACGTGGTTGTTTGATGTGATATAGCTTGTTTTCCATCCCTTCCAGCCCTGCCACTTTCTTGTACATAGGTTTCAGCGTCCTGTGGAAGGCCCCAGTGAATAACTTGGTGAATATCTGGGCAGTTCATGCCCAAACCAAATGCCCCAGTAGCAATTAACACCCTTAATGGAGATTCGCTTGAAAATTGTTCTATAATCTTCTTCTTCACTGATGAGTGTGTACAGTGAGTGAACATGTCCACAACTCGAAACTTTACATAATCTGGTGATCTGGCGGTTCTAGCCAATGATCTCCAAGGGTTATTTTTAAAAATTGATGTATATTTATTACATCTCTATAGCTGCGGCAAAAAATGAGTGTTCTCCATTTTCTTGTTTTTCACTAAAGCCTCACAGATAGCCTTAAATGAAGAAGCAATATCATTAGAAGGCTAGTCGCCTACACAATATATAATGTTATGTTTGAATGGGGGAACATACACTATGAGGCCTCTGCATGCACAAACTATTAATAATATACTTCCGAGTGCTAAGGGTGGCTGTGAGTGCCATAAGATGTACTGTATCAGGCACTATGCTCTGAACTTCACTCAAATGGGAGAAATCCTTCCTGAAAGTACTAATATGTCAAACAAAAAAAAATCATTAAAGACTAAGATGATATAGATATCTTAACATTTCTTCACGCAGTGTGCCTCATCCACAATCATTCCAACCAAGTTTTCCCTAAAGATATTGGTAGATAAAATGTGCTTCCAGGTTGTACCACTGAACAGTGCCTATGGACTCATCAGTATCACTTAGAACTTTCCTTCTCTGATCCTTTGTTTGTCTTTGGTCATCTTCGCATCGCTTACATACACTGCTAAAGTTCCAAAAAAATATATAGTAGCCACTTGATCTTCCATTAATGCGATTAGTGGAGATATAACCAGGATCATTGACTTCTTTTCCACACCACGTATAATGTCAAACACACCAGGAAGCAGGATATAGCATAAGGATTTTCCAAACCCTGTTGGAAGGGAGATGAAGACATCTTTTCCTTTGGTAAATTGGAGAATACTACCCTCTTGTTTTTGTTCTAGCCTGTATCCAAACCCAGAGGTTACTTCACCAATCCATAGATATAAAACGCGAAGGCCTTCGCGTTTTATATCTATGACCAATCACAGCTTTCAATTGCACATCGCGGAGCAAATGAACTTTACGAACACCCGAATGATTTAGCTCAATGGAATGTAAACAAACCGCGGCAAATGTCCAGATCAATTGCATTCCAGCATCACCAAACGCATGCGTTCGGATCACCAGACCCTCACGATTTTTCTGGAGGGTCAGGCCGCGCCAGATTAATGCCGTGATAGGTGGTCTGTCATGCATAGACTATGAATATTGTAGTGTTGATTAGGGATTTCTATTTAATTAGTACAAGGAAAAACTTAAGTTGGAATTCCTGCTTTTCTTACTAAAGGAATTCACATATCAAAAGCCTGGGCAAATCTCTAGTTGGATATTCTTGCCTTTCTTGAATTTAAGTGTTATGCTGGGGTTTGTTGTTGTCGTTGCTTTTTGTGTGTGCATTATTTCCCCAAGATAAGCTATTTTGATAACATTTAACTAGTAAGTTTGGTTGTCGCATAATTAAGCCACCGTATTATTATGCAATAGCACTTCCAATAACCATGATCAATTGCAGTTATTTAGAACCTGAAATTATTTTAGAGTGCTAGACTTGGCAGTGATGTCTAAAATGATAAGTAGAAGCCAAGTGATACTTTTATGCAATGGAAGTAAAAATGATGTTGGAAAAGGAATGAAATAGTTTTAAAAAAAAACATTATCATGATTGTAGCTATTTAAATATAAGCTTTTAAAATTCTGCAATAAAAATGTACTGAACTGACTGGAACACAAATAATTTAAAAGTGATGATCTTACTTGACTGAGTGATGAATCAAGTCTTACTTTTTGCATAATTGAATCAACTTAATCATATCTTCAAAAGAAGTTATTTTCTCTTTCGGCTTTCCAGATCCATCATGTGTTGCTCTTAGTTTTTCCATTTCATCAATCAATTTCCAATCCGAAAATGATGTAACTGAGAAATATTATAAGATGGAGTACATTGTAATAACTAAAATTCATTTTTAATCCTATGTACGTAAGTACACACATAATTCAAACAAAATGGGTGAACTTATTTGAAATACTAGTACATGGGATTGTAGCTATACATGTATACTAGTCATGTGCTTTAGAATAAATGGCAAACAAAGCGAGCCATTATGCACCAAGTAATTCAAGCGACAAGTAGCTAAAACATTAAAATTTAGTCTTAATTATGATAAAAGTTGATTATAAAGAATCTACAAGTATGTAGCCATTGCAACAAGTTAACAAAAAATATGGAATTACTTTCTTACCTCAATTTTACTGAGTAGCAGTAGTTCTGTAAAGGATAAAGCCGTTCTGAGTCTCTGACTATCTACATGACCAGTAATTCCTGACAAAAACACTCCAACTACTAAAAACACGGTTGAGTTTTAAAATTAAGTATGGTAAAAGGATTTCAATGACATTAGTTACCACTTGCCACAATTGTTTGATTTGAGAAAAAGAAGAAAAAAAGCATTTCTAAGGATAGCTAAGACTTGCTTATGCTGTAGTAGCCAGGAAGAAATAGGGAGGATGCCTATAAAGTTGTGTAAAGGCAGCTAATATACTTAATTATTAGTTAAATTTCACTTTAAGATTTTGAACTATTTTTTTTAGCTAAGCAGTAGCTGTAACACACAACATTTTCACACATACTTGTTCATTGGATATGCAACACCAGACTTACCTTGTATTCTCTTTGTGACTTAGCTATTTGGACATAGGAATTTCGAGTAAGAACATTACTGTTGCGTAGAACTATAGCTAACTATGACAAACAGCACAACCAATATAACTTACCACCCATACTATTCAAATGGACTCAGGTAAGTTTGTAAGATCTAACTGAATCTGCAAAAATTCAGATATGTCAGAGATAACCAAATTCAAAGAGATAAACACTTGGATAATACGGGTAAAGATTGATAAACCAAAGGATTCTATTCAGTGGAAAATGGGACAACAAAGTCTACCTCCAAGTGAACAGAATATGAGGGTCAAAGTACAAAATGACATACGTACGTCCACACACGTATATACACAAACAAATGAGAAAATATTCCCACTCTTCAATTGTGTTATCCTGGATAGTGTCTTGCTCACTCGCCAATGATTATGCACTTCACATAGTTAACCTTACCCAAACAACATAGTCAGAATTAACTTCATGCAAGAGATTGATACAAGGTGAAAATTACAAAATAAACATCACTTTTTATTTGATATGTTTGGAATTTCCTAATTAATGCCACGAAAAGTACCTGTTTGAGAGTGAAGTAGCTCCTTCCTGATTGTAGATCTCTGAGGACTACTGCAACTTCTCTTCAGTTTACCTGAATGGGGGAAGCGAGTATGTGCAATATAAAGATTGCTTTCCCCCCATGTACCTGTTTCATAGTCTTCAAGGATACAATCAGCAGTTTCATAGGAACTTTCCATGGTATTTTGTATGCCACCATGTGGTCCTGTTTTAGCCCAGCCACTACAATACAATCCTACAACCAATTGGAACATTTTGTAATTTGTCAAGATAACATTATAACAAGACCAACAAAAGAAAATTTCCCCAGAATGATCCCTATTTACATCAAGTAATATATATTTTATAAATCATGGATATTATGCATAATTTTGTCCTGTCCCAACATATTCAGATATGAAAGGATCCACTGTATTCGCAGTGCTGCTAGTACTTTAATTTTGCAGTTAATGTATTAGAGTATGTTTCTATTACACATTCTAGTGAAATGATATCCAAGTACAAAGTTCTTGAAAATCTATATAATAGTACGCTTTTCTGTCAGCAATGGCGGCATGTATGTTCATGAATTATTCATCAGCTGAGGAGCTGTGTTAATAAAGCGCCGTCAGTAACAACGACGTGGTGAATACCTGGGTCAAGAAAAGTAAGTGAGAAAACAGAGGACTGAAGCTAAACAAAAACAGTAGAGGAGGATAATAATAATTAAATAATAGTACATCAAGCGCCATCACTGTGCGGCAGGGTACTTGCTAGTTACAATTTTTTTTTTGTGAGGTGACATGTGGTGGGAATCTTATATGCTTTCAAGTTTCCTTGATGATCAAAACTAATATATAAGTTAAATAAATTGTAACAATCTCTGGTGACGGTGACATAAGGCAGAAGTATTGTATTGCATGTGTATTGTTTTTTGTTTTTTTTATAGTTTTTTTATAATTTTTAGGTGCACACTTCCAATTAATGCACTAGAGTAAGTTGGAAGAAAATTGATCTATAAACATTTCTAAGTTTAGCAACTGGTATTTTCCTACAGATACAAATCCTAGGCAGAGCATAATATAACAATTTCTTCCATGTGAAGTAAGTGGACTCAGGCTTTTCTCAAACCCAATCACCATTTCTTTTAAGCACTGATGCTACAAATAAAAAAATATTGTTGTCAGTCTGTAGAAAAATGCTTTTCATTCCGTATAAAATTAAAGATGCTAATGGTTAATGGTTACTGACATAGTTATGTTTGATCTCATTTTCTATGGACAATCATCATCCATGAACCTTTACCACTATTATACCCCAGAATGGCTGCTACTGAAACTTTGAACATTATTGATAAAAATGCAGATTAAAAATACACTCATTTTATTGTAAAAATAAATTAAGCAGATAAAGGTATATAGGCAAAAACATCTTTCATTTATATATCAAATAGCATTATTAGTGGTACAATCTGACTTGGAAATATTTTATTTCTTTGGTTATATTAGAGACTAGATATAATATGACTATGTAAAAACAAAACATCTCTCCTTTAACTTGATTTTATTCAATTGATTTTAATTGAAAAATACTTACCTTTTCTGTATGCTCCTTCATTATCTGTGTAATATATAGTAATATACATGTCAGTAACCACACATTACATATTGTGAACTCACTAATCACTCGTCCATTCCTATTGCTGATACAGTTCTTTGAGTGGCTGTCTAATCCCAGACTTCCATCGAGATGTGATGCACGGAATCCAATACTAACTAGCACCTGCTTTTATATTAATTTAAATGTGTCATTTTTATAAATATTAGACTAACCATGCCACAAGAGAGCACTTCACAATCATTACTCTCAATAATATTTCCATTTCTCCAGTCTCCCTATAATAAATAGAAAGTATTTTAAAGACTGTTCAGTTTGCCGATACACTATATCATACTTGTATTTTGTTGAGTCCTAACTGAAGACCAGCAACTCTGTGATTTGTAGCATCTGCAATGATCTTCTCAGGTGTCTTCATGAAGCATAGCTTCCACTCTTTGTCATCATTAATGCCAGGCGCTCTAGATACACCATTTTATAAAAGAAAATGGCCGCTTAAAATTATATTGAACAGTATTCTGGAATAGCTACTGCCAGATTAACAGCAGTGAAGAATATTTATTCAAGGTAAAACATATTTAAAAAGGTTACATTCTAAAATCACAATCACTTGCATTTAAGAAACAATTTTACAATCACATCACAAGTCAAACATTCTAGCAGTGGCACTCATTAGCACCTAATAGTAGTAACAAATTCACAGAATTAGGGTTTTTAGTAACCATATTTTAACGATACCTTTATCAATTTAATCTCATTGAGTTCAGTTTTATTGTATTTGTAAAGAATTTCAGATTTAAAGTAAATTTACTTCACACTTTCTAGTATTGGATGGAAACTATATAGACACATTGATTTTTTTTAAAAAATTGAGGTCATAACTATCTTGTAAGTACGACAAAATACTCAAAAAACTTATTTTTGTGTATCGAAGTAGAACTCAATAAAAAAAAGAACTATAATAATACCCAAACTATTTTCATTACATGCAGATATGAACCAGACAAATAAGGCATTATTGCTGATTTCTGCTTTAACTTACTTAGTTACCGAGGAAAGCAGCTCCATTAGTCTTTGCTTTGGCTTTGATAAAGCTAGTGTGTTACAATAATTAATTAATCATTTATTATGTAAAGTATGCATACAATAACCTTTGATCTCCTGTTAAATGGATTGAATATGCCATTGATCGCAAGCGAAATGACATCCTTCCATTTGAGACATAGCTCTAACTTCTTTGGTAGAGAAGTTCACTTCGAGAGGAGTTGATCTTCCAATCAAGTGAACTCTCTTAACACAGCTTGACTTTAGTGCCTTCAGGGCATGATCACAAATGTCTGTACACTTTCATATAAGTTAACGGTCTGTAATTACCATTGTATTACAAATTATATGATGAAGAGGTGGTGGGGAATAGTTTGTAATCACAAGTAGAACTTACTTCTAGTTGTTTAGTGGAAGACAAGAGGATACGAGCTATGTCCAGTGCAACGTTGCCTTGTCCAATAATTGCCACATCTTCTGAGGATAATTCTGGTGTAAACTAAATTCAGTATTTCATAAAATGGTTATTAAAATAATTTTATAATTTCGAAATAATTAAAAACCTCTTCTAATCAATGATGAGAGACTAACAAAAGCATTACAATTATTTTGTCGTTACATAATGCTCACATTTCTCTGTGATGGCAATCCATTGTACCAGCTGTAGAAATCTCGTGCTGAATGAACCCCAAACAAATTCTATACAAGAGAAATGCAGCAATAAAGACTACAAAGATAAATCTCTATGGCTCACCTCTCCTGGGATACCCAACATCTTGGGTTCCTGAACTCCTACGGCCTGCAATAAGATGCTTTATAACCAAAATATTTGTGTACCATTTTTCACTATAATTATGAGAATAGAAATTTCGAACCTATTAGGATGCATTAAGCTATACTCTTTACATCTTGGTAAATGAGCTAAGTTTCTGCTTGACCATTGTACTTAAAACTGACACAACTATTACCTCTGTAGTATTAGCTATGGGGCAGCAAACGCTATGAAGAAGGGCTGTAAGGCCCTCACACTTGACCTCACTATAAGAGGAGTAGCTAAGATTTAGATTGTAGAAGTCTAAAGAGACTGAACATCAACTTCTTGCAAGACTGACAAAACTGAAAGGTGGTAGAGAGAGATACATGAGGAAAAATGATACTAATGGGAGAGTTGAATAAGAGGTGATGTTCAGTTGCTGTGACTAAATCTATATAGAGGGAGAAACAAACTGTGGGTTATATAGAGTGTAAAAGAGGGTCAAACAAAAACATAAAGAGTCACACACACATACATACAATAATGAGTCCAGCTCTAGTTCAAATTTAAGTTCCTGAGGAGTTGCCTTGGTAACCACTTTAGTGAGGGCTGGCCCAAACAAGAATTGAACCCTTATATATTTAACAGCCATTAGTAAATATACTCGAAACTCACCAAAAGCAACATCTAAAGACAATAAAACAGCAGCCACACTTTGTACATTCAACTGTATTTCATGCAGTCAAACTACACTGATTGTTTAATGTATGACAAATATGCTACTACTTCCCACATATTTCTACATACCAAGACAACGGCATGATAAAGTTGCTGCAACTGAAAGAGCTTCACATCTTTCCCTACTGTCACATTCCCTATGAAGTGACAGTTTTTAGACTCCAAAACAGAAGAAAGGTGTCTGGCACAATTCTGTATGCAATAAAGACTAGTCAATGTTCACTCTTATAATTAAGTAATAATAAAGCTGTGACCAATTCTTTTACCTTCACACCACTGTGATCTGGTGCCACTCCATATCTTATTAATCCAAAAGGAACAGGGAGCTTATCTAAAATATCTATTGTTAATTTCGGATATTTCTGAAAAATGATGAGTAATAGCTATAATGGTCACATTCCTATACATTCAATGACATCTTCCTACCTTGATGAGTCTCCTAGCTGTTGATAGACCAGCAACTCCACTCCCTACTATACAAACATTCAACATTCTCTTATTAAAAACCATTCTAAGTCTTTCAGCAGCCCTGAGTTGGTAAGTTTTAATTAGTCCAGAAATCATACTATATATCCACCCTAGCAGCCTGCCTTAGCAATTTCTATTTTCTAAGAATTTAAATATTTATGTCTGTTTATGTCTTCATTTATAGATTCTAGCTCGCTTAACAAAAAAAAACCCCATGGTGTTATCCCACCAGCAGGGGGGAAAGCACCTTTCAGTTAATCAGAACACCCAGTCCAGTCGCGCGTAGCCAACTCGCGTAATCCCGGTTTCCTTTTGCGAAAAACCGGTGACGTAATTCTTGGTTCGGGTCGTAGTGTACCAAAGACGAGGAAATGGAGTTTGACTGGCTCTGCTCTGTCACTCACTAGTAGGTTCTGTGCTCTCTTGTGTCTGAAGAGAGCACAAGACACTTTAAAAAGTATATAGCGCTAAATTTTGTTCTACTCCAGAAAGATAGAAAGTTTTACTGGTATTTTATCACAGGTATTGGTTTCAGCAAAGAAGGAAGTAAAATTATAACTGATCATAACTAAAGGTAAGTACGTTTTGCAGTTACAATAACAATTTCAGAGATAGCTATTATAGTATGTTTAGTGATGATATGGCTTAAAAGGGAGTAATTGCTTGCAGATTGCAATGTCCCGAGTTGTTTGTGTGGACTTCTGATTCTTGGAACTACTGCTAATATGCCTATTGGTTACAAGCTGTTGAAAAATACAACACATTATGATGAACAGATAAACACTTGCACATTTATAACTCAAAGGGTGTTAAATAAAAAGACAATGAATAATAATAAAAAATAATTAGGTCACAAAGTAAAGTCCTCGACAAGAAACAAGGGCAATTTATAATCTCATTCCACAACTGCATCTTCTGGAATTGAGTCTGGAATAATGTTGTTTAAAAGGGCACTTAATTCATAATCATGACTATTTTGCTTAAAATTAGCAATTACGAGGTGACTATTATTACAACTTGTGCATATTTTATCATTTTCAGTGATGTACAAATCCATATCACTGACTTGACAAAAATGATATTTAATGGCAACAGTGTTAGGGCAGTGCCTGTATGACCCCCTTTATGTTAGCACTGCATGTGAGGGTTGATTGTGCACTACATGTATACTTGAGGGTTGATTGTGCGATGCACTTGTTTATAATGAACCTGACACAGTGGAACTAGCTTCCCATCATCAGTATTTTGTTTTCTTTGTTCTGTAATGTCCAGCCTGGTACATAGTCACCTGAATTAATTTTTCTTACTATGTCTTTTTCACATGCATGACAAATACAGCTGTCAACTGTGATCGTTTTCTCCATGGCCCAGAGTTTTGTTGAAAGTTCAGGATCCCAAGTGGACAGGTGTATGTAATAGGAAGCAGATTTGCAACATAACTGGCAAGGACCACATTTTCTGCCTGGATGGATTGTCGTCTTTGGACCTCTTATCCTTATTGACACTGCATTTCCAATGGCAAAAGATTCCAATATGAAAATGTTATCAGTCATTGTCAGCAATGGGCAATCCAACTCGTTAGTTATGAAATCACCAAGTGGTGAGCAAAGAAACTCAATCTTTCTGATCACACATAGTTGGTTGCCATTATAATTCTTGGCAGCTGCCAAAAGCTGACCATACTCAATCTGCAAGATTTAAAGAGTGAAAATTTAAGACATAAGGAACTTTGATTGTACATACAAAGTATTAGCTATCTACATTCAATATCACTTTTAAAAAAATTTCTTTGTTTTGCAGTTACAATAATTTAGATACATGAATCACTATGACATATCACTAATTATTTTAGTCTAATTTGGTTGCAGATTGCTATGTCCCGAATTAATAAGAAATATATAACTTGCCATATTAAAAGGTGTTTTGATGCTAAAATGGTCTGGTTTTCCCTCAAACTATGCTGTTAGCTTGACGGAGCAGCACACCACAGTATTAAGACAAACACGTGTGTGGCTTCCTTGCAAACTAAAAAAAAAAATGAACACCCACGCACAAGCATCATTTTAATGAGGTGACCTTTTGAAAGGAATTGTACACATTTCTATTACTTCCGGTACGGGTGGCTACGAGACTGTGTCATGCATAGACTATGAATATTGTAGTGTTGATTAGGGATTTCTATTTAATTAGTACAAGGAAAAACCCAAGTTGGAATTCTTGCTTTTCTTACTAAAGGAATTCACATATCAGTAGTTGTTGTTTTTGTGTGTGTATTATTCCAAGATAAGCTATTTTGATAACATTTAACTAGTAAGTTTGGTTGTCGCATAATTAAGCCACCGTATTATTATGCAATAGCACTTCCAATAACCATGATCAATTGCAGTTATTTAGAACCTGAAATTATTTTAGAGTGCTAGACTTGGCAGTGATGTCTAAAATGATAAGTAGAAGCCAAGTGATACTTTTATGCAATGGAAGTAAAAATGATGTTGGAAAAGGAATGAAATAGTTTAAAAAAAAAACATTATCATGATTGTAGCTATTTAAATATAAGCTTTTAAAATTCTGCAATAAAAATGTACTGAACTGACTGGAACACAAATAATTTAAAAGTGATGATCTTACTTGACTGAGTGATGAATCAAGTCTTACTTTTTGCATAATTGAATCAACTTAATCATATCTTCAAAAGAAGTTATTTTCTCTTTCGGCTTTCCAGATCCATCATGTGTTGCTCTTAGTTTTTCCATTTCATCAATCAATTTCCAATCCGAAAATGATGTAACTGAGAAATATTATAAGATGGAGTACATTGTACTAAAATTCATTTTTAATCCTATGTACGTAAGTACACACATAATTCAAACAAAATGGGTGAACTTATTTGAAATACTAGTACATGGGATTGTAGCTATACATGTATACTAGTCATGTGCTTTAGAATAAATGGCAAACAAAGCGAGCCATTATGCACCAAGTAATTCAAGCGACAAAGTAGCTAAAACATTAAAATTTAGTCTTAATTATGATAAAAGTTGATTATAAAGAATCTACAAGTATGTAGCCATTGCAACAAGTTAACAAAAAATATGGAATTACTTTCTTACCTCAATTTTACTGAGTAGCAGTAGTTCTGTAAAGGATAAAGCCGTTCTGAGTCTCTGACTATCTACATGACCAGTAATTCCTGACAAAAACACTCCAACTACTAAAAACACGGTTGAGTTTTAAAATTAAGTATGGTAAAAGGATTTCAATGACATTAGTTACCACTTGCCACAATTGTTTGATTTGAGAAGAAGAAGAAAAAAAGCATTTCTAAGGATAGCTAAGACTTGCTTATGCTGTAGTAGCCAGGAAGAAATAGGGAGGATGCCTATAAAGTTGTGTAAAGGCAGCTAATATACTTAATTATTAGTTAAATTTCACTTTAAGATTTTGAACTATTTTTTTTTAGCTAAGCAGTAGCTGTAACACACAACATTTTCACACATTACTTGTTCATTGGATATGCAACACCAGACTTACCTTGTATTCTCTTTGTGACTTAGCTATTTGGACATAGGAATTTCAAGTAAGAACAATACTGTTGCGTAGAACTATAGCTAACTATGACAAACAGCACAACCAATATAACTTACCACCCATACTATTCAAATGGACTCAGGTAAGTTTGTAAGATCTAACTGAATCTGCAAAAATTCAGATATGTCAGAGATTACAAAATTCAAAGAGATAAACACTTGGATAATACGGGTAAAGATTGATAAACCAAAGGATTCTATTCAGTGGAAAATGGGACAACAAAGTCTACCTCCAAGTGAACAGAATATGAGGGTCAAAGTACAAAATGACATACGTACGTCCACACACGTATATACACAAACAAATGAGAAAATATTCCCACTCTTCAATTGTGTTATCCTGGATAGTGTCTTGCTCACTCGCCAATGATTATGCACTTCACATAGTTAACCTTACCCAAACAACATAGTCAGAATTAACTTCATGCAAGAGATTGATACAAGGTGAAAATTACAAAATAAACATCACTTTTTATTTGATATGTTTGGAATTTCCTAATTAATGCCACGAAAAGTACCTGTTTGAGAGTGAAGTAGCTCCTTCCTGATTGTAGATCTCTGAGGACTACTGCAACTTCTCTTCAGTTTACCTGAATGGGGGAAGCGAGTATGTGCAATATAAAGATTGCTTTCCCCCCATGTACCTGTTTCATAGTCTTCAAGGATACAATCAGCAGTTTCATAGGAACTTTCCATGGTATTTTGTATGCCACCATGTGGTCCTGTTTTAGCCCAGCCACTACAATACAATCCTACAACCAATTGGAATATATTGTAATTTGTCAAGATAACATTATAACAAGACCAACAAAAGAAAATTTCCCCAGAATGATCCCTATTTACATCAAGTAATATATATTTTATAAATCATGGATATTATGCATAATTTTGTCCTGTCCCAACATATTCAGATATGAAAGGATCCACTGTATTCGCAGTGCTGCTAGTACTTTAATTTTGCAGTTAATGTATTAGAGTATGTTTCTATTACACATTCGAGTGAAATGATATCCAAGTACAAAGTTCTTGAAAATCTATATAATAGTACGCTTTTCTGTCAGCAATGGCGGCATGTATGTTCATGAATTATTCATCAGCTGAGGAGCTGTGTTAATAAAGCGCTGTCAGTAACAACGACGTGGTGAATACCTGGGTCAAGAAAAGTAAGTGAGAAAACAGAGGACTGAAGCTAAACAAAAACAGTAGAGGAGGATAATAATAATTAAATAATAGTACATCAAGCGCCATCACTGTGCGGCAGGGTACTTGCTAGTTACAATTTTTTTTTGTGAGGTGACATGTGGTGGGAATCTTATATGCTTTCAAGTTTCCTTGATGATCAAAACTAATATATAAGTTAAATAAATTGTAACAATCTCTGGTGACGGGGACATAAGGCAGAAGTATTGTATTGCATGTGTATTGTTTTTTGTTTTTTTTATAGTTTTTTATAATTTTTAGGTGCACACTTCCAATTAATGCACTAGAGTAAGTTGGAAGAAAATTGATCTATAAACATTTCTAAGTTTAGCAACTGGTATTTTCCTACAGATACAAATCCTAGGCAGAGCATAATATAACAATTTATTCCATGTGAAGTAAGTGGACTCAGGCTTTTCTCAAACCCAATCACCATTTCTTTTAAGCACTGATGCTACAAATAAAAAAATATTGTTGTCAGTCTGTAGAAAAATGCTTTTCATTCCGTATAAAATTAAAGATGCTAATGGTTAATGGTTACTGACATAGTTATGTTTGATCTCATTTTCTATGGACAATCATCATCCATGAACCTTTACCACTATTATACCCCAGAATGGCTGCTACTGAAACTTTGAACATTATTGATAAAAATGCAGATTAAAAATACACTCATTTTATTGTAAAAATAAATTAAGCAGATAAAGGTATATAGGCAAAAACATCTTTCATTTATATATCAAATAGCATTATTAGTGGTACAATCTGACTTGGAAATATTTTATTTCTTTGGTTATATTAGAGACTAGATATAATATGACTATGTAAAAACAAAACATCTCTCCTTTAACTTGATTTTATTCAATTGATTTTAATTGAAAAATACTTACCTTTTCTGTATGCTCCTTCATTATCTGTGTAATATATAGTAATATACATGTCAGTAACCACACATTACATATTGTGAACTCACTAATCACTCGTCCATTCCTATTGCTGATACAGTTCTTTGAGTGGCTGTCTAATCCCAGACTTCCATCGAGATGTGATGCACGGAATCCAATACTAACTAGCACCTGCTTTTATATTAATTTAAATGTGTCATTTTTATAAATATTAGACTAACCATGCCACAAGAGAGCACTTCACAATCATTACTCTCAATAATATTTCCATTTCTCCAGTCTCCCTATAATAAATAGAAAGTATTTTAAAGACTGTTCAGTTTGCCGATACACTATATCATACTTGTATTTTGTTGAGTCCTAACTGAAGACCAGCAACTCTGTGATTTGTAGCATCTGCAATGATCTTCTCAGGTGTCTTCATGAAGCATAGCTTCCACTCTTTGTCATCATTAATGCCAGGCGCTCTAGATACACCATTTTATAAAAGAAAATGGCCGCTTAAAATTATATTGAACAGTATTCTGGAATAGCTACTGCCAGATTAACAGCAGTGAAGAATATTTATTCAAGGTAAAACATATTTACAAAGGTTACATTCTAAAATCACAATCACTTGCATTTAAGAAACAATTTTACAATCACATCACAAGTCAAACATTCTAGCAGTGGCACTCATTAGCACCTAATAGTAGTAACAAATTCACAGAATTAGGGTTTTTAGTAACCATATTTTAACGATACCTTTATCAATTTAATCTCATTGAGTTCAGTTTTATTGTATTTGTAAAGAATTTCAGATTTAAAGTAAATTTACTTCACACTTTCTAGTATTGGATGGAAACTATATAGACACATTGATTTTTAAAAAAAATTGAGGTCATAACTATCTTGTAAGTACGACAAAATACTCAAAAAACTTATTTTTGTGTATCGAAGTAGAACTCAATAAAAAAAAGAACTATAATAATACCCAAACTATTTTCATTACATGCAGATATGAACCAGACAAATAAGGCATTATTGCTGATTTCTGCTTTAACTTACTTAGTTACCGAGGAAAGCAGCTCCATTAGTCTTTGCTTTGGCTTTGATAAAGCTAGTGTGTTACAATAATTAATTAATCATTTATTATGTAAAGTATGCATACAATAACCTTTGATCTCCTGTTGAATGGATTGAATATGCCATTGATCGCAAGCGAAATGACATCCTTCCATTTGAGACATAGCTCTAACTTCTTTGGTAGAGAAGTTCACTTCGAGAGGAGTTGATCTTCCAATCAAGTGAACTCTCTTAACACAGCTTGACTTTAGTGCCTTCAGGGCATGATCACAAATGTCTGTACACTTTCATATAAGTTAACAGTCTGTCATTACCATTGTATTACAAATTATATGATGAAGAGGTGGTGGTAATCACAAGTAGAACTTACTTCTAGTTGTTTAGTGGAAGACAAGAGGATACGAGCTATGTCCAGTGCAACGTTGCCTTGTCCAATAATTGCCACATCTTCTGAGGATAATTCTGGTGTAAACTAAATTCAGTATTTCATAAAATGGTTATTAAAATAATTTTATAATTTCGAAATAATTAGAAACCTCTTCTAATCAATGATGAGAGACTAACAAAAGCATTACAATTATTTTGTCGTTACATAATGCTCACATTTCTCTGTGATGGCAATCCATTGTACCAGCTGTAGAAATCTCGTGCTGAATGAACCCCAAACAAATTCTATACAAGAGAAATGCAGCAATAAAGACTACAAAGATAAATCTCTGATGGCTCACCTCTCCTGGGATACCCAACATCTTGGGTTCCTGAACTCCTACGGCCTGCAATAAGATGCTTTATAACCAAAATATTTGTGTACCATTTTTCACTATAATTATGAGCATAGAAATGTTGAACCTAGCTATCAGGATGCATTAAGCTATACTCTTTACATCTTGTTTCTGCTTGACCATTGTACTTAAAACTGACACAACTATTACCTCTGTAGTATTAGCTGTGGGGCAGCAAACGCTATGGAGAAGGGCTGTAAGGCCCTCACACTTGACCTCACTATAAGAGGAGTAGCTAAGATTCAGATTGTAGAAGTCTAAAGAGACTGAACATCAACTTCTTGCAAGACTGACAAAACTGAAAGGTGGTAGAGAGAGATACATGAGGAAAAATGATATTAATGGGAGAGTTGAATAAGAGGTGATGTTCAGTTGCTGTGACTAAATCTATAAAGAGGGAGAAACAAACTGTGGGGTATATAGAGTGTAAAAGAGGGTCAAACAAAAACATAGAGTCACACACATATACATACAATAATGAGTCCAGCTGTAGTTCAAATTTAAGTTCCTGAGGAGTTGCCTTGGTAACCACTTTAGTGAGGGCTGGCCCAAACAAGAATTGAACCCTTATATATTTAACAGCCATTAGTAAATATACTCTAGACTCACTTAACAACATCTAAAGACAATAAAACAGCAGCCACACTTTGTACATTCAACTGTATTTCATGCAGTCAAACTACACTGATTGTTTAATGTATGACAAATATGCTACTACTTCCCACATATTTCTACATACCAAGACAACGGCATGATAAAGTTGCTGCAACTGAAAGAGCTTCACATCTTTCCCTACTGTCACATTCCCTATGAAGTGACAGTTTTTAGACTCCAAAACAGAAGAAAGGTGTCTCGCACAATTCTATATGCAATAAAGACTAGTCAATGTTCACTCTTATAATTAAGTAATAATAAAGCTGTGACCAATTCTTTTACCTTCACACCACTGTGATCTGGTGCCACTCCATATCTTATTAATCCAAAAGGAACAGGGAGCTTATCTAAAATATCTATTGTTAATTTCGGATATTTCTGAAAAATGATGAGTAATAGCTATAATGGTCACATTCTAATACATTCAATGACATCTTCCTACCTTGATGAGTCTCCTAGCTGTTGATAGACCAGCAACTCCACTCCCTACTATACAAACATTCAACATTCTCTTATTAAAAACCATTCTAAGTCTTTCAGCAGCCCTGAGTTGGTAAGTTTTAATTAGTCCAGAAATCATACTATATATCCACCCTAGCAGCCTGCCTTAGCAATTTCTATTCTTTAAGAATTTAAATATTTATGTCTTCTTTTATAGATTCCCTTACCTGAGCCAATTTGTAAACTGGCATCTATTACTTGCAATTTAGCTCGCTTAAGGGGTTTCCTACTCTAGCTACAAATAATTCCCTGGGAGTCCACCAAATAGGGAGGGACTTTACCTTAAAAAAAAAACAACAACCAAAAAAAACCCCATGGTGTTATCCCACCAGCAGGGGGGAAAGCACCTTCAGTGCTGATTGTTTATTAATTAAATCTTCCGGGATACGCTTTCAGTTTATCAGAACACACCCAGTCCATTCCACCTACCTAAGGCAGGTATGCCAAAATATGGCGTGGAATTATTTTTAGTACAATCACCTCTCCAAAAATACCCTTTATTGGCTGGGAGGGGTCAGGAATAACTGCATGGCGTTTAAGAGATAACTATCATCATCAGCTGTGTCTCGAAGTACGTGGTAAAGAAGTGAACCCGAGCTAATGGGGGTTAAAGGTTTCTTTTATCTTATCAATAAAAATCAAGATAAACTGTGTAGCGCTCCCACGTCTATCCGAGGTAAGCTTCTGGTGGATGGTTACAGTGTCCTACACGAACTTTATGACAAATGCCGCCTTGAGTGGGCTGGTGGAGGTTGCTATGCTGATCAGCACAAGGCTACAGTAGAATTTTATGAAGCTTTACTCAAAGCTAGAATTGAGCCTATTGTTGTTCTAAATGGAACTAGTACCAAACCTCATATTCTAGACACTATTGAAAGGAGGCGTGGTGATATAAACAGTATCCCTGGAGAACTGAGGAAACTTCATGAAAACAGCGATTCACGAGATTACCGAGACCATTTTCTACCACTGCTCTCTAGGCATGTTTACAAAGCATCGCTAAAGGCCATGGACAAAGTTCAAGTATTTGTGTCAGATGGAAAGTCGTATGAATTGATAGTGAGGTTGGCCAATCATTATGGGTGTCCTGTCCTTACTAATAACACTATCTACTGTGTGAGCAATCTCACTGGTGGTGTCATCTTCATGAAGTATTTCAATAGGGACACTTGCTCAGCTCCTGTCTATGAACAGAAAAAGCTCACCCGCTTTCTCAGGCTTTCAAATCCTGACCTTATTTGTGCTCTAGTTGCTTTCCTGGGAGATGGATGTGACACTTCTGTGTCATTTTTATATCATGGACCAGTAAGAAGGGAGGTGAAGTCAGTTTGCCCCCAAGCAGAATCTTCAGACAGACCGTGGGTTCTCAATCTTGTCGATTACTTCAATGAAAAAGGCATTCGTTCTTTTCATGACTTGAAATCAAAAGTGAAAACATTTCACTTTGGAAAACTCAAGCAAAAGCTTGCAGAGAACTGCCTTACTGTGGAAGAAATTTTTATGTCTCCACCACCAACTGCAGGAATAGAGGAATTGATTGAAAATCCTGGTACCACTTATACCTCAGCTCGTGTGATTCCTGGACCAATAGTTGCCATGCATCGGTTAGGCAATTATCCTGATAGCGTAGTGACTGCAATGTGTGAGGGAAAGTGCATTCTTGATGTATATGTTGGTGACCCTGAGCAAGACCCTGTCTCAAAGATGGGAATACCAGTGCGCCAAATTATGTATGGCCTAGTCAGATCCAAAATGGAGAAAAGTTTCAGGATGGGTATACAAGAGTACTATCGCAGTGATGTCCCCAACGAAGGCAGTAGGCCATGGGAATATTCAGGCCACCAAATATTACCCGTTTTGAAATATGAAGAACTTTCAGCTGAGAATATTTATTCTAATGATGAACGTACAGTTAAAGCAATGGCGAAAAGGGCAATTGTCAACCTTCTAAATCCACCGCTTGGATTAGTCCAGGAATTGAGCAGTGAGATAGCAGCTGAGTATCTTATGGCTATTCTCGTTACGCAATATTGGGCACAACAAGTAAAATACATTGGTCACCGAGACAGACTCATCAAATCTCTAGTCTTGAACTTTTTCATATGTCCAGAGAAGGAAGGAAACCCACTAGATCAATTTTCAGACCCACAATGGATAAAAGTGTATCATGCTTTACTGGAGTGGCAAGCCTTGTATCGTGATGTATGCAATTTAAACACAATGCTGTTTAATCCTTTTGCAGAACTTCATCCCAATCATTTATTTTATGACACTTTCGTGATTAGTATGGCTCTGAATCCAAATCCTGAAGTTATTTCAACTTTGCAAAGAAAGATGTCACTTGAAAAGCAGCATTTATATGAAACTATCATAGCACAACTTTTAGATTAGTCAGTATACATTTTATATGACATGTGTGTTACACTATTATATTGTACTTTATTGGCATTCAAAGCAGGGGCAGCACCTGGGGAATCCCTTCACTAGCTATGCTTTTATTAACATAACATTGTCCAGTGGTGTTAGATACATGAAAAATAAGTGCATGCAGTGTGTAGACAAATGTTGGTTAAGGAAGTAAAACAATGGAAGTTCATAGCGTGAGGAAATAATGAGCTTAAAATTAATATTTGTTTGACTAGATATAGACATCCTTTTATTAAAGTTTAAACCACTAGTCATAAATGTTTTATTAATCAAACGTTTCGGTTGCTATTCAGCTAGCCATCATCAGTGAAACAAATAGTAACTGCTAGAAATGATGCTGTATCTATGGTAATGCTATAAACATGTTTGGTGGTAATAGCAACACCTCGAGCTATGATGCAGTTATACACCAGGAAGTATCCCAGTGTCCCCATTCATAGCATTGTCGCCCTGTTTCGCAATATACCATGACTCATGATACATCGCTGTTTCCATGATGACCTGTGATCAACCACTTTGGCTTTCTTCCAGTCAATCACATGATTGTTATGAACAGCGTGCTCTGCAACTGCAGAGGTGTAATAAGTACAGTCATTTAAGACTAGTAATAATCAAGGATGTGGTCCTACTTGCAAAAACCTCTCAGGTGTAATGCTAATACATGTATCCTTAGATGTTCAAGCTATTCAATACTTAATCTACATCCAACGAATGCCTTTTTGCAAGCTTTCAACATTATTCATTAACATAATGAAATAAGTTCTGACCATTTACACCATTCCTTAAAAATATAGTAACATATAATGTGATTTCATTTTAACAATGATTATAATAATGTTTAAAACAAACAGTGAATATAAAAAAATCACTTTTCAATTGGCATGATGACACAAAATTTTTAAGTTTAGTCACTCTGGCTCACACAAATACATAACTAGCTAATGGCATAACACATTGAAGACAGAAATGTCAAATTATCATAGATTTTCAGTTTCTTCCACCCCACGAGTATTGGCATTACCATCTGTCCTATCCTCACCAGTTTTCACATTATGAGCATTGAGAAGCTTCATAAGCTCTTTGCTCATGAAGTAAGGTTTCTCTCTACCATCGTTACATTCCAGATCCTCCACTATAAATGACAAAAAAAATCATACACCCAATATTTTATTAGAACATGCAAATCCAGTTTGGTGGATTAAAGTTGCTTTTCCGTAAAATGCCAACTCAAATCCCAGTTGGTAAAAAATTGAAGTTGCTTCGTCAAACTAATGTGTTCAATTACATTTCAGGTATCAGGAAAACAACTTTGGTTGATGGGAGAGTACTCAATATAACTTGGCTAATACTCAACTATTTCTAAGCAAAATTTTTCCAGAATAGTAGGTGTAAAAAATGAACTTGGACACATTGACTAGAAACTTATTATTAAAATAAAATAGATCAACCCTATACTTTTGTTCACATAAGAGACCCAACATATTCAACTTATATATAATAACACGACTGTCTCCCAAATTTCAACCTTTTGACTCTTAGTTGCCATGCAACCACTTCTACAAGAGTCAAGTGTGATATGGTGTTCATATGTAGGCCTATTTACTTTCACGAGCCAAGAGACAAGTGAAAATAAAGCATGAGAGTGAAATATTTTGCTACTCACTCTGAGTGCAATAAGTGGTATATTCTATGCTAGATATCTTCACTGCAGTAGTCCAAACTAGGGTTGGAAACTCCCTTGTAAAATCTAAAGTTGGCTGCAACACTTGAGTATTTGTTCATATATGCGTTCTCCACACACCCAGCTGATATATTAGCAGTTGCGCCTTCTCCTAGCAGTGAAAACATAATCCCCCCTCCCGCCGACAATACAACTATATCCTGCCATTAGTTGGTCTTTTTACTTGGCTCAAAATGGAAACTATATTATAAAATAATTAAACCACAGCAACTCTTAGAATTATTGCTAGATCAATGCCCTTGGAATCGGGACAGTTATCAGCAGTAATCCCTCAAACCCATGGTTTAACTATTACAGATATAACATTTCAAATTGCTGTAATTAAAATGGCAATATTTTACATGACTATCTAAAAGGATGGTGGTGTGAAGTAAAAATCACATCTCCTAGTGACATGACAAAATAGCTATAATGTTTGGGAGTCAATAAAATACATGATTTCTAGGAAGCAAAATATACGTATCTCAAAAAGAAATTGGGGACAAATCATTGTTAGTTCATTGGTTCACTTCTTCCATCTCCATAATGTTGGCTTGGCTGTCGGTTCTGTCCTTGCCAGTGTTCACATTATGAGCATTGAGAAGCTTCATGAGCTCTTTGTTCATATAAGTAAGGTTTCTCTCTACCATCGTTACGTTCCAGATCCTCCACTATAAATATCACACATTGCCTTCAAGACCAATTCCCATATCTATTACACGTACCTCCAAATACTTAGGCTTACTATTTTCCTAAAAATGATCCTATAAACAAACTTACTTGGCTGCGAGAGGAGTGTTACCATATACAAAGTATTGGCAGTGTAACAAGCTAAAGCTAAGTCAATAGGGCTGATACAGGTACATAGCTCTTCGGACTTTTTCAATAAGGCAATCAAATTAAAATTTTATGCAAAGATAATAAATGTAGTTCTTTTTACTTGTTTGTTTGTATTTTATTGCCTTGCAGTGGAGTGAGTGTGGATGGACAGAGATGTCACCTTTACCGTATGTAGAACTATTACATTGTGGTTGTATTCTTGTTTGTTGATTCACTCAAAATTACCAGGTGTTAGGTATGGTACTGTATTAACTTGATTTAAAAAGGTACAAAATTGGTAGTGCAAAGAAACTAATCAAACAAAGCCTAAGTTGCCAAAGGCTATTTTTCAAAAGGGATTTCTCCAGAAAATGGAAAAAGTATACCAAGTCAAAGCCACTGGAGAAAGTACCAGGGCTCCAAGAGGAAGAACTGAAACATTCTGCCGTCTTCAATGCTAACTAAGTGATATTGTGCTTTCAATGTGGTATAGCCACAGCTGAGAAAGATTTTTAAATTTTTAGATTACGAAATCAGCTAATAAAACTAGGCATGACTAAAGAATAGTTATTGAAGGTTTCAAAATATGAAATGATTTCACAGAATTATAAGACAGAATAAGCACTGGATCATGCTTTGTAGGCAATTAAATTGGCATTTCTTTGGAGGGGAAAACCTTCGCTTGAAGTAAAAAATCTCAGGTTCCCTCCCTCTTCCCCATATGAAACCCTGACACATGTGTGAGAGATATTGTACTCTTATCATATCAGTCATTCTTTCATTCACTCTGTCTGCTACTAGAAGATCTCAATAAAGCTTATCAAGTGTGATTTAAGTCCTTTTAATGTGCCAGACCCTGATTTCTATCAAAAGCCGTTCAAATTTCATACATATAAGCTTTACCTATGCAGGGGTGGCGGAAGCAAATCAATTTTGTTTGGGCGATTATGACCCACCACTTAATATGGCAATATATGCTTGTATAATGATTGGTATAAAACAAAGGAGTAGTTCTATAGGTTAGTTTTAAAAAGTTAAATATATCCAAGGAAATGCAATAGTGATGGTATGAAATTAATAGCTAATATGAACAATATGCACTAGCTGATTGTTCAAACTTCTCAATAAATTTAGCGATACCATTTTCAGTTCTAAATAAAAATAGCTTCTAAGCTGGATAAAAATAGCTAGTTCTAACTAAAATAACTAATAAAACTATAATATCGGAAAAAACTTTTAAAAGTTACTTAATTTTTAGTTGCAACTCTAGCTACACTGTAACTATAACTAGAATTGGAAAAATTCTAGCATAAAGTATTATAAAATAATTATAGTCTTTTTTCTACAATTACATGAAACTTGACTGGCACACTATCAAGCTACCACTTCTTCAGTCAGACACCGCTATAGCTAACTCAGACACTGTCCAAATTGCATGCACAGCCAGCAGTATCATATTGGGACGAGTCAGCATTTACCGTTATTGGTGTGGGCTAAAGTAGTAGTCATCAGTTCTGGACTGAAAACTTGCGGACACTTGTACATTAAGTTAATATTTTAGGTAAGTCGTATTAGCAGGCAGCAAACATTTATAGCTAAAATATTGGTCCGGAAATTGCCGGGTCTGCTGGGCCGGTTCTGCCACTCGTGTTATGGGTACTGCCCTTAAAACAATTTAAACAACTTAATCACATGGTATAATCATGCTAAATTACTGATGCTAGTCTAGTCTAATCGACAGCGGTTGTGCACTGAGGCCAAGTTGTACAGTGGTAGCTGTTCAACTGAGTAGCAGGTACATATTACTATTATGTAGAAATATTTCTGTTATTCTTTTATTTTTATTGTGTCTCCCTTGTTCCCTTTTCTTTCTGTTTTTCTTACTGCAGGATAGCAGCTTAAAATGTTGAGACTTGCTTTTTTGTCATGTATCCTTTTTTTCCTTTACGAATCTATTTTTCAATTTGTATGTACATACTTCACCACATTGATTGCTAACGTGGCCATGTCTAGCTATTATTCTGTTTGTGGATACTATTAATTGAAATATAGCTCTCAAAGGGCTAGCACTTTAGTTTACTTAGAATCAGAAACAGCAACAGCAACAAAACATTGCGACTTTAAAGGTTCTTAAAAATAGCAGCATAAGATATTTGTAATGGTTTCTGTTCTTACAATAAAGTAAAAGGTAAGCATAATTCAAAGACAAAGATTACAGTGAGATAAAATTTTCTATACTGCAATGAAAAAATGTATGAAGCACATCTATGTGTAAATACAGTAGAACTTCAGGTATTCAAACTTCAATTATCTGAACACTTTAGTTAATTGAACACCCAAAATCTAATAGTAGCACGTGCAGGTATGAAGAATTGCTTGACCACACCCCTTTATTTGTGTTTTATAATTTCCTATGATGTTCAGTTCTGAACATTTCAGTTATCCGAACACCTCTTGGTCGAAACGTGCTTGGATCACTGAAGTCCTAAAGTAGTTTCATACTGCTGTAGCCTTAAGTATTATCACTCAAGGTGAAAACTCACATTTTCAAAAAGTGGCATCAATTGTTTCATTTTTCCTTGAAGATTAAAAAAAAATCACTATTCATAAATTACCCTAAATTACAATGTCTAATTAAGACAAATGAATTAGTTATCACAACCACAGTACAAAGTATGTTAACATTTATAGGGTTCTCTATTTCCTCCATATTCCAATGTTCCCATATTTTGCGTCTTATTGTGTATTTCCTTTATTGCTAATTTTTTCTCCACTAAGAGTACTAAAGATTTTCATCAATCCCTTGGACATAAAGTAAGGTCTGTCTAAGCCATTGTTACGCTCTAAGTCTTCCACTATAACAGATAACCAGATAATAATCATGATAGCACTATATACCTCACAACATCAGCTAAATGAATTATAGCTCAATGATAACACATCATTTCTTTACCTTTGTATAAACATGGAAAATAATATCTTCCTCCCATTAATTAATAATTTATAATAGTTACTACATGATTCAGAGTGTAATATGGCAAAATGCTTTGCAAGCAGGCTAATTTATTTTCATGAGCCACGGGCGAGTGAAATATCTTGCCATATCACTTTGACAAGTGATTTATTCTATGCTAAATATCTTCACTGCAGTAGTTTGTACTTGGGTTGATAACGCATGGTGTATAGTTGGCTGTAAAACTTTGAGCAGTACTTCATATAGCTAGTCAAATGCTAGCAATCAGATTGGCTCATTCGCAAGTCTATTCAAGTAGATTCATGCTCTGCGGTATTTAGAAATCGAGTAAATCAGATGCTCATTGGTATAATCCAGGCTTCATTGTCAAGAATTTTTGTTCGTGTCTTTAGTTTTAGCCATTGCTACGTTCTAAAACAGTGAGATTCGTATATCATGAATCGGCAACATTTAAAAATCCTTGGCCTCGAGTAGCATCCTCACATCAGAATCCTTAACATAGCAGATTCACAACACCTTAATCTAACTATTATATGGAGATAAAATAACATGGAAAACTGTGCTATTAATCTGAATACATTTATGTTGATACTATAGCAAAAAATAATAATTTCTGCAGTTAAGAAGTGTTATTATTGTGATATAATTTCGTCAACAAACTCATCTCGCTCTGATTCTGCTATAATTCAAACTTTTCTTCAAGGTGCTAAATAGTGTTGGCCAAGAAATTCACCACGATATTACCTAGCAAGTAAAGTGTGCAGCGAGGTTGCAGATAGATTGCTGTGACCAATCAGATCATTATTTCAGTTTTCCATTGCTTTGGTATTAAAAAAAAAATACAACACATTTTTGTATTAAAAATGACTCAGCTATGGTACTAATGTATGTACAGTGGAACTTCAGTCATCTATCCAAACTTCAATTATCCAAACACTTAAATTAACCAAACATCCAAACTCTAATAGTAGCACATGCAGACATAAAGAATTGTTTGACCATGTCCCTTCATTAGTGTTTTATAAAAACATTTTCTATGGTGTTTAGTTCTAATTTAACTGTTCTTACTGCATGAAGTACCAGTAGCTCTTGAAAACAAGCTGTGTTCTAGACATTTCAGTTATCCGAACACCTCTTGGCCCAAATGTGTTGGACCACAGAAGTTCTACTGTATATGTAATAGTTAAATTACACATTCGAGAAACTATAGCTGATAACCGTCATGATCCCGAGGGTGAAGTTCGAGGGAGAGGGCGGTATCTAGTGATAATTCCGACAGTTGCCATGGTTTAACTATTTTATACTACCGTTACCACAGTAAAATCTCTGAATTATCACTAATAACTGTCCGAGAACAAGTGTGCGCAACAGGGAGAAATGTACAACGCTAGTGGGGAATTTACCAGGGAATAACATTTTTAATCCATGGCTGTTACCACAGCAAGTATGGTACAAATATACATATTCTGACCAGTTTCTATGGTAGTTCTATTCAATTGCTTCTGGAGTGTATCCACAAACTTACATGCACATATGAAGATAGTATCCACAGCCATATGATACACCGTCATAAACCCTGAGGCAATGGTGTATGCTGCAAATACCAATATCTGCACACAAACAAACAAGAATAATTTCATGCTGCATTTTGTTATGGAGCATGCATGCTGTATTTGTGTAATGCTGTAATATAGACCCCAAGTAGCACTCTGATGTGATGAACTACCAAATAGGCTGGTGAGAATGCTACCAAATGCTTTGATTTGAAAGTATTAGAAAAAAAAGTATCTATTTTGTTGATGAACTGATAATCTACTATCATACATCACGAAAGATAATATTTAGAATATAGGAAACTCATTTCCACTAAAAGAGGTTTAATTATATTTTAAATACCCACAAATGTATCATAAAAAATTCCTTAAATGTTTTAGAAGTAAATAAATTATAAATAATATCTACTTCAAACTAACATAACAGGCATTGTATAGTTCTACTTGTATCAAGCTCACTCACCATGACTGGTAACAGGTAGTAGTTGAGAGGTCTTCCCCATATGCTTGTACCCAAGTCCATGAAGCTACCAAATCCCAAGTACGCACCAATGCCAACAAGTGCAGTGATTGCTATCTTGCCAAGGAACAGCAAGAAAGTCACTATGCGATCTTTTACTGCAGTACTGAATATGTAATAAAAAATTACATAGAATATTATTTAATAATATATTATTAATATCAGGAGGTTAGTATATGTAACTACGTACAACAGCTAACATGTAATTCATAACATTACATAGCTTACGTGAGAATGTTTCGCAGGAGTAACTTCACAGCCTTGCAAGCTCCAGTACAAAAGTCATAGCCATATATAGCAATCTAAAACAATAAACAATGACTAGTGTAGTAATACAAACTCAGCATCTTTTGTACAGTTAGTAAATCATTATTCTATGATTTATACATTACATTTGTCTGTATGTCCTTCTTGCTCCCTTACCTCTATGTAAGCTTGTCGGTTAATGTAGCGCAAGATCTTCTCAAAGCACCAGAGGCAACACTGTAGCATGCACAACAGTGCCTTGGCCACCCTACCCGTCTTGCCTTTCAACTTCTTCTGCACATAGGCCAGTATGACACGAGCCATTTGTACAAGAGCTATGAGTAGAGATCCAAACACAATTGATCCAGTGTGGAACCTATTATAAGTGAGATAATAACATACAGATTTATGTGGTGCATGTACAATGTATGCACTTACATTTGCATGCAGATTGTAAGTATGTATGTATCTGTAATAGTTGTTTGTATGGTATACTATCCCTTACTCCTTAGAATATGAATTATCTTAATCTTTATAAAGACTTCATTTCTAGCAAGCATTGAGACAACATATCATCAGTGAAATAACCACACATTACACTAAATAAAAATGCATACATGCATTAGCATCTTTCAACTTACAATAGAGCTCGTCCAAAAGACTCAATAAGGGCAAATTTAGGGACATCTTTCTTGTTGAAAGACCAGTACCAGGAGGCAAATCCTCCAGCCAGGGTTACTTCACCCAGAGCCAGGACAAAATTCACCAGCCAAAACAAACCAAACAAATGATAGATCTGAAGTCCCAGCAAAAAACTAGATAACACCACCAACAACATAAAATAATTATAGAGAGACACATTTACTATGTTTTTTTTTCAACATAATAATATTCATTTTTAAAACTAATGAACACCACACGAGGTTGAAAACACCTTTCTTACTACATAAACAGTTAATGTTGCATGTCCATCCAATACACGAAAGCTTTGGTGGTTCAACGTTCACCCTTGCTGGTTCAAGGTAGCCTTGCACACTAAGGCTGCATTCTATATCATAGTCAAGCCAAAGAAAATGTATCACGTCATTCAAGTTGAAATGAAAAATAAAGTTATAACATATAACTATACTGATATAACTCACCACCTCCACTTAATAATCACACAATTGATTTTTTTCTTCCGGGACTAGGTGGGACTAAATTTGGCAAAGCGGACCACATTTGGCAGCCATATTTAGTCCGCCGGGACTGAATTCCGCAGCCAATTCTGGTCCTGGACAGGTTTTAGCAGCCAATTTCAGTCCGGGGACCGATTTTGGGTAGGACCCGATTTGGCGTTACAGTCCCACCAGCAGGGGGGAAAGCACCTTCAGTGTGCTGATTGTTTATAAATCTTCAGGGGTACGCTTTCACAGTCCATCCACTCCACCTCTAGTTGGGCGGAGCCCGACCTCTTCTGAGCAGAGGTCGGGCTCCGCCCAACTACTCCACCTCTACCTAAGGCAGGTAATGCCAAAATTAGTCTGGCGTCGCCGACCCTTTTCCTTCTATTATTATCGTCCACGTATAATAATAATAGAAGGAAAAGGGTCGGCGACGCCAGACTATGCCAAAATATGGCGTGGAATTATTTTTAGTACAATCACCTCTCCAAAAATACCCTTTATTGGCTGGGAGGGGTCAGGAATAACTGCATGGCGTTTAAGAGATAACTATCATCATCAGCTGTGTCTCGAAGTACGTGGTAAAGAAGTGAACCCGAGCTAATGGGGGTTAGAGGTTTCTTTTATCTTATCAATAAAAATCAAGATAAACTGTGTAGCGCTCCCACGTCTATCCGAGGTAAGCTTCTGGTGGATGGTTACAGTGTCCTACACGAACTTTATGACAAATGCTGCCTGGAGTGGGCTGGTGGAGGTTGCTATGCTGATCAGCACAAAGCTACAGTAGAATTTTATGAAGCTTTACTCAAAGCTAGAATTGAGCCTATTGTTGTTCTAAATGGAACTAGTACCAAAACTCATATTCTAGACACTATTGAAAGGAGGTGTGGTGATATAAACAGTATCCCTGGAGAACTGAGGAAACTTCATGAAAACAGCGATTCACGAGATTACCGAGACCATTTTCTACCACTGCTCTCTAGGCATGTTTACAAAGCATCGCTAAAGGCCATGGACAAAGTTCAAGTATTTGTGTCAGATGGAAAGTCGTATGAATTGATAGTGAGGTTGGCCAATCATTATGGGTGTCCTGTCCTTACTAATAACACTATCTACTGTGTGAGCAATCTCACTGGTGGTGTCATCTTCATGAAGTATTTCAATAGGGACACTTGCTCAGCTCCTGTCTATGAACAGAAAAAGCTCACCCGCTTTCTCGGGCTTTCAAATCCTGACCTTATTTTTGCTCTAGTTGCTTTCCTGGGAGATGGATGTGACACTTCTGTGTCATTTTTATATCATGGACCAGTAATAAGGGAGGTGAAGTCAGTTTGCCCCCAAGCAGGATCTTCAGACAGACCGTGGGTTCTCAATCTTGTCGATTACTTCAATGAAAAAGGCATTCGTTCTTTTCATGACTTGAAATCAAAAGTGAAAACATTTCACTTTGGAAAACTCAACCAAAAGCTTGCAGAAAACTGCCGTACTGTGGAAGAAATTTTTATGTCTCCACCACCAACTGCAGGAATAGAGGAATTGATTGAAAATCCTGGTACCACTTATACCTCAGCTCGTGTGATTCCTGGACCAATAGTTGCCATGCATCGGTTAGGCAATTATCCTGATAGCGTAGTGACTGCAATGTGTGAGGGAAAGTGCATTCTTGATGTATATGTTGGTGACCCTGAGCAAGACCCTGTCTCAAAGATGGGAATACCAGTGCGCCAAATCATGTATGGCCTAGTCAGATCCAAAATGGAGAAATGTTTCAGGATGGGTATACAAGAGTACTATCGCAGTGATGTCCCCAACGAAGGCAGTAGGCCATGGGAATATTCAGGCCACCAAATATTACCCGTTTTGAAATATGAAGAACTTTCAGCTGAGAATATTTATTCTAATGATGAACGTACAGTTAAAGCAATGGCGAAAAGGGCAATTGTCAACCTTCTAAATCCACCGCTTGGATTAGTCCAGAAATTGAGCAGTGAGATAGCATCTGAGTATCTTATGGCTATTCTCGTTACGCAATATTGGGCACAACAAATAAAACACATTAGTCACCGAGACAGACTCATCAAATCTCTAGTCTTGAACTTTTTCATATCTCCAGAGAAGGAAGGAAACCCACTAGATCAATTTTCAGACCCACAATGGATAAAAGTGTATCATGCTTTACTGGAGTGGCAAGCCTTGTATCGTGATGTATGCAATTTAAACACAATGCTGTTTAATCCTTTTGCAGAACTTCATCCCAATAATTTATTTTATGACACTTTCGTGATTAGTATGGCTCTGAATCCAAATCCTGAAGTTATTTCAACTTTGCAAAGAAAGATGTCACTTGAAAAGCAGCATTTATATGAAACTATCATAGCACAACTTTTAGATTAGTCAGTATACATTTTATATGAAATGTGTGTTACACTATATATTGTACTTTATTGGCATTCAAAGCATGGGCAGCACCTGGGGAATCCCTTCACTAGCTATGCTTCTGTTAACATAACATTGTCCAATGGTGTTAGATACATGAAAAATAAATGCACGCAGTGTGTAGACAAATGTTGGTTAAGGAAGTAAAATAATGGAAGTTCATAGTGTGAGGAAATAATGAGCTTAAAATTAATATTTGTTTGACTAGATATAGACATCCTTTTATTAAAGTTTAAACCACTAGTCCTAAATGTTTTATTAATCAAACGTTTCGGTTGCTATTCAGCTAGCCATCATCAGTGAAACAAATAGTAACTGCTAGAAATGATGCTGTAGCTATGGTAATGCTATAAACATGTTTGGTGGTACTAGCAACACCTCGAGCTATGATGCTCTTATACACCCCAGGAAGTGTCCCTATTCATAGCATTGTCGCCCTGTTTCGCAATATAATAATCCAGAATGTGGTCCTACTTGCAGAGACCTCTCAGGTGTAATGCTAATATCCTTAAATGTTCAAGCTATTCAATACTAAATCTAAATCAAACGAATGCCTTTTTGCAAGCTTTCAACATTCATTAACATAATGAAATAAATCCTGACTATTTACACCATTCCTTAAAAATATAGTAACATATAATGTGATTTCATTTTAACAATGATTATAATAATGTTTAAAACAAACAGCGACATAAAAAATCACTTTTCAATTGGCTTGATGACACAAAATTTTTAAGTTTAGTCACTCTGGCTCACACAAATACATAACTAGCTAATGGCATAACACATTGAAGACAGAAATGTCAAATTATCATAGATTTTCAGTTTCTTCCACCCCACGAGTATTGGCATTACCATCTGTCCTATCCTCACCAGTTTTCACATTATGAGCATTGAGAAGCTTCATAAGCTCTTTGCTCATGAAGTAAGGTTTATCTCTACCATCGTTACGTTCCAGATCCTCCACTATACATAAATGACAAAAAAAATCATACACCCAATATTTTATTAGAACATGCAAATCCAGTTTGGTGGATAAAAGTTGCTTTTCCGTAAAATGTCAACTCAAATCCCAGTTGGTAAAAAATTGAAGTTGCTTTGTCAAACTAATGTGTTCAATTACATTTCAGGTATCAGGAAAACAACTTTGGTTGATGGCAGAGTACTCAATATAACTTGGCTTATACTCAACTATTTCTAAGCAAACATTTTCCAGAATAGTAGGTATAAAAAATGAACTTGGACACATTTGACTAGAAACTTATTATTAATATAAAATAAATCAACCCTATACTTTTGTTCACATAAGAGACCCAACACATCCAACTTATATATAATAACACGACTTTCTCCCAAATTTCAACCTTTTGACTCTTAGTTGCCATGCAACCACTTCTACAAGAGTCAAGTGTGATATGGTGTTCATATGTAGGCCTATTTACTTTCACGAGCCAAGAGACAAGTGAAAATAAAGCATGAGAGTGAAATATTTTGCTACTCACTCTAATGAGTGCAATAAGTGGTATATTCTATGCTAGATATCTTCACTGCAGTAGTCCAAACTGGGTTGGAAACTCCCTTGTAAAATCTAAAGTTGGCTGCAACACTTGAGTATTTGTTCATATGCGTTCTCCACACACCCAGCTGATATATTAGCAGTTGCGCCTTCTCCTAGCAGTGAAAACATAATCCCCCCACCCGCCGACAATGCAACTATATCCTGCCATTAGTTGGTCTTTTTACTTGGCTCAAAATGGAAACTATAGTATAAAATAATTAAACCACAGCAACTCTTAGAATTATTGCTAGATCAATGCCCTTGGAATCGGGACAGTTATCAGCAGTAATCCCTCAAACCCATGGTTTAACTATTACAGATATAACATTTCAAATTGCTGTAATTAAAATGGCAATATTTTACATGACTATCTAAAAGGATGGTGGTGTGAAGTAAAAATCACATCTCCTAGTGACATGACAAAATAGCTATAATGTTTGGGAGTCAATAAAATACATGATTTCTAGGAAGAAAAATATACGTATCTCAAAAAGAAATTGGGGACAAATCATTGTTAGTTCATTGGTTCACTTCTTCCATCTCCATAATGTTGGCTTGGCTGTCGGTTCTGTCCTTGCCAGTGTTCACATTATGAGCATTGAGAAGCTTCATGAGCTCTTTGTTCATAAAGTAAGGTTTCTCTCTACCGTCGTTACGTTCCAGATCCTCCACTATAAATATCACACATTGCCTTCAAGACCAATTCCCATACCTATTACATGTACCTCCAAATACTTAGGCTTACTATTTTCCTAAAAATGATCCTATAAACAAACTTACTTGGCTGCGAGAGGAGTGTTACCATATACTAAGTATTGGCAGTGTAACAAGCTAAAGCTAAGTCAATAGGGCTGATACAGGTACATAGCTCTTCGGACTTTTTCAATAAGGCAATCAAATTAAAATTTTATGCAAAGATAATAAATGTAGTTCTTTTTACTTGTTTGTTTGTATTTTATTGCCTTGCAGTGGAGTGAGTGTGGATGGACAGAGATGTCACCTTTACCGTATGTAGAACTACTATATTGTGGTTGTATTCTTGTTTGTTGATTCACTCAAAATTACCAGGTGTTAGGTATGGTACTGTATTAACTTGATTTAAAAAGGTACAAAATTGGTAGTGCAAAGAAACTAATCAAACAAAGCCTAAGTTGCCAAAGGCTATTTTTCAAAAGGGATTTCTCCAGAAAATGGAAAAAGTTTATCAAGTCAAAGCCACTGGAGAAAGTACCAGGGCTCCAAGAGGAAGAACTGAAACATTCTGCCGTCTTCAATGCTAACTAAGTGATATTGTGCTTTCAATGTGGTATAGCCACAGCTGAGAAAGATTTTTAAATTTTTAGATTACGAAATCAGATAATAAAACTAGGCATGACTAAAGAATAGTTATCGAAGGTTTCAAAATATATGAAATGATTTCACAGAATTATAAGACAGAATAAGCACTGGATCATGCTTTATAGGCAATTAAATTGGCATTTCTTTGGAGGGGAAAACCTTCGCTTGAAGTAAAAAATCTCAGGTTCCCTCCCTCTTCCCCATATGAAACCCTGACACATGTGTGAGAGATATTGTACTCTTATCATATCAGTCATTCTTTCATTCACTCTGTCTGCTACTAGAAGATCTCAATAAAGCTTATCAAGTGTTCTGTGATTTAAGTCCTTTTAATGTGCCAGACCCTGATTTCTATCAAAAGCCGTTCAAATTTCATACATATAAGCTTTACCTATGCAGGGGTGGCGGAAGCAAATTAATTTTGTTTGGGCGATTATGACCCACCACTTAATATGGCAATAATATGCTTGTATAATGATTGGTATAAAACAAAGGAGTAGTTCTATAGGTTAGTTTTAAAAAGTTAAATATATCCAAGGAAATGCAATAGTGATGGTATGAAATTAATAGCTAATATGAACAATATGCACTAGCTGATTGTTCAAACTTCTCAATAAATTTAGCGATACCGTTTTCAGTTCTAAATAAAAAATAGCTTCTAAGCTGGATAAAAATAGCTAGTTCTAACTAAAATAACTAATAAAACTATAATATCGGAAAAACTTTTAAAAGTTACTTAATTTTTAGTTGCAACTCTAGCTACACTGTAACTATAACTAAAATTGGAAAAATTCTAGCATAAAGTATTATAAAATAATTATAGTATTTTTTCTACAATTACATGAAACTTGACTGGCACACTATCAAGCTACCACTTCTTCAGTCAGACAGCCACTGCTATAGCTAACTCAGACACTGTCCAAATTGCATGCACAGCCAGCAGTATCATATTGGGACGAGTCAGCATTTACCGTTGTTGGTGTGGGCTAAAGTAGTAGTCATCAGTTCTGGACTGAAAACTTGCGGACACTTGTATATTAAGTTAATATTTTAGGTAAGTCGTATTAGCAGGCAGCAAATATTTATAGCTAAAATATTGGTCCGGAAATTGCCGGGTCTGCTGGGCCGGTTCTGCCACTCGTGTTATGGGTACTGCCCTTAAAACAATTTAAACAACTTAATCACATGGTATAATCATGCTAAATTACTGATGCTAGTCTAGTCTAATCGACAGCGGTTGTGCACTGAGGCCAAGTTGTACAGTGGTAGCTGTTCAACTGAGTAGCAGGTACATATTACTATAACGTAGAAATATTTCTGTTATTCTTTTATTTTTATTGTGTCTCCCTTGTTCCCTTTTCTTTCTGTTTTTCTTACTGCAGGGTAGCAGCTTAAAATGTTGAGACTTGCTTTTTGGTTGTTATGTATCCTTTTTTTCCTTTACGAATCTATTTTTCAATTTGTATGTACATACTTCACCACATTGATTGCTAACGTGGCCATGTCTAGCTATTATTCTGTTTGTGGATACTATTAATTGAAATATAGCTCTCAAAGGGCTAGCACTTTAGTTTACTTAGAATCAGAAACAGCAGCAGCAACAAAACATTGCGACTTTAAAGGTTCTTAAAAATAGCAGCATAAGATATTTGTAATGGTTTCTGTTCTTACAATAAAGTAAAAGGTAAGCATAATTCAAAGACAAAGATTACAGTGAGATAAAATTTTCTATACTGCAATGAAAAAATGTATGAAGCACATCTATGTGTAAATACAGTAGAACTTCAGGTATTCAAACTTCAATTATCTGAACACTTTAGTTAATTGAACACCCAAAATCTAATAGTAGCACGTGCAGGTATGAAGAATTGCTTGACCACACCCCTTTATTTGTGTTTTATAATACATTTCCTATGATGTTCAGTTCTGAACATTTCAGTTGTCCGAACACCTCTCGGTAGAAACGTGCTTGGATCACTGAAGTCCTAAAGTAGTTTCACACTGCTGTAGCCTTAAGTATTATCATTCAAGGTGAAAACTCAGTGAAAGACACATTTTCAAAAAGTGGCATCAATTGTTTCATTTTTCCTCGAAGATTTAAAAAAAATCACTATTCATAAATTACCCTAAATTACAATGTCTAATTAAGACAAATGAATTAGTTATCACAACCACAGTACAAAGTATGGTAACATTTATAGGGTTCTCTATTTCCTCCATATTCCAATGTTCCCATATTTTGCGTCTTAATGTGTATTTCCTTTATTGCTAATTTTTTCTCCACTAAGAGTACTAAAGATTTTCATCAATCCCTTGGACATAAAGTAAGGTCTGTCTAAGCCATTGTTACGCTCTAAGTCTTCCACTATAACAGATAACCAGATAATAATCATGATAGCACTATATACCTCACAACATCAGCTAAATGAATTATAGCTCAATGATAACACATCATTTCTTTACCTTTGTATAAACATGGAAAATAATATCTTCCTCCCATTAATTAATAATTTATAATAGTTACTACATGAGTCAGAGTGTAATATGGCAAAATGCTTTGCAAGCAGGCTAATTTATTTTCATGAGCCACGGGCGAGTGAAATATCTTGCCATATCACTTTGACAAGTGATTTATTCTATGCTAAATATCTTCACTGCAGTAGTTTGTACTTGGGTTGATAACGCATGGTGTATAGTTGGCTGTAAAACTTTGAGCAGTAGTTCATATAGCTAGTCAAATGCTAGCAATCAAATTGGCTCATTCGCAAGTCTATTCAAGTAGATTCATGCTCTGCGGTATTTAGAAATCGAGTAAATCAGATGCTCATTGGTATACTCCAGGCTTCATTGTCAAGAATTTTTGTTCGTGTCTTTAGTTTTAGCCATTGCTACGTTCTAAAACAGTGAGATTCGTATATCATGAATCGGCAACATTTTAAAATCCTTGGCCTCGAGTAGCATCCTCACATCAGAATCCTTAACATAGCAGATTCACAACACCTTAATCTAACTATTATATGGAGATAAAATAACATGGAAAACTGTGCTATTAATCTGAATACATTTATGTTGATACTATAGCAAAAAATAATAATTTCTGCAGTTAAGAAGTGTTATTATTGTGTTATAAATTCGTCAACAAAATCATCTCGCTCTGATTCTGCTATAATTCAAACTTTTCTTCAAGGTGCTAAATAGTGTTGGCCAAGAAATTCACCACGATATTACCTAGCAAGTAAAGTGTGCAGCGAGGTTGCAGATAGATTGCTGTGACCAATCAGATCATTATTTCAGTTTTCCATTGCTTTGGTATTAAAAAAAAAATACAACACATTTTTGTATTAAAAATGACTCAGCTATGGTACTAATGTATGTACAGTGGAACTTCAGTCATCTATCCAAACTTCAATTATCCAAACACTTAAATTAACCAAACATCCAAACTCTAATAGTAGCACATGCAGACATGAAGAATTGTTTGACCATGTACCTTCATTAGTGTTTTATAAAAACATTTTCTATGGTGTTTAGTTCTAATTTAACTGTTCTTACTGCATGAAGTACCAGTAGCTCTTGAAAACAAGCTGTGTTCTAGACATTTCAGTTATCCGAACACCTCTTGGCCCAAATGTGTTGGACCACAGAAGTTCTACTGTATATGTAATAGTTAAATTACACATTCGAGAAACTATAGCTGATAACCGTCATGATCCCGAGGGTGAAGTTCGAGGGAGAGGGCGGTATCTAGTGATAATTCCGACAGTTGCCATGGTTTAACTATTTTATACTATCGTTACCACAGTAAAATTTCTGAATTATCACTAATAACCGTCCGTGTGCGCAACAGGGAGAAATGTACAACGCTAGTGGGGAATTTACCAGGGAATAACATTCTTAATCCATGGCTGTTACCACAGCAAGTATGGTATAAGTATACATATTCTGACCAGTTTCTATGGTAGTTCTATTCAATTGCTTCTGGAGTGTATCCACAAACTTACATGCACATATGAAGATAGTATCCACAGCCATATGATACACCATCATAAACCCTGAGGCAATGGTGTATGCTGCAAATACCAATATCTGCACACAAACAAACAAGAATAATTTCATGCTGCATTTTGTTATGGAGCATGCATGCTGTATTCGTGTAATGCTGTAATATAGACCCCAAGTAGCACTCTGATGTGATGAACTACACTAAATAGGCTGGTGAGAATGCTACCAAATGCTTTGATTTGAAAGTATTAGAAAAAAAAGTATCTATTTTGTTGATGAACTGATATCATACATCACGAAAGATAATATTTAGAATATAGGAAACTCATTTCCACTAAAAGAGGTTTAATTATATTTTAAATACCCACAAATGTATCATAAAAAATTCCTTAAATGTTTTAGAAGTAAATAAATTATAAATAATATCTACTTCAAACTAACATAACAGGCATTGTATAGTTCTACTTGTATCAAGCTCACTCACCATGACTGGTAACAGGTAGTAGTTGAGAGGTCTTCCCCATATGCTTGTACCCAAGTCCATGAAGCTACCAAATCCCAAGTACGCACCAATGCCAACAAGTGCAGTGATTGCTATCTTGCCAAGGAACAGCAAGAAAGTCACTATGCGATCTTTTACTGCAGTACTGAATATGTAATAAAAAATTACATAGAATATTATTTAATAACATATTATTAATATCAGGAGGTTAGTATATGTAACTACGTACAACAGCTAACATGTAATTCATAGCATTACATAGCTTACGTGAGAATGTTTCGCAGGAGTAACTTCACAGCCTTGCAAGCTCCAGTACAAAAGTCATAGCCATATATAGCAATCTAAAACAATAAACAATGACTAGTGTAGTAATACAAACTCAGCATCTTTTGTACAGTTAGTAAATCATTATTCTATGATTTATACATTACATTTGTCTGTATGTCCTTCTTGCTCCCTTACCTCTATGTAAGCTTGTCGGTTAATGTAGCGCAAGATCTTCTCAAAGCACCAGAGGCAACACTGTAGCATGCACAACAGTGCCTTGGCCACCCTACCCGTCTTGCCTTTCAACTTCTTCTGCACATAGGCCAGTATGACACGAGCCATTTGTACAAGAGCTATGAGTAGAGATCCAAACGCAATTGATCCAGTGTGGAACCTATTATAAGTGAGATAATAACATACAGATTTATGTGGTGCATGTACAATGTATGCACTTACGTTTGCATGCAGATTGTAAGTATGTGTTTGTATGGTATACTATCCCTTACTCCTTAGAATATGAATTATCTTAATCTTTATAAAGACTTCATTTCTAGCAAGCATTGAGACAACATATCATCAGTGAAATAACCACACATTACACTAAATAAAAATGCATAAGTGCATTAGCATCTTTCAACTTACAATAGAGCTCGTCCAAAAGACTCAATAAGGGCAAATTTAGGGACATCTTTCTTGTTGAAAGACCAGTACCAGGAGGCAAATCCTCCAGCCAGGGTTACTTCACCCAGAGCCAGGACAAAATTCACCAGCCAAAACAAACCAAACAAATGATAGATCTGAAGTCCCAGCAAAAAACTAGATAACACCACCAACAACATAAAATAATTATAGAGAGACACATTTACTATGTTTTTTTTCCAACATAATAATATTCATTTTTAAAACTAATGAACACCACACGAGGTTGAAAACACCTTTCTTACTACATAAACAGTTAATGTTGCATGTCCATCCAATACACGAAAGCTTTGGTGGTTCAACGTTCACCCTTGCTGGTTCAAGGTAGCCTTGCACACTAAGGCTGCATTCTATATCATAGTCAAGCCAAAGAAAATGTATCACGTCATTCAAGTTGAAATGAAAAATAATGTCTACGGGTAATCAGCAGGATCATTGCTAATTAAGCTCATGACTTTCCAGAAGTAACTTTGACACAAATTAGTAAACAGGAGCAGCATGGTGAAGTGAAAAAATGTCGGAATGACAAAGTTAAAAGGTAGAGTATGGTAAATCTGATAGAACCAGCAAAGCAGCTAAAAACTTTTAAGAAATTGGAACGGCTCATACTCCAGCTAAGCCCAATTTGTATAAAGACTGACTACACCCATTCCAAACATATGACTGAAAGTAATGTATATATATCCCAGCAATTTATGCTACACATTGTAAACAGTATATGAATAAGAACATAATGCTGAATGAGGCCAGGACTCACTTGGTGGTGACAAACTGGTCAAACTGGCAGGCAATACTGACATTAGTGTTGGTAGTAGCATCCAGAACATAGATAGTGTAGTTGAATGGTTCAAAAGGCTAAATACACAACAATGCATAAAGAAATACATTCAAGTGTACTCCATCTACACACTAACCAACTACTTCATAAAGAAATACATTCAAGTGTACTCCATCTACACACTAACCAACTACTTCATAAAGAAATACATTCAAGTGTACTCCATCTACACACTAACCAACTACTTCATAAAGAAATACATTCAAGTGTACTCCATCTACACACTAACCAACTACTTCATAAAGAAATACATTCAAGTGTACTCCATCTACACACTAACCAACTACTTCATAAAGAAATACATTCAAGTGTACTCCATCTACACACTAACCAACTACTTCATTGCTTACCACCTTCAATTACAACAATACAAGAAAGGAGTTGTTTTTTACATAAGGATGTACCTACACTAAAGAATGCTGTGTTTGAATGTTGCTGTTGTGTTGTTTTTTTAAAAACATAAATCATTCTAATACATACTGGTAAGTTGCAGACTGTTCCGTTGATGACCACTCCTAGAGTACTGTCAACATATGATAGATTGCGATCAGACTCTGAGAGAGAACCGTTCATGATAATAGCATAGGCAGGTTGCGATGAAGTCAGTAAAAATCTTTACCACAAATAAATGAATTAAGGAAGATGACTGAGCAAAACAAACAAACAAACAAAACAAACAAACAAAAAAGACAAAAAAAGTAACTAGTGTTTACTAATTTTTGTATGTGGTTCACATCACAGTTTGCATGCATCATATGTTAGGATACATAGCCACAATCCCCCAGTACAGGAAGATCAATACAATTAATGTCCATGTCAGGATTGGGTATACCAGTGAAGTAGGCACTCCAATAACGGCTCTAAAACAAATTCATACATCATGGTGATTATTAATATCACGCACACCGAGTGTACACCATACAATATTTTAAACTGCAGTTTCAATACTAGAATCTTACCTGCTGGACTCCTTGATGATGGCAATCGACACACAGATTTGCTTGCCCAAGAAAATGAGAATAAGCACAATAGCGAGAAATACCAGAGTACCCAAAATACCTGTATCAGTCAAGTAAGTCAATAAAATTATTCAACTAAACTTACTTGCCACACACACACACACACACACACACACACACATACACACACACACACACACACACACACACACAAGAGCTGTATGTTACACAGATCATAAACTATGCATTCAAGAATGTCCATACAGTCTCACATGTGTATGGACATTCTAGCCTACACCATGCAGTCTCACCTGTGTATGGACATTCTAGCCTACACCATGCAGTCTCACATGTGTATGGACATTCTAGTCTCTACACCATGTAGTCTCACATGTATATGGACATTCTGGTCTACACCATGCACTCTCACCTGTGTATGGACATTCTAGCCTACACCATGCAGTCTCACATGTGTATGGACATTCTAGTCTACACCATGTAGTCTCACATGTGTATGGACATTCTAGTCTCTACACCATGTAGTCTCACATGTATATGGGACATTCGGTCTACACCATGCAATCTCACAGTGTATGGACAATTCTTAGCCTACACCCTGCGTCCCACAGTGTGTATGGACATCTAGTCTACAAGTCGTCTCACATGTTTATGGACATTTAGTCTACACTATGTAGTCTCAATGTGTATGGAACATTAGGTCTACACCATGCAGTCTCATGTATATGGACATTATAGTCTACGCATGTAGTCTATTGTGTATGGACATTCTAGTCTACACCTGCAGTCTCACTCTCATATGATAGAGTTCTAGTCTACACCATGCAGTCTCACATGTATATGGACATTCTAGTCTACACCATGCAGTCTCACAATGTGATGGGACATCTAGTTCTTACACATGTCGTCTCACATGTATATGGAAATTTGCTCTACACTGTGTAGTCTACACATGTGTATGGACATTCTAGGTCTCTACACTATGTAGTCTCACATGTGTATGGACATTCTGGTCTACACCATTGCAGTCTCATGTATTATGGAATTCTAGGCTCTACACTATGCAGTCTCAATGTATATGGACTTTAGTATCTACATATGTAGTCACATGTTAGGACATTCTAGTCTACACCATGCAGTCTCACATGTATATGGACATTCTAGTCTACACCATGTAGTCTCACATGTGTATGGACATTCTAGTCTACACTATGTAGTCTCACATGTGTATGGACATTCTAGTCTACACCATGCAGTCTCACATGTATATGGACATTCTAGTCTACACCATGTAGTCTCACATGTGTATGGACATTCTAGTCTACACTATGTAGTCTCACATGTGTATGGACATTCTAGTCTACACCATGCAGTCTCACATGTATATGGACATTCTAGTCTACACCATGTAGTCTCACATGTGTATGGACATTCTAGTCTACACTATGTAGTCTCACATGTGTATGGACATTCTAGTCTACACCATGCAGTCTCACATGTATATGGACATTCTAGTCTACACCATGTAGTCTCACATGTGTATGGACATTCTAGTCTACACTATGTAGTCTCACATGTGTATGGACATTCTAGTCTACACCATGCAGTCTCACATGTATATGGACATTCTAGTCTACACCATGTAGTCTCACATGTGTATGGACATTCTAGTCTACACTATGTAGTCTCACATGTGTATGGACATTCTAGTCTACACCATGCAGTCTCACATGTGTATAAACATTCTAGCCTACACCGTGCAGTCTCACATATGTATAGACGTTCTAGTCTACACCATGCAGTCTCACATGTATATGGACATTCTAGTCTACACCATGCAGTCTCACATGTGTATAGACATTCTAGCCATGCAGTCTCACATGCGTATGGACATTCCAGTCTCCATACTTGTGTTTTTACATGCAACAGCAGTAGGTATGCCTTATTGTGAGTTGTTACAGTTATTAGAAAGTTGCTAATATTACAATGAGCTATTAATACATATGAGAAGGCTAGTATACATAGGATCTCTGGTTGAGACAAAGTACAGTAATTCCTACATATTCAATACCTCTGGGTGAGCTGCCAGGACAGTAATAAAACAAGATGGTCATAAATAACTTAAATGTTGTCACAACATAAGATATGTATCACTCACTACAGTTTCACTTCTTCTAAGGACAACTTACCAATGGCCAGCCAGGTATACTCCTGGTACTGAAACCATGGCAACTGTGAATCAATAAAGTCTCGAATTACTGCAGTGGAGGTGCAGAGCTGGTTGGAGAGATTAATGATATCAGTGGAATTGGCCACAAAATCCACTAGTGAGATGTTGAGGTTGAGCACAGTGTTTGCTAAAGAGGCAGTATTCTGTAGGCAGTAGAACTGGTAATATGAAAATCCAGCCACTAAAACAAGAGTAGAATTTTTTTAATAAAAAAAGAAGAAAATGAGCATAAACAAATAGAATGAATTGCTAAGTTATGTATAAAAAAGTATTAATTATATTGGACTGTAATTGGCGAGCGAGTGAAGCGAGCGAGACACTATCAGGGGTAACACAATTGAAAATCGGGGATATCTGTTTGTTAGCTAAAGTATGGTCACAACGGCTATGTACTTTTACTATTAGAAAAGGACTGATAAATTCTTTTGAAGTGTTTTGTTTGTGCACAGGCTCACTCGCCCATTGTGCTCAAGCACATCACTAGTTATGTACATATATCTAAACAAGAGCTAGAGTGAACACTGAACCTATTGCAATAATGATGAAATACTAATTGTTTAGCAAGTACAAACATAAAAGCGAGAATGAAAAATAAAGGTAGAGCATGATATCATGTGGTTAGTCCAAATAGCAGTAACATTTGACAACAATATTAGCTAGAAAAATCCGAGATTGTACACAACATTGAGAGTAAACAAAATATCAATGATTTAATTTCAATAAGGAAAAATGCAAGTACAATTTGAAGCCAAACATGGTATTAAATGAGCCACAAATAACAACCACAAAAATATCATTAGAGTTGTCTTTGTTGTTGGTTTTATTGTTGTCTGTAGTAGCTCATTCATTTTACTTATTACTACTAGCGGTGTGCTTCAGCACAAATTACGAGCGAGCTAGCCTAACTTTAAAACTAACTATGAGCCACTACTCAAAGCATAATTAATATACATAGTTGTTGAAATTGAAATGTTTCAACTTGACCTGCCCATTCAAATACTTACGACCAATAGAAAATAGTGCTGTTGGGTCCACTATGCCTTCACAAATGTTCAGGTATTTACGTATGCTCCAAGACTACATGTAGCTTGATGTTCAAGGCCAGCAACTCATAGTCCACAGGTTCATTAATTACTCTGTTATTTTATCAAGACGCTTTACCAACTTACATAATTAGTGGCACGGGCGAAAAAGGGGTTGCATGTACCATTTAAATAAGCAAAAAATAAATAAATAAACACCACGGAATTTCGATTGTGTAACCCCTGTACAGTAGAAGACAAAATAAAGTTTCGAATTCCGTTCCGTAGAATGGCTGTCACACCGATTAAAAAATGGGGGAAAACCGGTACGCCGTTTGGTAAAAAAACAGCCATTCCGTTTGACCATGTTTCAATTTTTCTCATTCACCATATGTCTCGCTCAAAGCTATATAAAAAATCATTTATCCAATTAAAACATTCCGATTTTTTGTTTACAGGCTCCTGAGGCAGAGCTTTTCGGGTTTAAAAAAATTGAAGCTGTCCTATTCAAAGTTGTCTCGCGGAGAATTGTTAGTTCGACCACTGCACAGTATCAATGTTTTCTCGATGTTAGGGCCTTCTCGGGCTTAGATTTTTTACTACTGGAGGTCCATCAGTAGCTAACAGAAGACCTACGAAGTGCGGACCTCGTTTTAGCTATGTGCCCATCGGAACTTTGGTCTGCAGCTTTACTGAAGCAAGTTAAATTTTTGTACGATCTTTTTTGCTCTATCCCCGTAGCATCTTGCTGATATAATTATAGCTATGGAAGAGTTTCTAGCTAGAAAATATTCTGTGAATCGACGGAAAAGCTTAACCGTTTTTCACCGTTTTAGTAAACGGTGTCGGTTGTTTTGTCAAAACGGTACGGAACGCAACAATAAAAACTACAGTAAAAAATCTACCGTTTTACGGCCGTACTACGGAATGGAATTCGGAACTTTATTTTGTCTCCTACTGTAAGTGTCTCACTCGCCAACAAAGTACATAAATACATTACTGTACATCCTACACTCACCTCCTACACTGAGAAGGATGGCAAGAAATATTCCAAGGAACACCATAGGACCTGCTATCCATCGCAACAGGAATACGTAGATGAAAGACAATAACAAGGCTGCCACCAGTCCACTACATATATGCACAAATACATTCACATTTATATTTGTCAGTATTAAAGAGTCATTGCCACCAACAAAATTCTGTATTTTGTAGAGACTCACATTAATAGTCCTGGCCACACCACAGCAAAGTCTTGGTACACATCCAACAAGAACTGGCGAACAGCAACCAACAACTGCTGGGAGCTGCAAGGTAAAACATATGCACACAATATAGACATGCAAAGGCTTACTGGCCTGGGAACATTGTACTATGAAATATACTTGCAGTTTTCACATTAACTCTATTATCATTTACAATAGTAGGAAAATTCATAGACAATGGGAATATTACAGTATAAAAGGCTTGTAAAATAAGAGTGAAATCCCACTTACTGATCAATGCCTACCGTATCTAACTAAAAAAAATCATATGTACGAGTTAACCTAAACCTTTCTTGTCAGGGCTCCTTTGGGACCAAATACTGCTGGCGATTTATCCCAAAATAACTATATGGGAAACGATAACCTGATAGCATAAGCATTGCATATTTTTTTAAGCACAGTGAAATGATAATAAAAAGTGTCTGACCTTTAAGGTAACAAAACCTCTATGTATATCAACACAGTTTATATCACATTTTGATCAAGTAAAGATCTGGAGGCTCCTGGATAAGAGAGGATTGAGTACACTACACCGTAAGACTTACAAGGAGCCACTGATCAATGACTCTAAATTAACAGATAATATTAGATCAGTAACACTGAGGGAAGAATTGTCCATGCCGGCAAGGGACTCCAACTCTGAAGGAGACGTGAAGTTGAACACACTCTCAGCCTGACTGGTGATGTCCACAAACGTGGGAATACAGCGACGAGCAACTACACATAACATAACAACACACAATCACCTACATACATATAACATACCAATACCCATATCCACTACTACTACTACTACTACTACTATTACTACTACTACTACTACACACACCTGCAACTCCAATCTATAACAAGAAATTTGTTCTCACAGATTAAAACAACAAACAGAGCTCACTTGGAGTGCTGACTAGATAGTACGGTGCACATTGTTCCACGGTGATATGTTCAAGGAGAGCCTAAAAACAAAACACAAGACATGATTCACTACCAAAGGAGTCCATGAATACAATTTGATGCTATAATTTTGGACCAATCCATTACTTACTACATACCAGTGCAGAGCTTACCAAATGACAGTTTTACAAGCCAAAAATAGAATGCTTTCCATGCAAAGAGAATTTGAGCACTGGAGTCAAAGTCCTAGAACACTTGCATATCTCACCACTAATACTGGCTCTTGTAACAGATCCTCACAGCCCTTCTGTTACACGCAAATTTCCTCACTAACCTTCCCCTCCCCATTCACACATACAAACACAACACATCTGACATACTGCCACAGTGGAGCTGGTCTCAGAGATACTACTGGTGCTGGTCAAGTCCACAGAGATGTTTGAGAATCTGGATGTATCCACCTCATCCACACACACTGGGTTACTCCTCACACCAAACTCGTTAGCTGAGGGACACGCTGACACACAAACCTATACAAATCCACACCACATTAACACACCATTGTAAATACCACACTGAATGAGCTTCAGTCACATAATACACACTTTCCAAAGAATGCTAAATAATACACGCACGCACAGTGTGCGTGAACACACACACACACACACACTAAACCTAAAACTGATGCACACGACACATCACTCTATACAGTATACTATAATGGACACTGCTGTTTTACAACATGGAAAATTGGGGGAAACAAAAACTAGTTGCGATCCAAAAACGTGTGGCAGACATTCATTTAATCCGTAAAGTGCATAATACAAATATAGTTATCCAATATTATCTTCCTGCTTGAAGTAATCTGTACGAACAGATTTGCAGCTCCCAAAATAATATATATTTCACTATCACACTGTTGTTACCCCAACAATAACCAATAGAATGGGCATAAGGATATTTTAAGATTATCTTCTGAGGGTGCACCGCACTGGTTGAGCAAACACTGTCATAACTAGTACACATTAGTAAGAACCAGGTTTAGCAATTTTGAAAACAAAAGTATAAAGTGTACAAGATTTGATTTTAATGATGGAAATTTTTCTCTTTTTAACAGCCCAGCCGAGAATGACTGAATCATTGAAAGATTTAATTTGATGGACAACACTGATTAGTGATAGGTTTGTCAGATATTGTCTCAGGTTAATTTAGTAATTAATATACAGTGCATTCTGTAGATCACTGACAGCACAGTCACTACAGTGTGCCACACACACCATATACCTCATTAAGGACTTAGCTATACATTCCATTACCATAAAGAGTCCATCCTATTCTTCACGATAACATAGCAGTTTACTCAAGTGAAACCACTTAATTTACTTCTATCCACGACCAGTCAACTGCCCCATTAAAATGCTCCATATTTATTGTGTGTGTGTGAATCACTAGTTTTTATCCTAGTAAATATTACATGTTTGTACACCACTCAATTCTGAGCTGTGTATCGACAGTTTATCATAAATAATAATCTACTTCTACTGAAGGAGAGAGTAGTAGCAACAATGGCTAGCTGCACATAGCCAACCCTACCTGGGGGCAGTGCTCCATTTCAGTAATGGCGATATTTGAGAGTTTACTAACTTATTTTAGAGAGACAGCAACAATGATTACAATCACATGCTCAAAGTACTACCCTAGGTACTCAAACATTAAAGAATACAGAGTTAGTTTCTAAAAGTTCTATGTGATACTGTTTGATTTTGTCAGCTTCCCTTCTTGTTTTTGTACCCTTATAAAAAGTATGTTTGTAAAATTGATGCAAATACATTAGTAACCTACCTGGGGAGTAGGGCAAGTAAATATTTCAGAGGTGTCCAGTTGCCCTGACACTAGAGATGCAACGGATGCAACTGATGCACATTTCGTCAAATCAAAGAACACCAGAAATGGTTTGTCACTAAAAATAAAATGCCAGCAAAGCAAATCACAAATGCAAACACACACACACACATACACACCCACAAGTACACACACACACACACAATAAATACCAAGCAAGCAAGCAAATGTGCGATGTGAGAATTCTGTTTGACAAGTATAACTTCATGTGTCAAAAAATCTGGGGAAAAAATGAAGTGACAATATCCACCAGTTCTATTGTAGTATTTCTTGTCACAAATAAACACATTTATCGCTAATCTAGTTATTCACGAGCAAAGTGTAATGTTCAGATATCAAACACACGTATCTGGTCCACATTTGATGCTTATCTGGATACTTACGCAACTGCAGGGTCCACTCCACAAAGTCTTCCTCTGGAGTCTGTAGGATAGATGAGTCTTTCAGGAACACCATTAACCCAAGCTATACAGATTATGTACACACAACTCACAGTCTTTAATGGAAAAACAAGTAATAACTAACTTACAATAAATTCCTATTGCCAACATTATGACAATAAATGTCACAAACAAAATGAGGCACAAAAGATCTTTGGGTCTCCTGCAGTACAACAAAATAAAACAACAACAACAAATTTTAAAGTCTTATAGAGTTGAGTTATCGATTTCTTGCCTTGCTTTTCCTTTTATTGGTCCCTTAAAGTCTGGATCATAATCCAATTTCTTTCCTAAACGGAGTGCACACGGACATAACACCAGCTTATCCACATATTCGCGCAACACACAGGTACTCACCCCTCTTTCCATCAGTTTGGTCGGAGGCTTCATCCTTCAAGTCTTTAGAGCAGCACCCACAAAAAACGCTCCCCATACTACTATATCTTCCTCAGATTACTCGAAGGAGTAAATCCAGTGCGACTACAGGTATATAGTGAGGTGCTACTGCGAGGTGTTTTTTTTTTAAGCGACCACACCTTCATTTTAAATAAAGCGCTCCTGTCAACAAAGTTATTCAACGTTGCTATAACTTCAATCCTGGATGGAGAATGAATCCCCCGTCGCGCAAGAAGTCGGGTTTAGGCATCCTCACGGGAAATAAGAGTGTGCTGTCTAGTCGCTCTCTCCTAAGTGGAGGAGCGTACTCAAAGGCAAGGGGGAGTAGTCAAGACAGCAACTTAAATTTAACGCTGACTGAATCAGACGAGGAGGACAATGAACTTAAACTATATTTGTCTCAAACTAAAAAAGAATCGGGCAGCAAAATAGACTGGTCAGCTATTACTGAAGATGCAGATGCTATGTCAGAATTTAAATTTGAGCAACCAAAACGAGAAGACGATTATTTTCTCAAACCTAAAATGCAAAGGAACTCATCAGGTGATAAAGAATATCAAAATGATCCTCATGATTCTGCCCCCAAACTAGTCATTGATAAGACATTTGTTTCTAATAGTACAAGTGATTTGGATGAAATGTCAGGAGACCCGTCACTGCCATCTAGTCCTAATGTCTTAAAGGGGAATATTTATATGCTTGATAACTTAGAAGAAGAAAAAGCTTTGGAAGCTAATGCAAGCTTATCAGATACAAGTATGCCAGTAGAATCTAGCAATGATGAAATCACATCAAAATCAATGAAAAGTAGCCAATTGACTCCTCATTCAGTTAGTTCAGAAATATTAGTCAGTGACAAAGACACCAGTAGGGTTAATATTGAAGAAAGCATAGAGAACGGTTATAGTTCTGATTTTGAAGACAGCCTTGAAAGTGATGAAGATTTATTAACAATGTCTCAATCAACTATGAGGAATAGTGAGGACCACCAAATATCTAGTAATAGCTCTTCTATTGCCATTAATGTAATCTCTGATTTGTCAAGTTTGAATAACAGTGAACATTTTGATAAAAGCACAGAGACATCAATGCAATATACAACGGATTTCACTGCTGTCAGTGAAAGTCATAGTACAAGTGAGTTAATTATTATATGTTTGCAAACTTCCCATTTTGCTGTTTACTTTCAAGTTGTAAAATGGAGATTCTGTAAAAATTAGCAATATTCCATCCAAAGTCGTACCTACCTTAGATTTTCTTTGTTGACATAGCAAATAATATTCACAACTTTCCTCCCATAATATTACATAACCAACATTTACAATGTATTTTTTCCTTTCATTAATACCAACAAATCATTTATTTAGTATTTAGTTTAATATTATGATTATGTTAAAACATAATTTTAAAAAAATAGGTGGAGAAACTTTCTTGCCAGACCAGAGAACTTCTCTTCAGCCAGTTGCAATAGGGACACAGTATGACTGTCCAATCACATCCAATGCTGGTACTCAAACACTCCTAGGTGGCATGGATTTCTCAACTCATCCCACACAATCCTGTTCCTTGGGCCCTCCAAAATACAGCACAGACTACCATGACCCAACTCCTCTGGTAATTCATCGAGACTTAATAGATGGTATGTTAAGATCTTGGTTCTGTACCTCCAGTACACTTTGTAATCGATAATTTTTGTTTTAAGCTTTGACAGCATACTCTCCAAATTCTCTGGCTCTGAAGGATATGATGCGATCTCAATTGACACTAACCAGAAAGCTGCTGGACACCAATGCAGAGTTTCTGGAAAGTGTGTCTGCTTCACTGACTCCAGACTACAAATACACCACTCTAGAGGACACTAGGAGTTACATACAGCAACATAGACCTAAGATACTCACACTCCAGGAAGCTAAGAAGAAACATAAGCACAAACCTTAACTTCACTTTTTTTTATTATTGTTTTTTGTTTAAACAGTGTAATCAATTAGTAAATACAAACATAAGTGAACTTGTACGAATGAAGCAGAATATTGTGTGCACAATCTAATAAGATGGATTAAAACAAACAAAATAAACCTCTAGAAAGAGTCTTGGCCATCAGTCAAAGCCTTCACTGTCATCAGAGTCCTGGTCACTAGAAGTAGCATCGTCACTGTCACTTTTCTCTGAGTCACTAGAATCACTGTCTCCTTTCATAGTCAGCCCTCCACCTCCACCATTATCATCAGGAAGATCAGCATCCTCATCCCTACATGGACACATGGACATCACTCACATAGTCACACTACCATCATAGCAGTATATTAGGACAAGTGTATATGGAATAGCAGGGTTTCATAAAGGATTTTTTGGGGGTTGAAACTCCGATTGCAAAACCGGGGACAGTTTGGAGTGTTTGTAAAGAACTAATCAATCACAAGCATAAAGAGAGGAGCAATTGCCAAAGTGAGAAATTCTGCTATCTTCAGTGGGATTTTTTTAGACATCAAACTAAGTGATTTGGTATGTAACTACAGCTGTGAGATTTTAAAAAAATTCGAAGATTTCAAATATAAGAAATAATTTTACTGAATTTTTACACAAAATAATCACAGGATCATGCTCAAATGCGAGTGCAATTGTCACGTTTTGGGTTGTTCTTTCTGGGAGGTGGTGGCTTTAGGTTGGAGGAATTTTTCAGGTTTCCCCCCACCCCTTTATAAAACCCTGAATAGGAATCCCATATGACTACTGAACTACCTATATCTTTCTACAAATATCATGCCTTGTTAAATAAGTTGTTCTAAAAATAGCTGGTCATCATAAACAGCTATGGATCTGGGACATCACAAAGATATCTGAACTTACTCTAATATATCAGGGTTAAGACCATCCCTCTTCATATGCATGGCAATTTGTAAAGGATTAACACCCTGCAACAGCAACAGAACAGGTGTAGTAATAATGTGAGTACAAGTTTCTACTTACTAATCGTTTCATCTTGAAATACTTTTGGTAGCGAGGATCATCCTTAGCTTTCTTTCCTACAAAGCAACAACAAATATAACTATGCATAGATCTCAGCAGAATTCTAAATATATGTACCCTTAAGTGCAAATATATTAACTAACGATGTGCTAGCACACATAGCAGGATTTTATTAGTCACAAACTGAGTTAATTCACACACTCATGGTCTATAAGTTATGAGCTGAACTTATGATTAGACCAATTTTCTTGAAGCTCAAATTCAGAGTCTAGCAGCAAACTGAAGTGGAAATGCATTCCCCTTTTAACAGCGTACTGAAGTTATAACATGCTTGCCTTGGTGCTAAAGGGAACGGCATCGCACAGTGGGTCTCTCAAATCCTCTGTGCAGAAGGCAGTTAGTGTCAACAAAAGTTCAAGCTTCAGGTCTCAAAAGCTAGCCTGTTTTGCAATAACCATTACTGAGTGGTTATACTCTATCACATGGAGATGCCTATATAGTGTAATGTGTGTGTGTGTGTATGTGTGTGTGTGTGTGGTCCCACTGACTCAACCCTATTAGTGTCTTGCTTCACTTTTTCCACCAAATATTTCTGGTATTAGTTAGAACTACAAGTAAGCAAGTAAAGCTAGCAATGATGTCTAGATGCTAATTCTATTGTACACAATCTCCTCCTTCATGTTGTTTAATAACTTACTTTGACTCCCTTCTGCTTCTGAAGAATCAGTGAGTTATGCACATCAATCATGTAAAGATAAATAAAAACATCACATTTGCACAGCATAATAATAATAACAACAGTAATAATAATAATATAATAAATAGCAATAAATTATTGATGTACAACTGATATAATTCCACAAATAAAATCACAGGAAAACCACTCCCATTTCAAATGGTGACCTGCCCAATGTACTGTAGCTTTCACTCGATCATGCACGCCAACTAGTGAGTGATTCTGCTATATCACTGTTGTCATGGCATAATATATGAATATTGTTATTGCAACTGTCATCCTGTATGCATTGTTTATGATGACACTCGATTGCACCACACCCACTGTGTGTGTGTGTGTGTGTGTGTGTGTGTGTGTGTGTGTGTGTGTGTGTGTGTGTGTGATGTAGTAACAGGTTACACAAGTTTGGACCTAATGGGAATCGATTGAAAGACATTGTCTGGTATCTCTGTGACATCTCAACACTATGACTAGCAATGCTGCACACACATAACCAGCATTCCTGGAGGGATCCCATATTTAATGGAGAACCAGAGTCACGAACCATACAGCACCATTGTACCAGCTTCTGGTAAAGTGTCACCCAACAAGAAACAAGCAGCAAAGTAATTTGGGTGAAATGTTCAAATATGGACGTTACAGCTATGAAAGTACAAGCAACAAATAATAGTGACACTATATTGCCTTCTGCAAGAAATAACACTCATAAACCTTCTACCGAGTGATGACGAGAGGCAGTGCTTATAAAAGAGTGTTTGTGCATTCCAAAGCTTATTAGGCTTTTCAACAAATGCTAGAACTTAAAAAAAAAAAAAGCACATTAGAAAGACACAATCACTCATTGTTTTATTACGTATCACCTTTAAAGATTAGAAGATGACTGTTTTCAAGGTTTGAATGAATGAACTACATGTGAACAGACTACTGTAGTAACACTCTCATGCATGCATGCAGAGCTCACAACTACGTCACATGATTCCAGGTGTCAATCTAGCACTCACGTGGTGCCGCAGCCTGGGGAGGTGGAATGGGTTCAGCACTGGCGGCAGGCTGAGATGACGGAGGAGGTGGGCCCGATGAGGAAGCAGGTGCCGGAGCAGATGAAGCCCCTCCCCCTCCACTAGAAACTGGTCCTGTTCCTCCTCCTGCAGAGGCCACGTTAGCTGGAGGCTCATAGTGTCTGGTGGCTTGAACACCATCCAGGTCTGGAATAGATGACAACTACACACATACACACACACATACACACACACACATACACATGCACACATACACACACACATGCACACATACATACACATCAAGTTCAAATATACCAGCAGTATAGAGCATTTTAAATAATCTATTTTCAGTATTTTTAATTTTCTAAAGGTTACAATAAAAAAAAAGTTTAATGGTGTCCAGTTTTGGTACATTGCATTCATGTAAAGAAAGATTTTGTAGTCTCCAGTGTTCTAAGCAGTATGCAATTAAATGAAAGAATCAATATACAGGCAAGTGATTGACATTGACTCTTTATTCTATATCAATATCTTGATATGCTATTTTTCTTCCTTAAATTTACATGATTTACTTACAATAGATTGACGTAGTAAACATCTATAATCCCCCATTCACAATTATTCTTATATGGACACTTTACATTTTCGTAATTGTCTGAAAACAGAGATAGAGAATTTTTTTGATTGCAAATTTCCAGGGCAACAAGTGCCTAAGTTTTTTGTTGGCTACAAATTTCAAACACTCAAAATAGAAAGGATGAAGCCTATAGAGAGTCAAGAAGCATTTTGGGAAGAATACAGATAAAATGTTTCCTACAGGACATAACGAGCAATCATACAGTCTCGCTTCTCGAAGTCACCTCAAAACCTACTGTAAGATGGATTAGTTTTGCTCTTTTTCAAGTTTTTAGAAGTTGTTGTTTTTTTTTGCTTGCCACGAGACTATAGCTACCTACATATTTGGATGCCTCGCTGGTTTGTACAGTTGCGGTAGAAATTCAAAAATCAAATTCGAATTCTACAACAATGCCTGAAGTGTTGAAGAAAGTCAGCGTTGAAAAGGTTAATATACAAGGTCAAACATGACACACTGACAATAAAAATACTCTCTGAACAGTAAAACACCACATGTAAATGCTCCAGGAGCATGGTTCATTAAGGAATACTTTAGAAACTTGATCCTTATTTAAAAGGTACTGAACTACTATATTAAAGTAAATTCTTTTGATATAATGTATCAGTAGAGGCAATTATTGGGCGATATAATAGCACAGAAAACTGTGGTATTTGGGATTAATAGCATGACCGAATACCACAGTTTTCCGTGCTATCATATGTTAAAAATCTTAGTTGTCGCCGGGGCCCTGGGTTATCCCCGGCGACAACTAAGATTTTTTTCACATTTTTTCCCTTTGCTTTTTAGACCCCTTTAGGTGAGAAAGTTTCAATCTAACCATAATCTTGTATTATATTTCCGTCAAAGAAATTTTTTCATCCCGGTTCTGCTATTATTCATACTTTTCTTACAGTTGGTAAATAGCGTTTCCTGGAATTTCGCCACAATATTGCCTAGCGGGTAAAAGTGCGGCAAGGTCGCAAAGAGATTGCAGTGACCAATCAGATCATTATTTCAGTTTTCCATGGCTGGGGTATTTCAAAATAATACCACACTTTTTTGTATTAAAAAATGACTTGGCTATGGTATTATATCCATTATACCCAGTGTCTCCCATTCGACTAACGGTGTCCTAGCACTAATAGTGACTGAGCTAGCCCGCCTCAGGCAGGAATTGCATCATTTCACACACACACACACACACACACACACTGTACGTACATTTGGTGGCTTAACTCAAGTGGTATGAATGGAGTGCCATCATAGAAAGGTTTGCAGGAAGGTTTGAAAGTGTCTTTTGTTCATATTGAAGTGTGTGTGTGCGCGCGCGTGTGTGTGTGTGTGCGTGTGTGTGTTGTGGTGATGCATGTGGTAGGATGGTAAGGCCAGAATAATGAGGTGTACTGTATGTATATGTAGGTTGGTAAGAGATGTCAGAGTAGTGAGGAGTATTGTATTGTGTGGCTGGTAAGGGATATCAGAGTTGCGAGGTGTATTGGTATCATAGGTTGGTAATGGTTGCACTGGCAATAAAGTGGTAAAAGGGTAGCAACCATAACAAAGAAAAACAAGAACAACAACAACATGACATGGGGAGTAGTCAAATGATTGCACTTCTCTCTTACAACTCCAAACTCCACTCGAAACTACAACCTCATATCACATGCATTCTTTATCAATATCACTTTCATTTACAACTCAACAATGTACATACATAGGATCATCACATTTTGGTACCATACTTGACTTAAAATTCTTTCCTTGGTGTGTATCTTGTCACTGTTGGCCTCCTACTACATTGCTACTATCATCTTTTGCCCTAAGAGATGCACCAGACACTGCACACATGGAACTAAGACACAACTCCTGCTACACATGATCCTTACACTGCCCCACCTCCATACTGGTGAATCTCTAACCTTAGCCTCTAAAATGCTTAGAGAAATGTCCAGTTGTTGAATTCTTCTTGACAGCTCAAAAAGTCGCTGTAAACAAACAAAAAACAAAACAAAAAAAGGACGAAATTATAAAACATCATTTGCTGACACTTCCCTTCATCCCTGGCTACGAAACATGCACTAGTTACAGACTCACCTCTTCACACACACAGGAAAATTTGTTGAGGAACTGACTGGTATGCACAATATACTTGTTGATGTATGTCATAGTGGTCTTGTGCTCCAACGCTGGGACCTGAGGGAAAATAACCAAACAGCTATCATGGCAGTGCTTGTTGTCACGCACTCTAAACTACAGAGTGCCATAGGATGGATAAGTATATAATAATGTACACTAATTAGAAACATTTCAACTAATCTACCACTTCATTTCATTATCAGTCACAGTGTCTGTGAGATTCCACCTGCTACCACTGATGCTCTTCACTTGAACCCAGAGAAACAGAAAAGTAGCAACAAGTCAAGGTTATGTCTAATGTATTTAAGAAAGGTGTCCTTGAATAGGTCATGTTCATTGAAAAGCAACATGGTTACTGAAAAGAAACAACTAGTTTCTTAACAACAGAAGCAAGTTGAACGACTTAACAGTTTTATGTATCAAATACTTACTCGTTAAATTCACATTAAATCATGGAAGTTGTGAAACTTAAGGAGTCTCGTACATGCAACTATTTATTAGCCTCTCTCCAAACCCATGCCTAAAGCAACTATCTGCAAGCTACATACATATACTTAAAAGTACACATATTCACTTAATGGGTTGCAAGCTACTAAGCCTGCACAACTTTGTTTACTTGAAGTCATGTGACTTAAACACTGACGAGCCAGGAGCTCATAATCACAGCAGGCTCCACACTAACCTTAGTGTAGTCAACACCGGCTCCCACGATAGGCAACCCGTGTTCATCCATCTTCAAAGTCCGTATCAAACTGTTTCTCGATTCTTAGGTAACAGTTTGACTATTTAGCTGCCGCTTCAATTGGTACAGTATCGTCAAAACAAATACAACTCGTTACTTTGTATGTAGTCTCGCGTAGCCAGACCCTTTACCAATCGCTACGCGGGAAAAGGGTCTGGTAAACTGACATAGAGCAGTTTGTTCTTGCTTAGTCAGCAAGTGGTTAACTGTGGTTAATTAGTGTGGGTGTAAATCGTTAAATATTTTCAGGCGCGTGAATTGTTCAGATCAGTAGGCAGAGTTTGTGCAAAGCTATGCTGGGAAATGCTGTCGGTTAAAAATTAATGGCACTTTGATACTGATTCTTGGCTAGCATTATTCACCTTTAAGCATGACAAAAACCTAAGGTACCATGATACAATGGCCTGTGCACAAAGCAACAACTAAGCGAAACTTCCAACTCCAGATAAAAAAGCTAGGCCAAGTCACTGCTTAAACTAATGGCATCACCTAAAGGAAGAGTTTTGACACGGCTGTTGGAGAGTTGTGCACAGAAATACTACACGCGCAAAAGTTTGAGCAGTCTTACTTCACAGGATATTACGTCACCTATTGTTTGCGGTCTCCCCAATTAGCGAGGGGAACTGAACAAACTGCTCAATGTCAGTTTACCAGACCCTTTTCCCGCGCAGCGATTGGTAAAGGGTCTGGTTGTATGGTAGTAATCGACATAGAAGATATGTCTATTTCTTGGAAGTTTTTAATTCGGGCCTGTAGTCAATTTATTGGGAACTCTTTGCCTCGCAATGCACATCGCAATGCACACCGAATCAGCAACTTTAGGCCTAGCATCAGTCATCCCTGGTCTTCACCATCCAGGACTATTTCTACTACAATTTCTGTGAGGGGATTAGAAGATTTTTTTCCTAGTTCAGATGACTTTGTAGAAGAAGCTGAAAGAGCTGGTAATTTTTTCTTATACAATATTGGTTAAGCATGTCGAAACCAAGACCTATCTCGGTAAAGGATCGTCAAAGCATAGTACTAATTTTAATCGAGTTTTGAATAAGTGTACATTACAAAATGAGCTTGATGTATATTATCCCCTGTATTACAACTGGACATTATTAGTCGGTTTTTTTGTGCAGGTCGGGAATGGATGGCCAGTGATTTGAGACAGAAGAGCAGCGATGACTTGCACAAACTATGGTATGCATACTATGTGTGTTTCATACATAATAACTAGTGGTGTGCTTGAGCACAATTTTCGAGCGAGCCTGCCTAGTAGTTAGGTTACATAAAGCTAGTCTCACACGGCCGACCCCTTTCCCTTTTTATTATCCGCTCGCGCGGGAGAGGGATAGAGGGTCTGGTAGAAGCTTGTACATCGTTTCGTGTCATTCCCCTGGATTCATGGGGAACCACACTTCCGTGTATGTAAAGGTGTAGCTTTCTGTGACGTAGAATTAAATACACGTATAAAAACTGCGTCATCATCACTTCGAATTCTTTTTTGGTGGAGATGGATTATAAAGCTTTAGTGTGTGCGGTTGCGTTGGAACATGGATACATATTTCATAGCAAACAGGAAGAAGCAATTCTTGCATTTTTACAGAATCAAGATGTCTTTATTTCTTTACCTACTGGCTATGGCAAGTCACTGTGCTACTCACTGCTTCCTCCCATATATAATAAGTTGAAGAATGTGGAAAATAAAAGTATAGTAACAGATTTTACACAGCAAAAGCAGTACCTCAAAGCCATCTTGAAACCCTGGTAGTACTTTCGCGCGAGTGTGATATTTGACGACCGCAATGCCCAGTTACGTTATAATTGCATTCCTTTAGCACGAAACGACGTACAAGCTTCTACCAGACCCTCTTTCCCTCCCCCCGCGCGAGCGGATAATAAAAGGGAAAATTAATAAATGAAGTGGCAATACTGTAGGTTTATGTTAGTCTCGAGACTAACATAAAGCTACAGTATTGCCACTTCATTTATTAATTTTCCTTTAGTTCATGCAAAACAGTATATAGCAGTTGACCATTAATTTTAGCAAACAAATACAAAATCACTCTCTCACTTCACATTCCCAGTAGTGTTAACTCCTGTAGTATCACAAAAAATAAAGTCAGAGTTATTTTTGTAATTTTAGCTAACAAGTACGGAAATACGTACTTACCTCAGCTTCTCCCAAGTAATGGTGGCTTCCTTAGCATTCCATGCTGGCTACCAGTGGCACTTGACAACCAACAGGCGCATTGAGCAGCCCCCCCAAAACGCCGAAGTGTTGAAATGACAATCTGGTAAAGGGTTCAATGACACATGGTAAAGGGTTTTCAAGCGTTTTGCAGGAATGGTCTCACGATTTAGAGCCCAAGTTTCAAATAGACTTGCTTAATGCTGTAGTATCAAAATAAAGTGGGGTCAAGCCTAAAAAGCCGTATTTTAGGAGAGAAAAAGGAAACCTGCATGCGCGTTTAAGGGGCATACGTACCATCCATACACATATTTAACATATACCCTAATTTGCATTATCCACCACTAATAGTATCTCGTTGCATGAATGTGTATATGATGCAAAAGATAATGTGTGCACTGCCTATTGAAGATAATTAGCCAGCGTGGAGATAGTTATGGTCAAATCTGAGCCAAAATTGTCCGTATATATGGACATAATATGTGTGGAGTATTAGCAGTACATGTGATGAAGTAATGAAATTGATGACCATTGGGTAAAGACTTTGCAGAGGTATATAGACTTTTTCAAATGCCAAAAGTGATGCATTATAGGCTTACAAATATTCTGGAGAGCCGTTGGAAGACAACACTTACTTTTCAGTGACATTAAAGGAGGACAAACTCATTTCATATTCCTCTAGTATTAAATGCATTGCTTATCACCTCTTAATGCAAACAACCTCTGATTTGTAGACTGAAAGACTTGTTCTGAATTTGGAGGGTCTACTATATTTGCAATACTGAGCACTAATTAACACCACGTAGCACTAACTCATAGCTCCAGTGTGAATGACTTGTGCATATCTGGCAGCATGTGTAAACCACACCTCACAATGTGGTATATAGTTGTTGTTGTTTATAGCTATTGTGCATGTAGCAAGTTATATACAATCACTAGCTGGACACTGTCAGCAGTGGGGAATCTGCAAAATTATGAAAATACTGAATTTCACACCTGCTTTTGATTTTATATACAAAGCTTTCTGAACTGCTTTCTTGGAAAATACTGTGTTGACACACTTACCATGAACACTATATTATCTGTGTTGCTTACTAACTGCTCCAACTCACATCTTAGTAGTGCTTACTTGCTCTCACAATTCTCTCGGTTGAAGTTTGAGATAGAGGACCTATGAATATAGCTTTGAAAAAGAAAACAGTGAAAACATCTGTCTTCTGTGGAGCAATTTGTACACTTTGTCTATACAAGACCAGCCCAAGGTGCCTCCACACCCTCAGTAACACACACACTGAAATATCTTGGTAGCTATTAGTTTCCCTTTAACAGTATAGTACAGTTACTGTACTAATGAAATGCTGAAGGGCAAAGAAATGTAAAGTTCAGGTGAGGCCTTCAACATCAGATCTAATGGAACATGTACCAGAGTGAAAGAGTAGTACTGCAAGTTTGTTTTCACTTCACCTCATTAATTAGCTCTTTGTTCTTTACCATTTATAAGATATGTATTTTACTGGCTTATTGGTCCAAATTTACTTTTGCAGGAATGAAATAAAAAATGTGCACTTTCATCAAGTTCCTCACTACTAACAAATGGCAAGCAAATAATTCATGAATTTTACTTGATACACAAAAGCTATATACTAGTAACAGTATACTGTGGACCAGATTGCAAGCTATTACTCTTGCTACTGAATTCAGTGATAAATAAAGTTGCAAATATTTCCAATTCCCCACTGCTGCCAGCAAGTGGTTTGTTTTGAGATGCTGACTATAGGAAGAATATTTTAGGGCAAAAATTAAAACTATATACTCTGATGCGAATTTTGACCAAAAAAGCTCATTTATTCTGCCAGGCTACATCTATCGCATGTGTAATAGAATAGAATATTATTATTAAAATACAAAATTGTATAATAAAATATTTTTCCGGGCGGTGCTTGAGAAAATAAGATATACCACAATAGCCATTAAGGTCTATTGATGAGCTTGTTAATTTTCATTTGAAAAATGTCAATGAATTTAATGTCAATATGTCTGTCGTTGACGTATGTATAGCAGTGTACACTGTGCTTTGCCTTAATTTTTATAGCCTAGCAGTTTTACCGCTGTATTACTTTGTTTTTCCATACTAGTACGTGTATAGTTTGAATGGATTATTATCACCAGAACTACATGTGGGTATGCTTCAAATATCGGTATGGTTGCTATTTAGTTTGAAGCACGGTCTGGTATCAACTTCATGAATGCCAAAACATTTTTTTTTTAATGATGAATTAATGAGACCAAGATATCGAGGACTCAGAATCCCCTTGGGCTGTGTATCATGCCACAGGATCCTTATTGCAATGCCAACAAGGAATCTGAGGGAGGATGTGTGTAGTAAATAGCTCACCTGCTTTGTCATCACACACACACAAACAAGCTGTGCACATGGAATCAGTAGAGTGAGGACCATGTTCTGGTATGAGACTGAATCATGTGTTGTGTGTATGGTTCTTAGTCTAGACTTGTTGACAAGGAAATTTAACAATATGGCAATTGTTATTACATCGTTTTCAGGGCTGCATTCAAAGGGAGGTGGTGCCACTAGATAAGGCTTCGCCCCATCCCTCCCAGTAGAAACTTTAATACTACATTTTGATTTTTCAACATGGAATTGGTACAATTCTGCATGTTTTTAAGCACTTTAATTAAGAGTTTTCTTATAAACTGTCCCTGTATTTTCTCCATTGTCCCTCCTAAATCTAAGAAAGTGTTTTTTTCCCCTCCTAGATTAGTTTTCTGTATACCGCCCGCCTGGTGTGTGTTGCCTTCTCCCCAGCTGTAATAATTCCATGTCAAATACTGCCAACATATTCAGCTGCGGGAAGCTTCCTGCCATTAATTGCTAGCATAGTGTCAAATCAAGTTCATTGTAACTGGGTCAGTATGTATGTATGTATGTATGTATGGAGTGGAGTATTAATCATGTAATGTACAGCTCCGTGTGGAATAGATTTAATTCACAGTCGGGGTTGGGATAGTTATAGTATGCTGAGCACAATAACAGTATAAAGGCTCTCACACGTCCATAAACACACACACACAAACAAACACATACACACGCACGCATGCACACCTTCCAGGCAGGCATTGAGTGTGAATGATGAAACAGGTGTGAGTGTGAACAAACAAGAGGTCCTTATAATATTGTATTTTGGGTAAGGTTGGTATTTCCTGTGTGTGGTGTAATGGAGTTCTCCATGTCTCTGTGCTGGCTTGCTGTGTTTGTTGCCAAAGTAAATAAGCAGAAGCCATTACTGGTAGTAAAGAAGAACAAGGGCTTCAATTGATTAAAACAGCTAGTCACAATAAGGAGGGGCGGGTACATAGAGGTCAAGCCTCATCTTAATGACGGTTTCCTCCATGCTTGTGTATAGGTATGTGTTGTTGAAGGAGAGGAACATGTTGCTAACTCTAGAGCATGAAGCTAACAAGTTCCGCTATGTCATGCCAGCTCCCGACAGAATGCGCAAGGTGAGTGAGTTGGAGAAGTCATCTATGAAGCACGGTTTAGTGCAAGCATCGCAACAGCACATGGTCCCACAAGATCTCACATTAGAACAGAGCTGATGTAGTCTTTGTATTGTGACAGAGTTTAAACTGCTTAGGTCCTTCACAGAGGGACACTATTAACTTAGTGTCCCTCCGATTGCATTGTTAGGAGCAGTTGCTACGTTCTAAATCAGTTAGGCACTGCGCTGCACAGCCGTCGTGAACTACCATTTTTAGGGTCCTCAGGCCCCAAGTAGTGCCCTCACTGTGCCGGGATGCTACAGCCTAGAACCTTCAAGACCCTAAAAATGGTAGTTCCCTCTGAGGCAGTGCCTAACTATTATCTATTGAGTGTATTCCAAGTGCCATATCTCACATATCTCTCTCAGTTGTATTATTGAGTGTATTTCAAGTGCCATTTCTCACTTATCTCTCTCAGTTGTATTATTGAGTGTATTTCAAGTGCCATTTCTCACTTATCTCTCTCAGTTGTATTATTGAGTGTATTTCAAGTGCCATTTCTCACATATCTCTCTCAGTTGTATTATTGAGTGTATTCCAGGTGCTATGTTTAGGTAATCGACCAGCCAATGTCATTCAGACCAGCAATGTAATAACATTATGTTTTGACTGTGGTGCTACCCTAGCTGCTGTATTGGTGGGTCAGAACCATGTTTTAGTTGTGAGACTGTATATAGTAGTGACACTGCCTGTTTGGGTTGTATGTAGTCTACTCTGACAGGCGTGTGTGCGTGTTTATGTACAAATGATTCAATTACAGTTTTGGGTTACATATGTTGATTTGTGTCCAACAGGTTAAGAAGTCAATGGCTCGTATTAAGCATGTCCTTCATGAACGTGTGAGTTAAAATTTATTCTTAATGTGTTAACTATACATCTATTTGTCTATCATCTATCAATCTATATAATTATTATTATAATTATGTAATACTTATTGCATGAGTCCCTGTAGAATATGGGGAGATATTTTGTGAGAATGCGGATACAAAGCGTGGGAGTGAAATGCCACCCCCCCCCCCCCCCCCCCCATATTGTATGATGAGTGTTTATTATATGTTGGATATTTTTCGGATACAGTACGTTCACAGGTAACTCCACCAAACTAAGTTCAGGTGTTGTGTGTTGGGGTGTTCATGCACGTTCAATTTGGGAAAATATTGAATGCTCACATGATGCAAAAATACACAAGGAAAATATCCAATGTATAATGTATTCCTAATGCTCAAGAACAATAACAAAGGGGACACTGCTTAATTACACTGTTTATTCATTGCTTAATGGGTGAGCTTTATTCCTGATTTGAGTTGCTTTTCTTCAGAAAAGTTAAAAAGAAACCAATGCATAGAAGCCATCAGACCCTCTGTGAGAATGCAGCAGTCCTCACATGCAAGTACACATAGAAAAACTGTGAACCAAGGCACTGGCCGAATGAAGCAATCTTTCAAGTATCATAGCAACAAACAATTGCTGATGACCCATCAAATAATCATGATTGCATGTTCTTTTTTTTTTAATGTGGTTGTGCACATTTTTCAATTATTATTTTACAGTGCATGCAAGCACTGATATTTTCAATTAAGAAGAACTAGAGTAATATTGTATGAGTTGTAGACTATGTGATAGCTTTTAATGCCATAAGTATACCTAGATCACTTTTGTCATAATGAAACTAACTATTACTGTTAGATGTCCAAAAGTACATTATGCAATAGTACGGTGCACAAAATTGCTCATTCAAAAACGTACAGAAAAAAATCACTGATCAATTACAATATCACGGGGAAAGTGAAATACTACAGTAAAGTGAAATATTATGATAGCTGAGTGAAATAGTACAGGTGAGTGCACATGCATGCAGTGCTAGCCTTGGCAACTTTTGGTTTGAGTAGTTTCTAGTTGGATACTGTCATTCTTTAGTGCAGAAGCTCTATTCGTATTAGATGGAATTAATTCAACAGATTTGGAGGAGCCATATAGTAACTAAGTTCAAGTAGGCTAATCCTGAAATCCGGTAGTGAGTGAACGATAGAGTGGAATGATAAAAAGCAAAAACAAAAAAACAAAAAACAGATAAAAAGCAGCTACAACAGCTAGCCTGCTATAGCAAGTGATAGCACGAGTAATCTGTGCTATTCGGTATAGCTAGCACTCGTACAGCAATTGAAATAGCACGAGGCGGACTGTTACCCGTACTATACTACTCATAAATACTGTATAAATTCAATTTTACTAAAATTGTACATACATTCTTAATGTTAATTGCAAATTTTTCTTGTTCCAACAGCCAATATTGTTAATTAAAACTTGACCTGATGTTTTGACTTCTCGGCAAGAAGTTGAAATGTCGGGTTAAGTTTTAATTAACAATATTGGCTGTTAGAACGAGAAAATTTGTAATTGTTATAATTATTTCAGCTGAGAATGACTGAATCATTTTTAATATTATTACTACATTAAATTAACATTATAATAATGTATCATTTAGCATCCTATTGTCATTTTCACTATTGCACCATCACACAACTGATGAAGGCTTTTTGGAGCCAAAACATCTTGCTGTCATTAAACTTCGATACTACAATAAGTTCAGAAATTGATTATTATGTTAATTAAAAATGTTAATATGTTAACAATATTGGAACAATTTATTATTTTATTTTGTTTTCATATTTTTTGGTGAATTGTGATTGAAATATTTGGAACTTGCTTACTCAGTTGTTTTTCCTGTAGAGAATTGCAGTAGTGGAAGCCAAGATGAAGCTGGGACTGATATCTGGACCGGAAGCTGAAGAAGAGAAAATGACGGAGGAAAGAAGGAAGAAGCATAGGAAGCGTCGTGAACAAGAGGAATACGATAATAAGTTCACAAAAATTCGAATCTCATGAGATTGCTTTTCCTTTATTTCATGTCTGTCATTCGTAACTATATTCTAGTTTTACATGACAAAACAAAACAAAACAATGCAATAAGTATATGTACTCAGGGTTTCATAGAGAGGTAGGGGCACTCTCAGCTTTACACTCACCCCCAGAATTTGAGGAAGTTAATTTAGTACAATAGCTAAGGTTGAATTCTATGATTATAAAATCATGCATGTGACAAAACACTGGTCAGTGTGAAGTATACACACTTTTAGATAGGCATGTGCAGCAAAGTTGTGTGGGTTTTTAAAATGGGTGTGGCTAAGTACAGCAGTGTTTCCAACCTCCAGCGAAAAGTCCTATATGATACCCTGCCACTAGTTACTTTATGTTAGAGCCCTAGGCATACTTGCAATTCCATTCCTCTGTGCTTGTTGCTCTTATTCATATTCAGCCTAGCTACTCTGGTACTACCCACTTAAGGGAGGATCCAAATATCTGACACACCCACTCCATAAATAACCGCATTATAACATTAAATACCTATCACTCCTACACTTCTTTATTACAAATTTATTATTAATATATTGTTTGTTTGTCTTTGTGTTAGTTTAAATATAGTGGTGTGAGTGGGTCAACAAACGTGCAGCTCCACTCTGTCTAGCTTATGAAGTCACATCAAAGCTATAATGTGTTATCTGTCCAATGCAATAGACATAGCTCACTGATGAATTTGTGTTTTAATTCAAATGTTGAGTAATTAGATAGTGGAATTGTTATTTAGCGTCATTATGCAGGTATGGCTCTCCTTTGAAGGAAGAATGGTGCTAATTCATGCTAAAAGATGTTATGTCGATACCTAGTTGTACCATAGTCTATGTCCACTCTGCTTTCAACTGTAAAAATAATTATAATAGGCTCTGAATCGCAGTGATGTAATGGAGCAATAAACAGGGCTGAGTGATGGTCAGTGCAGCAATCACTGCCAAATATAATATTTCATAGCATTGCCCCTTACAATATAATGTAACGAAACATGGTGACAATAACTTTTGGCCCCCCTTTTTTTTTTTATAAGTAGCTGCATGGGTGCATATACATAGATAATGAAATATCTTCACTTCAATACAATATGTGTACATATGTATAATGTGTTCATAAATAAAGTGTACATAAAAATAGTACTTGGCTTTCATGTAAGAATGTATGTCAGTGAACAAACTAGGAATAACACTATGAAGTCAATTCTGTATGTTGCTGCATTACTAACAATGTTTTCATCCTTTCCTGAAACTGTTTTTATTTTGGTAGGCGCATCTATTTTGATGGTAGTGGGAGCATCTGTTGTCATGGTAGTGGGAGCATCGGTTGTCATGGTAGTGGGAGCATCTGTTGTCATAGTAGTGGGCGCATCTGTTGTCATGGTAGTGGGAGAATCTGTTGTCAAGGTTGTTGGAGCAGCTGTTGTGATGGTAGTGGGAGCATCTGTTGTCATGGTAGTGGGCGCATCAGTAGTCATGGTAGTGAGAGCATCTGTTGTCATGGTAGTGGGCGCATCTGTTGTCATGGTAGTGGGAGCATCTGTTGTCAAGGTAGTTGGAGCAGCTGTTTTCATGGTAGTGGGAGCATCTGTTGTGATGGTAGTAGGAGCATCTGTTGTGATGGTAGTGGGCGCATCTGTTGTCATGGTAGTGGGCACATCTGTTGTGATGGTAGTGGGAGCATCTGTTGTGATGGTAGTGGGCGCATCTGTAGTCATGGTAGTGGGCGCATCTGTAGTCATGGTAGTGGGAGCATCTGTTGTCATGGTAGTGGGCGCATCTGTTGTCATGGTAGTGGGAGCATCTGTTGTCAAGGTAGTTGGAGCAGCTGTTGTCATGGTAGTGGGAGCATCTGTTGTGATGGTAGTAGGAGCATCTGTTGTGATGGTAGTGGGCGCATCTGTTGTCATGGTAGTGGGCGCATCTGTTGTGATGGTAGTGGGAGCATCTGTTGTGATGGTAGTGGGCGCATCTGTAGTCATGGTAGTGGGCGCATCTGTAGTCATGGTAGTGGGCGCATCTGTTGTGATGGTAGTGGGAGCATCTGTTGTGATGGTAGTGGGAGCATCTGTTGTTATGGTAGTGGGCACATCAGTAGTCATGGTAGTGAGAGCATCTGTTGTCATGGTAGTGGGTGCATCTGTTGTCATGGTAGTGGGAGCATCTGTTGTCAAGGTAGTTGGAGCAGCTGTTGTCATGGTAGTGGGAGCATCTGTTGTGATGGTAGTAGGAGCATCTGTTGTCATGGTGGTGGGTGCATCTGTTGTGATGGTAGTGGGAGCATCTGTTGTGATGGTAGTGGGCGCATCTGTTGTGATGGTAGTGGGCGCATCTGTTGTCATGGTAGTTGGAGCAGCTGTTGTCAAGGTAGTGGGAGCATCTGTTGTGATGGTAGTGGGCGCATCTGTTGTGATGGTAGTAGGAGCATCTATTGTCATGGTGGTGAGTGCATCTGTTGTCATGGTGGTGAGTGCATCTGTTGTCATGGTGGTGGGTGCATCTGTTGTGATGGTAGTGGGAGCATCTGTTGTGATGGTAGTGGGCGCATCTGTTGTCATGGTAGTGGGGGCATCTGTTGTCATGGTAGTGGGAGCATCTGTTGTGATGGTAGTGGGCTCATCTGTTGTCATGGTAGTGGGCACATCTGCTGTGATGGTAGTGGGCGCATCTGTAGTCATGGTAGTGGGAGCATCTGTTGTCATGGTAGTGGGCGCATCTGTTGTGATGGTAGTGGGAACATCTGTTGTGATGGTAGTGGGAACATCTGTTGTCATGGTAGTGGGCGCATCAGTAGTCATGGTAGTGAGAGCATCTGTTGTCATGGTAGTGGGAGCATCTGTTGTCAAGGTAGTGGGAGCATCTGTTGTCATGGTAGTGGGAGCATCTGTTGTCATGGTAGTGGGCGCATCTGTTGTCATGGTAGTGGGAGCATCTGTTGTCAAGGTAGTTGGAGCAGCTGTTGTCATGGTAGTGGGAGCATCTGTTGTGATGGTAGTAGGAGCATCTGTTGTGATGGTAGTGGGCGCATCTGTTGTCATGGTAGTGGGCGCATCTGTTGTGATGGTAGTGGGAGCATCTGTTGTGATGGTAGTGGGCGCATCTGTAGTCATGGTAGTGGGCTTATCTGTAGTCATGGTAGTGGGCGCATCTGTTGTAATGGTAGTGGGAGCATCTGTTGTGATGGTAGTGGGAGCATCTGTTGTGATGGTAGTAGGAGCATCTGTTGTGATGGTAGTGGGCGCATTTGTTGCGATGGTAGTGGACACATCTGTTGTCATGGTAGTGGGAGCATCTGTTGTCATGGTAGTGGGAGCATCTGTTGTAATGGTAGTGGGAGTATCTGTTGTCATGGTAGTGGGAGCATCTGTTGTCATGGTAGTGGGCTCATCTGTTGTCATGGTAGTGGGAGCATCTGTTGTCATGGTAGTGGGTGCATCTGTTGTCATGGTAGTGGGAGCATCTGTTGTCAAGGTAGTGGGAGCATCTGTTGTGATGGTAGTGGGCGCATCTGTAGTCATGGTAGTGGGCGCATCTGTAGTGATGGTAGTAGGAGCATCTGTTGCGATGGTAGTGGGCGCATCTGTTGTGATGGTAGTGGGAGCATCTGTTGTCAAGGTAGTGGGAGCATCTGTTGTGATGGTAGTGGGAGCATCTGTTGTGATGGTAGTGGGCGCATCTGTTGTGATGGTAGTAGGAGCATCTGTTGTGATGGTAGTGGGCGCATCTGTTGTGATGGTAGTGGGAGCATCTGTTGTCAAGGTAGTGGGAGCATCTGTTGTCAAGGTAGTGGGAGCATCTGTTGTGATGGTAGTGGGAGCATCTGTAGTCATGGTAGTGGGCGCATCTGTTGTGATGGTAGTAGGAGCATCTGTTATGATGGTAGTGGGCGCATTTGTTGCGATGGTAGTGGACACATCTGTTGTCATGGTAGTGGGAGCATCTGTTGTAATGGTAGTGGGAGTATCTGTTGTGATGGTAGTGGGAGCATCTGTAGTCATAGTATAATTTTATAAATAACTGCTTTCATCTTGTAAATCAAGTTTAAATTTTATATAACCATAAAGATATCTTACCAAATTCAATTATTATTTGTGCTTGAGCCTTTTGAGAAGTGCCATTGATGCTGCAGGTATAATTTCCACCATCTTCAAACTGCACATCTGATATAATTAAAGTAGAAAGTGCAGCTTGTGATTCATTTCCATTGCGAGCATTAGGTGATGGAAAGTTTTGGTAGACTATGCTGTACTTTTCTGAATTTAGAGGGATTCTTACTCCATCTTCCCTGGACCATTGAAGAAATTGATTAGGTCGCACATATGCTTCCATAAAGCATAGCAAAGTAACAATAGCACCTGGTTCGTCAGCTCTTCGGATTGGAATTATAGATCTTAAGGTTGCTACAAAAAAAAATTTAATTTAAGTATTACTAATTGTACTTCATACTATCTTCAGTCATACAATGACAGTCATCCAACATTAATGTGTCAGTCTATTAGCTAAAATATTATGCATACCTTGAAGAAATAATTCCGTTCTTGCACTGTCAGGTTGAGATTGAAGCAGGTCCTGTCCTTCACAAATGTATATTCCTTCATCTTGATAAGATAAGCTGGAGATCACCAGTGCAGTTCCAGCAAATGGTCGACCATCTACATCAACTTCTTGACCTTCATGAAAAGTGTACTTATCATTGATGGTGCTTGAATCAATGATGAGGTTGTTTGGAGTTGTCCATTTTGCAGTAAAATTTGAAGAAGATTGAACACCGCAAGATATAAATATAGTAGAAGTTAAAGGCTCAAATTCACTTGGAATGGTAATAGTATCAATATGAGAAAAAATCCGTAATTCTAAAAAAAGGAATAATTAAGTATATTGCATTTAGTTGTACAACTATCTATGTGTTCTTACGTCCAATACTTGATGTAATTTGCAAAAGCAGTACTGACCAAAACATTTTTAGATCTGACATGAAAAGTGTGCCTAGTGTATCAGGCCAGTCCTTTATATTGGTCTTAAAGAATTATGCTTTGTCTTCAAAGATAGTCATAACTTAAACAGAGTTATTATAATGAGGAAGGACGTGCCATGAATGAGGAAGTTGGAGTCAGTTATAATTCTTTTTTTATTTTTATTGAAGTATATTCAATAGAGAGCACCAAGTTCTGACCCTTTATAAAAACTAGATTGCAAAGGAAAAATGTGAAAAAATCTTAGTTGTGGCAGGGGAATTGAACCCAGGACCACTGGC
>WLWD01006382.1_pt1:37500-180153 | contig 180153 bp, 122 predicted proteins | sample 6712731 | NCBI WGS metagenome assembly WLWD01 (sample SAMN12718690, study PRJNA576275) | sponge metagenome | isolation source: marine sponge | host: Mycale hentscheli | place: New Zealand: South Island, Marlborough, Capsize Point | collected 2014-11-01 | reverse complement strand
GTGAAGAGTGTCCTAAAAGTGGATAAGGGTGTCCTCAAAGTGGGCAAAGTGGATAAGGGTTTCCTCAAAGTGGGTAAGGGTGTCCTCAAAGTGGCTAAGAGTGTCCTCAAGTGGGCAATGGGTGTCTTCAAAGTGGGCAAAGGGTGTCCCCAAAGTGGGCAAAGGGTGTCCTCAAAGTGGCTAAGAGTGTCCTCAAAGTAGGCAAGGGGTGTCTTCAATGTGGGCAATGGGTGTCTTCAAAGTGGGTAATGGGTGTCCTAGAAGTGGGCAAAGGGTATCCTTATAGTAGGCGAAGGGTATCTTAAAAGTTGCATTGTAACCGTTAACTAAACTAAAACAAATAGGCTTATTATTTGGCCCTTTTTCATTCTTTTTCCTGTTAAAATCCTCACTTGAAATAATTATACCTGAACGATTAACATCTTGACTACAGTAACTAAACAAAAATGAACTATTGAATGCAATAACTATTACCACCAATGCTAAAATGACCACACCATTGACACACAACCAATGTCATAGACATAGATATAACATAGGTCACATCCTAAGCTAAGATTCCACAAATGGGTACTAACAAGGCCAGGGGTCTAAACAGTTTTGGGACCAAAAGCAATGCCACTAAGTTGAATTGTCTTCTTCTTAGGCTGGGATGTGGTCAGTGACTGGAAAGATGTGCTATCTGGTGGAGAGAAGCAAAGAATGGGCATGGCCAGGATATTCTACCACAAGTTAGTTGAATTGTCTCATGAATGCCACCCAATAGTGATGTAGTCTTCCATTACACGTCAATCTAGACCCAAATATGCTCTCTTAGATGAGTGCACCAGTGCTGTCAGTATTGATGTGGAAGGAGGTATATTCCAAGCTGCCAAAGACATGGGGATCACACTTCTCTCCATAACACATCGACCATCGCTATGGTGAGGAACTACACAAGTCAAGAGAAGTATATACTCTCTTTTGTTTGTTTCTTTATTGTTTATGTAGGCGTCATCACAACAAGTTGTTGCAGTTTGATGGTCAGGGGAATTGGAGAGTAGAAAGTCTTGAGGATGGAGGATCTCGTCTGTCTCTTAGCGAGGAGAAGCAGAAGTTAGAGGCCCAACTGGCCTGCATTCCTGAAATGCAGCAGAGACTTCGCGATATTTGCTCAGCATTAGGAGACAGTTCGGTTCAACTGAAGCCGACAAACTGATAGCTAAATGGACTTAGACGTGTCTGCATATTTTAAATTGTACTGTTCAGATAAGAACCAGTTTTGAATGCTTTAAATTACTACAGGAATAAGATGCGAGAAATTACTGGCTGGTGAGGTAGGTGTAGGTGGATACATAAAGTGCTGGTTGATAAGGCATACGTGGGTGCTGGTGGATACAGTGAGGTGTAGGTAGTGCTGATGGATATATAGTGCTGTATGATGATGGGGTCTGATGGCATATGTGCTGCTCTGCCTGCCAATGGATGTGGTACTGGTGGGAGCTCTACTCAAGCGGAGCTTCTGATGTTGGTATTTGGCTGAGACCTGAAGTGTAATTATTTCTTATTCCTGATGATTTTGATATGTAATCATAAATGCAAGAAAATTTTAGGTAATAGTCGACCCCTCAAATCCTTTGTAGGAGGGGCAACGAGACTGCTTAAAACATGCAAAGTATGCTGATCTCATCATGTTGCTTAGTCTAAATGCTAGTACAAAGGATTTCTGGGATGGTGAAGGGGGGCATAGGAATATCATAACCTTACAGATATGGTGAGGTGAGTACAAACAAGATCATGATGCTATACTGTTCTTTTTTTTTTTTTTTTTTAATATGGACCAAGATCCAGCAAATATTTTTGACAGAGAAGTTGAGTATCACAATCACATTAGAAATATTTCTCATAGGTTTGGATAGGCAAAATAGGCACCATGCTATGTTTGTGTGCACTTTAGATAAAGTATGTAATTCAATTAATGTGAGACACAGGAGATGTAGAGCACAGGAGATGTAGATAATAGAACTAGTTTTCCTTCAATGAGGACGCACAAGACTACTTGAAAGAACTATTGGGTCGTTCATTAACCCTCAGCACACATGTGTGATAGGGTTATAGTAATCTGTCATTTATTCATTCATTCATTCTGTCACTGGGAGTGTTTCCTGTGTTGCCCTTGGAGGAGGGTCTGGACATGGTGAGCACAGAGAATGACTCCCTGATGTGTGCTCCTCAAGGAGTGGTGTAGGATCCTGTTGTGGACCCAATCCTTCTGTAGGCCACCATGATTTATCCACCGGTCCATCTGGCACATCCAATTCTTCTACATCTTCCTTCGAATGTCTCAAGCATATATACTATCCACATGCCGATGCACGATTCCTGAATCCACACGAACTTTGTATGACAATGGTCCAGTCGAACTGTTTCTCCTGGCATCCACTTGATGTGCTTCACATGAAAATCCCTAACAAAGACACAGTCTATAACTTAAAATGATCGAATTTCTCTTTTGGAGCAAGATTTTGCATCTTGTTTCTGTTGACGAGACTCTACCATCTGTGCCGTGTCCAGGTAAATAAGGTCAAATGGAGACCTTGGGCGTTGACTCAATAGCATTGTTCAGGGGTCGTAAATCCCTGAGCTGGAGGTTGGTACTGGATTGAAGGACCAGAGCCCACCATAAGCTATGCCCAGCTTCAGCAAGTTGACGCCCCCGCCCCGCGGCTAGTGTGTGGCAAGCAACCGGATACTATGCCGGCATGGTAGGACTCAACCACAGCAACATGGATGAGAGATGTAGTGTTTGGAGGAACTTTTATTTTACCATCAGCAGATTGTAAGACATCTGCTGATGGATGGGCTGGTGCATTTTTATTGAAAGATTGTTATCTCTCAAATATTTTGTAGTAAGCAAGTACAAACTCATTTTCACTGAGCTTGTTTTATGATGGACTAATTTTCCCAAGACAACTTACAGTACATATATATGGGATGACATGGTACAGTTTGTGGTGGTTCTGGATGGATCATGAATATGATTAGACGATAAATGAGTTGATGTAGCACATGTTAGTTTATTGTTTGCTAAAGACTTCTCCTTGTTCAGGTAGCTAGACCTGAAGATACTAGGGGGAAGAGGGAGCTGATTCCTGCAAAGAGCAGAATCAGTTATGTTGTCTAGCAAGTGCTGAGTCTGAGGAAGACTGCTGAGTCCGAGGAAGACTGTTGAGCGAGGAAGACTGCTGAGTCTGAGGAAGACTGCTGAGTTAGTGATATTGATCGATGAGTCTGACTTACCGATGAGTGCAAGTGAGACTGCCGAGGCGTGAGACACTGCCGAGTCGAGGGAGACTGCCGAGTCATGGGAGACTGCCGAGTCGTGGGAGACTGCCGAGTCGAGGGAAACTGCCGGGTCGTGGGAGACTGCCGGGTCGTGGGAGACTGCCTGAATCGAGTGAGACTGGCTGAGTCGAGTGAGACAGGCAGAGTCGAGTGAAACTGGCTGAGTCGAGTGAGACTGGCTGAGTCGAGTGAGACTGGCTGAGTCGAGGAGACTGCTGAGTCGAGACTGCTGAGTTGAGACTGCTGAATCGAGTGGGACTGCTGAGTCGAGTGAGATTGCTGAGTCGAGTGAGACTGGCTGAATCGAGTGAGACTGCAGAGTCGAGTGAGACTGCTGAGTCGAGGAGACTGCTGAGTCGAGTGAGTCCGAGAAAGACTGATGAGTCGAGTGCGAGCGAGACTGCTGACTGACTGATGAGTCGAGTGCGAGCGAGACTGCTGACTGACTGACAAGTCAAGTGAGACAGCTGATGGTGCGTTCAGACTTCCAACTTGGCAGGAGATCCTAGACCTTGATTGGTAGGGCCTCGGAGCACAGTAGTAAAGAGATACTTGCGGAAATCCGGGAAAGGTGAAGCCTGGCTGGTTGTCTTTCTTCTTCACTCGAAGTAGATCCGGCTCGAAGGACCAATGTTGAGGAGTCGTAAATCCCTGAGCTGGAGGTTGGTACTGGATTGAAGGACCAGAGCCCACCATAAGCTATGCCCATTCAGCAAGTTGACGCCCCCACCCCGCGGCTAGTGTGTGGCGAGCAACCGGATACTATGCCGGTATGATAGGACTCAACCACAGCAACATGGATGAGAGATGTAGTGTTTGGAGGAACTTTTATTTTACCATCAGCAGATTGTAAGACATCTGCTGATGGATGGGCTGGTGCATTTTTATTGGAAGATTGTTATCTCTCAAATATTTTGTAGTAGCAGGTACAAACTCATTTTGAAACCAGTGAAGAAAAATGTTGGCATTCATCCAGGCTTTTTTCTGGTGGGTGTACCAAAGAGGGAATGCTGAAGGTTACCCGCTCAGTAGTTGTTCAGCTGGAACTAAGTTTTGTACCCTTTAAATGCATAATACCTTCATCTTTCCACTATCCCCATGTATGCGGGAGGCGTGGCAGTTGGATTTCATTGGCTCCGCCCCTTTTCGGTTGGGTCTCCGCCCGGCCCGTTCAGGGGAGGGGCTGCGGCAAGCCCTGGGCATATGCCTCCAGCTTGCCGCTCCACTGGCTGCGCCTCGCCTGCAGAGGCGCAGCCCCACCCCCACTGACACCCCCCCCCCCCAAACGGGCCCCACGGAGAGCCCCGCCTGCTCCGACTCTGCCAACCTCCCTTCCCCCTTGCAACCATATACTAGCTGGACCTACCCCCCAAGCACCCAGCCCCCTCCAAACTACGTGCCCAACATCCGCCATGCAACTCATAACCCACCTAACCTGTCCTTGTACATCGCACACCCACAAAAAACAAAACAAAATAAACAAATAAAACAACCACAAACCAAACTATTCATACTCAAATACCGACATACTTAATACTGGTGGTGAGACATAGTATGCATGACACAGGTGACTATTGGCCCCCAGAGTTCTTCTCACAGGCCTTGGCCAGCGAAGCTGCCATCTCTCCCTTTGCCTTGTCATCTAGTCTGACGTATCCCTGATATTCCCTGCTTCTCCATCTGCCCATGGCTTTTATCTCTTGGGCTGATGCTCCGCACTTTGCAGCCTCTGTGGCCGCCCCAATCCTGAAGCTGTGCCCAGAGATAGTACGGCTGTCTTCACCCGCCTCTTCCAGCGCAGCCTTCACCTCTTCCACGAACCTTTTCCGTGTCAGGCCTCTGTCCGAGGAACCTCGGAAGAACGGGCCAGGGCCCTTCTTCCGCTGCACTATGTATTCCAGGATTGCCTTCACCGGGCACAGCTGCGTCCCAGACCGACCCAACGAGACAGTGGCTCCTTTCCGCAGCCTGTCCGTTTTGGACTCCTTGATGCGGACCCACACTACCTCTGGATTCTTCAGGCTGTCCACCGTCACATCCTCAAATGCTAAGTGAGCCTTGGGATCAAACTCGCCCTCATCCGGAGCCAGCGCCTCGCCTGCCCTCAGGCAGCCAAAGAAGCACATACATGCTGCCGCCCACAGCATGGTGCCTTTCTCTCCCTTGCTGCTCCACGTCCTCTGCAGCGCTCTCATGTGTGCTGGAGTAATTGGGTCTCTCTCCAGCAACGTGCTCCCGTGCACGGCGCTGTGCCTCGCTATACCAGTCCTGATCTGCCCCAGTCTCGCCATCGCTCCCCAAACTGGTGCTGGGAGACCTGCTTTGATTTGAGCCTGCCTTAGCCCGGCCAGGTGATATTTGATGGTGGCTGTCCGCATGCCCTGTTCTGCCAGCGTCACCACTAAGGCAATGGCCTTGTCTTCCGTCACTGGCAGTGGCGCCTCCCCTAGCCTGGTGCACAGTGCCACATACCTGCGCCAGGCGGCCTCGTACCGTCTCGCAGTAGACTCTGCTATACCCTGTGCGAAGTAAACCCGTGCAGCACGCTCCACTCCCTCTCTGACCACACTGCATCCGATGTCGTCAGTAGTGCCAGTAGGTTGGGTGGTATCACCTCCGCATCCTCTCTCACCTCCTGCATTAGAGAATGGGCCAGAGCCACATTGTCCCTAGATAAGGCATCAGCCACTACGTTGTCCACCCCTCTGATATGATCCGCCACCAGCACGAACTCCCCCACGGCCTCCAGATAAGCCAGACACCTCCTGAGATGCATAGTGTGCCTCTTTTTGCACGACCCTGATCTCACCGTCGCAACGACTGCCACGTTGTCGCACCTAGCCTTCACGGTAAGGCCTCTCCATCTATAGCCCCACACTGCAGCTGCGATCACGATCGGCAGCATCTCTTTCGGCATGATGCCCCAGTCGCACACTTCATTGGTCAAGCTCCAGCTCAGCTGGAACCAGCGATCCTCCCAGGCTGCTCCGCAGCCCCATGACCCTGAGGCGTCGGAGACCAGCACGACCTGCGGCTCCTCCGCTTCTACCAGGGCCCTCATCATGGACACCCCGTTCCACTGAAGCCCAAACTGCCTCCACCACTCCAGGTCAGCTCTGGCTGCCACATTCAGCCTCACCCTTCGGTCCAAGCGCTTCACCGTCATGCTGAGGTCTCTCAGCCTTCTGGTAAAGGATCTGCCTGCCCTCACGGCCTTACAGGCATGATCCAGGTGGCCCAATATCGACAACAAGTCCCTCTTGCGACAGGACTTCATCCCTCTCCACTCACCAAGTTTCTTTCGGAGGCCTCTCAGCTTGTCCTCTGGGAGTTTCACTACCATGTTCCTGGAGTCCAGCTCCATCCCCAGGAAGGTGATCACCTCCGCCGGCCCTTCTTCCTTGCCAGGGTCCAGCGGCATCCCTAGCCTCTCACACGAGTCCTTGAATGCCTTCAAGGAGCTCGCACACTCACTCGTGCCTGCACTACCCACCGTCACATAGTCATCCAGATAGTGCTCTAGCCACATAGCCCCTTTCCTCTTGGCAATCCATTCGATAGCGTCGCCTACCGTCGTGAACACTATAGGGGCTGACCGAAGACCAAACGGGAGGGCCCCATCCACAAACACGGACCCTTCCCATTCCATCCCCAAGAGCCACCTGTCTTTGGGGTGAACCGGGATGTTCCGGTAAGCCGCCTTCATATCAGCCTTCGCCATCTGTGCACCGGCACCCAGGTAGATCACTCTCTCCACCACCACATCCACCGTCGCGTAATGCACACTCGCCAGCTCTCTGCTGATGCCGTCATTGACACTGTGGTCCTCCGGGGCTGACAGGTTGACAATGAGGCACCACCTCCCCGGTTTACCCTTCTTCGGGATGACTGTCAACGGGCTGCACTGCACCCGGCTCTTCCACTCTTCCTTTCCCACTCTCCACACTCTCTTGGCTTTCACCTCCTCGGCCAGGTACTCGCTGACCGCCTCCTTCACTTCGGCCGAGCTATCGCCCCACTTAGTTCGGCTCCTCAGTTGCACGTTCCTCTGCTCGTGCCCGAGCCGGAATCCCTCCTTTATCCCTTTAACTAGGAACTTCACCCACTCCCTGTCTGGGTGCATCTCCAGTTCCTCTTCCCACACTTTCCAGTCGAGAGGGGTCACTATCTCCTCCGTGCCTGGAATCGGCACACTCAGCTCCCCCTCCGACACTCTCTCCAGCTCCAAGAGCTTTTCTCTGAAGCGGTAACCTGTGACAGAGGCAACCATCTGAGTCACTACCAGCTTCCTCCATTCCTACCCCCCCCACCCCTCCTGTGTCTTACTACATTAACCCGCCTGACCAGCTAATATCTTTCTACCTCGCCCCAGCTATTGCCCGTCCTAACTACGCCCTTAAATATGTGACAGCGAACGATAAATGATTATTGATAATATTAGGCTTGGAATAAATACAACTCAACTGTGTCTGTGAAGTGTGGATGTCTAGCTAAGTCAATATGATGCATGGTTCGGTGGTACATGTACATCTCTGCCCAACTCATCAGGCCTCCACTCCCTTCGCAGGGGGGGGTCCCCAGATGACTACACTGCCTTCCCAGTCCGGAAACCGGCTCCCTCTTTTGGGCCCTTGCCTGTTGCACGGCTAGGGCATTGAGTAGCTGGGTGCTCTCCACCACAGGATGAGCAGGTGTGGGCGAACCTGCACTGGAGCCCGAAGACGCACACCCCATTCTGCTTGTTAAAGCGGAAGCAGTGCCCTTGCTGCCTCCTCTCCTTCTTCACGCCAGGTCCATTCATACCCGTCAGTGGTCCTTTCCCACTGGACGCACCAGCGCCCTTGCTTATGCCAGCACCAGCCGGACCTGCAACCTCCCTCAGAAGGAGAGCCGCATCCACCCTGTCCCACTGGGTATCTCTCTTCCCAGCCGCTGCGAGCCTGAAGCAACGGTCGTACCTGGCCACCCCTTCCCATCTGTACTTCCTGGCCATCTCTACAATAGCCTCTCGATATCCAGCCAGCTGCTTGGCCATCTCAGGCTTCTGGTCAAGCAGGGCCCTTTCAAAGAGGGTGAAACAGGTCCCCCACCATGAAATATCTGGGACCTCCCTGGGGCCTTTCCGTCTGGCCTCAGCCGACTGACGCCCTCCTGGTGATCCCTCCTTCTCAGAGAGCTCAGCTCTCCACTCGCCTTCACGGCGACCGCCATCGAAGACAGGGAAGTCCGTGAATTCCACGAACTCCCCTTCCCCTATGCGGTCCACCGTCCTCCTTGGCAAGGGGGGGAGACCCTCCACCAGGTACACACTCCCTGGTCTCTTCATCTCCGACTCTCCCCTTGACTCTTTTCCGGACGGGTCACTGAGCAGCCTCCTGAGCAATTCCACTGGCTCACTGCCAGCTTTCCTTGACCCGCACCCCAGGCCACTGTCACGCAGCTCGTTTTCGGAGGGTAGTCCCAACTCTATAGACATGGATCGAACAACTATATAAGCAGTTGACTATCGATCACTCACGTCTCTACCCGCGGGATCTCTACTCTCACCCTTAATCCGGACCTCTGCCACCTGGCAGAACAGGTCCTACTTCCAGGTCGGAGCAAGGCCTCCTACATTTGCCAGCACCGACCCTACTGTTCGCCAGGTCCTCGCCTGAGCGACACCAAGCCATCCCCCATTGGGAGGCTCACTTGGCCCGGTCTCCACCCTACCAGGGTCTTCCCTGCCACTCCAGACCGCTGCCACCTGGCAGACTAGGTCCTATTCTCTCTCGTCAGCCACTCTGGCTGATCTCATATATTTCCCTCATTACCACCTGGATTCCTCCACTTGCTCTGCTCCTGCTACCCGGGACCTTGCCTGGCTAATATGCCACTCCGCTCGGCTCCAGTTATCCGAGGATCATTCTAACTGGACCACTGCCATTTGGCAGACCTGGTCCCAACACCACCCCCAGTGTGACCCTCATTCCCAGGCGTCTCCCCCTTCCCTAGAGAACTACTCCTATATGCCCTTCATCTAGCCTCCTACCCATATGTCTCCCCCCTCCCCCTGTGATCTACCGCTTACGCCTAGGCGCTTACTCTCCGTCCTGAGGACTGAGAGCCACTACTGCTGCTCCAGAGGCCCACTGCCTCCACGCCTCCTTCCCCATTCTCCCCTTTCTTAACTACTGTCCACCCTGTAATCTCACTAATCATTGGCCGTGCCTACTCTGCCCACTCTCCACCTGTATTCCCACGGCTCTCAACTATCCTACTTGCTAAACCCACCCCCATTTCTATGCACACTTCTCTCCCTTGCATAGCCCACCGAGCTCATAAGAAAGTCACGCCCGGCCAGGCCGGACGGAGCGAGCATCAGGGACGTCTGCCTATCCTATTCAGGCTATTACCCTACCACTGCCCCTGATATCCCACTACTCGCTCCCCTAATCTCCCGTTATTTCACTCTCTTTGGCCACATAATGGTGCCAACCCCTGTCCCACACAAGCTCAACCACCTAGCTCCAATGGAATTCTACTGTATTCTTGCCCCTACTGACTAACTGGTTCCCATACCTTCCTCCGATGCCTTTTGCACCAATTCCTTTTCCTTCCATGGCTGGGTGGCCCACAAGTCCATTAGGGCGTCCAGCTTTTGCCCTTGGCTCTCCACCAACGCCATCAACTCCGATTCGCGCCCGTCGCTTCCTTCTCCCATCGAGGAGTCACTGCCAGCAGGCGCCCTAGACTTCCCTTTGTCCTCCTTCCTCCTCTTAGGACGACATTCCGATTCACTGTTCTCGGCGGCGCCCCTTCCGCCGGTCCCAGATTTCCCAAGGCTGCTGGCTGACTCCATTTCTTTTTCTTTCTCCGATTCTGACACGAGGTATATCTCACGTGTCCTTAAGCTCATCCCCGCCCCGCCCACCGGAGCTCATGCCTACGGCATCCCCTACCAGCTTCCCGACTATCCTGTCTTCGCCGGTAACCTCGGTACGCTCCGCTAGACCTGCCGTGACAATCCTTTGAAGCATCTAGGATTCTTTGACTTTCCTACCATTAGTAAGACGCAGTTTATGGTCACCAGTTGCATTCGAACAGGCTAAAATTGTTACTCTTTCTTTGCTTGTCTTAAAACCTGGTGATTTTGCTTCCTTAGCAAATGCCAATGTCTTACTCGGTAAAGCCTTCCGAAATAACCCTGTCTCATCACAGTTGTATACCTGATTCAAAGTGAGACCATCTTCGATAATTTTGGTTAAAGTAGGCTGGAAATCAGTAACACTCTCTCTGCTGGCACTAGGGTCTCTCCTTGAATGGCAAGCTGACGTATGCCATGCCTGGCCTCAAAAATTTTTAGCCAACCAGAACTTACCATCTTTTCATTTAATTGTTTAGCCATTACAAGAGGACCAGAAATAGGAACTCCCTGTGAACGTTTCTGGGAGAACCACAGATACAACAATGCATCATCAAATTTGGTGTTAGCTTTCTTCATAGTTTTTCTTTTACGAGAGCCTTCTTTGCTGTCCATTTGAGCTGCGAAAGTCTTTAATTTAACTTCATTTCGCTTTATGTCAGAAACGGTAGACTTGCCGAGATCGAATTCTTTAGATACAGTTGTAATAGTGGCGCCAGTTTTAAGCCATTTGCACACTTAGTTTTGTCTCCAAAGAAAGAACTTTTCTTCATACCACTTTTAGGTTTTTCTGCTGCTGACATTTTGATCCACTATAAAAACTCGACGGATATTTGGCTGCACAAAAATGCGGGTAGCCGGAAAACTGTCCCCAACACACGCGCATAACTTTGCGTGCGATACTTTACTTAGATTGCTGTGTGTTATTATAAACAAAATAGTGACGATACTTTACCGAGAGTCAAGATTAGCAACTAAAATTGTAACGATACAGAGAAGATTAGCAACTAAAATTGGAGCAATACAGAGAATATTAGCAACTAAAATTGGAACAATACAGAGGAGACTAGCAATTAAAATTGGAACGATACAGAAAAGATCAGCAACTAAAATTGGAACGATACAAGGACGAGGGCCCCTCTTTTCTGTTTCATTCCAATTTTAGTTGCTAATCTTCTCTATCATTTCAATATTAGTTGCTAATCTTCTCTGTATCATTCCAATTTTAGTTGCTAATCTTCTCTGTATCATTCCAATTATAGTTGCTGATCTTCTCTATATCATTCCAATTTTAGAGAAGATTAGCAACTAAAATTGGAATGATACAGAGAAGATTAGCATGGGCCCTCGTCCTCTATCTGAGGTAATGGGTAAGTTTCTATGTTAGATGCCTGATTCACTGACAACTTGTAATCTCCACATACACGTACGCTGCCATTCCATTTGAACACTGGGATCATAGGGGTTGCCCACTCCGAAAAGTGCACAGAGGTGATGATACCTTCATATTGTAAACGCTGTAGCATTTTAAGAGAAATCTTAGGCATAGTGTAGTGGCTTCGGCCCTACATATTATACTAAAATTGGAACGATACAGAGAAGATTGGCATGGGCCCTCGTCATAGTGCCCATGCTAATCTTCTCACGATACAAGGACGAGAGCCCATCTTTTCTGTATCGTTCCAATTTTAGTGGTTAATCTTCTCTGTATCGTTCCAATTACATAGGTGGAGGAACATAAATTTACCTGGGAGGGCCAATCCCCAATCCCAATATAACAATGTACAATAGAGTTGTGATTAATTAATGAAAACATGGCATCAAAATTCAATCAATTTTTACTAGTTGCAAGTCATGAAAAATGTCACTAGGAAAAGCAGCTGGTTGCTGACTGCAAAAAAAATCCAGCTGCAACCATAGTTTCAGTGGTTATGCATGGCAGCTGAATAAGTGGTTTATTCATGCATTTTGATTGACTCAAAACAAAAGAAAGAAGAGAAGTGCTAATGCAGTTAAGTGATAGTGCCTTCTGCTACTACATAATTAATACCTTGATTGAAATCTGGGGGGCCAAATTGCTAAACTTAAAGTTCTGGGGGGGGGGGCCATGGCCCCTTGGCCCCCCTGGTTCCTCAGCCTATGAATTATAGAGAAGATTAACAACTAAAATTGGAATGATACAGAGAAGATTAGCATGGGCCCTCGTCCTCTATTCTAGGTAATGGGTAAGTTTCTATGTTAAATGCCTGATTCACTGACAACTTGTAATCTCGACATACACGTATGTTGCCATTCTGTTTGACCACTGGAATGATAGAGGTTGCCCACTCCAACAATTGCACAGAGGTGATGATACCTTCATATTGAAACCTTCATATTGATACCTTCATATTGTAAACGTTGTAGTGTTTTAAGTGAATCTTCTCTGTATTGTTCCAATTTTAGTTTATGTAGGGCCGAAGCCACTACACTATGCCTAAGATTTTAGGGAAGATTAGCAACTAAAATTGGAATGATACTGAGAAGATTTGCATGGCCCCTTGGAAAATATTAGTTGCTAATCTTCTCTGTATCATTCCAATTATAGTTGCTGATCTTCTCTGTATCGTTCCAATTTTAGTTGCTAATCTTCCCTAAAATTGGAACGATACAGAGATCAGCAACTATAATTGGACTGATACAGAGAAGATTAGCAACAAATATTGGAATGATAGAGAAGATTAGCAACTAAAATTGGAACAATACAGAAAAGATGGGCCCTCGTCCTTGTATCGTGAGAAGATTAGCAACTAAAATTGGAGCGATATAGAGAAGATTAGCAATTAAAATTGGAACGATACAGAGAAGACTAGCAACTAAAATTGGAACGATACAGAAACGGTTAGCAACTAAAATTAGAACGATACAAGGACGAGGGCCCATCTTTACTGTATCGTTCCAATTTTATAGTTGCTAATCTTCTCTATTGTTCCAATATTAGTTGTTAATCTTCTCTGTATCATTCCAATTATAGTATATTATACTAAAATTGGAACGATACAGAGAAGATTAGGAACTAAAATTGGAGTAGGGCCCATGCCAATCTTCTCTGTATCGTTCCAATTTTAGTATAATATGTAGGGCCGAAGCCACTACACTATGCCTACGATTTCTCTTAAAACGCTACAACGTTTACAATATGAAGGTATCATCACCTCTGTGCACTTTTCGGAGTGGGCAACCCCTATGATCCCAGCGTTCAAACGAAATGGCAACATACGTGTATGTGGAGATTACAAGTTTTCAGTGAATCAGGCATCTAACATAGAAAATTACCCATTGTTCGGGTCTACAGAGACCTCACAACCACCATAGTGAAGTGCACACTCCTGTGCACTGGTACACTCTACGGTCGCACCGAACATTCGAACATTGTGTGTGTGTCTGTGTTTGTGTGTGTGCGCCTACGCGCGCGTGCACAATTTTCCATATATTGTTGTTACCTCGTGTTCTGCGATCATATCCTCATTATTCGATGGTTGTTCAATAACTTGCTTGTTTTGTCTTTGAATTATACCAACCTAAGTCAACAACTTGATTAACATAGCTACTTCTAGCTAGCTATTTGCATGTCCCAGGCGTTCGCCTGGGTGGTCCTTGGAACATTCCTAACCAATTGAGCTCAGAGACTTACACCCCCTGAACATTGGTCCTTTGAGCCGGATCCACTACTGGTGAAGGTGAGGGGATCAGCGTTCCTAGCTCTACTACTGTGCTATTCGTGGCTACACCGACTAGCTAGTTAGCTAATTTCTATTTCGTTTGATCGTCGACCTGCTGCGACCTTCAGACTGGTGGGCTACGTCGACTACTCGATTCGCCTACTACATCTGTCTCTTCAGACACCTCCCGGACTACTCCCATGCCCACCTACAATTTCGAGCTACCTCGAACGTTTCTTTCTGGAAGTTTCCCACTCCTTCCAACGGGACTCCTCCCACACTCAACTTCAATTTCCCGGGTCGTCTGCAGTCTACACTCACCCGCGCCACAATTTTCGTGAGCATTTTATGGGACTCCTCCCACTCATCGGAATCTACAATCAACCGGGGCTACCCCCACACTCACTGTCGTTGGACTTCTCCGCACGGCAATTTCAATCCTTAACTAGAAGCGTTCATCAACACTTCCGGTTTCTCCCAACCACTCCCACCTTCTACTCGACCTAGCCTCTTGTCTCTGCACCAATTTGGCAACCTTTACCAACTTGTCTTCTACAACTGACTGAACTACTTCAGCATGACTGACTCCCCAGATCCGTTCGATGTGGCTACGGCCAAGGCCTGTCGCTCTGCACAAAGGGGCAAAGTCACCAAGGCTCTCAAGGGTATCGAAAGACTCATCTTAGATGATGTCAATGAGCTCCGTCCGGCCCAGTTGCAACGCAAGCTGGACATCATTCAGGCTGCCATCCAAGATGAAATGGATGCTCAGCAACACCTGCTCAAGTCCATGTCGATCCACAAAGCCTCCGAGGCTGAAATCCAGAAGGAAGTGGACGGGTCCATGGACAGAGAAATGTCATACGAAGAACACATTGACAAAATCGTTGATTCCATCAACATGGGTAACCTACTACTGCATTACCAGGAACCGGCCCGCAAAGTTGATACTTGGCTGGATCACGCAACACCTTCCACTACTGGATTCTCCACTACTGGAGACAAACTTACTCAAGAGTTTGAGGCACTGATCTGGGGCTTGACTCCATATTCAACACATTCGGAGCTTGGACCTCTGCTGCCAAAGGCCAAGGCTCTGCTGGAAAGGCTACTGGTTACTCTCACCAAAGCCGCCCCAGCTCTTGCTACTCCGGCAGCTGCCGTTGCTGCAGCTCCTGCAGCAAGTATGAGTACTCACAAGATAGTATGATCCAAATCATCCGGAGAGTAGAGCATACCTTGGATTCCATGGGCAAAATCAATGGACGGACCATAGAACAGCTTGCAGTAGCCTTGGTCGTCCGTGACTTCGATGCGGAGTTGTCCAAGGAATGGGCCAAACATCTGTGTTCCAATGACCAGATACCCAGCACCAAGGAGCTCATGGACTTTGTGTGTCCGCTCTCTCACAATCTCACAGCCAAGACCAAATACACATGCTCACAGCCACCCCCTCAGTCGTCCAACAAAGGCATCAAGAAGGAGGACAAGAAGTCAGCTGCCTCTTCGGGCACAGCCGCCTCCAAGGTGTGTATCCTTTACAAAGGTCACAACCACTCACTAGCCAGGTGCCAGGTGTTTCTCGATGCCGACGTGAACAAGAGGTGGACTACGGTAAGACAGAACAAGTACTGCCTCAACTGCCTTCATTCAAGTCACACCGTGGTCAACTGTTCGTCCACCTACTCTGCAGAACGTGCCACACGAAGCATCACACACTGTTGCATAAGGACGAGGAAGCTGACAAGAAGCAGACCAGCACGTCACTACTGACAACTGCCAAGACTGTCACGCCTTCTCCGCCTCGGCTTCTGCCCCGTGGCTTCATCCATACTGCCTTGGTCACCATTTACAATGGTGATCGTTGGCAAACCGTCCGCGCTGCCGTGGACACCTGCTGCTCCAGTTCCGTCATGACGGAGAGGGTAGCTTCCCACCTCAAAGTCAAACGGCTCCCCATCAATGTGGAGATGTCCGGTGCAGTAGCCACTACCACCCTCACACAGAGTGCCACTATCGGCGTCAGGCCACTGAACGCCTCTACAGAGAAGCTCCAGCTCGACGTTGCCATCATGCCGAAGCCTCTGTCATCCACTCCACCGGCCGACCAGGAAGACCTTGCCAACCACCCCAAATTTCGAGAGCTCCCTCTTGCAGACAGGGAAATGGGCGGCACCATTGACCTCATCATCGGTGCACGGGCACATCCGAAGGTCATCCTGGAAAAGCCGATCAAGACGTGCGAAGAGTTCAGCACCATTGCCATGCCTACCATCTTTGGATACACGTTAGGGGGTGCTTCCACTCCTGATAACTCCAGTGCTCTCACTACCCTACAAGTGGAGCTCAAAGAAGACCACACATTAGACCATCTGCTAACACATATGTGGCAACTAGAAACAGTTCCAACTGCCCCTACCCATAGTCCAGAAGAAGAGGTTGCCCTCCTGCATTTCGACGAGACTGTCAAGGTGGAAGAAGACGGCCGTTACACGGTCTCTTTGCCCAGAGTGACCAACCCACCTGCGTTGGGGAAGTCGCGGAAGATGGCACTTAGTCGTTTTCTGGGCAACAAGCGTAGTCTCTTGAGACGGGGAAAGCTACAAGCCTTCAACCAAGAGATGGACTCGTACATCAGCCTTCAACATGCTGAGCTAGTACCTGACTCCGAACTCGAGTATGAATCCTACTATCTGCCAGTGCACGGAGTCTTCAAGGAGCACTCCACTACGACCAAGGTGCGTCCGGTCTTTGACGGCTCTGCTAAGACTTCCTCCGGAGTCTCTTTCAACGAGCAGCTGCTTGCCGGACCGTCACTCCTCCCAAACATCGCTGATGTCCTGCTGCCATTTCGCCTACACAGGATTGCCTTCAGCGCGGACATCAGTAAGATGTTTCGGGAGATTCAGCTCCACCCTTCCGAGCGGAACTACCACAGGTTCCTGTTGTGAGATTCCACAGACTCCATCAGAGACTTCCGCATGAAACGTCTCACCTTTGGGATCAAGGCGTCACCCTTCCTAGCCACAAGTGTGTTACACCACCTAGCCAAGACAGACATCCCACTTGCCAGCCGCTGCATACTCCACTACTTTTACATAGACGACCTCCTGACCGGTGCTCCCACCAGGGAGGAAGCAGCTGCCATCTTCAAGTCACTTTGCGCTCTGTTCTCGGAGGCAAAGATGACCCTTCGGAAATGGAGGACAAATGACGAGGCATCATTCCCAAGGAGCTTGTAGAGACAGCCGACTTAGCCATCTCTTCTGGGCAAGACTCGGTAAAGGCACTGGGCATCCATTGGGACGTGACCAGTGACCTGCTTCACGTTTCGGCTCCTGAGCTACCTCAGCAGCTGCCCACCATCACCAAGAAGCTGGTAGCCTCCCTCTCCGCCAAGATATATGATGTCTTGGGTTTCTTCTGCCCTTACGTCGTCATCACAGCCAAGGCCCTCCTCGCAAGAGCTTTGGCTCCTCAAGCTAGCCTGGGACAAAGAAGTACCCGATTCTGCCCGACAACGCTGGCTCACCTGGGCTGCCGAGTTGCCACTGGTTACAAAGCATCCCATCTCCAGGAAGTACATCTCCAATGCTTCCAAGATCATCTCCATGACCCTGCATGGCTTTGCGGATGCCAGCAGTCTGGCATATGGAGCCGTGATCTACATGCGCTGTGTGCACCAAGACAATTCCATCTCCACCTGATTTGTCATGGCTAAGGCACGAGTTCGTCCGCTCAAGGTGACTACAATACCGAAGCTCGAACTGCAAGCTGCCTCCCTCCTGGCACGACTTCTCGTTTATGCAGCCAACACTCTTCAGGTGCCTCACACTCATCTCCAGCTATGGACCGATTCTACAATCGTTCTCAGCTGGCTCCGGAAAATGCCACATTCCATATCCGACGTCTTCGTCAAGAACAGGATATCCACTATCCACGAATCTCTTCAAGATGCCATGTGGAGACACGTTCCATCGGGGCAGAACCCAGCGGACATTGCCAGCCGTGGCTCTTCTGTTGCCGATCTTCTCTCTTCATCTCTGTGGTGGTCGGGTCCATCGTGGCTCAGCTGCCCAGAAGACAGCTGGCCTTCCAACAAGGCCGCACCCCTGCCGCGGTCATTGCCAGGGGTGCAGGCGACGGTGTTAACTACTGCACTGAAGCCAGTGGAGGCGTGGGATCTATGGACTAGGTGCAGTAGTTACACTCATCTGGTCAGGATCTGGCCTGGATTTGGCGCTTTACGAGCAACTGCAGGACTACGTCCGCCCGAGTCTGCCACTCCACACTCACTTCCGACGAGCTCTCCAATTCCAGGAAGACATTGCTACTTCGACAGCAACACGAATCCTTTCCCGAAGTATTCCAGTGGATCAGAAAGAAGCGATCCATCCCAGGGTCACATTGCCTGGCCGGGATGGTCGTGTCTACACATGAACATGCTCTGGTAGTAACAGGAAGGGTCAGGAGAGAAGCAGCTACATATCTGAGACAACTGGCACCATTATCACTCAAACACAGCCTTACTAGACTGTTGGTGAAAACCGAGCATCGGAAGCAGCTGCACGCTGGGACATCCATCCTGATGTCCATCCTGGGGCACAGCTACTACATACCTGGCCTCAGGGCATTCCTGAAACGCATAGCCAAGACCTGCTCCACTTGCCAGCAGGCAAACGCAAGGCCCCAGTCTCTACAGATGGGCCTCCTACCGGCAGCCAGGACTTCTCCTGCACCGCCCTTTGCAGTCGTCGGGATAGACTTCGCCGGCCCCTTCCAACTCAAGCGTGGACACACCCGGAAGCCTGTACTGCTCAAAGGTTACTGCTGCCTCTTCATCTGCATGGTCACCAAGGCCATCCACCTGGAGGTCTGCTCTTCTCTAGACACACAGGAGTTCTTAGTTGCCTTCACCAGATTCAGCAATCGACGAGGCACTCCTGAGGTCGTCTTCTCGGACAACGGCTCCAACTTCCTGGGAGCAAGAGTCAAGCTCAAGGAGATACAGAAGATGCTGAACAACTCCTCCAACGCCATCTCACATCTCTCAGCTGCACGTGAAATCAAATGGCATCTCACGCCACCCAGGTCTCCCCATTTTGGAGGGATATGGGAAGCGGGTGTCAGGGAGATGAAGAGGCTCCTCAAGAAACAAGTGGCTCCTCACCCCTGTATGAAGAATTTGAATCCATCCTGATCTCTGTTGAGGCAGCCCTCAACAGCAGACCACTCATTCCCCTCGGCGTTACCGGCCCAGGGAAAGATCTCACTCTCACACCAGGACACTTCCTGATAGGAAGGGCCTTGCTCGCACTTCCTTCCAAGCCTCACAGCAATGCCAAACTGTCTCACCTTCGAAGATGGCAGCTAGTCCAGAGACTGCAGCACGACGTCTGGACAGCCTGGAGAGGCTACTACATAACTCACCTGCAATCCCGTGCGAAATGGAAACGTGCCGGCTCCAACATCAACCTGACAGTAGGGGACATCGTTTTCGTTAAAGATGACACCCTTGCCAGAGGAAGGTGGCCGCTCGCCAAGGTCACAGCAACATATCCAGGCACAGATGGCAAAGTCCGAGTCGTCGACCTACGTTGCAACAGATCCATCTACAAAATGAAATGTCCACTGCCTAGTGAAATTACACCTACTTGATAACTCCTCATCTGCAGTTGCCCAGGCAGCTCCCGTCCCTTCAGACACTGCAGATGGCTCTCCAGCTACCTACATTGGTGACCCTTCAGCTGCCATTATGGTCTCTTCTACTGGGCCCCCCAGTATGTTCGGGTCTACAGAGACCTCACAACTGCTACAGTGAAGTGCACACTCCTGTGCACTGGTGCACTCTACGGTCGCACCGAACATTCGAACATTGTGTGTGTGTCTGTGTTTGTGTGTGTGCGCCTACGCGCGCGTGCACAATTTTCCATATATTGTTGTTACCTCGTGTTCTGCGATCAGTTCCTCATTATTCGATGGTTGTTCAATTACTTGCTTGTTTTGTCTTTGAATTATACCAACCTAAGTCAACAACTTGATTAACATAGCTACTTCTAGCTTCTAGCTAGCTATTTGCATGTCCCAGGCGTTCGCCTGGGTGGTCCTTCGAACATTCCTAACCAATTGAGCTCAGGGACTTACACCCCCTGAACACCCATTACCTCGAATAGAGGACGAAGACCCATGCTAATCTTCTCTGTATCATTCCAATTTTAGTTGCTAATCTTCTCTAAAATTTGGAACGATACAGAGAAGACTAGCAATTAAAATTGAAACGATACAGAAAAGATTAGCAACTAAAATTAGAACGATACAAGGACGAGGGCCCATCTTTTCTGTATGGTTCCAATTTTAGTTGCGAATCTTCTCTATTATTCCAATATTAGTTGCTAATCTTCTCTGTATCATTCCAATTATAGTTGCTGATCTTCTCTATACCGTTCCAATTTTAGAGAAAATTAGCAACTAATATTGTAACGATAGAGAAGATTAGCAACTAAAATTGGAACAATACAGAAAAGATGGGCCTTCATCCTTGTATCGTGAGAAGATTAGCATGTTCCCTTGGACGTCTATTCGAGTTAATGGGTAAGTTTCTATGTTAGATGCCTGATTCACTGACAACTTTTAATCTCCACATACACATATGTTGCCATTTCGTTTGACCACTATAATGATAGGGGTTGCCCACTCCAAACAATTGCACACAGGTTATGATACCTTCATATTATAAACGTTGCAGCTTTTTAAGTGAAATCTTAGGCATAGTGTAGTGGCTTCGGCCCTACATATTACACTAAAATTGGAACAATACAGAGAAGATTAACAACTATAATTGGAACGATACAGAGAAAATTGGCATGGGCCCTGTTCCAATATTAGTTGCTAATCTTCTCTGTATCATTCCAATTATAGTTGCTGATCATCTCTGTATCGTTCCAATTTTAGGGAAGATTAGCAACTAAAATTGTAATGGATAAGATTCTATGTTAGATGCCTGATTCACTGACAACTTGTAATCTCCACTTACACGTATGTTGCCACTCCGTTTGACCACTGATCTCTGTATCGTTCCAATTTTAGTATAATATATAGGGCCGAAGCCTGTACACTATACCTTAAAAAGCTACAACGTTTACAATATGAAGGTATCATCACCTCTCTGAAATTTATGGAGTGGGCAACACCTATCATCCCAGTGGTCAAACGGAGTGGCAACATACGTGTAAGTGGAGATTACAAGTTGTCAGTGAATCAGGCATCTAACATAGAATCTTACCCATTACAATTTTAGTTGCTGTCCAGCAGATAAGTGAAGATTTATGGGCGAATCGTGCCTTTGACGATACAAGCGTGAAATTTGGCACACATGGAGAGGACACCCTAAGGAAGATTTTTGGCTATAGGGCCATCGCACATTTTGCTCGCAACAAAAATGGCGGCTTTTTAAAAATGGCTGCCACCCAGTATCATTTTAACGGTAGCTCAGGTTGATTCTCTTGACTAATCCTACATTTTAAAAGATGGAAAATGCAGTGGTACTATTTACAAAATGCCAGGAACTTATTTTTTTTGCCAAAATCTCGGATTCAAAAACCACCTAGCTTAATTAGCCATGGCAGCTGCTGACCTTGACATGACACCTATTAACATTTGCATTGACCACCCTATGCTTGCAGCTGCAAGCTTCTAGCTAGCTGTTGCATCAGTTCTTATGTGCATGCCTTGAAGGACAATGGCCAAACTGTACAAGGTTGTGGACCCTGATGAGCCTCAAACTTCAGGTCAGTGTTTAACAACAAACTGGGATCTTTGTGTTCTGTGTCAGGAAGAGACTGTTGAGATCCTGAAATGTCCAGCTATTTCAGTTCGTGGCACAGAGGGGGCAGGGTACAAGACCTTAGCAGAGAATCTTGAAGCATTTGACAGTATCAGTTGTCTGCCAGGAACCCTAAAACTGTCAAGACTGGATGAGGGTATGGGTATCGAGGCAACATTCTGGCTTCACAAGGCCAAATGGCATGACTCTTGCAGACTACAGTTTAACAAAACAAAACTTCAGAGGGCTGAGAAGAGGAAAATGCCTGACGAACCTAATCCAGAACCAAATCCCCGCAAATTCACCCGTCTGAGCAGAGAACACGAACATCATTCAATGGAGACATGCTTCTTCTGTGGAAAATCTGCAGATGGGGATACACTGCGTAATGCATCAACTTTTGAGGTTGACATTCATGTGAGGCAGTGTGCCCTCAAGTTGCAGGACAAACCCCTTCTAGCCAAACTCAGTGCTGGAGATCTCATTGCCCAAGAGGCAAAGTACCACCCTCAGTGTCTTGCCTCTCTGTACAATAAAGCACGGGACACAAAAGAACCAGAATCTAGTGTGGATGATATTAACCATGGTATTGCGTTTGCTGGACTTGTCTCATATATTGAGGAGGTGCGTATGGACAGTTTCATTGCACCAGTGTTCAAACTAATGGACCTGGTGAATCTCTATCGTACCAGGCTGGAACAACTGGGAACGCACGTGACAGGGCGTATACATTCCACCAAACTGAAGAACAGAATACTGAGTTACTTCCCAGACATGAATGCTCACATCCAAGGCCGTGATGTGGTCCTCATATGCAACAAGGATGTCGGTGCTGCATTGAAGAAAGCATGCGAGCATGATACTGACAATGATGCTGTTCATCTAGCCAGAGCTGCTAAGATAGTGAGGAAAGACATGTTGAAGATGAAGAATGAGTTTAGTGGCTCATTTGATGCCCAGTCCCAGGAGAAGTCGGTGCCAGTTTCACTCTTGGCACTAGTGTCCATGGTGTTGAATGGCACAAACATCACAACCCAGCTCAGTTCTGCATCTATGCCTCAACCAGCTATCACCCTCTCACAGCTACTCATGTACAACTGTTCAGCACACCAGAGCAAAGCTAGGCACAGCCAACAGAGAGAGACACCACTGGCCATATATTTGGGAACCATGATTCATACGAAAACCCGTAAACGAGCCCTTGTGGACACTCTCTTTAGCCTGGGACTGTGCATTTCGTATGATCGGGTACTGGACATATCTACAGAATTGGGGAACAAGCTCTGTGATCACTATGAAGTGGTAAAAGCCGTCTGTCCTCCTCAACTCAAGGGTAGTGTGGTTACAAGTGCAGCAGTTGATAATATAGACCACAATCCCAGTTCTACGAGTGCACATGACTCGTTCCATGGAACTGGAATATCCCTCTTCCAACATCCAGATGATGATTTCACTGGGGTTCAGCAGAATTTTGCAACCGTTCCAGGTGACTCCCAGAGAGGTCCCAAGAGAAAGGCAGCTCAACTGCCAAACACCTACACCAATGTGCCCCCTGTTGCTCCACTCAGACAGGTTCCTCCCATACCATTGCTCAATGGACCCAACCAAGCAGATTGTCAGCTGATACCACAAGCTTTGCAGATGGAGTATAGGTATGTTTACATCAGATACATCACACTGCATATTACTTATCTGTTTCACAGGTGGCTAGAGCAGATGAAGTCTGTGCTTGATATTGGCACCCTCCAAGGGGATGAAACCATCTCGTGGGCAGCATACCATGCTAGCCTCCAGCCATCAACATCGGAGAACAGTGTTGCACTCACTTCTCTACTTCCCCTCTTCTATGATGAGGCCAAGTCTGTAGCCATGATTCGCCATTCCATGGATGTAGTGAAAAGGGCAGTAGAGATTCTCAATCCTGGTCAGACTCCCATCATCACTATGGATCAACCACTGTATGCAGTTGCCAAACAAATTCAATGGAGTTGGCCGGAGACTCACGGCGAAAACCACTTTGTCGTGATGCTTGGTGGGCTTCATGTTGAGATGGCAGCTCTCAAGACACTCTGTGACATCCTGGAGGGGAGTGGGTGGACAGGAGCACTTGTGCAAGCTGGAGTTGCTTCTTCTGGGACAGCAGATTCTTTTCTGAAGGCCTCTCATGTAACACGCACGCGACGTGCTCACCAAGTCACAGCCAGCAGCCTATATCTTCTCCTGCAAAAAGCTTACACTGAGTACAACAAAGATCTGGGTGAGGGAGATGATCCGGCATCACTGGAAGACTGGTGCACAGAAAGAGCAGCATCGTGTCCCCAGTTTCACTTCTGGTGGATCATCTTGCAGCTAGAACTCGTGGTGATGATCTATGTGCGATCAATCAGAGAAGCTAATTTCCCGCTCTATATTGATGCCCTGACCAAGATTGTGCCTTGGTTCTTTGCCTTGGGACATGTCCACTATGCTAGATGGCTACCAATCCACTTGCGTGATATGATTGCACTGAAACACACCCATCCTGATGTTTACAGTGAGTTCCTGAAAGGAAAGTTCACTGTGAAGAAGACAACACACCGTTTCTCAGCTATGGCCATTGACCAGGCACACGAGCAGAACAATGCCTCTGTGAAAGGTGATGGTGGCGCTGTTGGTCTGACAGAAAACCCTGCAGCTCTGCACCGCTGGATGGTGTCTGGTCCCGAGATGGCACGTGTGATTGGAGAATTCGAAAGCTTCATTGAAGAGAGGAAGAAGACTGACACCCGGCACCATGAGCAAACCAAGCATGCACAGATGGCATTTGCACGAGATGTCAAAGCTCTTGCTGGTGCTATAGATGACATGGGCAATCCATTCAGCGAAAAAGGGAGTGATCTTCTTGTACTGGACACAAGAGACCTAGCAGATACAGCAGTCATAGACAGTCTCAACCGTATCAAGAAGCTGGGACAGGACCAGTATGACACTTATGTCAGTGAGCGCCTGGTCAGTCAGACAAAGCCAATCACAGATCCCATCCAGAGGAACAACCTTCCTCTATTCAGCCGGTCTCCTGTCCGAGAGAAATCCAGATCTCAGCAACAACTCTCATCCCTGAAAAGTGACTGTTCTCTCTTCTCTAGGTTATATATTGCATCACAGATACGTGATGGAAACCTGGATGAGTTCTTTGAACATGAAAATCAGGCTTGTCCACCATCATTATCACAAATGGGTAAGCTGAGAACTGGCACCAAGTCAGACCTGCTAGGCTGTTTGGAAGACCTGGTTCCTTCACAAGGAAATTCACCCAGCCCAAGGGTACAGGTCAGCATCATCGATGGGGCTGCTATTGTGAACATGCTACGGCCTGGTGCTGCCAAGACGTTTTCTGACTATGCTGAGCAAGTGTTCATACCACATATCATGTTACAGCAGCAGCATGTTAGCAGATTGGATGTGGTATGGGATGAGTATTCTCCTGAAAGTCTGAAGGCTGAAACTCGTAGCAAGAGAGGGAAGGGAGTTCGTAGACGTGTTGAGCCACATAATGCCATTCCTGGAAACTGGCAGGAGTTTCTCCGTATCGATGACAACAAGGTTGAGCTGTTTTCCTTCTTAGCAACTTACATTTCAGCCCTTGACACTGGCAAGCAGATAATCACCACCCATCGTGCTGAAGTCATCTGTACTCGATCCCGAGATACATCAGGTCTTGCACCATGCTCCCATGAGGAGGCTGACACCCGCATCTTTCTGCACTTAGAAGATGCTGTGAAGGAAGGGTACACCAAAGTATCAGTACGGACAGTGGACACAGATGTACTAGTCCTTGCAGTGACAGCAGCCCAACGCCTCAACACCACTGAGCTGTGGGTTGCATTTGGAACAGGAAAACGTTTCCGGCATTTAGCAGCTCATGAGATGGCAAAGGCACTAGGTCCTGAGCGATGCATGGCCTTACCTATGTTTCATGCCTTTACTGGGTGTGACACTGTGTCATCTTTTTGTGGCAGGGGCAAGAAGACTGCGTGGGACACATGGATGAATTTTGATGAAATAACCACTGCCTTCTGTGACTTAGCTGCCACTCCAGATATCAGTGTCATCAATGATTGGATTGAGCCTCTGGAACGATTTGTGATATTGCTCTATGACCGCACTAGCAGCCAGGAATCAGTCAATCAGGCTCGCAAGCAGCTGTTCACCCAGAAAGGTCGAGCAATCGATGGACTTCCCCCAACAAAGGCATCACTAGTACAGCACACAAAGAGGGCTGCCTACCAAGCTGGTCACTGCTGGGGACAATTAATGGTTGCAGCCCCTGAACTCCCATCTCCGGGTGACTGGGGGTGGAAGCGGAAGGACCCGTGCGGATGGGAAGTTCACTGGACAACTCTACCAGAAGCAACCCAGGCATGTCGTGAACTCCTCAAGTGTGGGTGCAAGAAGGGGTGCAGCAAAGGAAGGTGCAAGTGTGCCAAAGCATCACTTCAGTGCACTGCCCTTTGCCACTGTGGTGGATCATGTTCTCAGAACTAACCAACATTATGAATTTTTTTTTTTTTTAGTAGTTGCTAGCATGTTATGAAGAGTACCACATCCTTTAAAATGTAGGATTAGCCATCAGAATCTTGTTTTCAAACCAACATGTCTCTAGAAATAATAATGGATGGCGGCCATTTTGAAAACGGCTGCCATTTTTGTTGCGAGCGAAATGTGCGATGGCCCTATAGCCAAAAATCTTTCCTAGGGTGTCCTCTCCATGTGTGCCAAATTTCACGCTTGTATCATCAAAGGCACGATTTTTTCATGTATCTGCTTGACTATATTGTAACCGGTTGAGAAAAATTTCAAAGAAGCAATAAATCACTTATCACACTCGTCGTACAATATGGGAATGATATTTTACTCTCACGCCACATTTTCACTCGCCTTTGGCTCGTGAAAATATTTTGCGTGCTCGTAAAATATTTTCCCATATTGTACTCTGACTCGTGCTATAAGTATTATGTATATGTATATATATATATATGTATACAAACTATTCATTTATCTGCAGAATAGTAGTTAGGTGCATTAGAACAACCGAAAAGTAAGGGTTCACGATAGTTGGAGAAGTCAGGAAATGTGGCCACTGCTTTTACCTCTTCATTTTCCCTAGCTTAGATTTATTGATGCAAGACTTGCCAGGAATGTTGAAGTGTTTCTTGCAACATATTGTTTTAATATGATATAAAAGAATTCCAACAAACTGCCACAGCCACTCCAGTACATATGTAGTACAAGATCGACTGGTTTCCATTGAAAAGATAAACATGATAAGACCAGCCGTGCTAAGAATGCATATAGCTATTAAGTGAGAAAGAGGCCTCCAAAATGTTGATGTAGACATTTTTTAAAACTTGAAACTGCAGGACGACAATAATTGCTGAAAAGACAGAAACTATGACCATTAAGTTGTCTTTACTGTAAGCATAACTAAGGAAGAGACCAATTCTGACTATCAGCATAAGCCCGGGCCAGTAGCGCATGTTCTTATTGAAGGGTGCATAGTATGCATCTAAAATTGAAGTAATCTTGTTAAACCACTGGAATCCTCTTACGTTGGAGTATTTCTGCAAGCAGCAATACCCAAAAGTCAAAAGAAGGACACAAGGAATCAAAATCAAAGCAATGACCACAATGGCTACTGAAGCCAGGGCAATATGCCCTCTATCTTCAAAGTAATTAATATTTCCCATCAAGTTGCCATACTTTGCGTGTTTTCCCAATGGAGTAATACACATCACTGTATAATAGTGCCCCCCCCCCCCCCCCACTGCAGTTTCTAAGATCTTGGTGTAAGACATAAGGATGACTGTAGCAAGTACTGCTATTGGATTTGATCCTAATAGACTTCTCAGTCTGTTGGAATATTTACATCCTAATACAACGGCACCAGTGAGGAACCATATGTACAAGGGGAACGCATACTGTAGCCAAGAATACTGGTAGGCATCTAATCCATTATAAAAACACACTGGAATACCGAAATCAAGATTAAGCCAAACTCCAGAGGATTGAAATAAAGATTTCTGTTCTCCTGAGGGAAGACCATATCTCTGTGCATGAGTCCATTGATTGTTCTTGCTGCTACATGGATTTTGAGGACTAAAAGTAGAGCTATGAGTGCCACTCCAGCAAACATAAATAACACAGCCACAGCAATTGTTACGTTGCTACATTTCACACATTTTAAATTGTACAGTGATAAACTGTAGCCGTCTTCACACGTTCCACATAGTACACCGGGTACACACTGACTGTCACTGCTGTTATTGGGCGATGAAAAATCTAGTATTGCTGGACTAGATGTGTTGGTTATCTTACAGTATCCTCTTGGACAGTTGCAACTCCATAATATGCCATTGTATTTACTATTTTCATAATTTGGTTTCAACCAATTTTCTCCGCTATTTTCTATAAGTTTACTTTGAGGATTGCACACCACTGTTTTCAAATTCAACAACTCCTCATTGCAGATACATCTGTCTCCAGAGAAGTTGAAGCCAGTGGGACATCCCATAATTGGTACAAGGACTTGAAAGGAGCTATTAGAGCACCTTTCACAACCACCACATTGTCTGAGGATGTAGTCATTAGTGACTCCAAGATTAGCGACAGTTGCATTCACTTGTCCCCATTGCTGCTAAGGATAAATTAAACTGCTCCCCTGGCATTATTTCATTAATTGCATTCGACCTAATTGAACAATTCAGTTCTCCGTCATCATCACACATGCAGATTGTAAGAGGGATTGAGGAGATAGTTTGGTCTGAATCTAGTTGAGAAATCTGTTTAAAGACCGTGTATCCTTGATGTTGGTTGATCTTACAATGATGGAAGGTTCCTCCATAAAATGCTGATTCAGCCTTGGCTGTATTCCCAGTAAATTGCAAGTGAACATCGCTATAATCAGAAGTGTCATTGACCTCAAAGAAGCAGGATTGGTTGCTGAAGGCCTCTTACTATACTTTTGTAACAATCATTGTTTGTGTTCTACCAATAGTCCTTTGTGTGATCTTTATATTTAATCATATGTTTTATGTTCAGTTGTCAGTTGGTGCTGTTCTTGTAGTTGTCAGTCTATCAAGTGCTCCTCAGTTTTGTTACTTCGTTTGTTTTATCTTGCTCAGTCTTGTATACATTGCTAATTATTATATTTCAAAATCAACTTCAACAGATAGTGATCTAGCTAGCTAGTTGAACTCTAAATCAAACATTTCTTACTCCAGCATAGCTAATAACCGAAATCTATGTTCAATTCATTAACTCTAAGCATGACAAAGCAATAGTGTTAGAACAATGGTATACAGAAAAGAAAAAGAAGAGAGTATTTGTGAAATAGCTAAAGTTAGCTGCTGAGGTACCTTTGGAGTGCTGCTCTATGGGGCTCACCTTCTCTCTGTATTTCTGATAATGGATGCAATTCTCTAACTGTAAGGCAGACAGATAATTTTAATCACTTTACTCACTATAGAATTGAAGTGTCCAGTTGAGATAACATTATTACAATAACAGATAATCATTAAATAAAAAAAGAAGACAACCAAGTTCTTAAAACACAAATTAAATCATCTAAAACGTTTTTTCAGATGTTAATAGTTTGGTGTTGCAGTACTTCTTTTTTCCATACCGTTCCTTTTTTGAGCAGCATTTCTTCACATCTTCGACCTTCAGAACATATATTAAATTTACAATAGGAAATGAACCAAATATAAGATAAGTCACTGCCGATATCCAAGGAAATCCATATCGAAAAATGCCAGAACGGCTGCAGGGCGTTTCTGCATTATAGCCACTTTGTTCACATGTGAAGAATTCTGTGGCACTTTGGAAATATTCATCAAAGTACCTCACATTGAGAGTGTAAGTGATGAGGGAAAAAGATGCCAGAATTTCAAAGTAAAACAGCACCAGCAATAGCTTTTTCTCTGCAGTTCCAAATACGAATGGGCTAGCTGCCCGATTCTTCTTGCTGAAAGTAGCCTATACATTACAATACAGTAAATGTAAAATTAGATTGTAACACGTGCTTCCAAAACTTAGAAGTAAATTGTGATAAATCTGAAGGAAAAAAAAAACACTTAGTTTTGACTCATAGGTTATTGAGATTAACAAAATGGTATGTAGGAAAGAGGAAAAAGAAAACTTTAAATTCTTGTGTGTAGAATGTGTACTATAAGTTTGAATTAATAGTGCACATGAGAAATCAATACATGATATGGGATATGGGTCAATATTTTATTTTAATAATTAAGGGACTGTAATAATCAGAACAGAAGCAGAACTTGCAAGACAACAAGCTATGCTTTGCTAATGGTGATGATTTCATAAAATGGATTGACCAAAATGGTTTTTGATTAATAGACCAAGTATTAAATTACATACTCTAATAGGAACTTCACATATTTCTGTTAATGTAATGGCTTATTTTCTTGCTATTCTTGTAATAAATGCAGAATCACACCTACTTGCCAATCACATTAAGCCTATATAATGTATGTCCACATACAGTATATATATATATATATATATTGTAATCATGTCACTTTTTATGATTTTAGTACCAGCAACTTACTCTTCGTATCCTCCAAATCAGCAAAATTATGAATGTAGTCCCTATTATTTGGATAATGTCTAAAGGCAGAATAAGAGAGTAAAAAGATACTCCTCTATCTCCAGTAACGCACAGCAGTGGAGGGAACCTGGGATTAGTATATCCTAACCCTCCATCCAGGAATAGTTGAAGAGCAGATGTGCCATTGTTTGCTTCTGCTTCATTTCTGGTGTCCACAGCAAATTTGCTCACGGAAGCTATGACTGGAGCAAGCGGAAGAACCAGTCCCAATACAAGACACACTGCATGGATGTACTTCATCTTTCCAGCATTGGCATTAGCATGAAAAGGGAACATTATCTTCCAGAAGAGAGTAACAGCATGAAGGAACCACCACATTGCAACTTGAAGCAAGATATACACAAAGGATACCCCTGAATACAAATTAATTAATTACATGATTTTTATATTGTAAAAACATTCAACATCTACATTTCAAAATAATTCAGCTAAGAAGTCAAATATGATACTTACTATTCCAAATAAATCCTTTGCTCATTTTAAGTATGTATAAAACAATAAATGTATTCATATTAATCTTACAAGTAAGACAATGTTAGTGGATCCCTCACATTAAAGAATTAATTAAAGTTTGTTCTATTGCATAGAAGAAGCATAAAATTACATTAGTTATATCTGCAATTTACTGCTTGATTTGCACGTACCCGTGACGACACAATATGGAGTCACTTTCTGTAAACTTTCCACTAGACTTCTAGATGAGCAAAATAGGCCACGATCAGCATAGATCACGATGATCAGTATTTCTAAAGCGACAACCAAATTCTGCTTTTAAATTTCATTTTATATGGTAGGCACTCACTTACCAATCACCAGGCTGTCGAGCATCATATAGACTACCAAAATGGAAGGAAACTGTAACCTAAAGAGACAATAACATTTTATTAAGATACAAAATTAGTCATCTAATGCTTTTTTAATTACCCAATTAAAAAGTTTCCATGAAACTTTCAATATTCGCTATTTAAAAAAAAAAAATTTTTTTAAACTTTTAGTGAAAAAGCAAAAATAAATAAATAAATAAAGACTAGAGGCTAGGATTAAACCATTTATATTTAAATTGTCATGTTCAGGACTTCTCATTTCAAATGTTGCTGTACCAACACCCACCACACATGAAAAACAACAACATATATCTCAGTATTTTATACCAAATCTATTTTCAAAATCAACTCCTTGAATGAATGTGAAAAGTAAACCATAACTTAGTCTATAGACAGTCGAACCCTATAGTCCTGCATTCACACATCACTGCAGAAGGGACACCACCCACAAAAATACAGTTTTCCATTTGTTCTTCACTTACATTCTCTTGTGATCCCAGCAAGATAAAACGAGGATAAATATAATTGCAACGATCCCTACAACGGCTATCAGACAGACCAACACATCTACGACAGTGGTAGTCGTAGTGCCATACTGCTTAAATTCATAGCAGCTTGGAATACAGATCTGTGAACCATTCTCTTGATAAAATCCATCGCTACATTCCAAAATGGCTACTGATGAAGGAGGGTCTTGATTAAAATCAGCTAGAGAAAAAAGAGACAAGCACTAAAGAAAGTAAAGAGCCAACAACAATTGTCATACCATCTTCACTTGTCTCTGTTGTGTTGATTAAAGTTGTGTCATTCATTTCTTCCGACTGACTGCAATAATCCAGAGTCGATGGGAAATCATTGCAGTCTGGAAGATCAATGCCGAAGTTAATAGCAGCTACCCACTCACTGGAGCAGAGGGAGTCTCTGAGTTCTTCACACTGACTTGAGGTGGGTTGGATGTATACTCCTGTGGAGCTGCAGAGTCCATAGGCAAACAAGCACACGAAAGATGAGGCTTCTGTAATGCAAGAGGAACTGGCACCAAATGCTGTTAGGCCTTGTAGGAATTGATTGGCCAATTGACTTCTGTCTCCTCTGGTAATGGATATGGGTTGTCCAGGTTCGTGTAGGCAGTTTGATTGAGAGAGAGCATTCATGAGTTCTGTGTGACATCTCACATCACTCACATCAAATTGAAACGAGTTTATGCAATCCAAAGAGGAATTAGAAGTGTTTAATGTCTCATTCAAGTTTACTAAATTGTTCTAATAACATAAAAACAGTATCGCTATTTATTTATGCTGCTTTTCTTTTTAATGTGATATAACATTGACACACAAAAAAAAGACTAAGCTATATGTAAAATACACACCACTTATTGGACGTGTAAGCGTGCACTATGGTAGGATAATTTATGAGCACGCGTAAGTATTTTCACTCACTTACAGCTCGTGAAAATACAAGCATGAGAGTGAATGTCAACCCCTGATATGGTACAATATTAGTGTAATATGCAGTGTTCAATATGGGAAAATATTGAATGCTCGTGTGATAAGAAAATACTTGCAGGAAATATCCACTGTAATGTAATGAATGAATATGCAAATAAATAACAAAAAAACAAAAAACAAAAAAAAATATATATAATAAATATAATATATATATTATATATATAATATATATTATATATATATAATATTGATAGATAGATAGATAGTACAGAGTGTTTTTAGTGCTAAAAATTAATCAGTTCCAACATCAATGGTTGAACTAGCTAAAAGTGAAAAACGCTCTCTTTCAATTTTGACCTTAAATTTCCCAGACAAAACACAAAATTCTAACAATCACACAATAAAATGTAATCTGATTTATACAAGCTTTTTTTTATATGACTAATATCTAAATCAGTGCAGTAAAGATAGTCATAGTAATTTGCTGATTGTTTGAAACTGTAGTCTTCAGCTCAAGCTCACTTTGTTCAACACCAAAGCAAAAAAAAAAAATTCAGTACTTGGAATTCCACGAGTTATTTATCATATTTATTTATTTTTGCACAGGAGTAATTTTTGGGGTATAATGTGGCAACTAGATTGAACTGGAAGGACAATAAAATGGCTGATTTTGTGTAGCTAGAAAGTTGAGTTTTGAGTGGTGGAAAGGGGCAAACACACCACCTTTAGCTAGACAGAAGATGCACTCTATTGAGATAAGCAGTTGTTTTACATTGAACTGGTGATAAAATACAGTCGTGGGATGGATTAGTGTCATAATTGTAATGCATACCTCATCAGGGTCTGTGAAAAAAAATACTATTGGTAGAGAAAGTAAGCCCCACGATATCAAAAGGCACGCAGTTATAACCAGCACGTCGACGCATTGACAGATTCGATATCGTGCTCCACTTTTCTTCAACTTCTCCTTTTTAATAACCATGCTGGCTTCACTGAAAGCTCGGCTTCGATTCTCAATCTCTAAGTTTCTTCCGCTTCTCCACATTTCTGTAACGCTAATTGTTTTACCCACTCCTCCTCCTTTCGGAGCAGTAATTGATGCTGAGCTGGGCATTCTAGCCGTTGAACCATTCATCTCCGCTGCTGCAGTTCTAGCTCCTCTACGCACAACAAACGACTAGACACCACTTCCCTATCTTGCAGTAATTGCGTACTTATTAGCCCATAAATTGATATTCATAGCAGAGAACTACTTCGTCAAGCCACACCGCCTACGCGCAGTGTTTCCATGGCTGAGGTCACACACAGGCTGCAAGCAATCAGATAGCTGCAATGTTTACACTATGCTAAAGCTGAATATTAAGCCAACATTGAAAAAAAAATTGCATTCAAGTTATTATACTAAACAGCCAAACTAGACAACTGCAAATGAACCGAGCTAACAAATGGTGGTGGTTTTCTTTTTTGTTTTTGTCCAGCCACGCCTTTTGATTACTAAAAGAGGGTGGGGCTGATAGGAATTGCTGTCTACCGCAGGCATACAGACCCTTTGCCAGCTCTGTTCGAGAAGACCGCGTGATGAGTGCAGTTCGAACTAGAAAGATATCCAGCACTGGGGGCAGAAATATTCTGCAAGAAGAGAAAGGGGTGGGGTACAGAGTATGTCAGGCCTTGGAGTTAATACTTGTGATAGTCTTGATCGTATTGGGGTGGATTCTAATGTCTCTACCCACCATCTTCTTTTACGTAGACCCTAACCAGGTTAGAAACTTAACCTTTTACTAAGCAGTGCAATAGTTAATGCAATAATTAATTAGCAGTCCAGACCACCAGCTGAGGCGAATTCATCTATCTCTGAAGAAATCAATAGCACTCTTCAGGACATGGCAGGAAGTAAGATTTAGTATCCAAAACATTACAGTAGCGACTATTTCCTATATTTAGCTAACTATTTTGTTTTGGTAGTACCGATTGTGTTTTTAACACACTTTTTTTTAAATAAATTTCTTTTTTTAGTTACAATAAAGTTAGGTGTAAAATTATTTCATGTCAAGTATCATATGTTCAGTTAAATTTTGTAAGAGTATGAATCTACCAGCTATGTACTATAAGTTAATAATCATATAGGACCCACCATTAACCCTTGTGATGCTGACTTTCTTCAAAACTTTGGGCATCTTTTAGAATTTGATTTTTGAATATCTATCGCAAAGCAACTGCAAAAAACCCTATACAAATAGCTAGGCATCTAAAGTAGGTAGCTATAGCCTATAAAAGCTTGAAAATGAACCGGAACCAGTCCATCTTACAGCAGGTTTCAAAGGGACTCCGAGGAACTAGCCCAATCGATTGCTCTCGATGTCCGGTAGGAAGAACTTATCCATATGCTTCTAAAGTGCTATGGGATTCTTTATAGGCTTCATACTTTCTCTTCTGATTGTTTGAAGTCTGTAGGCAACAAAAAAAATTTGGGTGCTCGGCACCTGGAAATTCTCGGTCAAAAAATTTCCTGATCTCAGTTTTCAGACAATTTAAAAAAAAGTAACCTGCCTGTACGGCATCAATATTTTTAAAAGGAAGTACAATGCCTACTTTACGTATAAAAAAAATAACGCAATAATCTAAAATTAGATTTTTAATTTGGGGAACGCTGACTTGTTTTCGCCCGTATATGCAGTTATATGCAGTTATGGTGTCGAAAGGGTTGATTTTTATAAACAGCTGTAAAATAATTCATGCTTATTTGAATTTCAGTATTGTACAAAGCTAACAATGTTCTGATAACTATGAAACTATTCTGAATTTTTTTTTGGAAGCACCGGATGTTGAAAACCAATCCAATCAGCTGGGCGTGCTCTTGAACTGTAGTGCCGGATTCTACCAGGAAGAGGGCACTGTCTTCTGTACAGCCAGTTGTCAGGACTGGAGTCAATATGACAGTATCACGACACTTGTGGTGGACATTGTAATCATGCTAGGAGCTGTAGTGGGGTTCACAGCCGCTGTCACTGTGATCATTCTGTCGTGCATTGAACGAAAAAGAATGTAAGATTTCTGATTTCTGTGTATATACTGACTGACTGACATCTTTTATTTTACCTATCATTTTCTTACTAGGTTGAAGTTTCCCTCTATATTTGTGGTATATATGGTAGTGGATGCTTTAATCTTTGGTAAGTATCCAATACTATGGTCATTCAGAAAAAAATTGCTTTTTTCCCTAGTAATTATTTAAAAACGTTCTTATGTTTTGTATTAGGTGCAATCCTTATAGTGTCATACAGCTATCGCTTTGGCCTTTTCTGTTCTGCCAGAAGTGTGATGGAAAGCTCTCAGACAGTCACTCCTTATTGTATAATAACAGGTGAGAAATATTTACGTGTTGACATTTTGATTACCATTGGTGTTTCGCTTCAGGGTAATTACAATAGTGGACATGTGTGTAAAGCTCTTAACCCTAGTCATACATAATGCTCTTCATACTTATCAAACTTCCGTATTGTATGGTGGGGAGGGCTTACGGACTCTGTGTCTGCCGCCAGTTTATCAACTTGCAGCTCTCAAAATTTCTTTCTTCCCCAATAGGCTTCTTTTCCTGAAGGGGTGTGATTTCAGTTTAGCTAAAAATGGCATGACTAGCATGCCATATGGATGTGGGTGCACAACGGTGCTGTTGTTTTGTGTATTGGCTTTTGAAATGCAAGATTTAACAAGCAGCCATTGCGCATGTCTTAGGTGATGAGCAATTAGACCACATCATTTATACTGTTTGTATCAGTTGAAAAACAACCTACAGTAGTTATCAGTGCACATGTGTGAAAGGGTTATAATCGTCGTCCAGTCTGTTTGTTTGGTCAGTCTGTTTATCTGATTCTTGTTCTGTCACATCTAATTTTGGAGATTACAAGCAAAGCATTGAATTAGGTATGAACTTACTCAGAATGACGATTTAAGGTCTTTTATTGTGCTATTTAAATTTCGGACCAAATTATGAGAAAAGCTATTAGCTTTGCGTAGGCACTGGCTTGCACCCTATCATCACATAATTTCATGCTGTATTAGGCGTTTTGCTTCACGATGAGAAGGTAACCCAGTGCTGGAATTGTAGTTTCGCATTGAAACTATCGGTGACTGTCCCTTGCATGTTGAGCTTTTCTTGTGAAGAAAGCATTTACATCTACTGTTTTCATTGGACGAGCTAAGTTGATACCTAATTGGTCTGAGAAATGATTTTATAATAGCTGGCTAGTGTACAGTGCCACTGAGCATTTGGTGTTCATTATAATTATGTAGTAATGATATTAATGATGGTGATGATGATGATGATGATGATGATGAAGATGATGGTGATGATGATGATGATGATGATGATGATGATGATGATGATGATGATGATGATGATGATGATGCTGATGATGATAATGATGCTGATGATGGTGCTGATGATGATGATGATGATGACGATAATAATAATAATAATAAAAGGTAGCTAATAATAATAATAATAATAATGTAATAATAATGATTACTAGCAAGTGCCTACCACTATGGAGTGGCGCTTAATGTACTAAGTTTGCAGACTAAAAGTGCAGAAGATGTGGGCTTTTTACCAGCTCAGTTTAGCACATGAAATTTGTCATGAATTTGGACAACTGTAATACCCACAGTACAGAAGGGAAAGACAGCAGCAGGCGTGACTGAAGATTCCATTAACACTTACTCACACCCCTTATCCATTTATTTAGGACTTCTAGAATTATTCTTTAGTCGAACATGTGTTTGTGACTGAGCATGAGCAGTTATGCATTTTCTTTTTATGTTTCACTGGTGGGTGGCAGACCTATAAAATTTGAGGGTTGGCCTTCCCCAAGTCTTATTGATTATTACTTCCTTGAGCGACTTCAGGGCTAGTTAAGTGTGAAGAAGTGAGCTTGGGAGTGAGAACGGGATAGTTTAGATTACAGCTACCAGAATATAGACTCACTCTGGTGACAGCGTTACCTGGATCTGGGACGACACCTGGCATCCAAGCATATTACAGATAGACAATGATGATGATAATGACGATGATTGGTAACATTCTTTATGCTTGATTAGTGCAGTGAAGGAATTCTGTTTGCTAACCCTCAAATTCATGTGGAAATAACTTGATATGGATCAAGTTTGGTTCTGGAGATACTTTACCAGTTAAAAACTATTATATATCAAATCCAAAATCAACCAATTTGCTCGTAATTTTCTAAAGTATTAATTTTTAGCACTATTATAAAAAGCCAAAGTGATTTTGTGGCGTACCAAACACATGCACACGCACACACATGCACACACACACACACACACACACACACACATGCACATGCATGCTTATACCTTTAAAAAATACATATACCTCATAGGTGGCGGAAGCAATTTAAAGTTGGGGGGGGGGGGGCTCAACTGTAAATCAACTAATGAATTAAAACTACTAATTATTCATCATCCACTGATCCACTGTTTGTTAGGTTTCCTTTTGTCATAGCCAGTGTCTCAAACGGACTTCAATCTTGTCTTAGCTCTCTTAGCTCAACTATTCTGATAAAAATTTATTAATTACTGTATGGATTTGAGAGTAAAAAACTATATAGATGGTGTCACTGCTGTGGATGGTGTCACTGCTGGATGGTGTCACTGCTGTGGATGGTGTCACTGCTGCGGTTGCATAGTTGCAGGTGGTTAGCTAGCTAGCAGCTGGTGCTACTACAGACACTCATAATGAGTGGCTAACACAGGAATGAATATAGCTCACTAAAATGACGATACCTTACCACAACCTTACCACACGACTACTGACTGCTGCCTCAGGGTTTAGCGACCATGCAATAGGAGACTAATGGTGATTGTGTACACAGCTATGCTTGTAATAAAAAAAGGCCATCACTTTCACTATCCTAAAGTTGGGGGGAGGGCTCTGCCCCGGCCTACCTATTCAAGTTGGGGAGGGAGGGGGGGGGGGGGGGGGGGGGGGAGGGAGGGCTGGAGCCCCCACCTTCCACCACCTATGCACCTATAAAAAAATCCACACATTGACTTGCTTGCTTCTGTCACATAATTCCTGCTACCGTACAGTACATGTAACATTTATTTACTTATTTAATTAATTATTTGTTTATTTGTTTATTTATTTAATTAATTATTAATTATTATTTATTTATTTATTTTCATTTATTTATTTTTATTCATTTATTATTATTATTTTTTATTGTTTATTTATTATTGTTTGATATTAGCTATTATTATTATTACTAGTGATGTGATTTAGCACAAATGGCGAGCGAGCCTGTGCACAAACGAAACATTTCAAAAGAATCTATTAGTCCTTTCTAAATTAAAGTATAAGTACGTTTATCCGTTGTGACCATACTTTATCTAACAAATACAGAACTACTTTCTTACCTCATTTTCCCGAGTACTGGTATTATCTGTAGTCTCTAATATCACATTCTGACTATCTGAGTTACCAGTAGCTTTTTTATAACAAGCAGTCCTAGCTACTACAAACAGCCGAGTTTTGAAATTATGTCTGGTAAAGGATCTCAATACCATAGTAACCTTTCGCCATAACATTTTGCGACTTGAAAATAACAAGAAGTTTTTAAGTTACTACACAGTGTCGAGTCTACAGAAGGACCTAAGTGTGTCTTGTGGCATTTAGAAACAACCCAGTACAATGGGGTAAACTATTAGATTCCTTGTATGATACAGGATCGCTAAACTGAAGATTCCGTTTATTGGATGTATTGGGAAGGGGTAGCCGACATAGAACACAAAAATGCTAGGGTCAAAGTACAAAATGACATATGTACGTCCACACATATATATAAACAAACTAATATTCCCGATTTTCAATTGTGTTACCCCTGATAGTGTCTCGCTCGCCAATTATTATTATTATCATCATCATCATCATCATCATCAATCCTGTGTGACTCATTGTGCATGTGTGTGTGTGTGTGTCTTATATAGGAATGGTCTTCACGTATATAATTTTTCAAATGGTGGTTTGGTGGGACCTTCACACCATCTTGCTCTTCTGGAAAGTTCTTTATCCTTTTCACGCACGTTCCTACCTCGATTCTAGCAGACAGAAGTGGGTTCACCTGACCTGCCTGCTGGTTGGGTTGATCCTTCCATTGGCTACTGTTGTAACTTCAGTGAGCAAGCATGCAATAGACAGCCGGAGGAATGCAGTTAATGGAACTTCTGCCTCCGAGTTGTTTGTCTCAGGAGGTTTGGGATACTTCAATCCACGGTTACCTCCAACTATTTGTATTCCTTCGGACAAGAATGCAGCCTTCTACTCTCTCATTCTGCCGATGTCTATTGGCATTGCCTTTGGGAGTAATCTTCTAGTGGTCATCATTTGGCGAATTCATAGGGTAAGTATAATTTAATGTTATTGTATGTAAGAATTGGCTCCAGAGTGTGAGGCAGTTAAGTCATTCCATCCAGCTTTAACTAGAACTCCCCTTCCCCCTCGTTAGTGGTTAGGGTTATTGTGAACCTTCAGCATACATGCCAGTTAAGTCATTCCGTCCAGCTTTAACTAGACTTCCCCTTGGCTAGGGTTATTGTGAACCCTCAGCATACATGCGTGAGAGGGTTATAGTAGTCGTCCTGTTTGTCTGTCTGATATGCTCTGATTTTGGAGATAATTGACAATTACCTTACCTTCCCAATTAATTGACAATTACCTGTTAATCTAGGTATGAACTCAACTCAGAATGACTATTTAAGACCTTTTATTGTGCTACTTTTTAAAAAAATTTTGGGCATGAGAAAAAAAGCTTCAGCCCGGATAGACACACACTTTTTGTGTAATGCCCCATCAATCACGTGTACTACTTGCTGGTAGTTTGTGTTGCTGCTGAAGTTAGCCGAGTGCTGACTGCTTTCGTGTTGAAAATATACATAGCGTTGAGTGGTATGGCCGAGCCATCTCAATTAGAAATATAAATGATTTTAATCTTTTGGTCTGACACGATTTTTTGGTGCTGGAGAGTCTTTAAGGAAACAGGGGTTCCTGCGGACCTACCGGGTGCTGGGATTTCAAAAGTCAGAGTTTTTTTAAACCATAAATTCTCGGCCTTTGGGGCCTTCTAGTGGTGAACTAAAAGAGCAGGTGAGTGACTGTGACCTTTATACATAAACAGTTTTACATGAATAGAACAAGGCGGTTTATTAAGACAAAAGACCACAAAGAAGAGGTAATTTACAGTTTTTAGGTGAGGATGGAGGTGCTTGCGAGCCATGAATGGCATATGTCAACCAGGATTTGATGTTTAAAACTTAAGATGTTTCTGGGAAGGAGGATACAGAGAAGGGGGGTTAGGAGCATTTGTAGTATGTCACTTGCATAAATTTGATGGAGATTAGGCAGTATATTACCTCCTTTTTTCCCCCCCCCCCCCCTTTGTTTTTTTTCTACTTATGCCGTTGTTGGTTTGCAGTACATATTGTAGTATTTATTTGGGGGTGACGGATTACCACGTCAAAGATTCTCGTTCCACCTGCGCTATGTGGGCGAGTGATATTTCCTGGTATCAGTCAGGCGTAACTCTCACTGTTAGTCACACCCTCGGAAATTGACTACCAAATAATAAAGTTCTTCACTATGACACAAAGATTATAATTGAGAAACACACATCAAGGGGACTACAAGGACAAAAAAGAAATTGCTGAAGACAAGATGTCTTTCACAAAAAGAAATAAGGAAAGGGGATAATGATTACACAACAGACTGAGGTTGACAGTGTACACAGAAATGGAAAAATACTGAACCCAACTAGAAGTGTGTGTGAGTGAAACATAGAAGCATGGTAAATGTGAGGGGAGGAGTTCATGTCGACTAATCAGACAGTGCCATGAAGGCGAGCACATGGTCTTGGTGGGGGGGGGGGGGGGGGGAGTGAGAAAGAACGATGGAGTGTGGTGTATGGTGTGTTCACAACAGTTCACAGTTTGTTTGGCAGGGCCCAAACAGTATTCATACATTTATAAGACTTACTTTCCCCCTGTATTTATTGGTTTATTGAAAGTCTGTGTTTTTGTGTTTCTTCCAATTATAACAAATGTGAGAAGCGTAGCAACCCAAATTTTAACTTTGTTTGGTGTTCCATGCAAGTACATCCACTTTCACCTACCAATAATGAATCTATTTTGCTTCAAGGTCTAAAAACCACCTCACATTACGGCCCAGTATACAAGTGGTTAAAATATATTAATCACTTAACTCTTGTTATTGGGTGGTGGTGAGAGGGAATTTAACAAAACAGTAGTACATTGAGATGGATTTATTCTAGTGCGAGTTTTTTTTTGTTGTTGTTGTTGTTTGTAAGTTTATTAATTAATATTTATTAATACTGCTTATAATTCTTTCAGCAAAGCCTAACAAGGGTGAATCTCATACCGAGACGCTTTCGTATTGGAACTGCAGAAAAGAAGCTATTAGTAGTCTTCTGCTATTTCACAATTCTGTGCAGTTTGGCATTAACTACACTGACCTTGAGGACTAGATTTGGGACTGATTACTCACAAAGTTTGGTCGAGTATTTCAGGTGCGAACTTAGCGGCTATAACCCAAAGGAACCTTGTACCAAGTCAGAAATTCGCAGATATTCATTTCCGTATATTGGAGCAATATCGTTTCTGGTCATCGGCATCTATCCCGTCATGACTCTCATATTCGCTCTGAATATTCAAAACATTCGGAACATATGCTCCAAGAAGAAACCAGGACTGAGCACCTTCGATACTAAACAATCTTTGTTCTCTATGTCTAATAGAATGAGTAATGTAGCCTTGTATGAAATGAAATAGTAAGCAATACTTGGTACCATTAATTAGGTATTATGTGGGTAAGACATTACTGTTTTCTTCTGATTAGTTGCAATTGAGAATTGATGAATTTACAAATGAACATACTAGCCATGTACTCCATATTCATCATTGTAATGGCAAATTAATTAATATTGTATTATCTTAGCTATTATGAACATACCAACTAAGCCCTTCTAACAGAGTACACATTTTAACAACCCTTTCCAAGAACAAAATCATTATTAATTAATGTAATACGGCTTGAGATAAACAGAGTGAAGTGATATTCTGAAAAGTGCACAAAGAAAAATCTTCTGGACAGTGATGGCTTTGAAAAAAGCCAGTTAAAAATGATATGAAAATAAAGTTAGAACTCTTGACTTTGAGAAGAAGATTTCTTTTGTGCACCAGTCTTCTTGGGGAGTAGAACAGATTGGATGTTTGGAAGCACACCTCCCTGAGCAATAGTGACTCCAGCCAATAACGTATTCAATTCTTCATCATTTCTAATGGCAAGCTGTAGATGGCGCGGGTTAATTCTCTGCTTTTTGTTATCACGTGCTGCATTACCCGCCAACTCGAGAATCTCAGCTGCAAGGTACTCCATAACTGCTGCTAGGTACACAGGCGCTCCAGCTCCAATACGTTCGGAGTAATTTCCTCCCTTGAGAAGACGATGAATACGTCCCACAGGAAACTGTAGCCCAGCACGGAGTGACCTGGTCTTCCCCTTAGCACGAGCTTTGCCTCCTTTGCCTCGTCCAGACATCTTACAATCTACGCACAGTAATTCTTACTCTCTAAACAAGTCGAGGATGATACTGAAATTGAGCGGGGAAGAACTGGCGGGTGTTTTATATTTGTCTTTCATCACACGCGCTAGTAAAAGGATCAACCGAATACGGATCATTCATGAAGGATCGTTTATCTATGACCAATCAAAGCATTCTATTTTACCCGACCCCATCGCAGTGTAAATGATTTGATACCGACGACCCTTTATCCATTATTTTGTCTCGCGGTCGAAGACTGTTGGTAAAAAGCTAAGGTCTCTTGCAGCTAGCTCGTATCATCTTGTGGTAAGAACTTAGCACCCGCCCCTTTACGCGTGGAGAGTAGGGTGGTTGGGACTAATAGGCAGCTAGAGCTTTATTCAATGGATCTTTAACTCAGGATTCTTCTTGGCTCTGTCTACAACTCTTCCCTATTAACCCTTTTCATCACCTCTCTTACAAGCATCCTGATTTTCTTTCACTCTGCTCAAGCCTTCTAGTTGTTTCACCTATATATACTTACTATAGCTGCAGGATTATACACTATGGGTGACTTGGTGTTTATAGGTATAGTATCTCTGACTTTAAGAGAAGTCCAAATAGCAGAGTTTTAATTAACATAATATTGGCTGTTAGAAAGAGAAATTTACTATTATAGTAATCATAAATAAAACTTTTTTTAATTAAATTTAGTACCTTACAATCAAAATAAATTTGTCTCCCATTTTTGGTATAATTTGCTAGTCACAACTTTCCAAAATCTGCTTCACCAGATGTGGAAAGCAAGATAAAAAGGTAGTGAAACAAATAATCTTACAATCTACCCTGACTGACAGATGCAAATAGTTTAAAGATTTTGTATCTACTACATGTATCAATCTTTAGATTATATAAAATAAAAAAAAATCATGTTTACTAGTATAGGCTGTGTTGGGGAGGGGTACAGAAAGAATGTCCAGGAAGATGTGTAGCTTTGTGATACAGAAAATTGGCAGGAGATTAGTGTCAAAATTCAAGAGTCATTATTTTTTCAGATTTTTTAATGTATATTTATAATTATACCTTTTTTAAAATGACGTTTGTTTTTAATTATACTTTTTTTAAAATGACGTTTTTTGTCAGGTGTACTAATTAGGAGACATTTTTCTGACTATTTTGGGGGGGGGGGGAAATTTTTTGGTGGGAAAATATTTTGGGTAAAATTTAAAAATTTTAAAGTAATTGTAGGGGAGAAATATGTGGGGAGAAAAATTTTGGGAGGAATTTTTAGGAAGAAAGTTTGGGGAAGAAATAAAAATATTCAAATCTTTCTTATACCCCTATTCAAATTAAGTTTTAGTCATATACCTACATTGCTTGTAGTCTTACTCTGATTAGTCTTAGTTAACCATATCAGCTCTTCTAAAAACCTGCTTAATTAAAATATAGGGATTTCCTTACAGGGCAACTATCCTGTTCACTTTCCTGCACTTTCCATATACCTTATAGGGAGTTCTCAGTTGACACTTCACACAATTGACATATATTTGGTTCTCTTATATCTGGGTTTATAGCTAACTATACTAATAGTACACGACGATTCTACAGGCATACCACTGTCTTCACTAGGTTACAAAACTTAAAGTGAAATTTAAATGAAAAGTTTAAGTTCATTTAAATTTCACTTTACTTTTTGTAACCTGGTGAAGAATGTGGCATGCACGTCGAAACGTGTACTATTAATATAGCTAGCTATATTATAGTTGTAAACGTTAATATCAAATATTAAGTATACAACGTTCATTGTAACTTACCCACTACAACATGTAGTGTAACAGCATATATGAATAACCAAAGGGCTATCATAAGTTACGGCACTTTCACTAAAAATATAACGCTTACTACTGATTGCACGAAGTCAACGCTATAAGTGGGTGTGGCCACGCTAGGTTTCCGCGCGGGCGTTGTTCTAATTTTCAGAGCAGCATGGGTGTGTGTGTGTGTGTGTGTGGAAGGGTATTCCTGACAATCTAAAACTGATATTCGTACATTTAATACTAAGAGGAAAATTGAGACAATTTGAAAGACTAAACTTTAAGCTAGGACTTCAAAAAAGTAAAAATAAATTTAAATATGCATGCTTCATAGAAAAGAAAACAAACAAAAATGATGAGTCCCTTCGATTTGACATATGGGTTCCGAGTTAGGACACCCCTGGATGTGTTGTACTCATGCCTGCTAGATGAGGAAAGGGTGAGTTCATGTGTGAAAGGAAGAGAATGTGAGTGGGCCATGTTGTTGGCTGAGCGCCTGGATATGGTGCGGGATCAGGCAGCCCTGAAGGAGGCTGTTGCTAAGGGTGGTCGGATGGCTTACCTTAATAAGGGTACGAAGTTAAGGAAATTTGCTAAGGGAGAACAAGTTCTCTATAGAGTGCCTGGCAGGACTTCCAAATTGTCGGATTCTTGGGAGGGTCCTTATGTAGTGCTGGAGGTCATTGGTAAAGTGAATTATCGAATAGGGAAGGAGAATGCTAGAAAACATAGCAAGGTTGTACATGTCAATTGCATTAAGAAGTATGTTGAGGGTTATAGTGTGAAGAGATTGGATGTGGTGTTGGATGAGGTGCAAGAGACGAGGTGTGAGTTGAAAGGCGTGTGCGATGGGTATAATGAAGATGAGTTAAAAAGTTTGATGGTTGAGTTTGGTGATTTATTCAGTGAAGTTCCGGGAAAGACGGAAGTTGTGGCTATATCAATTGACACAGGAGGGGAGAGGCCGGTGAGCCAAGCTCCATACTCGGTGCCCCTGGGCATACGGGGCAAGGTGAGATCAGAGATTGAGAACCTAGAGAGGTTAGGCATCATAGAAAGATGTGAGAGCCCCTGGTCATCACCTCTCGTGCCGGTTAGGAAACCGAATGGTGACGTGCGGCTTTGTGTTGATTATAGGCGGGTGAATGCTATCACAGTTAGGGAACCGTATTTTATCCCATCGTTTCAAGAGATGGTAGAGTTGGTTGGAAGAGGCAAGGTGTTATCCAAAATAGATTTAGCGAAAGGATTCCACCAAGTGGGAGTGTCTGAGGCTGACCGGGACAAGACTGCTTTTGTTTGCCCGTTTGGAAAATTTCGGTTTGTAAGAATGCCATTCGGTCTTACAAATGCCCCGGCTGTCTTTCAGCGTTGCATGGATATTGTTTTGAAGGATTGTGTGTCGTGTAGCAGAGTGTATATTGACGATGTTTTGGTGGTGAGCAATAGTTGGGAGGAGCATGTGCGGGATTTGAGGAAGGTGTTTAAGGCGTTGCAGGATGCGGGGTTACGTTGCAAGAGAGAAAAATGTGACTTCGGGAAGAGGAAATTGCATTTCCTGGGTCACTGGATTGGTGATGGCGAGTTGGCAGTACCTGAGGCGAGGGTGAAAGCGATTGCGGATTACCCTCAACCGAAGAATCGTAGGCAGCTGAGATCATTCTTGGGATTGCTGTCGTATTATCGGAGTTTCATCAGTGGATTCCATAGATATTCCTCGGTGCTGTCTCCTCACACATCTGGACCACCGGCAGAGCCTTTGGCCTGGACTGCAGGGATGATACAGGCCTTTGAGGGCCTCAGAGTGAGTTTGTGTTCGTATGTCAAATTGTGTGTTCCGTGTGTGTCGGATGATTTTGTTCTTGAAACTGATGCATGTGCGTCTGGAGTTGGTGCTGTTCTAAGTGTCTGTAGAGATGATGTTCTGAAGCCTGTGGGGTTCTTCAGCAGGCAGTTGCGTGGAGCGCAGACCCGATACTCTGCGCAAGAGTTAGAAGGCTTGGCTGTGTTGGAGAGTGTGAACCATTTTTCGTTCTATCTCTACGGGCGACGTTTCAAAATAATTACTGATCACAAGGGTCTGGCCAGTATGAAGTTGGGAAGACAGAAGAATCGCCGCCTCCATGGCTGGGCGATGAAGTTGGCGGACTATGACTATGATATTGAGTACCGTGCAGGGAAAGAGAATTGTGTGGCCGATTGTTTGAGTCGTGGCTTTCGAGAGTGTGAAGACGAGGAAAGAGCTGAAGTAGATGGTGTGTCTGAAGATGGAGAAGATGTGCGCGTTTCAGAGGAGAGTGACTCCCACTTCTTCCGAGGGGGGGGAGATGTGGGCTCCAGAAGCCGAAGCCCACATTCATGAAGGACTTATGGACAGAGACGTTGTGCGTGTATATGTTATTTCATCTGTGTTGTGCGTGAATTGGAACAAGCGTGCGTGACCTAGAATATCAATTATTTGTCGTAGAGTGAATGTGCGACGTCATCATGTAGTTAACAAGTTTTGTGTCATTTCCATATTTAGTCATATCAAGTGTTCTGTAATTGTCGGAGGGATCACGTGAGTGGCGAAGTATAAACTAAGTTGCTCACGAGATTTCTTCAGTTAGTTCCATGTGCAATAAAATTAAAAAAAGAAAGGCTACGAGTAGTTGGGATACGTCCCGTTGCGCAAGCTAACTCTGGTGGCAGCAAATTCGAGGCTGCACCAGTGCGAGGAGTAGTTTACCCGACGAGTCTGGTGGCGACGTGGCCGCACATAGCAACGCGCACCGCCTGTAGATCCGGACATTAATTTATTCCCCGCCAATACCCCACCATTTGATAATACGCGAGCAGAAACTATCGCGCAGTAGTAGCAGAAGTATACTTTGCGAAGTTGTAGTGTTTTAGTTTAGCTTCTTGTTGTCTCATATCTGTTTACAGCAACTCTTCATACGTCGTCGGAGCTCACGCAGCAAGGTGCACCAGGCTGCCTCTCCTCCTGTAGCCGTTCTCTGAACTCTGCGCACCTGAACTCAAGTGGATGGATATTATACCAGGCTCGATTTCTGCGGAGCGAAGACTTCCCAAGCTGCGCAGATCTAATACCTTCACCTACGGCTATCTCCAATAAACTGCTCTCTCTTCTGACTCTCTTGTTTTGTTGTATTGATGTTTGTTTACTCTTGATATAGGCGGGCTCTTTTTAGAACCAATACAATCTAATTGAAAAAAAAAATTGCTCGCGTACTCGTAGTACGAGATATGGGGGTGGGTCTATTTCTTAAGAATTGCGAGTGGAATAGAAACTCTAAATTTTGAACGAGTTTTTCTTGGAATCTAATAATGAGAAAGACAATATTTTTTTGCACACGGGTAGAATACAAAAAAATGAAGTGCACCACAATTTGAATTTTTCAATATCTTATAACATGAAAAAAATTCGAATAAATAGTAAAGTAAAGTCGAAAAGAAGAAAAACTCGTTGTGTTGCAGTAGAGTAGAGTCTTAGCTAGTAGCGTGCCAAATTGCGGGGCTTCAGCTCCCCGCATAGCTCCAGAAAACTGCTTCAAAATTGTAACTCGGGGCCATGAAAACTTCGCCGCTTCCGCTTCATAGTTGGAGAGTAGTATCTTCGGGAGGTACTTGCAGTTTGTAGATAGGTAGAATAGTCTTGCAAGGAGAGGATCTGTAGTTAGAACACATAGCAACCGAATGCGTGGGCGGTGTGCGGCCACCCTTACTACTGATTGCACGAAGTCAACGCTATAAGTGGGTGTGGCCACGCTAGGTTTCCGCGCGGGCGTTGTTCTAATTTTCAGAGCAGCATGGGTGTGTGTGTGTGTGTGTGTGGAAGGGTATTCCTGACAATCTAAAACTGATATTCGTACATTTAATACTAAGAGGAAAATTGAGACAATTTGAAAGACTAAACTTTAAGCTAGGACTTCAAAAAAGTAAAAATAAATTTAAATATGCATGCTTCATAGAAAAGAAAACAAACAAAAATATAATAGTGATACAATTTAAGTTAGCTAAGAACAGCACTAGTTTTGTAAGTATATCAGTAATCTGCAACTCACTAATCAGACACTAATCTGGGACAGCTGCCAGGTTCAGCCCCACCCCTTAAAGCCACACCCCTTACCTTGAGAAGTTGAAGTTTGGCTACTTTACCCTTTTTACTGCTGCCTCTGTTCTACTCCAGCTGTTTTTTTTTGAGGAATAAGACAATTCTGTACCATAAGGAATGTTGCTCTCAATTGAAAGCTCAAGCATACTACTTTAACACTATTTATTAACTTAATACAAAATGGCAGATGTTTTAAGCCTGTGTAATAGATCTTTGTTTTACAACCTTTTATTATTCCTATAATATTTCAATAACATTACTTTAAAAAATGTAAATACACAATAATCAAATGTTCCACTAATCAAACACCCTCTGGTACATTATTGCCTCATAAATTGTGGGACTTAAAAGTGAAAGCCTATATTAGTTGTGTGCCGACTTTCTGGAATCATACTTCCTTTCATAGTGTTTTTTTTTACTATTGGCTGTATAAATATAAAAAATACAAAATGCAAGTTTTTTCCTCGATTAAACAGCTTAAGTAATAGCTATATTAAATTAAACTTAACTCAAGTTATTTAAAAAAAATTTTTATTGAGGACAAGTTGAAATGTCGTATTAATTTTTCTTATAATTATATTACTTGGCTGCTAATATGAAGAGATGCTGCTATAATTTTATTTAGTAGTGTGAAACAAATTAGTATGTTTTTTATTCTAGAAGTATTAATTCCTCAATCGCACTAAGTTTCTAACAAAATAATAGGTACATATTAATATTATCTCAAAAGAAAGACATGCAATTCTGTTATAGCAATGTATTTACTCATTGAAACACCTGCACATTACAAAATTGCCAGCTGGTATTTGTAATTAATATCTATAAAATGTTGTTTTTCTCAGCAGTACAGTATATAAATACTAAAGTATGCGAACTTTATGTGATTCCAATTAGCTATATATATAACTATATATATATTTTTTAAACACTTGATTGCATGATCAATGTAGCAAAAGGCAATCTCAATGATGCATTGAAAACCCATTTGGAAGTCTGTACATATCTGAATATACCGTATACTGTAAAAAGGTACTACCTGTCGTATTGAATGAATACTGTAAACAAGTAGTAGTTAATGCTTTTCAGCCACAATTACATTATATTGAATATTATTATATCCAGGCAGTTTGATAGAGATCAGCCAACTTTGGTTGTTGTTTTTGCACACATTTTTGCTATAATCCACAAATGCCTCAAAGAGTGCCACAAAAAATTTGATCAGGTAAAAAAATAATACACTTGGAATTTCATAATTAAAGGCAGACAGACAGACAAACAGACTAACTGGCACACACGCCTACAGGAAGATACCAAAAAAAAAAATTTAGTGACTGACGGTTGAATATAAATAAATATTATGGTATAATTCAAATTTGTTTTAAAAATCTCAGTGTTGTAGATAATCATAGCCAGGAGTGTATTTTATTACCTCATTTACTGGTAGATGATAGAAAATAATAGGTAGAGACAACAGCACCCAAACTGCGATTATCAGAAATACCATTAGCAGAGATCCCAGTTTCAACCACACCATCCTTAATTTCTTCCGATATACAAGAGAGGAGCTTCGTTCCATTGTATCAGACTGTTACTGAAAATTTATCTTTCCACCTGAGGAGGGGACATCTCGTTTTCAATCGGAATTCATTCGACTGCAGGACTGGGGTGGGGGCGCGCGCACACGTCAATATGGAGTTTGACTAAAACATGGACCGGACCCGGAACTAGGGACCGGACTGGAACCACAGACCGGTGTCACAGTAAATCCGGTCGCCCGGAAATTCTGTTCCTTAGGAAATACTGTCGCCGCGGAAAACTGGAGACATTTTCCTAAGAAATATTGTCGCTGTTAGGAAATTTTGTCGCACCTATTCATATTTTAGCTGAATTGCTGTGCATATGGGAAATATATATTATGTATACATCAGAGTTTCATCTAAGACTTCCTCTTGGGGGAGAAACTTGATAGGTGGTTAGGGTGTATCAGTACATAGAGTAGTCCCTGTCTAATTTGGCTTCTCCTGAAGATGGTCTATTATCAGGGGACATTCCATTGAGGGGACTATGATAACTAGTGATAATATTATCTGTGGAGCCATCCTCCACCTCTTTCATTTCACATTATGCCACATGAATACCAAAGAGAGTCAGTATATCTTTTTGATGTTGTAGAGCTATAATTTTTTTTTAATCTCTCAACTTATCAAGTACTGGGAAAATAATACATTTAATCACTATCAATAGGCCTGCATGTGTTATCCGTGATAATTTTTCGGAAATTAAGAAATCACTCAAAACTATTATTTGATTTGATAATGTGCCAATAATACCCATATTATATTTAACTTGATAAACTATATTATAACAATGAATATGGCATGGGAACAGTAACCATTCTAGCTAATGATACTGATAGTAAATAATAATAAGTTTATAAAACACCAGAATAGCTTAACCCATTGGAACAGCAATGAACTTCAATGTCATCTGTCAAACTCAATTCCTCAGATTTGACAGATGACATTGAAGTACATTGCTATTGCAGGATGCCTGAATTTGATAATGTTCAAATGGTAGAGTGCACAAGCTGTTTGAAATGGTTTCATGTGGCATTTAGTGATAATAATAATAATAATAATAATAATAATAATAATAATAATTAGGTGTAATTATTCTCTCTCCACTGGCTAATATATAGAATTAAAAATACTTGGTCGCCACTGGGAATTGAACCCAGGACCTCTTGTATAGCGCACAAGCACTCTGCCACTGAGCTTTAACACTATAAAAGCCACCACCCCTTGGTGGAAGCAGAGGTAAGTAGGTAATTCCATATTTGTTAGTTAAAATTACAAAAATAACTCTTGACTTTTTTTTTTATTGTAGCTGAGAGCTTGTTTCAAGAGTTACTGGTAATTAAGATAGTCAGAATGGCTTAAATTTAATATTTCAGACGTTACTACTACTGAAGAAAACGAGGTAAGGAGAAATTTTGTATTTTCTTGCTTGTTGGACTTTTTTGTAGCTGAGAGCTTGTTCAAGAGTTACTGATTGGTAGTCAGAATGGCTTAAATTTGATACTTTGCTAAAATTATTGGTAAATTATTGGTAAACTGCTATAATATACTGTTTTGCAAGAACTAAGCTTTAATAATCTTACAATAATAGTTTTATGTAACTTAACTAGGAGTAGGCCCTGCCGGATTAAGCTAGAACTTTTTCTCGAATAATGTACATGAAATAGCATAGTGGAATAATTCTAGAATAATAAGGTATTTAAGAGAATAATATATGGGAAATGAGAATAATCAGTTCATATAATCCTTACTTATAAAGAAATCAATAGTGCTTTTCTCTCTCTCTTTTTCTTATATACAACAAGGACATAAACATTTAGAAAGGTGGTTATAAGGTAGATCTTCATTACTTGATTAAAGCAGCTGGGTTTGTGTTGGCCACCTTGTTATTGTACTTCCAAAAAAAAAAGTTTGTAATACTGGAAGAGTCAGCAAGTCATCTGGAGAATTATGCTAAACAATTTCTCGAACTTTTTCAGTTGTACATAGCAGAGTATGCTTTCTCCATTCTTTGAACATTTTACTGGGACATTCAAAGTTTTCACTAAGAGTAGATAGCAATGTAGTCAATACTCTATATTGAGTAATTCAGTATAGCAGTAAGAGAGACTGATTCTTTTACACATTCTTTTCATATCGTACCAACTTTAGCTATACAGTCATTACTATTTCACTTATTCTTAATTGGAGTAATAAGAGAATAATAAGAAAATTTATAAAATAATATTCTATTCTTTAACATATAAAATAAATTCTAAAAATTTCGAGCATAGTCTGGCAGGCACTACTAGGCAACAAGCACACCACTAGTTGTCAAGAGTTACTGGTAATTGAGGTAGTCAGAATGGCTTAAGTTTGATAATACAGAGGTTAGCATTACTCATGTAAGAGAGTAATTTTGTATTTCTATGCTAAAATTAATGTTCAACTGCCATTATACTACTGTTTTTAATTGAACTAAGTCTAATATAAATTATGTAGCAGCAATACTGCAGTTTTATGTACCTAACTTGAGGCTCCCTCGCCATTTGTGCTCAAGCACATCACTAGTTGGCGAGCGAGACAGTATTAGGGGTGGATAATGCAAAATCCGGTATAATGTTATAATGTATGTATGGATGGATGGGATGGCAGTGAAACCCTTTACCAAACATAATTTGAAAAACCTCGTCGTTTTGTAGTCTGGCGTAGCCAGACCCTTTTACCAGACGCTACGCGGACTAGTCGTTTTGTTGGTAGCCAGAGTGGCTAAAAATTAGGGAGCCACCATTTTTTGAGAGAAGCTGAGGTAAGTACGTAGTTTCATTTTGTTAGCTAAAATTACAAAAATAACTCTGGCTATGTTGTTTTTTTTTTTGGTAGAGCTACCAATTTGTTCACCAGTTACTGGTAATTGAGGTAGTCAGAATGGCATAAATTGGATACTACAGAAGTTATCACTATTCTGGGTAAGAGAGTAGTAATTCTGTATATATTAATGGTCAACTACTATTTACTTTATTGCATGAACTAAGCTAAAGTATATTATGTAACAATACATAGGTGTAGAAAGCAATTTTAAATTGGTTAATCAAGCAGTCACATCTGCCACACCTACAATATTGGGTGGGGTTCAGTTTGTTTAAATGTACTTAATAAAAAAATTTGACATTATTAGTAAATAAATGATGTAAAATTGATGAATAGCTAATTCTACCTTGTCAAGGAATAATTTTAAAGTTTAACAGAATCTTACAGAGAATTCCCTATAACAAGGGAAACAGAACCAGGTGACACCAGTGGTAAACAGTTTTATGTAACCTAACAAGGCAGGCTCGCTCGCCATTTGTGCTCAAGCACATCACTAGTATATGTGTATGTATGGATGGTACGTGCCGTACGTATTGGAAGTTCAAATCCAAACTGCAGTGCAGTTTCCCATTCCCTCTGGCATGTGGAATTCTTAAGCCTCTCACACTCAGTAGAAGTAGGTGGAACGAAATGGCCAGATTTACTGCATAGACCAAATAAGGGCAATAGGGGGGTATGGGGTGTAGGGGGTGGGAGTAGTTTTTTTTTGTGTTTTTTGTTTTATGTGGATAGTATTACTTTTAATTAACAGCTAAAAAATTATGGGGTGTGGGGGGTGGGAGTAGTTTGTTTTGTGTTTTTTGTTTCATGTGGATAGTATTACTCTTAATTAACAGCTAAAAAATTATGCAAAGTCCTTTTTCCTGGGTGAGTAAATGAACTGGGAATACAATAATGTCTATTAATTTTTGACTTTTTACAATAGATGCACCCAAATTTTAACATAAATCCTGAGATGCTAAATTTTTATAATATTGAATAAGCAGAAGCACAACGCATTTCTACACTAAAGTAATGTTGTACTTAATTTTACTTGTTGTTTTTCCTAGATTATGCCTCATTCCAAAATTGTGATCGGGTGATGATGGTGTCAAATTGAAGATGGACCTGGAAACTTCACATTTTAAAGAATGAAGCAGAATTGCTCTTCCAAACAGAGTTGCTGAGGGATTTGCTAAATTACCTAATAAAAGACTCAGAATCTAGTCATGTACAGCATGTTGTGATGGCTGTCCCCATGTTAATTGAGAGACAACTGCTACCTGATAGATGCTGCCACCAGAGGCAATCTCGACGGAATTGGACTAGGAGGGGTTGTGGTTGAGGGCTGCCCATATCTCTCTAATCCAGGACCGAACGCTCATTAATTCGCCTTATGGCTATTTAATTAAGTTTTATTTTAATTAAAAACCGGCTTGTGAACTACGGAACTAAAGACTGACTGATGGGGTGAGCCGACCGGCCAGTATATATAAAAAACCAGTTGACACACCCACATCCTGGGTGAACATGATACGGGAGAAATGTCTCTGAAAGCTGGCTGAATTTGATTGGTTCAAATGATGTAGGATGACCATAAATGGTAAAGCTGGGGTGCATGAAGTGTGAAAAGGTGTAAATGAAAAAAAAAAATAGGTAAAACATAAGATGAACAATCAATAAATAAAAGAAAAACAAAAATATCAGACTTACAGCGAACAAAGGAAAAACGGTTCATTATGGCCTGGCTCCTGTGGCTGGAGTGGTGGAAAAATTAGTCAACCACCCCAGAATGAGGTAATATCACATATTTTTACAAATGCATATTAATAAAATGAATTCTTGATTGACTCACTTAAAGTTGGTTAAGTCTCTCATAGGATGTTGAGTTTGAGATCATCACAAGAACTCCATTTTATACTCATCAGAGATCAAAGTAATGTGGCTAGCCCAGGTTGAACTTGTGGAGTAAAGGTTTATATATAACTAGCTAAGTAATCCCAGATGAACTTCTAACGAGTGTAGCTTGGAAGTATCAACTTTGCAGTGAGAAACTTTATCCTTCCCACTCCTATTAAACTAAGAATAATAAGGACAGGAAGTATATATTAATAAACCTATATTATTGGCTATAATATGGCTTTACCAGTCAGTTCTGTGAAGAACAACTTCAGCTGAGTTACCTAAGCAAAGCCATCAGGGATCACTGAATCTCTTAGTGAGAGGTTATGCCCACCCAATCACGTCATAAGAGCTGCAACAAAATGTGCCAGAGGCCATGCTCTTTGCCTCATCAGTGGTTACTTCTTTCACAGTGCTGTGATCTTATATGTATTTACAGGTTACTGCATTCTCTCCCCCTCCACTCTCTTCATTTACCTGGAAATCTTCCAAGTATATAACTGCGACATTTGAACCTTATGACCACTGAAGATAGGTAGCTTTATGCTAGAGGTGATGGATTACTTGGTTATCTTTGACAACAAGATTATCAACTTATATTCTTAACCTGGTTAGCCTTCTGTCTTCACAACATTTGGGTCATTTATTGTGTACTTAATAGGTAGCTAAAAGCCTATATGTTGCACAATCATTCATGTGCTTGCATGTATTGGATAAACCATCATAATAATAATGTTTCTAAGCCGTATGGATTACCCTTGAAACTTGATGCTAAATTTGTTTGATGTTTAAACAGTGAATGAATGTGTGAGCTTTTTCAGGATTCATGCGTGTTTTGTACTCCTGTGATTCTTCAGTATAGTGACCAAGCAATAGATAAATTAAGTGACTGTTTTTACTAGGGTTCACTATAAATTGTCGCTTTAAAATAATGATAAGAAATTTGTACAAAATTAATACACACATTATGTCCACACATAAAAAATTTCCTTGTATATGATATACATATATGCAACTACTACTTTCTCTTCAAAGTGGAAACCATAGCAACAGTGTTTCCAGTGCTGGGTGTGTCTGAACTGTAATAAGGTTTCTTCTTCTTAATTTTCTCCATGAACTCTTTCAGTTCTTTGAAATTTATCACGTAAATTAAATTTACGACTGGAAACAGGCCAAGCAACACAAAAGAGAGAGTAATTAGAAACGGATATGTTTGCTGAATGTAGTCATCCATGCAAGGATTGTCTGGATCATGGCCGCCTTGCTCACACAGAAAGTAAAGTCCGATATTCTTCACAACGGTTGAAGCATTCCTCGTGGCCAGGGTGAATGCAGTCATTGAAATGGTAGATAGTATTATGTAATAACAAAACACCACTATAAGTTTCTTCTCTGCTGTTCCAAACTTGAATATGCCAGCATTATCATTTGCTTTCATGCTATTACTTTGCTAAATAAAGTAAATATGACATAAAATATTAATTGTATTCATATATTAAATTCTTAAAAGCTGATTACCATAGCTAGCTACATATTATGTGAAAGTATATAAAATTCACAAATAAATACACAATTGTAGGTACCCCTGGGACACTATGTATCGGGTAATAATTCACATGTTAAGAGTACTTACATAGAATAGCTAATACATAGCCTTGTGTCTCTAGCTACTCAGTACCATTTTCAAAATTCTACATAATAAGAGTTGAAATTCAGTACAGGTAATGGAATAATGAGAAGGGAAAATGTGAAGTGCTTGCATGTGTGGATAGGTAATCATAAAGAAGCAGCAAGGGTGTGAACCCTCATATACAATATCTATTCTTTGGCTTCACGATCAAGGATGGGGGGAGGGAGAAATGGAGCTCGGGAGTGAAAGTTGTGTGTTTATTGTGCACTAACTACACTCACTTGATAAAGCTCACGAAGACATTAATTAAAATTAAATGATATTGGTTTAATATATATATATATATTATTATATATAAGCTACACATGAAATGTTCAAAAGTATTTCTTCAGCTATCTCTTGCATATTAGCTCCTCTGTAATGTGTTTGTGTAGAAATTATTAGTCTCTTCTTAGAGACCTCAGGTATCTCGAGACTCATCTTAGAGTAGAAGAGATGGTTCAGTAGTTGAGTAGAAGGTAAGAATAGCCAACTAGAGATGTACAAGCTATGAACTTCTTAAAGCATTGACCAATAAGCCAATGTACTAATTGACATTTTGTTTTGTATTGTTACATCAAACATGCAGATGCAATATTGGTAATATGGATAATATAAACCACTGGCATACCTACTAATGTTGCATTAAATCAACAAAAAGCACATGCTATGATTAGAAGGGGGCACTTCCATGGGGTGAGGGGGGGATGGAGCTTCCCCTGTTATTTTTCAGTAATTCAGAGTTTGACAGACAAAAAGATGGACCACTACGATAACCCTTTCTTGCACGGGCAATGAGAGTTAATAATAAATACAGCTCTTACAATCAGCACAGTGATAATAGTCAAAGCTAGTAAAACCTCATCAGGTAGCTGACTAATTATGGATGATATATTGCAGTATAAGTCAGTAAGCCTTTAGAGGAGCTCATCACTCCAGTGATTAATTAAACAACTGGATGATTAGTACTCCTTATATTCTAATATTCTACAGGCTAATTAGCCAGGAATACAGTAATACTTTATTTTATAAATTTTATCTATATCTAATAGCAGAGTAGAAGGATGCAAGTGACTTTAAAATAGAGTTGCTACATTTAAATTAGATATTAATAAAATATAATGGAGAGATATGACAGCAACGAAAACCCCACTCTTTAAACTATGCCTAGATTGTATATTATGGAAAAGATATAGACAAATGATGAGAGCATATTGAGATACATTGGGATTCAAATGGGCTAGAAAATTATACTTATTACTCACTTTATGAACAGACCAGAACATAATCAGAAGAAGAGTGCAACCAATGGCTAGAATTAAATCAATAGGTAGGACTAAAGAATAAAATACTGCATTCCTGTTAGAACCCACACAAAGAAGTGCTGGAAATCTTGCAGAAGTAAATCCTAGACCTCCTGATAGGAATAATTCTCCAGGAGAACTCTCATTGTTTGCTTGGCCGTGTACATCTGCTGCAAATTTGCTCATTGACGTTATGATAGGAATAAACGGCAGAACTATACCAATAACTGCACAAGAAATGTGAATGTGCTTTATTCTGCCAGATACTTCAAAGGATCGAGAGTGAAATGGAAAGAGAACTTTCCAAAAAAGTGACGAAGTGTGAAAAAGCCACCACAGAGACATCTGACATAGAAGGTATGTAAATAACATACCTATATAGGTATTATTAAACAGTATATTAATAATAATAATAACAACTAGCAAGTGCCCCACCCCCCTCTTACACACACACACACACACAATGGTGCTTGAGGTATTAACTTTGGAAAATTATGAATGCTGTAGCATGAGGCATTTTGATCCATTCTTATTATCCTAAAGAAACATCACTCTCCTGCTCTCTTTCCATGGGTTCCCTTCTCCATTTGTCTGTCTGTCTATCATCCTTTTTAGGATCTTTGTCCTTCTATTCATGCATAATATAATTATTGACTAAGGCTTTGTGAAGCTATTGCCTTCTCTATCCATTCCTTACTGGTTTTACATAGTTTGGTCATTTCTACTAGCTTATTCTACAGGATATTGTGACACTCTGCCCATTCACTTTGAATTGCTGTCTTACCAACCCATCTCAGCTCATGAATTATTCATAAATGCATACACTGTCATCGGTTGTCATTGTCGTTACTGACACACAAGCATATTATTATATAGCTACCCTTTCTGCCACACAGTGGCGCTTGATGTGCTAACTATTACAAATAAAGAAAGCAGTAGCAAAAGGTATCCTCTTTCACTTGGTTTAGTTTCATAAGTTTCCCTCTCCTGCTTTCTCTATTGAAACTTTCACCATCTTTCCTCGTAGCTACAATATAGCTACCCTTTCCTTTGCCATCTTATTGAATGTGATGATGCTTTACCCAGTCAGCTAATGACAATGCTTCACTGAACCAATTCAGCTCATCAATTATCATGAATCCACACACTCTCATCATCATCATCATTGTTACAGACAAACAAGCATATTTTTTATATAATATAACAACAACAACAACTACAACAACAACAACAACAACAATAATAATAATAATAATATAATATATAATACTCAATTGGTTTTAACAAGACTCAATCATAAATATTTATTCTAGAATGATCTATATTACCTGAAATAACACAGAAAGGAGTTACTTTCTGTATACTCTCAATCAGATTTCTTGAAGAGCAAAATAAACCTGGTCGATCCATGTAGTTTATTAAAACTGCAAATGCTGCAAGAAGATAAGATACAGATTTTTGTGTTATAAAAGTGTAATATTGTTCCGAGCAATGCCTGAGCTAATCTAAGGAAACTTGTGTATCTCATCTGACTTGGTTTGTGATATACCAGGTGTATCAGATATGTGGGTTTTGACAAACACCATGCCTCATATTGTTATGAGCAAGTTCGTATCGAAAACAGTTTTTAGCTATAGTGGCTAGTTATAGCAAACAAAGAGAGTTAGAATAAACATTCACATATATTTTGTGGGACTAAATCAACAATATTAAGTGAACCAAGTATTAGAGTAAACTTCAATTTACAATCATAAAGGACAGAGGGTTGTGGAGGGACTAACCCCCATAGTGTTAGATGATCCTACTAAATTAGCTGAAAATTATGCATGAGACAAGTGACTACAGCCTTTGTAGAATAGTTGAATCTAAGGAAACTTGTGTATCTCATCTGACTTGGTTTGTGATATACCAGGTGTATCAGATATGTGGGTTTTGACAAACACCATGCTGAAAATTATGCATGAGACAAGTGACTACAGCCTTTGTAGAATAGCTGACTTGTTCACCACACTGCTCCTCCATCAAGCTTGTTACAAAGAAATAGTTTATTGTGGTGATTCTCTCCACCATTTGTACTTTCGCTGCATTTACTTGTTTGTGTATAACTGTGTGTAGTTTATGTTCCTCCACTGTTCTTACTTGTACAAACCATTTTCACCTTTTCAGTTTAATGTAATTAACTTAGAATTTCCAAACTTGTAAAAATCCAGTTTCACCTTTTCACTCATTCAATCTTTAATTAACATTCATTACTTGTATTCATGTTCCAATTAGTTTAATTATGATTCACCTTAATTAAGCTTATTATTTTTGTTAAGACTCAGACACTCTGCAGACAGTTCTGTATATATGTGGCTGCCTTGCAGTGTCTGAGTCAGTTCTTTCTTCATTTTGAAATTACACTTAAAACTGTAATCAGAACTACAACTAGAAGTTTCTACACCCTAGTTAGCTGAAGCAATCTAATCCTTGCTGGGGAAGAAGATTCGATTCTGGTGGTAGCGAACCTCGCCTGGCGGCTTAGACTTTATCATCTCTGCTAGGCAGACTATACTGGTGACTTCAGGCTGAGTTGTCTTCTTAACCGGACTACTCCACTCACTCCAGTCACCACATTTATGCAATGCAATTATGCGCATATACAATTATATATAATTATAATTATGACTTAATTAATTCCATAGTAAAATCTCAGCATTATAAAACATACTTTCAAGCTTCCAACACTAAAAGCCGGTGGTAAAAATGGGCACCAAAAACAGCATTTAACAAAGCAGGGGCTTAATAACTCGCATCTATTATTGGAGAACATGTAATTAATGCCAACTAATGTTGTATGAAAACAAACAGGTGCAATGTTGACTAATAATGTATCATATTATCTCAAAGGATTTTTTCAAACGAGCATCAACCTTGATGAGACTGCCCTTTGAAATGTTTGGCTATGGGTTTGTATAAAATTTGCTTAATATATATTTATATAATATAGAGATATACTTACCTAAAATCCATATATCCAGTACCATATATATAATGAATATGGAGGGAAATGCTAGCCTATAAAGGTAACAAAAAATAATTATATGAAATTTTTGTAGCTAATTTTTTTTCCTGACAAATTGTGCAATGGTTATGTATCTTGTAATGTGTAGTAAAACAATGTTAAGTTAATACATTTACTCTTAATGTCAAGCATTTCTATTTAAATGCTAATTGTTACTTTATTGGTTTAACAAATGCTGTATACTCATAATATCACAGGAAGTTTCAATTCAGCTATTCTAGGAACTTTGACTATATTGGCCACAAGAGAAACAATTATAACATCAGCATTTGGTAACCACACACAACTCACATTCTGGAACGTCTTATATAGGATATAACAATCACCACAATGGCTGCTATGAAGCCAGCTATGATAGTAATACACACCACAACATCAATAGTGATGGACAAGGTGAGTTCGTACTGAGTCCAAGTGTGACAGTCAGGTACACATACGCTTGATCCCTTTTCTCTGTAAAACCCACGAGCACATTCAAATAGAGTGTGGGTGAATTCCCTCTGAGGATTTGACAGGTTTTCTGCATCTAAAATATGAGATTACAATATTCATTTGCCTGTGCATTCATATTATTATCATTACTCATAGGTCTAGATGACAAGAACAGCACTACTATCAAAACTTTATGTTTGAAGTGTTTACTTTTACGTAGTCAAGGTAATTTGACCTATATAGAGTGCAATGTTGTTGCCAGGGACTGCTGACATAACTATCTGCAGCTGTTCACTAAAATAAACTGCCTGAAACTCGTTTCTAATACTTGGAATTGTGCAGCTATAGACATATGGCAACTATGTTGCCATACAAACAGCAAAATTTTGCTACCAGTATGGCTAGTGTCTCTAGAATATCTTTTTTTAAAAGCAACCAACAAACATAATAATATAAATCATCAAAATAAGAGTTTTGAAGTTAAAATTAACCCTATAATTGATAATATGAGATCTTATTCTAATTAAAAGCACTTAAAACAAAACAACAACAACAACAACAAACCGTAGGCTTTATTTCACAGGCAATTGATTTGTGGTGATGCTTGTATACCCCGTAAGTGTTGTCTTACCGGTTGTTGAATCTTTCAGTATTGTTTGATTTTCTAATATGGATGAGCATGGTGGCTCCTGAGAAGATAAACTGTCACAATTTGGAAATTCGAATCCAAACTGCAGTGCAATTTTCCATTCCCTCTGGCATATGGAATTCTTAAGCCTCTCACAATCAGTAGAAGTAGGCGGAATGAAATGGCCAGATTTACTGCATAGACCAAATATATGCTGGCAGAGAAATGGAAAAACTTCTCTGCTGCAATCGTCACTTGCACTAATAGCTTGTAAGCCTAGCTTTAACTGTCTTACAGTGTTTTCTTTATCTCTGATAATTTTAATAGTATTTCCAGTGTCTAAAGGGCAAGAATCCATAAGAACTCGATCTAATGCTGAATAGCATTCACTTTTTTCTTGAAGAAATTTAGATGATTGTAGGCATATGCTACCATTGACTGAAGAATTAGATTTCTTTTCTGATAAATTCTATGGAAAGTAATGTTATGTCAATTAATATTACAATGAATATAACATCCAAATGAAGGTATAATTATAATTCTACATAATGCTCACGTTTATTGATCTCTTTCTCAGTTTCTTTGTGAATACTTACCAAATCAATTCTCAATTAATCTTTAGACTATGCACACATTGTTAAAACAAAACTATTCTTTGATAAACTTCTTAAACACACAGACTGATCTCTTAGATGAGATTAATTAGAAGCCTATATTTTTAGTTGTCAAAACATAGTCTTGAAGATTACCAGCACTTCAGCGAATAGTCTATCAACAGGCAGTTAGTGCGTCTACCGCTAGTTCTTCTCAGAACTCGTTGACCGGCGGCGTCGCTGCTAGTTCTTCTCAAAACTCTTTGAAAGGCAGTGAGGCTGCTAGTTCTTCTACGAACTCAACGACCAGCGGTGGTGGAGGCAAGGTCGAGGTAACTTAACGCAAGCGTAGCGTTTTAACTCTAGAAAGAAAGCTGGAGATAATATCAGAAGTTAAGAAAGGGAAGTCAGTGAGGCAGTGTCTGGACAGTTTATGAACGATGAAGAAATTGTAGAAGATGTGTTGCAAGAGAGAGAGAAGAATCTGAGTCTGAAAATGAAGATGAAGCTTCTTCAAATGCAGTTACTCCATGGCAAGCTTGTGCTGCTTGCGATACTGCTTTGAAGTGATTGGAGTCCAAAGGCAACACACACCCTGCACATCTTATGCTGGTAAAAAGTTGGAGAGACGATGCAGCTCAACGTCGCTTGAAATCTATGAAGCAAACTAAAATCACTTCATATTTTAAATAAATTGATTCATGTATTTTTACAGGTGTTTTTGTTAATTTTAAGTAATATACTAATTCAATTATCAAATAATTAATTGTATACACGGTTCATCACCGAATAAATTAAGTGTTTCTGAGTTACGGACATTTCTTAGTTACGGACACAGACTGTCCGGATAAGAGAGGTTTGAGTATATATATATTATGAAGAAGTGCTAATGTTATGACTGTGATCATCATTTCTACTAGCTAAACAATAAAATGAGGACACAATTCCATAGCTTGTACAAGTCTTTTCTTACCTCTTCTGGTAAATGAAAGAAAATTACAGGCAGTGACAGCAAGCCCCAAACAACTACAATTAGGAAGATCACTAGGGTTATTTCCAGTTTTTGGTACACTTCCTTTATCCTTTTCCGCTCTGAAGACTTGCTAGAAGATACATCTAATTCTATTTTTTCAGTCATGGTGTCTGGCTTATTTGCCTCCACTAATATACTATTATTGATCCTAGCCAGGCTTTAGCAAAAGAAATTAATCTACGTCAGATTGAAAATATGACCCACCCTATATTGCTCGCACTTTATCTACGCAGGCTGTTTTTTTGCGCAATAGTTAGGAGAAAAGCGCATTACTTTAAGTCTTCAAAATAATGACAATTTTTTTTGTCGGGATGTACTAATTATTATGCTAAAAATATTTCAACCCTCATTCTTTGCGACCTTTTAATAATTATGTGGTCTTTTAATGACATTTTTTTGTCCAGTGTACTATGTATTAGGAGACTTTTTCTGAGAAACTATTGTTGGAGGGGAATTTTTTTTTAATTTTTAGAAAGAAAATGTGGTGGAGAAATTTGTAGGAAGAAAATTTTTAGGAGGAATTTTGGGGGAGAAAGTTCAGGGAGAAATGTTTTAATAAAACAATATTGGTAAATTTGCTACCACCCGCTTCACGCGTTGTCACCGGGTAATTACCTGAACGTTGTCAACCGTAGTCATCAAGTATTAGCCAAGCCGTAGCTATTGCTGACTAAGTATTCTCTAGGTCGAGGTTCATTATAGCACTCACACAGCGTCACTATAGTAGCGGTTTCGCACACCGCTTCACACGTTGTCAACGGGTAATTACCTGAACGTTGTCAACCGTTGTCATCAAGTATTAGCCAAGCCGTAGCTCTATTGCTGACTAAGTAATAGTTAGAGCATAACCGCTTAGGTACTGGTGGATTTAGTGCACTGAAGCCCAAGGGCTGTAGGCCCGAGGGCTTTGTGCAGCACTAAATTCACCAGTACCTAAGCAGCATGCTCTAACTATTTTAGATCCAGTTTACCCCCCATACCCAGTTTCCACTAGAAACAGTAACCATAAAAAGTCCATATGTTATGTATTCTTTCTATTTTCTTTTCCTAGCTGCCCTGGATCATGTGGTGGAACTCTGTTCTCCTGAAGATCTCCTCACTCTTCTCCCTCCTTCTGGTGCTCTTCCTTTCTTCTTACCCTTCATAGAACGCAGTTTCAAGCTACACGTGTCCAGACAACTGGCCCTGCCCCCTCAGAACCACGCCCCTACTACTACTACTATTACTATTACTACTACAGAATGAGCAGACCTGGCATGAGCAGCACTGACAGAACTGCATAATTATTTATGACATCATAAGTTATTTTTGTGTGTGAATTTATATAATTACATTATGTGTAACTATATGACATGAAGTTGCTGAGTTATTGTGGTACTGTTGACACGATCATAACACATTACCAGGTGCTGTGAGAGAGCAATAGAGATCCTGTGTGTAAGAGGTGCACTATAAAGTGTGTTATTTGGTTACATTGGTTGCTGTAGACATTGGTTAAATTGATGGGTATCTAAAATTGCTGTAAAATAAGATGCTTAACTTAGCCCAGCAGAAGCATCCTTAATTCAAATTAGGCATCATCACTGTAGGTATAGGTCTGATTAACATCGTGTTTAAATCACAGATATGAATTAAGTCCATCATATTTGACATTAAATACAGTATTTGTGGGGCCTACAGGTCTCCCGTTCACATACCATTGAAGTAATCGCTCAGAAAATCCTGCATACTGGGCTAATATTGTAGTATAAATGGAACTTCCCAATCTTTCCTGAATAAGATCTGTTATGTTCACTTCAAATTTATCTGTAATTAGATTGTATAATTATAGAGAATAAGTTAATAATTCAATAACATTTTTATGTTTGAACTTCTTAGCTATAATTGTAAATAAAAGAAGTCACTATAATGTAGGTTATAAAGGTTAGCATTATACAGTGTCATTCTTAAATTTGCTTTCATTTTCACAAGTGCCAACTGCTTCACAATACTAGAGCTCAGATGAACACACAACTCTTGCGCTATAGCATTCCTGACAAAATAAGTCGAGTTACTATTCCAAGCAGAACTCCAGACAATTAGGTAAAATTTGTTATCTATAGGCATGGTTACAGTCATGGCTTGCTGTGTGTGACATTTTAAATTGTTAAAGATAGCCAAGTTTACTAACCAAAACCAGGATTTTGAGCAGCGTAGCAATTGAATGCCGATTTGGGAGTTAGCAGTGGTGTATATTATCAGGAATATGCCATTGAACAAAGTTCAAAGTTTGTTAGACTCGTAAAATCGATTTGTTCCAATATAATTTTAAAACCAATACAATCACATTGCCTGCTGCTCTAGCATGCAATGAGAAAATAAAATTCAGTATACCTATCATGTTTTGAAGTGTAATAGCTATCGTACAAAGCTACTTAGATACCTATTCTTAATGTGTACAATTCCAAGCTCACAATTTAAACTCACTAGTTGTGATTAGAGTCTTTTGTAATGATTTCGTAGTCACGTTGGTAGTACAACTGTAGAAACCCCTATTCTTGACGTTAAAATGATCAATGGTGATATTTGAGTATACAAACAAATAGGGAGAAAGTCCATTCCAAAAGTTTTGGTCCAAGTCTAAAGTAGTGTTAATGAATGTCAGTAGTTTGGCTGTCGGAGAAATACACTTCAATGTGACCTTTGCATCATACGGAACTTTCACCAAATGATGGAGATATTTCTGGAGTTTGCCATTTACTTCTACTTGTAAAGATGCTAGTATTTATAATATAACTATGTAATTAAATGATCATACATTTATATATTATGCAATGCTTTGGAGTTTCCTGTGGATGAAATTGCATTTTATTGGAGAGCAAAGCAAGTGAGACCCTTAAAGGGTAACAAAATGAAAAATTGGGGATATTGTTTATATTATGTTTTAACACATACTTAATTGAAAACTCTTCCTTGTAGCTTGAGTGTTAGAAGTTAGATCAATCATAGAGCAATAGTGTAGTTTTGGGCTCTTTTGTCATTTGTGCTCAAGCATATCACTAGTATAGGAAGCTATCAAAAGTTTAACGTATTTGCTTCAAGTGGAAAACACGTGAATTTGTTATAGTAGCTAATTAGTTTGAACTCACTCGAGTCTGATAAAGGAGTTGATGAAATGGCATTTTCTGGAACAGTATTTTTATGAATATTCTTCTCTAGAGATTGAACATGAGCAGGTTGATGTTTCCACTGACTATTTGTCTCCTGTTCTGTCCTAAACGAATGACTTCTTATAGGAATTTTCTATCACTCTCTTTGTTACTATCAGGGGCCAAGTTGGTCTGTGAAGAAACAATTGAGTCTTGACCAACATAGTGACTTCTTGGGAGAGTATTTTGTTTCCTGTCTTGACCTAACCGAACTTTTTCTGGTCTAAACTTTCTGTTTGTAGGCTTATGTCTATCATGTGATAGGAATTGATGAATGGAAGTATCAGATTGTGGGTTAGTAGTAGCTTTGACATCAGCAAAAACATTACCATTTACTACTTTGGTTACTGTTATGTTGTTCAAGACTTTAGAATATACTAAAAGACTGATATTTGTTGACGACTAGGTAAGTTTAGTATGTCTTTCCACTTTGTACCGTTCACTTTCAACATAAAGGTTCGGTCGTCTGATTAACATTGTGCTTGAATCGCAGATATGAATTAAGTCCATCATATTTGCATAGTTGCCAACTTTCTAAAATGAAAAATCGGGATAGGCCACACCCACTAATTAACCGTCATGAATATCATTAAGATAGTATGAATAATGGTTATTGGATGACGAGTTTGTGTGTGTAGCAGATTGTGGTGATTTGAATGATCAATTATTGAGTTGATGAGTCAGCAGCAGATGATGAGCCAGTAGCAGATGATGCCTGATGCAAAGATTTGAATGTTGCCTTCTTGCAGTCTGAAAGGAGCTCAGTAGTAAGCTTAGTGTCGTAGCAGCAACTGTCACAGTTGAATTTCAAGGACATCAGACTAACAACTGTTGAGTGGTCAAGATTTGACCTTTGGTCAGTATGTATCTTCCTCAACATGGAGAAGCCTCTCTCACTGTCAGCATTGGAGGAAGGGATGGAAAGAAGCCCAACCATGAGTTTAGAGAGGAGAGGAAACCTTGGTTCACCATCAAAGGATCTCATCTGAGCAATCTGGTGCCAAAATGCTCCAGGACGAGGTTTTTCCACCTACTCTGCAGCTCTGTATGCATTGAAACTAGGGTCCCAAGCACTGTAAGAAATAATAAGGGGTTGAATTTCTGAAGGAGACAAAAGAAAGTCACTAAACTCTTCCTTTAATTGGTCAAGACGCTCAGGTGTATCCAATTCTAGCTGAGGAAACTTCTTTGCCAGCCTTAAGGTTACGGTATACAATTTGCTCATGAATAATTTATGAGCTACCAAGTGCTCAATTTCTTCAACAAATCGACTTCATATGTTTAATCTAGATATTTCTAGCTTACCAGCATTGTATTCTCAATGCTAGAAACCAATTTCCATGGTTGCAAGCGCTAAGTATTCAGCTAAACTCGATGCTAAAACATTTAGGTCGGTACAAATAGGAGCCGTACAATAATTTCCTGAAAGTCAGCGTGGACTAACTGTTCTAGCGATCCATGAATGCTTCAATACTTATAGAAGGGCATGTCGATTAAAACAAACTGCTACGCCGAGTGGCGTTGAAGAAACAACGTCGAAAGCTCTTACCGCTATGGCGGGAGCAGAGAGAAACCTCGAAACTTCGACCTGTACCTCCACCAGAAATCTCCGTAGACAAAAAAACATTTCCAACCGCCCCGCCCAAAGCTTCACTTAATTAGAAAATCCGTGTGCTGAAGCCTGTGCAGTTCAGTGAAGCCCCAAAAAGTACGGCTCAATTCGAACTTGGATTAGTTTACTAATAGCAACCAGCGCGCGGGAAAAGCCCGCGAAGTCGCCCACGCATCAGCTGTATCTTGAGCGCGTGGCAAGGAGCTAGTTTTGGTTGGTGGAGAATTAGCAAGCGATAGAGCTACAGGACTAAAAAAATAAGGTGAAGTGGACGGGCGAAAGCATTAAAGATCATGGCAAACAAGAAGAACTCCAGAAACATGTACAAGAATACCCACAAGCATGTTTACCAAAAGAAGAAAAATCCAAAGAAGAACCCTAGAAATCCAAAGAAGAAGCAATCATTTGACAGAGTTGATCAAAAGATGGATAGTTTGGAAGGAAGTCGAGTGATCAATTTGAAAAGATTGCAACAGTATTCCAAGGATTTAAGCCAGCATTCTTCAAGCTGTGATGGTCCAGTTGTTCTAGATCAGGAGAAGAGGGCAGGCATGGCTTCTGTATTGAAAGGAGACTGTACAAGCTGTGGCAAGGCTGTTACTTTGGAAACATCAAGCAAGGTAAAGGGGCCAAAAGGCTACTGCAGATGGGAAGCTAATTTGGCTGCAGTCTGGGGACAGATGGCTACAGGAGCAGGTCATAGCCAGTTGGAGGAAACAATGAGTGTGATGGGAGTACCTGTGATGACCAAAGCAAGCTTTATAGCAACCGAGAGGGATATTGGGGGGTGTTGGCGTCAAGCTCTACTTTCATCAATGGCTAATGCTGGCCAGGAGGAAAGAAGAATTGCTATTGAGAAAGGAAACTTTCACGAAGATGTTCCTGCTATCACGGTAATTGTAGACGGTGGCTGGTCAAAACGCTCACACAAGCACAGTTACAATGCCAAATCTGGCGTGGCAATAATCATTGGCAAAGAGACTGGGAAACTTTTATATCTCGGAGTCAGAAACAAATATTGTCATGCATGTGCCACTGGAATACCAGAAGAGAATCATGACTGCTTTCGCAATTGGACTGCATCCTCTTCCGAGATGGAGACCGATATTATTGTGGATGGATTTTTGGAGGCTGAACGAGTGCACGGTGTTCGTTACACCAAATTCGTTGGGGATGGTGACAGTTCCATTTATCCGGCTCTTATCAGTGGTGTTCCTGGATGGGGCCATGCTATCAAGAAGCTAGAATGTGCCAATCACGCCTGCAAGTGCTATCGTGGTGCACTTGAAAGGCTGGTCCAGGACAATGCGTCCTACAAAGGCAGTGGAAAACTAACCAAGAAGATGAGACAAAAGTTAGTGAGTGCTGCTCGCTGTGCGATAAAAATGAGAAGCAAAGAAAGTGATGCCAAGAATGCAGTCGTACAGCTGAAGAAAGATCTGATGAATGGGCCAATGCATTGTTTTGGTATTCATTCCCATTGCAGTGCAGATTTCTGCACAGTAGCACAAGCCCACAAGGAGTCCTCTCCATCAACGGGAGCTGGGAGTATAGTGACAGGAGGTGAGAGTGTGGCAGCAGATATCTCCACAGATGGCAGTGACGAAGATGTTCCTGAAGGTACGTGGTCATGGTTAAATATTATTGTACTCTTGATATTTTTACTTAATTATTTCTGCATTGTGCAAGCATTTATATATCCCCATATTGAATGCTTTTGTTAAACGCTCCTAGTAGCACTCGTGCAGCAAGTAAAATAATGAAAACTGTATTGTAACTGGTTGAGTAAAAATATCAATTGTACATAAGTCACTTATTACACTCATTTTACTGTGTGGGAATATTTATTCTCATGCCATATTTTCATTCACCGGCTCGTGAAAATACTTCATGCACTAGTAAACTAGTACGTTGTATTTTGAATCTTGCAATAGGTAATATTTATCATTACTACTACTATTACTACTAATATCATCAGCATCAATTATGTTGTCATTAGTATAGTTATTATTACTATTATCATATTCATCATTGTTATTACTGTTGTTGTTGATAAATATAATAATCATCTCTATACAATAATAATTATTATGCAATCAAATTTGTTTCTTCCAGTACTTGAAGATCAGGAGCGACAATGGAGGGAGACTGCGGATGACACACCTGCAACAGAAGCTGAAGCAAGACGAGGCGGACTCACACGTACAGAAATTGACTCCAAAATGCTGCATGATATCTCCAGCGTGGTCGGCAGACTAGTAGCCAAGGCTAACCAGCTAATTGGTAACTACACAACAAATTTGGCTGAGTGCTGGATGCACATCAGGACGAAATTTGATGGTGGGAAGGTCATCAATCGATCCCAGAGTGGATCATGGGAACACAGGTTAGTGGTTATCCCTTAATACTATTTCTCTTTTATCCTAAATTAAAAAATAATCCAACAACAGTAATGCATGTGTGAAAATACAATTTTTACCAAATATTTATCGCATTCTTGATGTACAATCCAGGTCATAGTGTAATGAAAAAATGTTTTAACTGGTCAAGTAATAATATCAGGAGTACAATAAATCACAATTACACTCATCGCACAAGATTGGAATGATACACTCACTTCACACTGTATATTCACTCGCCGTCAGTGGTCATAAAGTATTTTCATACGTTGTACTCTGACTATATTTAATCTTAGTTCAGTACCTTTGATATTGTAGTATAAATACCTACTTCTTGAATTTACAAAAAAAAATTCCCTTATCCAGTTTCAATGGTTTTTTTGTTTTTTCTTCTAAGGTGCATGGGTGCTAGTCTTCACCAGAATATTGGCCCAAATTGGGGACCACAGACGTGGAAAACTGTGACAAACTCCTCTCCCAACAAGGTGTATTCAGATGCAGCAAGTCGTTCTTCTGTGAGAGTAGATGCTGACAGGAAAAGGAAAGCTACAAAGGAAGCCAAGGAAAAAAGACGAAGGAGCAAATACCTCCGAATAGATGATTCTGCAGCAGCGCGTAGTGCCTATAACAGACACGATGGTGGAATTTCACCTGAGCAAGTTGATGACGACATCCCCTCAGATGTATTAGAATCGCTGAAGAAAAGCTTTTACAACACGCAAGTGACAGTCACTCAAGAAGAAGTAAGAGACATAGAGAAAGTTACCAGAGGGCAAAGTGCATGTGATGAATGGATGGCAGAAAGAAGGAAGCGGATCACAGCATCTAATGTTGGTGCTATTGCCAAAATGAGAAAGACGACGAAGCGTAGCAATAAAGTTCAAACGTTATTATACAGCACGTTTCGGGGAAACCAAGCGACTCGATATGGCATGGCAAATGAGGACAAGGCCCGACAGCAATATGTGGCTGACTTGGTAAGTGAGGGACATGAGGTGGAAGTTAAAGAATGCGGGATTTTTATTTCTTCCACTCATCCTTGGCTAGCAGCTAGTCCCGATGGGATCATTTGCGATAAAATGGATTCCACGAAGATCAGAGGTCTGCTAGAAATAAAGTGCCCATACAGTATGAAAGACAAAAGCATACCTGAAGCTTGTAAGAGCTCCTCATTCTGCCTCGAGGACAGCAGTACACACAAGCTGAAACGTCGCCATAACTACTACTACCAAATTCAATGTCAGCTACACTGTGTAGATTGTGAATGGTGTGACTTTGTTGTGAAAACTAGCAAGGACAGTCACACTCAGCGCATCTACAGGAACAAGAAGTGGTGGGAAGTTGCAATGGTAAAACTGAAGGAATTCTATTTCAATTCTTTGTTGCCGGAATTGGCATCCCCACGATTCAAGAAAGGTGGCATCAGGGAACCTAGTTCTCAATAGTACTGTTGTTTTCTTTTTTCCTATGATTAATTTTTTGCACTCATTCCCACCTGATCATTTTATGCACGGTACATTAACATTTCAAATATTTTATGAACATACTCCAGGCACTCGTGCCACTGCCCACTAAATATTGTATTTGCTGCTAAAATTGCTTGAGTTGCTCAACCACAGGCCATATGCCATTAGCACTTCAGGTGCAAACTAACCACTGAATGCTCTAATTAGTCATGGCAGAATGTGTGGGCGAACACTATACCGGAATTCGCTTCATATGTAGACGCTTTATTTGGCTGTAGAATGCCCAAATCATTGAGTAATGAATCACCGAATGGGAATTTCTTTAGCATCTTCTTGATGGATGAGAGGTAAAACCTTCTGATGGAAGCAAAGAAAGACTTTGTATCATGCTCCTGTTCAACTACAGCTAATGTTACCCATGTATTATCCCCAATCCCCAAGTTTTCATCAGGTAGCTGGTTAGTAGCATCAAAATTTAGAAGTCTCATGGCTTCCAAAATAGCATCATTGGTCATAAGATTTGCTGCATATAGCCGCACAAGCCTATTCATCTCAACATAGAGTTCACATGTTGTATTCTCTGACGATTTCTGGAACAGCCTGTTAAACCGATCCATACAGGGCAGCACGTAAATCAAAAAAATGAAGTATGGGTTTAGTAAAGGGATTTTCGAGCCTCTCCGTGATGCTAATTACTTTAGCTGTTTGTTCATTGCAGGAAAGAAAGTAAGAGACTAAGCCATCTATCTGCTTCAAGTATCTATCTACACATCGAAGGAGGCTAAGCCAGCGAGTCGGGCAATGTTTGAGAATTACACCCGGCTCAGAAATGAACATGGAGTGCCAATTATCAACAAACTCCTGGTTTCTCTTGCTGCTATGCTGAAAGTAATAGAAAATGTCTACAAACAGCTGGTCTATGTCTATTGGCAGTTCCTGTAAGCCAGCTTTAATGGTGAGGTTTGCAAGATGGCAAATGCATCCCACATCGTACAACGTTGGGATCTCGTCCTTGATGAGCTTTTGAACCCCAGAGCGTGCCCCCTTCATAACATTTGTTGTGTCGCTCATGAAAGCCATGGCTTTAGAGAAATCAAGCCCATGTTTCTCCAAAGAATCCTTTAAGGCTCTAAAGAGATTCGGTGCATTGCCTACATTTACAACAGGCATGTCAAGAAATCGAGTTTTGACATCTCCTACAGCACTATCCATAACCCTCACCAGAATTATGCACGACTTGTCAATCTTGTCATTTGATTCGTCAGTAAGAATAGATGACAGCCTTCTTGTGGTAGAATGGGGATAGGGCTTCCTTTACAATGGCTGTTGCTTTGGTGCGACCACATGCAAATTTTTTGGCTATCTCTGAATCAGGGAACATCTCCCTGAATAGCTTGTTTGCATGGTCACTGGACAAGAAAGCCATATGCTTAGCTATGAACATGGTCCACAAAGACTCAGCATTGGTGGTGGTGCTGTTGATGTCTCGCCTAAAGAAAGACGACACTGACTTGGTAGCTGCTATTGCCTTTCCTGCTTCTTTGTGTCGCTTGGTGCTGATATGAGTCACCACATCGTTCTTCCCTCCGTGGGCAACACTAAAGTCGGAGCAGCAGAACGTGCACCTTGCATATGATTCACCTATTATCATTTATGTTGTTTGTATGACATGTAGTAATGTGCCTGTCTACATTTTCATTGTTACCTTTTGAGCTCTTCCCAATTCCTGGATAATCCACTATCCATTTGCTCAAAAAATGACATTGAGATTTGGCTTTTTTTGGTGGAGGAGGAGTAGCCATTTTTATATGAAAAATGTTTTATAGTAACCACCCTTGTAGATATGCTGTACAGATAGCTATACCACTACACAAACCACTGATATCAAGCAGACTAACTTGCAGACTATTGTGTGCAGCTGTTGGCTAATAGTTATTAACCCCCTTTGTTGAACCGGAATGGGAATCGGAGTATTTGGCGTTAAGCGATCTAATAATGGGTACTCGATAATCGGTTTTAACTCAATCCAGACTTGCTGACTGTGCAGTTCTCTGTTGTGGTGTGGTGGTCAGGTGTGTGGCTAACTTATGTAACAATTCCTGGAAAAAGTTATGTGGGCTTATGTAAGAATTCCGGGAAATCCTATTGCAAGTAAGTAAACAGGGTGGGATCCCAGAAAGGCTAAAAAAAAACGGGATAATCCCGGCAAAACCGGGATAGTTGGCAACTATGTATTTGACATTGAATACAGTATTTGTGGGGCTTACACGCCTCCCGTTCACATACCATTGAAGTAATCGCTCAGGAAACCTGCATACCGGGGTTAATATGGTAGTATAAATGAAACTGCCCAATCTTTCCTGAATTAGATCTGTTATGTTTACTTCAAATTTATCTGTAAGTAAGATAAGAGAATAAGTTAATAATTCTATATAAGTTTTATGTTTATGCTTCTTATCAACATGGTTGATGAAAGAGATGTTACTATAATGCTGATTATGGTTAGGTTAATATTACCTTAAATGTGATTACTAAATGTGTTTATATTGCAGTGCCACTACCTCACAATAAAACACAGTCAGTTAAACTAATAATTTCGAAGTGTATCAACAAATAAGAAAACACTTCTACCACAATCATAGGGATGGTGTTATTTTTTAGTAGGAGGCTACCCAAAATTACTCTAAACTTGTATGATTATAGAGCCATTAACTGATACTCACTTGTTGTGATAAGCGTCCGTTTATTAGTGGCACAACTATAAAAGCCTCTATTCCTTGCATGAAAGTGGTCTATGGTGACGTTAGATGTAATGAATAAGTAGACAGGCCATTCATCCAGTTTTTATCCAAGTCTAATGTTGTATTGATGAAAGTGAGTAATTCCACATTCTGTGATTTTCAATTTAGTGTAACTTAATATTCATAGGGAACTTTGACCAATTGATTGAGAAATTTCTGAGGGATTCCATTGACGTCTACTTCTAATGTACCTGTTTTGCAAAATATATATAAATAATTTTCAATTTTTAATAACATATTATAGTAGAACCTCAGTAATTTGAACACTAAGGGACCAGAGGGTGTTTGATTAGTGGAACATTTGATTATTGTGTATTTACATTTTTTAAAGTAATGTTATTGAAATATTATAGGAATAATAAAAGGTTGTAAAATAAAGATTTATTACACAGGCTTAAAACATCTGCCATTTTGTATTAAATAGTGTTAAAGTAGTATGCTTGAGCTTTCAATTGAGAGCAGCATTCCTTAGTACAGAATTGTCTTATTCCTCAAAGGAAACAGCTAGAGTAGAACAGAGGCAGCAGTAAAAAGGGTAAAGTAGCCAAACTTCAACTTAACTATTGCCTCTTGGCCCGTCGCGTGTCGCATTTTTTACCCAGCAAGTGAGAAAACTTTATTTCTGGTTCTTTTTTATGTAACACCTTTTGGCGGAACACAATGACCTTGCATATCATTGATTGTGCGGTCCAAATCAATTTTGTACGGTAATTGACCGATGTCCGCATGCTATTTTGCTTAAATTTATTAGAAGAGATGAGTTCTTAAAATGTAGTAGCGTTAGATTGGGATGGTTGGGTCGTGTACATTAACAATAGTTAAAGCTACACATTGATGTTTGATATCTTTAATGAATGGGTTACTGGCTACTGCCTGACAGTTTTGAAAGAATATCTTGATCATGGCTTTATACCAGCTAGCCTCCTATTCAATAGAAATACTAGTTGTTGTTTTTCAGGAAATTTAGTAGCGCACTGTAGCAAGTGTGCCTAGCTTTAGCACAATTGTTTCAAGTTACACATTTGCAGTGATCAAAAATTTGGTAATACTGAGATTTATTCCTACAATGAATCTTTTTAGTTTAGGCAAAACACAACCTTCAAATGTAGTGGTGTAGCATTATTTAAGATGAAGTTGTATCAATAGCACAGGTACCCCTTGCATGATATTTGCTTTGCACTTACTGATGGAGAAGTAGTTGAGAGACTCTGGGCTTATCTTAGAAAATATGCCAAAGCAACCAAGGAGATGCGACCTTCTCACTGTATTGATGTCCTGACTGGTGCCCTTTTGCACTACTCAAAAAAATCTGCACAAAAGCTTGGTAATATTTTATTAACCCTCAGTACATGCGCCAAAGGGTTATAGTACACCCTGTCTGTAGTTTGTCACGATCTAATATTGAGGATTACTGACAATTAACTTTTAATTTTAGGTGTGAATTTTCTCAGACCGATAATTGAAGAGTTTGTGTGCTACTTTTTAATTTTGGGCTTTCGGAGCTTCATTTCTTAAATATGTGGTCATTTTGCTTTATGCTGAAAAGTTATCGAAGTTCTTAAATTGTAGTTTTGTGTTGAAATTATCAGTGATTGTCCCTTGCATGGGGGGGGGGGAATGGGACTACCGATACCGTTCACTTGTTGAGGCGAAGGGCGACGATGTCTCCAACCCAAGATACGCTGCCACCAGTCCAAGTCTCTCCGTAGGAGTAAGCAGGATCACGGGCTTATTAAAGCCAAGCTACCCACCGTCCGTCTTAGGCAGAACAAAATAGGTTTCTATTCAAATTGTCTTGCATGAGAATGGCACTAACGCATGCGTGCTCAGCCCTTATATACTTAAGCCGAACACCCACGCAACAGCAGACACAAATAACCGAATGACAATGATACAGCAAAAATATATTACATATAAACAAAAAGAATTCCACTACACGCACAGCACTCAACGATCTCATAGCACTCGATGATCTCACAACACATATAAACAATGCCTACAAGCAAACGGTAAGTACATGGATGATACTCACACACAGTTCCTTTACAGGTACAGTCTCTTGTCTTCTTAAGTTCTCTTCTTCCTTCCAGGCTCTGACCCCACAGGTCCCCCGCTAAGCCTGAGCCCAACTGGCTAGGCTGGACACACAGAGAAGACTGGATGGAAGTCTTCTTCCCAGTCCTGCCGAGACAAATCATCTGCGTTCTCATTCATATGACCTGGTTTATACACAATGGTCACATTTCTGTCCATCAGCTTCAAAGACATCCTCGTCAGTCTCTTGTTTAACTTTTCTCCTGACACCAGAGCTTCACACGCTCTGTGATCTGTGTAAACTAAAACATCAGTGCCATACAGATAAAAGTCAAAATGTAATACTGAATCCACAATAGCCAGAGCTTCTAGTTCTGTCACAGTATATCTTGACTCAGCTCCTCGCAGCTGCCTGCTGTAGAAGGCGACGGGGTAGTCCTTGGCATCCCGCCTGACATGTAGACATGCCCCTATCGCAGAGCCAGACGCATCCGTGCAGAGTATAAAACGATCACTAATATCCGGGACAAAAAGAACAATATGATCACACAAAAGATTGACCAACTTACTGAAAGCCTCCGTCATCCGTGGAGACCACTCTACCACCAGTGGAGCTGACAGTGATACGGATGGAGTGAGTCTTGATGACCAATGAGCAAAGTTGGGAATAAATTCCTGATAATATCCAATCGAACCTAAGTAGGCCCTTAGCTGTTTTTTCGTTTTAGGTCCAGGGTTTGATACAGAAGGGGGGAAACACTGGGATCCCCCCCCCCCACCAAGCAGAGATTTTTCCCTCTCCCAAACGGAGTTGTTTTCCCCCACAACTAAAGTCCTATTGTCCTTCTTCAATTGATATAAATTTGGTACATTAATACATTAATTAAATAATAGTTCCCGTTGCTATATTGTTACTAGGTGTACTAACTTGGTAAGTGTGCATTATTTTTTGCCTTTAGCCATTTCTGCGAAAATGCTGATTAACAAAGTTGCTAGTGGCAACTGGGCATGCGTAAACGGGATCTAAAATAGTTAGAGCACGCGCGCTTAGGTACTGGTGGATTTAGTGCACTAAATCCACCAGTACCTAAGCGCTCAACGGTAGCAGTACTCACAGGAATAGCAAGTAGTATGTTCATAAGACTGAATATTTGAGGGAATATAGCCTTGTAACTATCACATTTTTGCATTGATTGTAATAAATCCTGCAAAATGGGTCGTGTTTCTTTTTCCTGGACAACAGAAGCTTTTTCCTACGGCCCTTGGGCTTCAGTGCACTAAATCCACCAGTGCACTAAATCCATCAGTGCACTAAATCCACCACTACCTAAGCGCTTATGCTCTAACTATTACATAGTAACTGATGTTCATCAATGGACTGGTAAATAGTTCCAAAGTTACAATAAAATACGTCTGTTTTGCTGTCCAAAAATAGCCAAAATTTCTTCAAAGTTAACCTTAGTCAGTCCGGGACCCTCAATAGCTACCCTCATGAGTTGTGCTAGAGAAACATCTGAAAGACGACTACGCAGCCTGTTCTTTACTAATTCATCTGGCTGAATGATCGCTCAACGGTAGCAGTACTCACAGGAATAGCAAGTAGTATGTTTATAAGACTGAATATTTGAGGGAATATAGCCTTGTAACTATCACATTTTTGCATTGATTGTAATAAATCCTGCAAAATGGAACGTGTTTCTTTTGTCTGGACAACAGAAGCTTTTTCCTGTATCAATGCTCTCCTGAATGTTTTCCATTCAGATAGAAGTTCTTCTCGGTCAAGAACAGCAGGGGATGTATGTATTGTTCCATCATATTCTACAGAAGCATCTTTACCATAATTGTCTGCAAGTGTATTAATTTCCTCAAGACCATATGATGTAATTTGACTCTCTTCAGTAGGAAATTTGGCAGGATCGAAAATTGCAGCAGCAGACGATACCTTGACAGCCTCATCCGTAAATCTTTGATTGATATTCTCAATCAAGCTGTCCAAGTAGGGCACAGCAATTTTTTCCCTGTATTCATGAAGAAAGTTCAAGCTGTCTGATTTTAAGTGAGATGATCTTCGCCTGTGTTCACTGACAACTATATCATATTCTTCTTTCAACTTTGTAATTGTTGTTTGAACAGATGTGTACCACTCAGACCCTTCATTTTTGAGACTTTTGAGCTCTTCAAGGAGAAATTTCATAAATGAGGGTATTTTGCTGAAATCAGCTATTTTTGTTTGCATTGCTGCATTTATTTTAGCCAGAATCAGTGTAAAGGTGAAACCAACCTAATGTAGTGCAGCTGCTTACTAAATACTTTAACAGCCCATGATTAACACATGCCAATAATGGGTGGTGGGGGGCTGGAGCTAAACTGTAAATTCCCACGATTAAATTATGTTGTAATACAAACTAAGAAAATTTTGAAAAAAGCTGTTGCATTGCCCCATCTTCAATCTTGCATAGTTTAGTGAGATAATTTTGATATCTGTTCAAAATATTTAGCCAGAATTATTACTTTTCTTCTCCTAAATAAATGTTCTCCTATATTATGATAATTGTACACCTCGTAAATTGCCCATTCAAATATGTACGGGGGAAATCGGTAAAATAGCACGGCTGGAGTTGAAATAGTACAGTTACCAAAGTGAAATAGTACAGATAAGTGCGCACGCGTGGAGTAGTTAGCCCTGGAAACGCCAGCATTTTTGCTGAAAAGTTTGTTTTGAAGTAATGGTGGTCTAATGTTAGGATGTAGATGTACTATTAGAGAGTGATAGCATGAGTAAACCGTGGTATTAGGGATGAATAGCACGCGTAAAAAGGAATAAATAGCATTCGCCTTTGCCTTGTGCTATTTCAATCCTGAATACCACGGTTATCCGCGCTATTACTCATACAAACTTGAAAAACTAGTTTAATGGAGACACACACACACACACAATATGTATCTAGTAATGTTATTCAAACCCCTCCCCTTCTACAATTTTTTTTGTATATATATATGCATGTCTGTGTGTGTTACTTCAAATACATTGGATAGAAGACTTACATTCTCATAACATGACTCACAATGATAGTACTACTTTGGGTTCCTTTTCTTGTATTTTTTCCCCTACCACTGTGTTTGATACCATTTTCTTTTCCAAGATATAAAAAAGTTCAGAATGTATGCGCATCTATTAGACTCACCGACCTGTGACATTCATGTTTCCCCCCCCCCCCTAGTCAAAAATCCTGTATCAAACCCTGCAGGTCGTCTATAATTCCTCATGGCTGATATACGAGCCTCTGGCACTGACATCCTACCATCACCAATGACATGCCCCAAGTACAACATGTACTGTCCACCAAATCACATTTGGACGGTTTTATAGTGAAACCTGCCTCTCCTTGGCACTTAAGGGTGGCCGCACATAGCAACGCGCACCGCCTTTAAAACGTACCTCGATTAATTCCCGCGCCGAGGCCCACGACTATTATCAAATGCGCCCTACGAAAATAATGCGCGAGGGGCACAGGTATATTGTGCGTAGTTAGTTTTCCGCGTGCTGAAGCTGTGTGGTTGCTTGTTTCCACAAAAGGAAATCTGAACTAATCAGCTGCTATGGGTTCCAAGAGAAACCTCAAAAAGTTTAGTGTTGCCAGGAAGCGCAGGAAGCAACTGGTAGATGCCAGATCTAAAAGATTCTGCAGCCATGAAGGTACATTTTCCAACCCCACCTAGAGTATGTTGTTATTGCTTTGTGAATACACAGACTCTGAGGCTACTCCCGCTGCTCCAGGTGACAATGATGTACCACCAAGGGTAGTCAAATGATAATAATAAATAATTGCTATATATACATACATATATATATATATATATAAGGATTCCATCCTTGGCAGTCCTGAACATCTTCTGGATTCTGACACTGGCAGTCCTGCTGATCCACACTTGGTTTGTATATAATAATAACAAATGGAAAAAAGAACAATGAAGTAATAATATTTTTTTAGAATTTTCTTGATGATGTTCAGGAATCAATCACCCAAGACAATCCGCACATGGTTTGTCAAAAAAATAAATTAATAAAAAAATATAGAATTATGGAGGGGGAAATGTTTAGGATTATGTTTCTACCAGTCCGGAATACCTGGGTGACTTTGTTCCTGGCCATCCTGATGGCGTCACTGACAGCAGCCCTGGTGATCCACATATGGTTTGTCAGAATAATAAATAAATAAATAAATAAATAAAGTATTATACACACATACATAATGTACAGGACTTTGTTCACGGCATTAGTGCCACTGGTGAAGTTCCAGACTCCTCACTGGTCAGTTCTGGTATACCAGACCCACCTTCGTCACTGGTCAGTCTACAATAGTAATAATAATAATAATAAAATAATAATAACAATAATAAACTACTATCAATAAAATGATAATAGTAATTAACAACAATAATAATAATAATATGGAAAATGCCAGATTTCCATACTTTGAACAGATGAGTAAATTTAGTAGGAAAATAACAACAACAAAAAAAAACACCTGACACAATAGGAAAAATAAGGTGAACTAAACTAACCTTACAGGAATCTGCCGAGATAGTTGACAAATTGGTCACTGCCGCCAACCAGGTTGGATTTCCAGTGGACAGAATCTCTGACACTGTGTCGTCAAACTGCATTCACCTGGAATGTCCCCAGCATATGAGGATTCGTGACTCCTCATGTTCATGGCAGCAGCACTACCCAGTGTTATCATTTTTGATGACGGGTAACTTGCATGCCGACTATGAGCGTGTAGGAGGCTTGCTTGGCATCCCAGCCTGTTCTAGTACCCAGTGGAATAGGATTGTGAAGAGGCTGGAGGAGTTTGTCTCTGGCTTGGCTGAGTGGTCTTGTGGTCAGGTAAGGAAGGAAGTAATGGAGCGAGGTGATGATAAGGGATGGATCGCTTCTTTTGATGGGTTTTACCTGACTCGGGGCCACTACTCCAATAACTCCTCTGCCACACTCCATGACTATTCCACTGGGAAGATAGCTTGGTACACTCACAGAACCAAGCGTGGTCCAGGGCACAACTGGACTGGTACGTCAGCCGGTGCAGAACCAGATATGCTGGACGAACTTCTTGGCAAGGCAAAGAAGGCGGGGTTTTCTGTGAAGGAGCTTGTCTGTGACAAGGACTCTGCAACCAATGCTATCTTCTGTAAGTACTATCCGGAAGGAATGATTACTTACTGCAGTAATCACAGTGCAAAGAACATGCACAAGGCCCTGGAAAAAATAAAGAAGTACAAGTGTGAGGTATAATATTAAAAATTAAAAAAAATTAATATTATTTTTACTTTGTATCCAATGGTATGTAGTGCAAGGCAGATCACTTTAGGATGGTAACACCAGGATGATGTATGCTGGTCATGGCAGTAATGAGCCAGAAAATTTTGGATGCCTTCAGTGAAGGCTTCCAAGGGGTTATCTGCCTCCTGGATTTTGTCTGAAGCAATCATATTACCCAAAGCAGTCTTGCAGGAGTTCAATGTAGAGTCCGACATCCTTTTGCACCTAAAGTAAAAACAAAACATACACGTGTAAAAATATCATTAATGCAAATACTAGGTGAATCCTGATGGAAGCCCCTACACTTCCCAGCACCATTTTACCTGCAAGTCTCAAGTGGCAGGGTTTTCCAGCCTATTGCAGGAGATGTCCTTGTATCCCCAAGACTACGTGTCAGATCATGGGAGACTGACGACCAACACTGTTGAAGGTTTCCATGGTGTGGCACTTGTCTACCGTGACAAGAGGACTGACTTGTCACATACTCACTATGTGTGCAAGACCAACATGGCAATATGCCATAAGGTTAGCTAAAAATAAACAAACACACAAACAAACCAAAATACACATTAATAACAATAACAACTACAATGATAATAATACTAATAATAAACAATATTACTACTACTACTATTACTACTACTACTAATAATAAAATACACAACCACAACATTTTTTTTTATTACAATAACAGAATCTTGGACCAATTTGGAAGGCTCTCTGCTTCTTGCAAATGGGAGTGGACATACCCATCAATGCCGTCTCTTCCATTTTAAAGGAGCAGCGAGAGTGGCTCAAAAAATGGCACCAAAAGTCAACAAAAGAATACCTCCACAAACGGTTAGCATAGTTATTTCACAATAAATTTGTGGTCACTGCTATAAAGTTTTTTTGTTTTTTTTACTGTAATCACCATTTTGAAACCAGGAACTTACAGAAGAAAGCCAAGAAGAAGCGATATGAGGAGAAGGCTTTCATGGAACGGCTACGAACAGCTGGATGTAGTGCCGGTGAGTATGCTGGTGATGGCCTTGGAGAGTCCACTTCAACGGAGCTCCAATGTACAGAGGAAGGCCCTGTAGAGGCCAGCCCAGAAACGGAACATCTAGAATTGGAAGAGGATGATGATGATGTTAGAATTGACAGTGGATGTGACGATCATCATCCTCTTCTGATCTTCTATGATTGTGAAGCAACTGGGTTGAGCATCTACAGCGACCACATCACGGACTTAGCAGCAAAAGTTGTTGCATGTCCAGTTCCTCTGAAGCAACTATCATTTTCGAGTTTGGTTCGAACCACCCGACACATTTCTGCACCTGGTAAGAAAATAAAATTTAAATCAATACTAGTATCACATTCTTATTTGTTTAAAATAGTAACTAGACTGACTGGCATTTCTCAGACCATGCTCAGAAATGAGCAGCCACTCTCAGCAGTACTGCCACAGTTTTTGCAGTGGATAAGTACAGTGACAGCCGAGGTCAGCGATGCCACAAGTATCACCCACTTCCCTGGTACAGCCATTAACTCTTTGTAGATTACATTTATTAAATTTCTATACAATTTAGTGTTAGTTGCTCATAATGGCTTCAGCTACGATTTCCCGATTCTATTTTCGGAGGCTGAAAGACGAGACATCTCTTTGTCCATCTTTGAAACAGACAACATTCACTTTAGTGACCCACTACCTCTTTTACGTGTGGTAAAGAATTAATAGCTACTCACTATAACATAGTTACATAATATTACCTGTATTGTAGATGAAGAAGGATGGACATGAGCTTCTGAAGGGACATTCTTTGGCAGTGGGCAAGCTGTACAATAAAATTTTAGGAAAGGATTTTGAAGGTACCATTAAAAATTCTAGTTACCTTGTGCAAATACATAAGTAATAAAAATATAGGAGCACATAGAGCCCTTCCAGATGTCATTGGCTTAGAGGAAGTGCTGACCCACCCATCCCTTATTAGCTGTCTTTCTCAATTGGACATTCGCCATCCCAGTATGCAGCTAAGACAGTGGGTACAGCAGAAGAGGGCTCACACTCGTAAGATGGTGCTTACCAAGGGATTGGGCAAGTGCATAACAGCAGCACAAGCTACTAGGCTGGACACACTAGGCATCACACTCACAGACTTGAAGCATGTCAGAGACAGCACTGACAAGGAGGGCTTCCTCAAAAGTCTAAAGACTAAAGGTGTGAGGAGTCAAGTACTTCGGGAGAAGTTGCAGCAAGCAGTGCTGAGTCTGCCCTAGCATTTATGCTTGACCTTTATTAGTAAGTTTTAAACCATGCATTAGCTCTAACTAAACTTAGTCTCTTTACAGTATAGTGTTCCAGCCAACTTTCAAGAATTTTTAGTTCCCATGAGTAATGCCTCCAAGTGGCGGGAATGGGAAACACTGTTTTTCACAGTGGCTAAATTACTCATTCCAAACAGGAAAGTTGCATTATAATCTCTTTATTTTAGAGTGTATTATATTTACCAACCTTTTGTAGTTATCTTCAGCTGCAGGTTCCAATACCATACATTGGTTGTCCATGACTCCCCATAATGGGCTCCAGGAAGCTTTAATGGCAGACTGCGCCAGGGCCAGGTCCACACCAGTACAGACGCAGACTCAGGGAAACACCACGCCGTTGCAAACTCTCATTACAGCAGAACTGCCAATCTCTTTTCTTGTTTGTTTTGTGTGGCTGCAAGCGGGCTCCTTTTGGACCCGTTTGTGTGCACAGTAATTAAAATATTATTGCTCGCGTAGAAATCTCACGATAAATGGGGGAGGGGCTGTTTCAACTGAATTTGCGAGTGGAATAGAAACTCTAAATTTTGAACGAGTTTTTCTTGGAATCTAATAATGAGAAAGACAATATTTTTTTGCACACGGGTAGAATACAAAAAAATGAAGTGTCACCACAATTTGAATTTTTCAATATCTTATAACATGAAAAAAATTCGAATAAATAGTAAAGTAAAGTCGAAAAGAAGAAAAACTCGTTGTGTTGCAGTAGAGTAGAGTCTTAGCTGGTAGCGTGCCAAATTGCGGGGCTTCAGCTCCCCCATATAGCTCCAGAAAACTGCTTCAAAATTGTAACTCGGGGCCATGAAAACTTCGCCGCTTCCGCTTCATAGTTGGAGAGTAGTATCTTCGGGAGGTAGTTGCAGTTTGTAGATAGGTAGAATAGTCTTGCAAGGAGAGGATCTGTAGTTAGAACACATAGCAACCGAATGCGTGGGCGGTGTGCGGCCACCCTTAAGCCACCACCATGACCAATGTGACACTGTATGAACATAATATATATACCGTAATGACTGACAGAGCTTTCTTTGGCTTGCTGAATTGTGTACAATCATAAAAATAAATTGCAATATCCATCAGTACAGTCTTTATGTGTCAGTTGCATAATGTGTGAACAACAATGACTGAAGCTAGAAATACAATTTGGGCATCAAAAAGTAGTAACTCAAGTACCAAAACTGTAATTAATTAGCAACTTCAGAAACTTTGACGAAAATATACAAAGAGCACACTATAGGTGTGCTATCTGAAGGAACACATGTTTAGAACTCAAAACCTATATCCATGGAAAACAGCTCAAGGATCATCATATAAAATTACTTTGACTAGTGTGCTTATATGAGTGAACATTACCTTCTAGATATGCAGTTGCGTAGTGGCTCACTGTATTTTGTCACTGTGAAAGAAGTCCAGTTTGCCACAATTACCAGAAATATAGCCGATGCTGTAGCCTCTATTTTTCAAAGAAATTAAAACATACTGTATATAAAGTCTATAATGAATGGAAAGTATCAAAAAAAATAGTTCAATGTAATAAATATATAAACCAATAATTTAAATAAATAATAAGCTTTTTTTATAAGCTTTATGATCAATACTTCTAAACTATCCATAATCAAAAACATAATTGTGGAAATTTCCAAAATATTCATCTTCTTAAAGTTGCTGAACTGTACATTCTACTGGAATAACATATAACATTTGAATTTGTGAGTCATTGAGAGTGTTGCTAGTGTTATTTGATAGTATAAACATTAAAAAATATAGTAGGATTTTTTACTCATGAGAATATCTTGGGCGTGAAGTCTAAACATTGGGTTAAGCTTTATGTGTAAAGCTATTAAAACAGGAAAAAAGTTGCTATTACTTTTAAAAAAAGGAGCACTAATTTATAAATAACAAAGTTTAACAAAATTAAAATTAAAAAATAGTAGCACAAGCTGATACCGCTTCATAGCAGCTATAAAAATATGTAAGAGACAAAATATTGAATAATAATTTAAACTGGATGAAAATTTAATTTTTTTTTTTTATAATAATTCAATATCTTAAAATTGCTGGAAATGTTTTAAAAACATGAGGTCTCTGCAATTGTATGTGACTCAACAAAATCTCCACAGGAAATTGTATAAGACTTCAACTAATTAATTACTTCTTGAAACATGGGAGTCAGTGTGTGAAATTCCAACAATTGACACCACAATGAGACAATGTTTAAGAATAATAATACTGATGATATAAAACACTACTGTTAAAAAACATACTAGATCAGTAATGGTTTATTAAATCTACAATGAAGCAGCATATTGAAGTAAAATACCATTGTTTTATGTTGTAGTTCAGCTTTTTTGGTAGTAATTCTGTATTTTTTGTTGTAGCTACTCATAATACATGCAGTAAATTCTGTTGGCCAGTATTCTTTAATTATCTAAAATATGGAATTTACAATTTAACAATATGCTTCTTCTAAGCCTAACAAGACAAGAAATATCTAACTCCTGAACAATCGGTTACCATTGTGCTCACTTCCTCTTGAAGAATATAGTCATTAAAGTAGCCTTGCTCTCGTCCTTGCTGTTAAAACAAAAATTGGAATTGTGTATTCCATTGCGCGCTGAGTGGGCCTCTTTCAGTTATCTTATAGTTCCCAAATTCAAATATCCAGTATAAGCAGCAGCACCGCTCATAAACTATTCCTGGGGAATTATGAACATTGATATACATTATAATATTCAGTAAATGATACACATTTATTTCTTGTTAAATAATCATCAACTTCTATTTTGTTAAGTACAACTAAAGCAGTTTTGCAGCCACATAAAAAGTTAAGAAACCTTCAGATGTTAACTGATGATGCCATTTTAATAAAATTATTGCTTCCTATAGATTATAACAAATCATAGCTACTCCTAGTCTTGCATAGCTTGACCCTTTATCTACTACTACACTATGAAGAAGTCAGGTGGCATTAATACATAGACCAGTTCAAAAAGCTCCAGACCTCAAAGGGAAATTATGGTTATGGATTGGGTTGTCCATGCACTTAGCTAACAACATCCACTTTCTTAGGTTTTAGTGAGTTAGCCAGCACTTGAGGAATGGCTGTGGAACATGCAGCAAAAATAATAGTAAAATATTAGGATAAGGAAATAAATTTGCAGCTACAAGTAATGTCTACTAGCAGATGGCATAGAAATGCTCTTGGAATATTATCAACAGTGTACAAAAAATGTTTATGTCCAGATGCCTACCTTGGGTCTTCCATAGGAATATGGCAATTTTATCAGCTGATTATTGAAAACCAGGTATATAAAAGAGGATTTTAGATGCTATTAAAACTATCAAATATCTAAGATTTGAAAGCATAGCCTTATCTAGATGCAGCAGTAATGTACTCTTACTCTAACTCCAAAGTGTGGCATGTGAATATTACTTAGGTTTTATCTGCGGAGCATCCAAGTAGGACTAGCTACATTACTTTTGAACTGGTAGTATGTACTGATGCTACCAGACGTCTTCCCATAGCACAGTGTGGATTCACAAGATCAAGCCTCTATATATCAATAGAAGGCTTACACCAACATGCTATACAGCTTGTATGATATGTATTACTCTGGCACAGTAGACATTTGGTGAATGTATTGTATTAAGATAAACCACACATCCATACAAGTGATAAGTAGTACTCAGCATAAGAGATTTCATGATTGTATCAAATTAGCACACACGGTAATAAATCGGGCATTCCAGAGTCACTCTTGAATTTGAACAAAAATTCTTTCCCAAATGCATACTTTATGATCACAAGAGTATATAATGTTTGTAGTCAAATGCAGAGGCTGTCACAAATACATGACTGCAAGCAATTCTTTGTTCAAAAGACAAAAAAATAGCACATAAATTTCTCATAATATTGAGCAGAGTGACATGAGGGATTGTAAAACATTTAGACACTGAAAAATGTCGTTAAAAACAATAAGAGATGAATAGACTGTTATAGGAAGTTGTAGAGATCACCAAGCAGTTAGATGTTTAAAGATCATCATGCATTACAGCAAACTATTGCAACTGTATGTGACTGAAAGACTTGACAAAAGACAATAATTTATTATAGAATAATAAATCATACCATTCTCATGTTCTGAACACAAGTATCAAATATGGAAATGGAAGTGCTCCAGCTTATTATAGACTCCATAGGATGTTGTGCAAGAATTCAGCTAATTAGTCGTTCTTTTTTTAGTATGAGAGTCAGTGTGAAAGATTCCAATTATTGACAGCACAATGAGACACCATTTAAGAATAATGTATGCTATATGATGTAAAACACTACTAGAAAAAACCATATGGCCAAACCAAAAATAAAAAAATAATATCTGACCCGTGGATAGTCCAAATCAATGGTTTATAAGTAGTCAACTCGCTTGGCAGCACCTTTCAGTACTGAATGCGTGTGAAGAAAGAAAAAAGGGTGTGGTCACACGAACCCAAATTGAGCACTATAACTGAACAATCCTCTCTCCGTAGTAAGGGTGTGGTAGTTGGCTGCCAGTTATGCGCTCACTTCCCGTTGAAGAATCTAGCATTTAACAGTTGTTGCCTGGCTCTTGTCCGTGCTCTAAAAATAAAAATAGGACTTATGTATTCTAATTGCGCGCTGAGTGGACTTCTTCCAGTTATCTGATAGTTCCATCTGGAATAGTTTATGAGCGGTGCTGCTGCTGTTATACTGGATATTAAGATTTGGTGAGCTATAAACATTGATATACATTATATAGATGAGTAAATGAATATAGAATAGCCAAACAAAGGTTTCATATCATATTTACAGCTAAATATAAAGATTTGAAACCTTGAGATATTAACTGATGCCACTTTAATAAAAAATAGTATTGCCTCCTACAAATTATGACAGATCATATCTACTCTTAGTCTTGCATAGCCCAACCCTTTATCAACTGCTACACTGGGAAGATGTCAGGGTGGCATAAATTCATGATAAAGCTTTAACATCCTCCAGATCTCAGTGGGATAGTATGGTTCTGGTTGTGGTTGTCAATGCATTTAGCTAACCACATCCACTTTCATGGGTTTAAATAGTAGTGTAATCAGTACTTGAGGAATGGCTGTGTAATGTGCAGCAAAAATAATGGTTATAAATTAGAATAAGGAAAGAGATATCAGCTTTGAGTAATCTTTGTTCTCACTAGTGGTATAGAGAGGTTCTTTCAATATTATTGACAGTGTACAAAAAAATGTTTAAGTTTGGGTGCTTATCTTGGGCCTTCGATGAGATTTTGGCATTTTAGTGAGCTGACTTCAAAGCAACTACAATTATTGAAAACCAATCATATAAAAGAAGCAATTTATTAAAGTATTCTAACCTTTTTAAAATTGAAATTATTGTCATATCTAAGATGCTGCAGTAATGCGCATTTAGTTGAACTGTGAAGTACAGCATTGTTAAACTTACTTAGGTTTTATCTGCGGAGCTTCCAGGTATGACTAACTACATTACTTCTGAACTGGTAGTATGTACTGATGCTACCAGATCCCATCCCAGCACAGTGGTAGATACTCAAGATCAAGCTTCTACATCCTGACTTAATGTAATAGAAGGCTTAGCCTAACACTTTTAGGATTACACTTTTAGGATCACACTGGTATGCTACAGCTGTAGATGCTTAAAAACATAATTGTTCAAAACTTATTTGCTTATTTTTATAGCTTGAGATTGTTATGTCAGATATTGGTTTGATTTGGGATGAAGTCATATGTGACCATCTACAGGAAAACCAGGCACAACGCGGCGTGCGTAAATATCGAGAAAAGATCGATCAATTTCTTAAAAATGTATTGTTTCTAGCCGACGGAAGGGAACGGTTAAGTCTATTATAGTGGGAACGACTTAAGTTACGACGATAAAACTTGGAGAGCTCAATATCTGGACGCCGACAACTCTGTAAGTGCAAAAAAAAAATTTTTCGAAGGGTGCCGCGTTGTGTCCGGTTTTCCTGTAGACGGTCACATATATATATATATATAATATATATAAGTGATAAGTTTACTCTTGCTACTAGACAATCAAGGAATGTATCATATTACAAAGGCTTAAGAAAGCCACATATCCATAAAGTGACATGTAGCACTCTGGCACAGTAGAGATTTGATGAGTGTATCATATTACAATGCCTGAAGTAAACCACATATCCATATAAGTGATATGTAGCACTCTGGCACAGTAGAGATTTTATGAATGTATCATTATTACAATGCCTTAAGTAAACCACATATCCATATAAGTGATATGTAGCACTCTGGCACAGTAGAGATTTTATGAATGTATCATTATTACAATGCCTTAAGTAAACCACATATCCTACAGTCAGTGAAAATATATTTAAGTATTGACTTTTGACTGGAAAAAGTATTGATAAGTCTCCACGTCATTTATGGAATTACTTTATCAATAATAGTGGCTGGCATGACCTCTGGAGACTGAATGTGAGAAAAATCAAATTCCATTTCTTATTGTCTACAATTGCAAGCAACTGATATCTATCAAGTATCAAGGACTATTCTGAAGTACAATACACATAGTTGACCATCATTGCAAGTTTGGCTGTGGCTTTCACATTTGTATCACTGGTAAGTGTAATTAAGTATGTAGATAAACTAAATTAGCATTCAACTGTAGATATGTGTGTATCAGTTGTATGTTTGTGCGATGAATTGCTAATACTCAATAAATGGGTTTGATATATAGCTAGTAATGCTCACTTTTTATACTAGCAAAATATAATGTCTTTGATGAAGTTATTGAAGCTGTGCAACACTGCATCAAGTAAGCACATTATCAGTGGCCACTGGTACTGCCTTAAATACTGGCTGCTTATAACAATATCTACATACCTGTGATGTGCTTCAGCACAAATGGTGGGCAAGCCATTGTGTACAATTGATTCAAATACATTATTTACAACAATTCTGATTATCTAAATTACAAGCAGCTCCTGACACAAAAACACGAAACTGCTGAAGCATGGCCAAGTTTTATGAATTGCGTATTTGGAACACTTTTTAGTGTCATAGTAACCACTTGGCACAATTTTTTGAGGCTTGAAAATGCCAGCAATTGTAAAGAAAATATCGCACATTTTAGAGCCTAACCATTAATAAGATTTTTTTACCAACAAAAGAAACTGGGAGGAAGTCTATTAAGCCACACATCCGTATAAGTGATAAGTAGTACTCAGCTTAAGATATTCATGATTGTATCATATTAACATACATAGCAAATGATCGGGCATATGCAGTTCGATTTAAAGACTTGACAAAAAACAATAATATTTTATAATAATCAATCATGCCATTTTCATGTTCTGAACACAAGGATCAAATATGGAAATGGAAGTGCTGCAGCTTATTATAGACTCCATAGGATGTTGTGCAAGAATTCAGCTAATTAGTTGTTGTTGTTTTTAGTATGAGAGTCAGTGTGAGAGATTCCAATTATTGACAGCACAATGAGGCACTGTTTAAGAATAATGTACTGCTATATGATGTAAAACACTATTATAAAAACATAATAAATTAGTAATAGTTCACTAAATATATAATAAAGCAGCACATTGAAGTGTAGATACCATTGTTTTATGTTGTAGTTATGCTCTTTTCGTAAGAATTCCGTATATTTTTAATATTTTTTATGTAGCTATATGCAGTATAAATTCTGAGGAAGTATTCTTCAATATCTAAATTGACCAGTGGATAGACTAAATCAATTGTTTATAAGTCGTCAACTCGCTTGGTGGCACCTTTTTGTACTGAATGCGTAAGAAGAAAAAACGTGTAGTCATACGAACCCAAATTGCACACTGTATAACTGAACAATCGTTTCTGTAGTAAGGGTGTGGTAGTAGGCTACCAAATTAAGACTGTGCTCACTTGCTGTTAAAGAATCCAGCCATTTAACAGTTGCCTGGCTCTCGTTCTGTGTTCTTACTATAAAAATAGGATTTGTGTATTCTAATTGCGCACTGAGTGGGACCTCGTCCAGTTATCTGATAGTTCCCCTGGAATAGTTTATGAGCGGTGCTGCTGCTGTTATACTGGATATTTGAATTTGGTGAGCTATAAACATTGAAATACATTATATTGATGAGTAAATGATACACATTTTAGTTATTTCTTGATATACAATAATCAAACGAAAGTATGCATATCATTTTTACTGCTAAATACAAAGTTCTACAACAAAGAGATTTTAACTGAGACCATTTTAATAACAATATTATTGCCTCCCATAAATTGTGACAGATCATCACTATTTTTCTAGTCCTACATAACTCAATCCTTTATCTACAACTGCACTGTGAATAAGTCAGGTTGCATAAATATGTAGGACAAGTTTATCATCCTCCAGATCTCAGTGGGATAGTATGGTTCCAGTTGTGGTTGACAAATCAGTTAGCTAAAAACATCCTCATTCATAGGTTTTAGTAGTGTAGCCAGCACTTGAGGAATGGCTATGGAACATGCAGCAAAAATAATGGTATAATATTAGAATAAGGAAAAGGATTGCAGCCTTAAGGAATTTCTTCTCTCACTGGTGATATAGAGATGTTCTAGGAAAATTATAAAACAGTATACAAAAAAATGTTTAAGTTTGGGTGCTTTATCTTGGGCCTTTGATGAGATAGTGGCAATTTTAATGAACTGACTTCAATGCAACTACAGTTATTGAAAATCGGGTTTATAAGAGTAGAAATTTAGACCTATCTAACCACTCAAAAATGAAACCATAGCCTTATCTAGTTCAAAAGTAATGTAGCTAGTCATACCTGTATGCTCCGCAGATAAAACCTAAGTAATTTTAACAAAGGTGCACTTGGAGTTCAACTACACGCACATTACTGCTGCATCTGGTAGTATGTACTGATGCCACCAGAACTCTTCCCAGCAAACTGGTGGATACACAAGATCAATTCACAACATGATGAGTTAAAGTAGTAGAAGGCTTAGATTAACACTTTAAATTTTCAAGTAGTTGGATTACACTGGTATGCTACTGCTGTGGCTGCACAAAACTTGTTTGCTCATCTTTAACTTAAGATTGTTGGTTTGGCTTAGGCTGAAGTCATACATCCATATGTGATATGTATTACTCTGGCATAGTAGACATTTTGATGAATGTATCATATTAAGATAAACCACATATCCATATAAGTGATATGTAGTACTCAGCATATACTGGATATTTGAATTTGATGAGCTATAAGAATTAATATACATTGTATGTTGATGAGTAAATGATACACATTTAGTTATTTCTTGATATAGTATTTCCATATCATTTTTTACAGCTAAGTACCAAGTTTTGAAACATTGAGATAGTAGCTGATACCGTTTTAATGGGAAAACCGGCACTAATTAGATTAATCAGTTTATATTATACATTATGGTTTTGTTTCTCTGTGTATTTTCCCATGTTTATTTTATGTTTAACCAATCTTATCCTATTTCTAATTACATTCAAACTTTGTGTTCATTTACATTTGTGTCCATTTATTCAAATATCTTCTTCCCATCTTGTATTACATTCCCTCATCCTTACCTCTAGTTATACACACCAGTTTTCCTCATACCATTTCAGTTGTTGTATTTTCTGCCTTGTTTAAAGATTAAACTCTTTATACACCTTAAGAGTTAACCCTCCAGGTGATTGGGCAGCCCCAGCAACTCTGGTGGCAGCCTACTCTCAAGTATTCAGTTAACCCTGGATAGCTTCGATCCTGTAGCCTTCAGTTAAATGACTGACCCGGTTCCCTCACACACCTACTCACTCCTATCCTGTCCCTCTACTAAATAAATATTTAATTAACTTACCGGCTGCATACTCTCTCCTTCCTTCCTCTCTGCAAAATGAATGTTTAATTGACTTGTGTCTACTCACTCCTTCCTTCCTCTCTACTAAATAAATATTTGATTAACTTGCATCTACCTATATTGTGTCCTCTTGATAGTGTCCACCTAATATTTAATAAGGTTGCATTTATTTTTTGATATCCAACACTCTTAAATGTCAGTTTTAACTTATCAATATATTCAATTGATTTACTTCTAAAGTACTTACAAGCAATGTTTGAGTATGTACTTTTCCAACAAATATAGCATGTTTAACCTGTTCTATTCCTTATTTTATGAGTTATAGTAAATACTAAATTCATAAACACTACTAATGAAATTGTAAGGAATAGTTTATAGCAGCACTTGTCTTGAGGTTGACTGCAGCAATTATTAGCTTTGACAGCTGCTTCTGAACTTTGAGGTTAGCAGCTGATTCTGCTTGGCTAGGATAATACAATGATAAAAATTCTTACTGAAAAATTACCTTCATTTACAGCAAGTACACTTAAAAGTGACAAATGAACATAAATTACTAAATAATTAGCTTCATCAAAGTGCTTGAAAGGTGATTGCTTTCAAAATTCTATGTGATACTAAATATAAGTTGTAATAAAACTTAATTTTCCTGTCATCATGCATTTAGGACATTTTTTACTTTTGCCACCTTTCCCCATAGAAATAGGGCTAAAAGACCTGTACCATGGGACATTTAGCCCTATCCTCTACCTGAAAAGTTTACTCATTTAATAATTATTGCTTATTTTTAGAGCAATTCATGTATTTTACATATAGTGACTAAATTAATCATTGAGCTATAATTGGCAAGTTTTTATAGTAATTTGTGTATTTTTTTTAAGCTTCAGCAATGGGTCGCCATCGTTATCCTGCTCCACACTGGGAAAATACCAGCAGAAGATTACACAGATCGACACTCTGGGAAACTCGTTGTTCATATATCAATCAACCTCAATGTTTCTCAAATACTGAGTATCTGTTAATAGCCTTTACAATCATCTGGATTTTCAGAAGGAAAACAAAAACTAACTCGACCAAACTCTGTTCTACAATAAAACAACCAAAGACAAATTGCAAAGAAGAAATACAATCTCTCCCACTGATCTGGTCCATTTGGAATAGTTCAATAAATATCTTAAAAGAAATTCATTCCAGAACTACTTCACTAAAACTGAAACTATTATTACTATGTGGAGATGTCGAAGCCAATCCTGGCCCCTATAATAAAGGTAAATTAACCTCTATCCAATGTGATGTTGAAATGGAGTCAACCATAACTAGCCACTTGATAGGCAAGCTATTATTAGGTTAACAACTCTTCTGTTTTTATCTATTATTTATATTGAGATATAAATATTCAGAATAGTTCAAATAATAAGATGTTACATATCTATTGAATTTGTTGAGAATACATTGTTAAATAAAGAAATATGCAAAATCGTAAAAAACTGAAACAATGATCTGATTAGTCTATCCACAACCTCATAGAACTTTTATCCAATAAGCAATATATTTCTGGGCAATGCTTATTTAGCAAATGAATGTAAAGTATAACTGTAGGCGGAGTCAGGATGGAATAAATTTTTGACAACTGTGATTTAAAATAATATCACTCGTGTTTCGAAAAAATTTACTTGTCCATTTTTAATACTTCTTTCACTACTATTTTCTGTTCTATTTTATCTCCTTATCCTGTAAATTTTAAGAATTATTTTGACCTAATTCAAGCTATATTCCCTTATTTTATTGCATTTCCAACATCTTCACTGAAACATAATTAACAGAATGTGTATTATTCACTGATGTTATAATAAACAAACATTATTGCAAATACTAAATATCCAGTTGAAAACAGGCACAAATTTAGATTTTTATGCTTTATTGGAGTTCATAAAACAGTACAAGCAGAATTGTTGTAACAACTCTTATCTGCATGCAATTATTTGTTTTGACAGCTGCTCTTGCACTTTGTGGTTACTGGCTGCATGTGCTTGGCTAGGTAGAGAAAATAACTACTTGTTTGACAACTGATGCCAGTGAACTTTGAGACAAACTGAGTACTTTTAGGAGATATTTGTATCTTCAAGATGCTGGATAATTATCAATAGTAATAGATTTTAAATGTAATGCCAATCAAAGATCAAAAGTATATCAACAAAATAATGTTACGAAATAATTAAACATATTATTTATTGTAAATGTTACTATTTTGTGTGTCAATGTAAATGTATATTATAATATTACACTAATGATATTATTTTTTTAGATCAGCCTCTCAGTCATTATGAACCTTCACCTCGAGCATCAGCTAATGCCTCAGCAAGTACTGACAAACTCTACATTCATGGAGGTATTGTTGACAACTTTTATAAGAATAAAATAAAGCTAAAGAAGATAGTTCAAATCTATGAGTGCTCTTCAGAATCCTGGAAAGAACTTGCTACAACTGGTACTCCTCCTCCTGGAGTAGATGCCTGTGCAACATCTTATTCAGATCATATTCTCTACTTGTTTGGTGGTCATGATGGTACATCATTCAATGCTTCATTATATCAGCTAGACACCAGATCTATGACATGGTCGCAACTCTCACCACAACATGGTAGTGGACCCATGAGGAAACAAAAGTGTCAAATGATACATTATAATAATACATTAATCGTCATTGGCGGCTATGGCACACCATCAGGTGAACTGCAGTCTGGATCACAATTTACTAAGGATAAACAATATCAAGATGATGATGGCTGGACAAATGAGATTCATGTGTATAATATTTCACAGAGTAAGTAATAATCATATCAAGTATATTAATAGTATTACAGAGTAGATGGTAAGTATGTGTTACATATATTTCATTATCTGAAATAATAATGTATTTTTAGAGTTATTAGCTATACTTATAGTAACAGACATGGTTATTTCCACTTAATTTTACTATAAATAGTATGTATTAATATTTAGTTTGATAAAGCCGCTAACATGTGTTTTATCAATGAGAAATAATATTAAAAATGAAAGGAAAATTTGTATAGAATCATGTCTCAATTGTGTCAATGCTTTGAAATACTCTGAAATTACAAATGTAAATAAGAACAATACATTATGTTTCAATTAGTTGAATTGGATACTCAATTTGTTTAGGTAGTACTTATAAAATTCGATTTGCTTGTGTTATATTTATTACACATGTGGAATTGAGTGAAGTGAGTAAGACACTCATAAGTAAAACTTGAATAACATTCAGATATCGTGTAAAAGTAAAAATATATATGGTACACAGGACATCTTGTTTCACTAGATCATAGATTATGACATGTGGAAATATCTTACTTAAAAAATAGAGCAAAGTACTAGCTGGTTTGTCTTTGCTACATATGAAATTCTATGATGAGTTCATTAAAATAAGTGCTTTGTAATTTTCCTACCAAAATAGCTAAGAGTAGAGTCTGCTAACTTGTGGGAGAGGGAAGAGGAGGTGAAACTGTGTGGTTGGATAAAAAGGAAATTTTTTTTATGTCTTTTGCACTACTATAGGAAAACATTATTGGCGAGCGAGCGTAGCGAGCGAGACACTTACAGGGGTAACACAATCGAAAATCGGGGATGTTTGTTTATTTATATATATGTTTGGACGTATGTATGTCATTTTGTACTTTGACCCTCCGTATTTTTGTGTTCGCTCGGCGTTCGACCCCGTCCCAAACTACACTAAACAGAATCCTCTGGTTTAGCGACCATTACACGTATCACCTTAGAAATTGAATTGTTTACCGCTTTGAATTGTTTGCGGGTGCAGTTAAAACGCAAAAACTTATGGGAGCTCCATTTCTAATCGGTTAGTGGCGGTGGTAAGTTAATACGCTATTTGTCATAGTTATAAGCCCCCCTACTCAACAGCATTACTTGAAAATTCATTGTCCACTAGACGAACCACGAAGGTAAGTCTTGCGTAGGTATGTCAGTTGTGGGAAAGTATTGGTGTGTTACAACTACTATTAAGACTATCACAAAGAAAAATTTAAATAACGTGACTCAATTTTGTTGCTTCTTTTTCAATTCAAACAGTTGCGGGAAGCGGTTACTATGGCATTGAAACCCCTTTACCACATATACTTAAATTAAAAACTCGACTTTATTTTAGTAGCTTGAGTGTTAGTTGTTAAAATCAATCATTTAACAATAGTGTGGTTTAAGGCTCGCTCGCCATTTGTGCTCAAGCACACCACTAGTAGCCTGAAATTTGTGTTGTTTGAGAAAATGACACGAAATAAAAATATCAGACAAACGTGCACTTGCAACTTTACAATGTGCCATCATAATACACATGAAAATTAGTTTTCTATGTTGATTATGTCTAGTTCATCAGTCATTCTTTGTGAGCATGAATGATAAAACATTATTTATCACTTCAATACGTATGTTTTCAAATGTAGAACTTGCCCTTTGTGATCTTGCAGATGCTATTAATACAGGATCAATGAATATCTTTATTTTAAATATGAATCTAAAATTGTAATAGCTGTTTGAGGTTACTTATTTAACTTGAGAAGTGTACATTGAAATTACATCAGAAAGTGCTAGTGTAATCCTTTAAAATCCAACATTTTAATATTGTTAAGATTGTGTGAGAATTACATCATGCCGGCAGAAATATAATGCAAAAAGGTGGGAGTTCTCAATTGCAAAAATAGAGTAACAAAGTTGATTAAAGAGTTTCCCTTTCAGTATATAATTCCTATTCCTATAATATGTGAATTAAGTCAATGTTTATTATCATTACTGATCATCAAACAAGTTTTGCTAAGATTACATCTGTGTGTGTGCATGTGTGTTTTTACACCTCCAAATTAGTTGCAGTCAAGCAAACCGTGTGGGAAGCAGTTAAGTTAAATTTATTTGTTCACGAAGGCTCTTAGTTTCTCTAAGTCCAGTCATAAAAAATTTCAGAAAATTTTTTACGAATTGTTGGTTCATCCATTAGTACAAAAATTGTATTATTTCTAAATAGGTACATGGTCTTCTCCCTTAATTACTGGAACTCAACCTTCACCAAGAGCTTCTTTTACCCTCACCTATATTAGTCCTACTCATGCAGTCTTGTTTGGTGGACATGGCGGTACTAGTTATCTCAATGACACTTACCTCATAGACTTGACACAGATGGTAAGAATTGTTTAATGTGGCAAGCATACAAAATACAACAATTAATTTTTCAAGAAATACATTTTGTTGCTAGTCTACACTTTCGTAGTGTCAGCACTATAACATAAGTTACTTTATATATAGTATTGAAACTTTGCAATTGTTATACTACAATATTATATCCATGTATATTCTATTACAGCATTAGCTCTTCAGTTACATGTATATTATGTATAAAATATTTAAATTACATGAAATGTATTGGAATATTCAGCTATAAAAAATATTGTGATGAGTAAACTTTAGCTGTGAATTACATTTACTCACTGATTAGTTCATGTTATGATTTAGCAGTCAACTATTGTTAGTGATTTATTAAATTGTTTATACTTTACTGACACTGAGGATGTGATGTGTTAATTTCCAAACAAGACTGGTAATTAACATTACTATGAAGTATTTGTAATGTATCAAATGTTTAAGAATATGTAAGTTAATAACTAGATTGGAGCCATCAAAAAATTAAAGCAAGCAGAATGAGCCCTCAATTTATTTAACAACTGTACTTCTTACCTGTAACTGAAAATAAATTTATAATAACAATCACTTATTGTCGTCAATGTATTTTCTTGTACTCCAATAATAACTGCTTTTTTAAAGCAACAAGTATAGCAATTATTGGAGAGAATATTATTAGGTGGTTGTTGCTCATTCAATAATTTTCTTCATGGTTGAATTTGACAATTATAGAAAATATTTTCATCATTAGCTAAAAAGTCTTTGTATTTTCCTCATTTCTCATAAATCAGTTTCATTTTTTTCATGATTATATGTACCTATTCACTAGGGGTTGGTAAATTCTGCTGGAATAATTTTGAGCATAATAAGTGATTTCATAAATACTAGCTTTTGCTAGATTGATTAGTCTGTAAGTATAATGAGGTAGTAAATTTTTGGTAAAAATAAGCATTTTTTATTGTACTATAACAATAGTAATTTGATGTAGTCTACAAGAGACTGTCTTTGGGACCGTTTAAAATGAATTTTTGAGTTTACTAAATACCCACTACATGGGTAATTCTATTGAAGATTCCAATACAGCTTAACAGTAGGAAATAAATGATTTCAGACCCAGCACTGTTGTCCATCAGGATGCAGATCAACAACTCACATATCAGCAGTGGCCATAGCAGGATTCAGATTAGTCATGGATACTGCGATTCATATAGTTGCGAATGTGGTTGATGTGATGATCTTTGAGCTCTGTAAAAATGAGCATAATAATGAGCATATACTGAAATGATGAGCAAACAGAATTAATGAGCATAATTCGCCGAACTCTATGATCATTTTCTTTATTTTAAAAATAAATACTTCTGTATATTTCTTTCCTGATTTTAGTATTTCATCTATTTAGTCCTGAAGAGTCACTTTATAAAGCTAATTACTATACAGATGAATATTAAAATAAAATCTTGTAGGAAATGCATTATAACATTTATCTATCAGTAGCTGTTTCTATTTCTTCCCTTCTTAAAAAGAGCCCCCCATAAGAAATCCACAATCTGCTCCTATATAAATTATAGCAAACCTAATCCTGTTATTTAAATTAATTATATGTATGGTGGAATATTGTATAGACATGAATGACAGATGAAGCTCAGTTGTTGACTACTGCATAATATAGAACATTGATTGTATTGTAATATCCTTAGTTGGTAATTGTGGAAATACTTCATGCATTAATATGTTAGGAAAAGCAGTATTCAATATTGGCTAGTTTCAGAATTAAATTAAATGATTTCATATTTATGTCAAACTTATTTATGACCCTTATATTAAAGTACTAAGCTCTAGCCACAGTGCATAATTGTACTAATAGTGTATTCACTCAATTTGTGAGTACAGCTGCCTCCTGACCTTTTATCAGCACAAACTACACTCTGTCTTATATGCTCAACTGTACTCTTTCTCCCTTTTCATCTTTATAAAATTACTATAAACTTACTGATACCTATAGACTGATCAGTATATGATATGCAAAATGACTAGCACCATCAAGTTCAGATTAGAACTATTTTATCACATTCATTTCTCATCTCAAGTAGTATGCATTCAATATGTTTTTTTTTAACAAATATAAAATATAATACTCCAAAATTAATATTAATGAGGAATGTGGTTTATTTAATAGGAGTTGTATAGAACTGGAATATATTAATCATGCTAACATTATTAGTGCTATCTGATCTGTTAATAATCTCATTTATGGATAATTTTATAAAGATGAAAAGGGAGAGAGATTGTACTGTTGAGCATATAAAACAGAGTGTAGCTTGTGCTGATAAAAGGTCAGGAGGCAGCTGCACTCACAAAGAATGTTGTTGTACTAAGAGGTCACTTATATAATAGCTTATATTGAGCAAATGTATATAAGTAGAGTAAATAAATATCTTAAAATGTTTTTATTAAACATTTAAAACATCATTAATTGTAATATATTATTCTCTAAATTATTTTCTATCAGCCAAAACTCACTTTTTTAGTTATCTGATTTTTATCCAGTTTCTGTTGACCTTCCAAGTATACATAATACTTAATTATGTAACATTAATACTTTATCATTAATATATACAGTTATTTGTGTTTACTTTTTACCATATTATATTTAGAAATTTTTTATATTTTTTTATTTAATTAAGTACATCACCTTGTTCAAGTAGTACATGTAATTATGACAGTATAATGCAGTGATGCACTCTGTTGTTTTAATACGTACACAACTACTTCAGTCTGATGGTATTACATAAATTTAAAGCTTTTATAATTATTGGATATATTTTTGTTTCATTATTTTCTAGGTGTTTATCAAACTTGTGTATCCTGATGGAGCCCCACAACCATCTCCTAGATATGGTCATGCAGCTGTTTGTCTTGATTATAACACCAACAACCCACAGTTGTTAGTAATTGGTGGTCGTGATGACAATAAGACTTTAAATGATGTTTGGTGTCTCGATGTACAAGCACGAAGTTGGCAACAGGTATATTTTATAATTATAATTCAGTTGAAATAATTCAAACAATTATGTAATGATATAATTTAAAGCCAACAGTTAAATTTAATTATTTGAATAATAAAGGAGGTAAACAAGTTACAGTCTTCCAAGTATATAATAATTATCTGGCCATTTTAAAAATTAGATAAATTAATAGATGTGGAATATGCTACCATAAGTGAAAATAATCTTTTTCTATCATTTTCTGCTACGAACATTTCAAACCTTTACCAATTGTATTGTTGCTCTCATTATACCACATTATTGCAAGGAAATGAGTGTCTTTAACCTAGGCACAGTTTCAAAGGACATAAGGGGTTTACAGATATGCCCATATCTATAGGTGATCACTTATTGCAAAAACTTCAATTAAGACGATTTAAATATTTAGAAAATTTTAATGTACAGGATACGTAGATGATCTTATTGAAACTAAAGCAACAGCTTATAGCATAATGATAATATTTTCAGTTTTAGTCAAGAAATATTCAGACCAGATTGTTCTAATATTTAGATTTATAATAATATTGTGGTAATTATTATAACATGTGAAATAACAAAATAAATGAAGCCATTGCAGCTATTGCGATAAACTTATTCTATTTTAGATTTTATTAAAACAGAATGTACTTTAATTACAAATGGTTACCTTTAGAAAAACTTCACTAGCAATACATGTTAAAGTACATATGCATAGTTAAATTTTGTATCAACGAATAAACCGTTATAAGAGGTATGAAAATAGCAAATTTTCTCATTCGAACAGTCATAACACTGTTAATTAAATCTTAACACAACATTTCGACTTATTGCCAAAGTCCTCTAATTATAGTATTTCAGCTGAGTCATTGAATGAGGAATGAATTTTTTTGACCAATTGAATACAAACAAGAACATTATTGTGTGGTATTCTCATGCAAAAAGAGATACAAAAAAGACCATTAGCCATCGCAGATAATTATATTAAAGTTAAAATGTATTCTGTAAATAAATTATTAATCTCAATGCAAAGAAAGGTTTGAATTGTATTTAATTATATTCTAGAAATCATAATGATAAAAATTGCAAGACTTCAGTATAACTTCATTTTAACGACCTTTTGAGAAGAAAAAACATAAAGACTATTTGACATCTCAGATACTTTGAAATTGAAGTAATTATTGATCAAAATATTCAAGCAATACATGTTTCAAGTGTATTTGATTATTCTAGAAATCATAATGTTAAAATTTGCATGTCATGATTATTGTTCAATATTTCCACTTAGATGACCATCTCATCACAGCCGAGAGGACGTCACAGTGCTGCTGCTTTTGTTATTTCTTCTGAGCTCACAGAAATAGTAATATTTGGAGGGTACGATCAAGACAAGCAGTATCTCTCAGATACTACAATATTAAGATTTAGTAAGTTTTACAAAAATAAAAAATTTATTCAATTTATGTATTATACGTGGGATATTTTGTTATTTTGATAGTTTTTCATCTAATTATGTATAATATAGTGAATAAAATGTTCTAATACCATAGCCTAGTCATTTTCAATACAAAAAAGTGTGATATTATCTTAAAATTATTAGTCCACTAAGCACATCCAGCTAAAAATATGCTATTTACATGGTCCCCCCTCCTCCCCCCTCCCTCCCCCCCACCCCACAGTTTCTCTCATTACATTTAAGTCCACTAAACAAGTCCAACTATAAAATATGCTAATTACATGGTCCCCGGCAGTATCTCTCATTATATTTTAGTCCACTAAACACGTCCAACTATAAAATATGCTAAGTAAGTGATTCTGGACAAGTTCCCCTCCTTAGATATGATCAGGCGAAGATATCGAACCAAGTGATTCTGGGCAAGTTCCCCTCCTTCAATATGATCAGGTGAAGATGCCGAACAATAAAATATTCTAATTAAGAGATTCTGGACAAGTTCCCCTCCTTCGATATGATCAGGTGAAGATGCCAAACAATAAAATATGCTAATTAAGTGATTCTGGACAAATTCCCTTCCTTCGATATGATCAGGTGAAGATGCCAAACCATAAAATATGCTAATTAAGTGATTCTGGACAGGTTCCCCTCCTTTAATAAGATCAGGCGAAGATGTCGAACCGTAAAATAGTCTAATTAAGCAATTCTGGACAAGTTCCCCTCCTTCGATATGATCAGGTGAAGATGCCAAACCATAAAATGCTAATTAAGTGATTCTGGACAAGTTTCACTCCTTCGATATGATAAGGTGAAGATGCCAAACCATAAAATATGCTAATTAAGCGATTCTGGACTGGTTCCACACCTTCGATATGATCAGGTGAAGATGTCGAACCGTAAAATATGCTAATTAAGCGATTCTGGACAAGTTCCCTTCCTTCGATATGATCAGGTGAAGATGCTGAATCGTATAATATGCTAATTAAGTGATTCAGGACAGGTTCCCCTCCTTCGATATGATAAGGTGAAGATACCAAACCATAAAATATGCTAATTAAGTGATTCTGGGTCAGTTCCCCTCCTTCGATAATATGATCAGGTGAAGATGTCGAACCGTAAAATTATGCTAATTAACCGATTCTGGACAGGTTCCCCTCCTTTCATAAGATCAGGCGAAGATGCCAGACCATAAAATATGCTAATTAAGCGATTCTGTATAACCATAAAATATGCTAATTAAGTGATCCTGGACAAGTTCCTCTCCTTCGATATGATCAGGTTAAGATGCTAAACCATAAAATTGAATTTCTTTGTAATGATCAAATGGAATGTCAGACTATTAAATAGTGTTAAATAAATTTTTATAAATATTTTCTCTCCTTCGCCATGATCAGATGAACAAGTTAAACTGTAATAATATGCTAATTAAATGATTTATGCTAATTAAATGATTCTTCCATCATTCATTATGATCAGGTGAAGATGCCAAATCAAAACCTGCAATCAATATTATATATTTATAATATTCACAATAAATATACCACATTCCCTGGCTTTTTTGTAGTAAATATGCAAAAAATTTGTGAGTAATTCAAATAGATGTTCCATCTAAGTGCTAGCTGTTGAGCTGATAAAAGTAAAATCTTATAGCTTTAATTTTCTCACTCTAACACACTCTGCCACCTTTAGATTCATAAAAAGTGTGTCCTATGCACTACTTTGTGAGCACACTTGTATTTTAGTGTGCTCAACACACTTCTTACAATTAATGTGATAGCACACCATGCTTGATAAGGCTAAAAAGTGTGTGCTTTTTACAGTGTGGACATGCTTCTGCAGGAGCTATAGAATCTTGTACTTTTGACAGTGAAATACATTTATCCAATAGTGAGCATTGTCGTTCAGTGGTTAGTGAAAGTGGTGACTTGGAATGGAATGTAAATAAAATATCTAGTGATGAACAAGAGTTTGAGTGTTCTGATGAAATTTCAATAAATTGTAATCATTAATTCCACCATCTTTTCTAGCAATTGTGATGAACTTCAACCAATTCGTTGGAGATAAAGAGATACTTCTTTGATCACTTTTACTGCAAAGCTAGTTCATAACGTGACTTTAACAATAGTTAACTTAGTAGCTACTTATTTCTAAATGTTTCGTGCACATATATGTATCATACTGAAGGATAACAATGCTCTTTCAATTGGTAGTATTGGTTTAAATTTTATTAAAGCTTTGATATGATAAATAATATAACATAAAACAATTAGAACTTTTTAATTAAACAATTTAATTAGTGGAAGTGGTAATATCATCTCATGAGTTACAGAAATAATGAAAAACTATAATCTTCAGTGAACCTACTGATATTGTTGTTGTTTTTTTTGGTTATGTACTTGCCTTGCTATAAGAGAAATAGTAAGCCTATCAATTTTAGCTGTTTGGAAAAAAAATCTTTATGGGTTAAATGTAAGTGGTAGTGACTATTGATTATTGGGAAAGCAATCAAATTTCCAAGATGGGTAAGAATCGCTAAATCAAAAGATTTTGTTTATCAAGTAGCCTTACCAATATACGCTCTGTTGAAATATACTTCGCTATTCGAAAACGGATTTTCAAGAATTGACTATTGTAAAATAATTAGCATACTTTAAAGTTGGACGTGTTATGTATAATAGGCTTTTTCAAAGACTTGTCAACTGAATTCAGCATTCATACTTTGCCAGAAAAAGAAATTATATTATTATATTTACACATTAGATGTATTCTCTATCTTTCAAATGTTAACAATACCAAAATACATGTTTGGGATTTGAACTCAGGTCACTTGCCTGTATTCATACTTTCTATGTCCAAGTCAAATCTTCCTTTCAGATCTAAGATCTACTTTTGGCAGTAAAAATGCTTACTCAAAACTACATCATTTCTAGCTAAGGTGCTTAAACAAATTATTTTCCCTACATGTCTAATGCAAGTATTTTCCTTTGGCTTTACTTGTAGATTTCTGATGGCAGTTCTGTAGCATTTTACATTTGCTTTACAAGCTTAGAGGTTTAGTGATCTCTAGTGACTCTTTAACTATACTATGTTATATTAAATTAGTAAGTACAAACTGTATTTATAGTATTTATTTATACATAATTTGTTTGAATTTATAGAAAAAGTACAACTTTCAACAACTTCTACCAAATGGAATGTATCAGAAATCATTCATTCTTCAGAATTGAGAGATAAAGACAGACTAACAGAAAAGAAATTACTGAAAAGTAAGATTGCAGATTAAGGTTGTAATTTATGGATTGGTTAAATCGAATTTATGAAATAATGTTACTTGCAATGAGTATTTTTGTCATAGCTATGTGTTTCAAAATGATTCATTTTTGTCTTTTTGCTCATTTTGAAAATGCATCGCAAATACTTTTATATCACGTTGTTGAAACTGATGATAATAATTTCAACAACAATACGCAATATGTAGTTAAGATATAATCAGATGATTCTGTTCAGAAAGATACTACATTCTAATTACACATACACAATATAAATAACAACTGCAACGCTAGTGGCATTGTTTTAAGATATTTTTTGATACAATGCGTTTGATTTTTTTTTCTTTATAAAACTGTCAATGAGGTAATCATAAATACAAATGCTAAGGTTTGATTGAGATTTTTTAGATTAATATCTTTACCTTTTCTGTTTGTTTGTGGTAATAATTAGTACAAGATACGTCTTGTTTTTAGTTGACGGTAAAAATTTGAAATGCCAAGTATTATATAATAATGGCATAACTACTACAGATATAGAGAAAGGTGCAGATGAAGCCACAGCATTATTGTACAACTTATTAAAATCTTGGTTTTTAGCATATCGGTAATCACTTCTTTAGTGTGCGTCTTTGAGTTTATCTATTTGATTATCTGTTTGCTGCTTTGTCTTCTAGTCTGTTAGTCAGTTTATTGGTAAGCAATTCTGTCTGCTTGTCTATTTGTTTATCTGTTTGCTTTTTTATCTGCTTGTTGGAGTCAGTTAAATGGTATACATGTCTGTCTGCTTGTCAATCGAATATGATCAATTCAGGGAGAACTTGTTTTTGTTATTATTCTGTTTTGCTTCTGACAGATATAAGTCAATTTATGATCCAAATATTACACATCTGTAACCCTTATGTTTCACTTGTCACGAATCCGGGACTAGCATTTGCTAATGGCTTGATTAGATAGACTGCTTATAATATGTAGAGAAATTAGTAATAAAACTTTTCAAAGTCATATCATATGTTCTTATTGTATTAAATAAACACCTAGATAAAGAAATACAGAAAGCCTGTCAAGAAGCCATACAAAAACAGATATGTGTGGACCTATGCGTAGGACGAATGAATTTTGTTGGTCTTCCAAGATCTGGTAAAAGTTCAACTCTACATCGACTACTTGGAGATTTTATAAACATTGATCAATCTAACATGAAAATGAATGAGCCAAGCACTGGAGTAGCTGAGAGAAGGCAGCTATTCATTCAGAGTATCAGTAAGTCATTTGGATTTGCACAGCAGGGGCAATGGACCAAGAAGGACATGGTAGGGGAAACTTCAATTCTTAATGATGTTATACAAGAAGCTGTAGAAAGTAAGTAGACCTTGTACAAAACTTTAATAAAGCTGCTGGCTTTAATATTAACACCTAAAGTTTATCACTCGTAGCTGCAAATTTAATTAAAATTTTGATTGTTAGCAGAAAGCATTTCACTTGAGCACAGTCAAAATAAATCATTTAGTTTTATTTGTTCGTGAAATATAGTCCACCTATTCTAATGTGTGGATTTAAGTTCATGGGGAATCTATTTATTGGATTTATTTCTTACATTATTATTTGTGTTATGATTTATATTATTCAAGTTCTTCACTATGAAAATTATTAAGGTTTAATTTTACTTATTAATATGAATATGACATCAGCAATATTTTTATCAATGATAGTTTCTTTACCACATTTTCGATTATTATGCTGAAGTTACAATAATGTGTTAAAATTCTATTACCTGTTATAAAACAACAGGTAATAATAATTTAGCATAAATGAACTAAGTCAAATGAATGCTGACTAACTCATCAATATTTACTGTCGCAGTAGATACAGATTGTTTTTAAAAAATTGTAGGGAATGCTACTTGAATTTGATTGATAATTTTATGCAGATACCAAGCCGAAATTCCAAATCAAACAAAATGTACCAGCAACAGAAAAATATACCAAAGCCCAATATTTAAATGATGCTAAGGAAATGTCTTTAAATACAACTGTAGAAGATATAAGAACACCGGCTGAAACATCAGCAACTTCTGACAATGAGGACAAGTTAAAAGAATCACATGCCATCAATGTAGCTGAAATTTATCCCGCTTATATTGAAGCTGCAGCAGAACACAATGAACAGAAAGTAAAGTATTTACTGAAAGACACTATATACTTGATAATAACTGATCATGGAGGCCAAACTGAATTTCTAGACCTCATGTCTCGCTTTCTAATGGGGGCTTCTTTACATCTTATTTTCAGTCGACTCACTGATTCCTGGGACTGTGTGTTTAAAATGTATTGCACCAATGAAGATGGAGTTTCTACTGAGAAAGAAAACTCTATAGTAACTCTAGAAGAAGTCACCTTTCAAACACTGGCTAGTATAGCATGCATGAAGAATACGAGTGACAAAATGACCTCAAATCAAGACTCTAGCACTAACTTGGGCAAAGCTAACATAGTTACTAAAGCTATGTTTGTGGGAACATTTAGGGACAAAGTGTCTCTGTCACATTTTAAAAAACGAGATCAGATTCTTAGAAAGAAAATTGAGCAGACAGAATTTTACCACCAAGACATTGTCAAGTATGCCTCAGAAGAATTCCTGACATTATCACTGGACAACAAGAAAGGAACAGTTAAGGAAATCAACCAAGCAAGAGAAACTTTTGAGAATTGCATTAAGAAGAATCTAGGTAAAGTTCACATTCCTTGCTCCTGGTTGATGTTCAATATTGTTTTGCGATCAAAAGGAAAGCGCACAATGACACTTGAAGAATGCAGTGAGATTGCAGAAAGTTTAAATATTGATTTATCGGACGTAACCAATGTCCTATGGTTTCTTCATTATCGTGTTGGCACGCTCCTGTACTATCCAGATGTGAGAGGTTTTGAAAACATAGTCATTTGTGATGTCAAGGTTAGTACTACTTAATTTATGTATCCATGTATTTATGTATTTTTGCTTTTATAATTAGCTATTAGTTGTGTAGATTGAAGTGTTTATTATTTATTAATTAATACAATGCACTTACATGTTCTTCTTGTTTTAAAAAACTGTTATGCTTTTTTGTGTAAGTAATATTTATAGTACTAAAAATTAATTAGTGTGCAGGCATTTTTCTAAAATTAGATCTGTCCAAATGCAATTATATATTGCTACAAACTTTGGATGGTACATATGTCGTATTTGAACTCAGCATCTAACAAAAAGAATTTGAATAAGTTGTACATAAAGTTTCAATTCTGGTGGATCTATTATAATTGGAATTTAAGATTGATGAATTAGTTATAATAAGTTTGAATTTTTTTAGCTTTTCTATTGAACTATTTTATTTTTTCTATTTCAGAAGGTTCTTTAAAGCTTTCAAACTTTCATTTCATGCTGATGTCTTAGTATGAATAAATAAACCGACTGCAATTGTATTTCCTTTAATTGCTACGCCATCTCACTCTCCTTGTGCTGCTATACTTTTCTATGCTAATTCAATGGAACAGCAGTTCCATTTACTTTTTGAATGGGGAATGATAAGCCGTTCAATTATTCACATAATATTTAGTTAAGTTTGTGGTTAATTACAAATGAGTTAATAAATAATGAGTTGATAGATAAGTAACTAGGATGAAGAAGGCTCACATTTAACAAGGCATTTATTACTAGAAAAGTCATAATGCTCATAAGTGTTCGAATTATTTTTTTGCAAAAGTAAATAATATATAAAGATAATTATTCTCCTTAATTTTATTAATGGGCATATATTATTGGTCTTCTAATTGTAAGACAGACAAGATGAGTATACTTTATTATAGTTAATTTGAATTAAACTGTTTGTTCAACAAATTATTGTTCAGGTGATCTTTGATGCTGCAACACAACTTGTAAAGAAGACATTTGTGTACAATAAAGCTGGACATCGAGCAGCAACAATGTTTAAGAGCAAAGCTCAATTCACAATGGCAGATCTACTGGAAGCTACTAAAGAAGATGTAAAGGATTCCATTTCTATGGAAATGCTAATCACACTTTTTGAACATCACAATATATTAGCTCCCCTTCCAATTACAAGGGATAGAAAAGTAATTACTTACTTCATGCCCAGCATTCTTATAAGTGCTACAAAAGATGAGCTCCAAAAGGTTCCTATTTCTTCAGATGTGGCTCCTCTCATGTATCGATACAAGTGCGGCTACTTACCATTAGGAGTCTTCTCTTCCCTTATTATAGGTCTGGTCTCAAACACAGAACTAAATTGGACTTTCAAAGAAGACAGTCCTTGTCGTAACAAGATTGAATTTCTCGTAGGAAAGGACTTGGACACAGTTACTATCATTAGCTATGCCACATATATTAAAGTGGTACTCTACAGAGAATCTCATCCAACAACACCCACTTCTGTAGTCTGTGCACACATTAGAAATACTATCACTTCTATGTTAACAGAAGTCAATCATAATCTCAAGTACCTCAATGCAAGACTTCAATATGGATTTGAATGTACTGACCATCCATTAGAGAAACAGTCTTTTTGGAATTCTTTATTGAAGCGATCAGATGAAGTTCCTCTTCATTTATGTATACTAGAAGATGATACCTCTTCTAAAATGAAGTGTCTGAAGGACCCAGATATTACTAAAGTAATTCCACTTATAGATGCCAGACAGACAATTTGGTTCAATAAGGTAAGACAAGAACTGTTCATTCGGCTTAGTTTAACATATATTAAATTTTTAATCACTACAGGAGATTTATGTCAATGTATTGACTACTGGAACACCAACTTATAAAGGTATTTATTGTAAAGCCATCAGAGCTAACATTCAATATTTTTTCTGTGTTTAATTAAACTTATATAATTTAATATACGTTACTGTACCAATTGATTGTACGTGTTTTCATAACATAATGGTATTTTAAAACAATGTGCATATTATATAGAAAAAGCAATAGCTTCAATTTTTGTCAATTTAGTATTGTTACTTTGAATTTGTATTATTAATAGTTAGAAACCCATGTGGGTCTAAACTGCATTGAGATGATACAATCAAACACTTTGCATTATGTTTTGTATATTAATTTACAGAATTTGAAGTGGAGTTACAGGGTCGTGTTGAAATGAATGATGCAGTGGTGCAATGTTCAAGTGATCAAGGTGATTCTAATATTTCCTGATATTTTATTTAGTTTTTATCTGTTAAATAATTCAATTATAGATGTAAGTAAAAATGTATAAATATTCTCTTTTTATGAATTACAGTATCTAATTGAAAAGATTTATAATGAATTGACATAAATTATTATTATATATTATGATTAGTGTTACCTCAGAATACCTGTAGAGTTGTATGTTGATTTTTAATCATGTGTATTCACAGATTTAAATCTTAAGCAAATAATTGTACTTTAGTGGAAATCCATTTAAGTGCATCAACTCAACATAATCATTAGCATTTGCATTTTAGTTCTATATTGTGTACTTCAGAGTTTACACCTTATGTAATTTTAGTTTGGCAAATACAATAACTTCACTCTTTGTGAAGCCATATTGTGACATTTAAACTGCATAATTAGTTATTGTGGAAAAGATGTATGTCAGAAACATGAGTTTAGATGATATTTTAACATTTTGTATTCATTTAGCATATTATTTTGCAGCAATCAAAGTGGAGCAATTTGGTCATGTAGAGAACAATGCTGCAGCTGAGCAATGCTCAAACTATCAGGGTAATTCAACATATTTTATTCTTAAGATTACAATAGTCTCCAGATTTATATAGCCAACATGCATGCTGGTATGAGTATTAACACTATTTTTAGTTAATTTAATTGAAAGCCATAGTTGACCTAAATGTTATAATTAGTCGTAAAAATTCATATATGCATGAAAATAACTAAAATATTTTCATTTTAAATTAATTCGCAGCATTCACAGGAGAGGAACAAGGTTGTGTAGAGAACAATGCTGCAGTGAAGCAATGCTCCAGTGGTCAAGGTAATTCAACATTTCTTAATACCTATTATTAACCCTCTGTGCGCATGCACTAGAGGGTTATAGTAATCATCCTGTCTGTTTGCATACTTGTCTGTTTGTCTGTTTATCATGCACTGATTTTGGAGATTACTGAAAATCAACCCTTGATTTAAGTTTGAACTTACTCAGAATGAAGATTTAGGATCATTTATTGAACTACATTTTTTTTATTTTGGGCTAATTGTCAAGAAAACATGAAACTTTCAGCTCCGCATATATACCTACTTTATGGATAACGATGCCTAGCATCACGTCATTATCATGTGAGCAAATAATTTCTTGCAGCCCGTTGTGTAGTTAGCTTTATGCTCAGGGCAGTTTGTTGAAAGCAGTGAGTTTTGCGTAGAAAATGTGTACTGGTGAGTGTTTCTGGCCAGTTTAGTTTCTTATCTTGTGAAGACATGTTTTCATGTACCATTACATTGCTCGAGCTATATTGATGCCTGATTAAATTAGCTAAAGATAGCTTTATCTTTTGGTCTGAGATTGTATTATAGTGTTTAGTCATGCTGAGAATTCACACCTTTGGTGCTTCATCATAATAGTTTTGAAATTTATATAACTTACTGATTGATATGAGTATAAGCTCCTATTTTAAGTTTGTTAAGTTGCACACACGTTGAAATAGTTCAAAAAAATTATCTGTAGAATGTATGTATCATATTATACATTCTGTATGGGAAAATAGACCACGATAAAAAGACCTTATAGGAAAGTTGATTAAAAATAGGCAAGTTTATTAAATTTTACAAATAATTAGTTATGTTGAATGGGAATTAATTATTGTGTTTTTATGCAATGAACATTTCTGAGTAGTTTAATATTCATAATATTTTCGCACACTGTTTAATATTTCAATGTCGTTCAGAAATTGAGGAGTTTTCTGGACATGACTTCTCTGCAACACAACTGTGTACAAGTAGTCAAGGTAAATATACATAGTGTAGTGATTCCATAATTAGAAACAAAGTATTTGAGTCATATTAATTACTTTTGATTCATTCTTAAAAGGCAAAATGCCCATGAAGTAGCGGGCATGGGTTCATTAATAGAAAATCAAATATATTTAGCTAAAGATATTGTTGTTGCCATATTATATAATTCACACTTTGACTATTGAATGATTACTTTCATGTGCATATTAGAATTTTAACTAACTTGAATTGTATTTTTACACATGTATCTTAGGCTATCCCTTTACCATGGGCAATCTTGTTTGTCTAAAGTGGACTGACTCTAATAACAAGAAGCAAAGAATTCCAATAATCTCAGAACTTAGTCCCAAATGGAGTGACATCAGTGACCTACTTGAATTCAGTCCTGCTCTCACCCAACAAATAGAACTCAACTACAGCAGAGTACAAGATCGTTGCAAAGAAGTCATGCGTTTATGGCTCAGCAGTGAAGAAGGAGCATATCGTTATTCCACCACATGGGAAGGTCTAATTGAACTATTAGAGGATATTGAATTATCAAGTTTAGCTTCAGACATTCAAGATGTAGTGTGCCAAACTACAGTATGAAGCAAACGTTTCGATTCATGAATTTTGTTGTAATATTTTTTGTAACATTTGATTTTTCCAGAGTTTCTCGTTACACAAAATATTAATTGAATTCTTTTGTTGTAGAATGTGACTCATATGTACATTTTTTATATTTGTTTCATCGGTTGATATACTTAAGTATTTTTGTTTTGTATAGCAATTACATACAAATATGGCAATATACATACATCTAAACAAATAACCCTAAATTGTATATTTTGTTATCCTGATATTATAATGTCTTGCTCGCTAGTCAGACCCTTCATATAAACTAGATAGAAACTTTCTCACCTGTTAGATGGGAAAGTTTCTATCTAGTTTGTATGAAGGGTCAGAACTTGATAATTGTGATGATAGCCTTTTCAATTCACAAATTATGGCTCCTTCCGGAGGGAGAGGTGCTTCCAGTCGACACCAAAAAGGTGTTCTGATGGCACATAATTGGTGGTCTGTTGAGTGTGAGACTGCAGCAAGCAGTACTACTTAACAGTATAAAGGAAAAATATGAAGGTCTTGGAAGTCAAGGGTTGTTGTAGCTCAGTGGTTAGACCACTGGTGGCTGAAGCCAGTGGCCCTGGGTTCGATTCCCGGCGACGACCAAGATTTTTCATTTTTTTCCTTTGCGTTTTGCCAGACCCCTTTAGGTGAGAAAGTTTCCATCTAATAATAGTAATATCAAGCAGGTATCCCGCCACACAGTGTTATTGCAAAGAAAGAATGCAGTAGCATAAGGTATTTTTATCCATGGTCATCATTCTCTACCATTGGTTAAAGTTACATCAGTTTCCCTCTCCTGCTCTATTTATCTCATTTCTGTATCCCAACCTTTTCTCGCGGGGTCAGACACTTTACTAAATGCAAAGCGAGAAAAGGGTCTGATCAAGTGAGGGTGGTACGTGCTGTACTGGACCCACAAATTCCTGGGGAAAATGTGATGTTAATCATGACATCAAATTACTACCAAACATGAATTAGAAGCATTTCACTTATAGCTCTGCTCTCACAGTATACTTCTATCTTGGAGGATGAAGCTGAAAAGAAGTTGGGAATGACCTTGGATGAAGTATTGGAGATCCATAGAGATAGTTACTTGTGTAGGCTTTATGATATGGCATTTCCTTTTTAATGGAATTTGTTATGAATTGCTTCTGCACTTAAAATGCCAAAATTGCTGTTAAATGAGGTCTACTACCTCAACAATTGACTGACTGATTGCCATTTAGAAGTAAGCCAAACCGCATACTCCAAAAGATACCTCGATATTTCTGTTGTAGCCTTAGACATACCTCCACAAAAAGTTCGAACATCATTTACTAACTATATAGCTAACTTCTTGAAGCTATTGCATTTGAGTGAGGCAACACAGATGACAAGAAATAACGCTGTTCCCTAGGTTTTACTTCAAACCACAGCAGTTACAGTGGTGAAAGGGTTAAAATTCAAAGTCAAAGTTTAGAGAATAAAAATAATTTTAAGTAATCCTACACGTACCCACCAGTGTAACTTGAAAACAATTCAGTTTTCTTTGACATAGTCTCAACATATACAAAATGAATTTATGTCTTCAGTAAGCCTCGAAGCCTCTTGAAAGTGCATGATCAGTCAACTCAAAATCCACAAATATAACATGCATAGAATTTACTAACTGATACATTAAACACAAAAGAGCAAGGAAGGCCAATCTTTTTTATCTTCTTTTTCACTAACACTAATTAATAAAAAGGTTAACATTTTCAAGGAGTCTATTTATAGCAATGATGATACTTACTGGAGCAAACATGCACTTCCAGACCATGTCTCCAGGGTTTTCATTTATACACTCCTCCACAAGACCATTGCTTATTCCCATGGACTTTATCACTAACAAAAATACACATACCCCAAGATGATTTCAATTATACCAAACTGCTACAGAGAAAACTAGTCATTCACGTCACAAGAAGGAAAGACATGAAAATCACAATTATTGTACTCACTTTTATAAAATGCAGTTGAAACTTCACCATCCTTGTTATATCTGGGAATATCTATGAAGAACCTATAGGTAATAACAGAGTTATTCCTGACAAAACATTAGCTGAGTGGGAACCACACCTTACCCAGCATCGGGAAATCCGCTATACCGAGCAGTGGATGGAACAAGAGTCTGAATATAATTCATGTGCATATGGACAGCCAAGCCTCCAGCTAATGACAAATTTAATACAACATATTATATAGTCTATAGAGACAGCCACACCTCCAGCTGTGGCACATGCCAATTACACAATAAGAACATTTGTGTGGTAAAATATACAATATTTGATCACATATTATGTAGTTGTATAATTTCATGTGACATTTAGCAATTGTAAACTGTACCCACAAGTACATAGCTATAGAATTCTATCATCAGCAGAAGAGCTCTGAGAACAAAAGACTTGGAACAGTGTTAATGAAATGAAGCTAATTTACCTGAACTTCCAGTGAGTACCACATCTGTAGCTTGCTTCAGGTTCGTGTTCATATTGAGATCATCCATGATAGCTGTCAAAATTTTAAATCCTCTAAAAGAAAGACATAGCTAATAAGCTACAATCTGATTATATGTGATTCACCAACTCACCTGTAGTATATTTTTTTCCTTCATAAACATCTGGATCTTCTCTATCAGAGTAAAATATTTATTCTCAATGCAGAATAATTCCAGTAGCTGCAGTGCATTATCACTTTTCTGAATTTAGACTGTAGCTAACTGAAAAAGTTCAGTAAGGGTCTCTGCCATTGTAGCTGCAGGATCTTTCCTCTTTTTCAGCTGTCTGTTTAGGCTGTCAGACTTAAAGATATTCTGGGATGATCTTCAAAAGACATCAGCTTTAATCAACTTGTCAATTGGTGATAAATTTTGCCATGACATCATATGTCAGCCACATTCACTCTGCCACCTTCTCCAGGGTAAGCCATCAAGACTAGTGTGAGTGGCCTGTCTGGGCTAAGGGAGCCTAAAGCTAGCTCAAACAATGAACTAGTGAACCACAGCCTGCTCATATTCATACACAACCCACATGTATCACATACCCGTCTTTCTATTGGCTAACTACTGACAGTGTCTCTGGCTCTGTTTTAATAGAGTGCAGACAGAACCTGTTCCACAGAAAGCAGCATTTCAACCTGCAATCTGTGGTGATCGTTCACACATCAAGTTGCCACTCTACAAGTGGTGCCACTTCATGGCCACTCCCATATCTCTGAGTCTCATCTCAGATAAGAGTACATCACTTTCACGGATGTAGCAAGCTTGGTGTAATCTACTTCTTCAATCCCAAAAGAGATTGTAGGCAAGTAGCTTCTTCCCAAAAATCTTGAGTTGGTCTCTGAACTATAGCCTAACGATATTGGTTTTAGATTTTTTCTTGACTCTCTGGAGTTGTAGATGGAGCTTTCAGGGGCCTGCCAATGAGAAAGTTTCCAGGAATAAGGACAATGTCATCTTCAGGATTAGTAGAGTTGAGTGAAGATAGGAGTCTTGAGTTGAGAACCGCTTTCTCTTCCGCCTGGAGGAAGTGAATGGAAATCTATCCAGTCAAGTGGGTTACCACAGAATGACATAGGCTCAAGGTTAAGTTTTGTAAAGTAACTCTCATAGCGATGTCTGGATCCAGAGGATGCAGTTTCTGTTGAAGATGTAGGAGAGATGCTACATCTCGAGACAAGCAGACACTTCACTTGTGAGGTCTTGTAGCTGCTTACAAAGAGCCCCTAGGTGAAGATAATCAAGCTTAACCATTGTTCAGGTACGAAAGATTCTGAGTTCTGACTTAGGTTCAGTGAGGTCCTGGTTTAACTTTTGGAGATGTGAGGAATTTGGACTTTTCAATAGATTCAGTTTTCCTTTGCATCAGTACCTGGCGGTAGTACTTTAGTTTCTGATCTTAGACTTCATATCTGGTGATTAGATCCTGATGTGAGGAGCTAGCTTCTTTCTCCCATTTCTTTTCCTCATTCATTTCTTCATAACAAACTTTACTGGTGTGGATTTTTTTGTAACATATTTGGAGGGAGTTATAGATAGAGATCTGTTATTGCAAGATATGGCGCCATGATTTTTTAGTTGGACATTTTGAACAAATCATTTTCCTGTTCATCCAGTTTGGATCTAAACTTCGTTATCTGAGCACGAAGATGTGGTCTTTTGCCCTTCATTACATCTATACTGGGTCTGGTCAACCCTCAATAGACATGTCTATTTCAGAACTAAGTGAAGGGGCTTTGTCGTCTTTGTAGAGATTTGCACAAGAGAAAAAGAGGCTTCGTCGTCGTCAGTAGTGACATGCACCGGAAAAAAGGGTCAGTTGAAATTTGTGCCAGAGAAATGGGACTTCGTCATTTTCAGTAGAAACCTGCACAGGATAGAGGGTGGGGGGCTTTGTAGTCTTCCATAGAAACTTGCTGTCGATTGCAATTAGTGACTTCTGGAGAGGTAAAGCTTCGATTTTAGTCTGGTGTAGCCAGACCCTTTACCAAACCACTCTGTGGAGAAAGGGTCTGGGAACAATCATGCAACTTTGCCATTCTAGAGGAATGTGGTAGTGGTTATCTTATGGCACCCACAGTTTGCTTGATATGCTGACCCGAACACTTATCGCGTGGTTGTAGCGATTCAATTTATAGGTTTACAAATACAAAATAAACTCGGAATATTGACAATACAAAACTCAGTGAGAAAGTGATACACGTGACGACTGCAATATGACAAGACTGACAGTTCAAAGCTCAGTGTTTGGTAAAGGGTCAATGTCCATTCGAGCTCCACCACATTACTCCCCCTCCAGCGATATACTAGAGAGCGAAGAAATCAGATAGATGAACTGGCCAGTGCACGCGACGACCCGAACGTGTACTGTGAGTAAGTTGTGGCATCTCTGTACTGGGCAGTGGTTGGTTTGAAGTGAGTGGGAGAGATGGAGGAGCAGAAGAGTTTGGCGTATGTGACTGAGGAACTTCCATGAAAGCTGGCTTTAGCCTGTCGACGGAAACGGTATCTCGACGTCCATTAATGTCCACTGTATAATATTTAGCAGATTGATCCAGGACCTGGAATGGACCGTCATATGGAGGTTGGAGTGGCTTGCGGATAACATCACGACGAATGAAAACATGAGAAGAGTTTTGAAGAGTGCTGGTAGTACTGTCGACAGGGTGTGCAGCAGCACGAGGAGGAGTTGCTGTAAGACGCTGCATCCTGTTCTGGAGTGCTGTCACATAGGTGGTTGGATCCGGGATAGAGTCCTCTAAGAGCAGTGAGAAGAATGCGCCTGGTAGACGTAACGTTGTGCCATACACTAGCTCAGCGGCGCTGCACCCTATGTCTTCCTTCAAGGCCAACCGAACCCCAAGGAGGATGAGAGGGACAACATCTGACCAATGTTCCTGGTTGGGATGACCTTTGAGTGCTCCTTTCAGCTGTCGGTGGAAACGTTCCACTAGGCCGTTGGCACAAGGATGATATGCCGTGGTGCGCATGTGTTTGGTCCCCAAGAGATGTGTGAATGCTTGCCATAAGTGAGACTCAAACTGATCACCCCGATCTGTCGTGACTGTGCTTGGCGTGCCGAAACGAGATATCCATGACGTGATGAATGCTTGCGCCACTGTCTCGGCTGTGCAATCTGCGATTGGGGTTGCTTCAGGCCAACGAGTAAAACGATCTACACATGTGAGGAGGTATGTACATCTGCGAAACGAGGGCAGGGGTCTGACGAGGTCTATGTGTACATGGTCAAACCGTGCGTCTGGCGTAGAGAATGTGCCTGGTGAAGATCGAGTGTGCCGATGAACTTTGGCTTTCTGGCACTGCACGCAGGAGCGAGCCCAACGCCTGACGCCGCTGTTAATACCTGACCAGACAAAATGTCGGGTTACTAGGCGTTGTATTTCTCTTATCCCTGGGTGAGATTGACAGTGCAGACAATTGAACACGTGGCGACGGAAGCTTTCCGGCACCACTGGTCGTGGAATCCCAGTTGAAACATCACAGAGTAGAGAGACACCATCGGACATCGCTATCGGAACTTGCTGGAGATGAAGTGAAGAGTCTGCTTGCAACGTGGAAAGAGTAGGATCCTCGAGCTGAGCGGCAGCCATGGCCTGGAAATCTATGATTGTTGTGGTATTTCCAGTGTGAAGAGCATTCACAGGTAAACGAGACAAGGCATCTGCTACTACGTTGTCAGGGCCAGGGACATGGCGAATGTTTGACGTGAACTGACTGATGTAGTCGAGGTGTCTAGACTGTCGAGGAGAATAGCGATCCGGTTTGCTGGACATTGCAAAGGTGAGGGGCTTGTGGTCTGTGAGTATGAAGAACTGTCGACCTACCACAAAATGTCTGAAATGTTTGACTGCTAGGTACACAGCAAGAAGTTCTCTATCAAACGCACTATAACGTGTCTCGGCTGGCTTGAGACTCTTGGAGAAGAGCGCAAGTGGCTGCCATTGTCCGTGGATAAATTGCTGGAGGACTGCGCCTACTGCCGAGTCTGAGGCATCCGTCATAATGCAGGTTGGTGCTCCCAATTGTGGATGAGATAGCAGCGTGGCGTTGGCTAGAGCCATCTTTACAGCAGTAAAGGCTGTCGTAGCATCTTCACTCCATACCAAAACTTTAGGAGAAGCTCAAGAAAGAAGACGGTTGAGCGGATGCAGCAGGTTGGCTGCATTGGGAATAAATCGTCGGTAAAAATTTACTAAACCAAGGAACTCTCGTAACTTGCGCTTGGATGTTGGCCGAGGAAATTCACGAACAGCTTGGATTTTATTCTCCAGTGGACGAATACCTGTGGAATCCACGTGGTAACCCAAGAAGTCGAGTGACAGAACTCCAAACACGCTCTTGTGAATGTTGATAAGAATGCCATGATCGTCTAGACGTTGCAGCACACAGTGGAGGTGTTCCATAATGTTACTCTCGAGAAGAACTGGTGATCAAGAGGTCATCTATGTATGGATAGCAGAAGGGCAAGCCGTGCAGCACCTGGTCGATGAACCTTTGGAATGTTTGTGCCGCGTTCTGCAACCCAAAGGGCATGTGTAAAAATTCAAAAAGACCAAAAGGTGTGGTAACAGCGGTTTTAGGTACATCCTCAGGAGCCACCGGAATTTGGTGGTATGCTCAGACTAAGTCTATGTGAGTGAAGATGACTGTTCCTTGCAGATTGGCAGTGAAGAGGTATCGGGTATCGGTCAGGCACGGTAAGTTTATTGAGTGCACAATAGTCTCCACATGGGCGCCAATCTCCTGGCGTGCGCTTCGGCACCATGTGGAGTGGAGATGCCCAACTACTGGAAGAAGGTTGGATGATGCCTAACTGCAGCATGTGGTCGAACTCCTGCTTAGCCACCTGTAAGTGCTCTGGAGCCAGCCGTCTCGTACGTCCAAAGACAGCAGGGCCAGTCATGTCGATGTGATGAGTCACAGTGTGCTTGATCGGGCGATCAGTGGAGCATGGCTGCGTGACTGACGGGAATTCGGACAAAAGTTTGAGAAATGGGTTGGTGATGTCCTGTGGAGTAACAGTGAAACCGGAGAATAAGTGATCTCGATAAGTAACTCCTTGAACTCGTAACTGTGTAGTAGAATCGGAGAGTATGCAATGGCGCATGTCAACCAGTAGACCAAAGTGGTAGAGGAAATCAGCACCAAGCACTGGTTGAGGTACGTCGGCGATGATAAAAACCCATCTAAACGCTCGGCGTAAATCTAAGTCAAGAGTGAGTGAACGCAACCCAAACATTGGTATGTTCGAACCGTTGATGGCTTGAAGGCATAGTTCTCCTGGTCCAGCAGAACGTTCAGCAGAGGACGGAGGGATGATGCTTACTTGTGCGCCTGTATCAACCAGAAAATGGAGAGCTGTAGATTTGTCGTAAACGTAGAATAGGCGACCTTTCGGGGATGGGCCGGCGACACTGGTCGCCGCTAGCGACCGGCCTGGAAGTTTAACTTCCGCGAACAGGGTGATCGGCATCTTTTTGCTTGGCTGCCAAACTTGTGATGATACCAACACAGGGTTTTGTGATCATCAAGTGAGTCGGATGTTTCACCTGAGTCGGCAGGGGGTGTAGAGGGGTGACGCGAAGGACGGTTGGACGAGCGAGAAGAAGATCTGGTGCGAGACAGGTTGTGAACCAGCTTGCTCAAGCGTGAAACTTGTTCACGAAGATGATCCACTTCTGTAGCTAAGGGGGGTGGCGTGGAGACACTTGCAATGGCGGTTGGAGAGGTGGCAACCTCCTTGACATTGTCAGCGAGATCAGCCTGTTGCTCTAAACCAGTACCATCTGGCGTGGATGCCAGAACCATCCTCACATTTGGTGGGAGGCGTTGTAAAAACAGCTCTCTGAGGAAAGAATCATCAGTCAAGCCAGGGCGATCACCAAGAAGCAGCCTCATGCGACGTAGTAACTGAGCAGTCTTCCTGACACCTAGCTCCTCAGCAGTGAAGAGCATCTGAAGCTTTCGTTGCTCAGAAGCGGTGTTGCGCTTCGTTAGTTGAGCCTTGAGAGTCTTGTAGGGGTCGACTGCAGGGGGTCTGATCAGTAAATCTCTCCCCTCGGCGGCAAACTCAGGGGCTAAGGAGAACACTATGTAGTCGAACTTCGACCGTTCGGAAGTTATACGGCGGCAAGCAAACTGGGCTACGACTTGAGCGAACCGTAACTCTGGGTCCGCGGGCCAGAATGGCGGTAGCTACAACGCCACGGAAACAGCTGCGATGCCGGGGGCAGAGCCGCCACTGGATGTTGGAACGGGGACGTAATGGGATGAAGTTCTGGCAGCAGGACTAGGCAGGGATTCTATAGTACTCTCTCGAACCAGGCTGCTTCCTCCAGACATGGCTCGTCGGGGTCACCAATATCGCGTGGTTGTAGCGATTCAATTTATAGGTTTACAGATACCAAATAAACTCGGAATATTGACAATACAAAACTCAGTGAGAAAGTGATACACGTGATGACTGCAATATGACAAGTATGACAGTTCAAAGTTCAGTGTTTGGTAAAGGGTCAATGTCCATTCGAGCTCCACCACACACTATCACAGAGTATTTTGCGCAGGCGCAGCAACTACCAACATTTTATATCGTTCAGGAACGCGGGCTCCGTTATGTACACTTGTGGTAAGATGCCCACTCATTTCACCCAGGGCTGCCTTGGAGATGCCTGAAAAATGTTAACTAACCACATCCCAAAATTTTGGCTCTAGAACAGCCAAGGTGCGTGATTGTCCACAGACCCGTTCTCCGCGTAGAGGTTAGGTAAAGGGTCTAGCTACATGAGACTAGTTTCGATGCTGAAGCGGGCTTGTTTGCCTGAGATCTGACAAGAAGTTCTGATTTTTCTGGGATCATAAACCCCAGAGCTTACAGTAGCAAAAAATATTAATTCATTTTTAGTTTTATTTTGCACCCAAGTTCACAGAACTTGTATAGAATTTACCATGACAATATTATACTCATTGAATTGAGAGGATAAATCTTCACCATTGTAGCTGCAGGATCTTTGTCTTTCTGAAAGGAGCATCCTCAATTGTCAGTTCAGGGCTTTTAGACCTGAACGGTAACTTCAAGCTTATTAATTTCGCACTAATGATGATTAAGATTAAGACTTAATTCTACAGTTTAATGTTGTTTTTTTAACAGGTTTATTACTATAGGTGGATGTGCCAGTTAATCTGGCTCCACTCAACTTCTTTTTTCAGAAAATACGTAAAAAAAAACTTGATGCTCAAGAAAAATAAAATCCTACTCCCATGAATTAATGTCCTATAGTTGATAGAGAGTCTACTCAACAGAACCCAAGATTTTCATAGCTATATAAATAACTGTTTTTTATCTAAAATGATCATTTGTCAATTGATTGTTATATTTCAATCTTGGCTGTGAAACTTTTTTGGTTCCAAAAGTTTGGTTCATGCATGCCAGCACCATGTAACTCTATAGTTTATAGCTATGAGATGTCTCACTTGGAAAAATTGAATTATTGCTGTACTGTGACAAACATGCCCTCTTCAATAGAAAATGTATAGCTATTAGACTTTATAAATGTCCATTCATACTAAATGAAATTGGCTTAGACTGCTGACTTAGCAGATTATTGTATAAGTTATCCAGAGAAAATATATGTTAAAATTTCAGTTTTGGTTGATTGTCATCCAAATTCATGGAATAGCTTTCTCTATCCTGTGTCCTTTTTATCTCCCTACCTACCCACAATTTTAAATCAAGGTTTTAGATAATTATTATGTCATCAAAATCATATAAGTGATCAATACCTGTCTGCCGAGAATGAAGCTCCATCACAATACATGAAGAACGCCATGTTCCAGTTGTAGAAGGCAGGGTTAGCTGTCTTGTTGGTAGAGAAAGCTCCCTCTACTACAAGAGTACTGGCCCACTTTGTAGATGATCCTAAATCACCAAAGCTGCGATTATAGCAGTCTTCTACCCCCTTGATGCACCATCCTCTGCCCTTCAGGTACATGAGCCATTTATTGGCACCAGAACCTGTTCCTGGACGAAAGTAGTAGCCTGGTGGGGATCCATCCAGGCACACTGCACCCTGAACATATCGTATCACCATGATCGTTGTTCGCTTCTTGACTAAGTGTAGCTATAGTTTAGCTAACAATTCACAGCTTTACCTTGGAAACTGCTTCAGTCAGCAGGGTGAGCTGTGCAGGTTCACCTTGAGTAATAGGAAGAGCAGAGGCTGCGTATACGGACAGTAGAAGAAGGAACTTCATGTTAGTAATCCAGCCACTCCCACGCTCTTAATAAGTGCAGAGCGAGTGAGAGGGAGACTCAGTCAGTTGGCGACCCCGCCCCCTCACATCGTGTTGGCGATTCTTTACCTTCCTTTATTTGTTACGGCATGGATATCATTTCCTGGCAGACCCTCTGGCACTGACCTTGCTAACAGTGCCCTTCAGCAATAAACCTATTAACTGAACAAGTTAAACTTGACTTTGCAGAGTCAATTTAGAATGTAATGCAATAATTTTGATAAGTAGAAGATAGCTTTGACCCCCACTATCCTAACATAATATAATAAGGAAGCTTTAAAGCTACATTGAATCTGATATTCTTTTACCAACATTATAAACATACCTAGCTAATAACTTCCACTATACTTTGAATATACATAGCTATGAAGGAAATGACACAATCAATAAAGCAATACATTGTAGAAACATGTGTCTACAACTTCTGTCTCAGTGGACTGATTGGAGGGTATTTCCCGGGGCAGGAAGGGATACATGGGTAGTCATGTACGGGCATAAGAAAACAACTATTACTGTTAAAGTGCTTTTTTTTTTCTTGTTGGCATATCTTTTCTGGATTTTACTTGATCAATTTAGATTGAAAACCTCACTTTTTCAAAGAAGTGGAAAGCATCCATTTCCGCTGAAGTATAATTTGGAGGAAGGCATTGCAATCCAAATAAGTTGAGGATTTGTGTTGTGTCATCAAGAGAGTTGAGCACAAGAAGAGGAACTTTGATGTACTTGTAAATATGCTGAATACAAATAATACACTGAGAGTACAAACACTGAGAGTACAAGTAGTATACTGAGAGTACAAGCAATATACTGAGAGTACAAGTAGTATACTGAGAGTAAAAGTGATATACTGAGAGTACAAGTAATATACTGAGAGTGTAAGTAATATACTGAGAGTACAAGTAATATACTGAGAGTGCAAGTAATATACTGAGAAAACAATTAATATACTGAAAGTACAAATAATCTACTGAGAGTAGAAGTAGCTGAGTATAGTATTAATAGTTGTGACGGACTTTATTCTCGTTCATTGGATCATACCTAATAAAAAATAAATTGCCTCTAATTCTTTGGGGGGTGGGGGGTGAAGTCCAACAATAACTGGCATGATTTATTAACATTCTCTGAACAAAATAAGAAAAAAAAATTGCAAGCTTGAGTCATAATTAAGGTTCAAATGAATTGAATTTCTAATTTCTATGTTCATTTTAAAAAATGCAGGAAATTTCTTACATACATTATCCAAATCTACAACAAATTAGCAAAACTGTAGGACAATTTCCTTCATAGTTCCCAGGATATACAAACTACACTGTCAAAATGCAGGAAAGATTCTACATTATAATATTTACAATATACAGGGATCGTGATTCTGATGACCCAGATCTGGCAATGTTGTGGGCAGCCTGTTGCTTAGCCTTCTTTGGTTTCATAAGGGCGGGGGAGCTGACAGTCCCGAGTGACCAGGGCTATGACCCCACCATTCACCTGTCCTTGGGTGACATATCCGTCGACAATCCAGCTGATCCGGGGGTGCTGGGGGTCCGGCTGAAGGCGTCGAAGAGTAGTTTAATATTCATAATATTTTTGCACACTGTTTAATATTTCAATGTTGTGCAGCAATTGAGGAGCTTTCTGGACATGACTTCTCTGCAACACAACTGTGTACAAGTAGTCAAGGTAAATACATAGAGTAGTGATTCCATAATTAGCTAAAACAAAGTAATTGAGTTATTCTAATTACTCTTGATTCATTCTTAAAAGGCAAAATGCCTATGAATTAGTAGGCATAGGTTCATTAATAGAAAATCAAATATATTCAGCTAAAGATATTGTTGTTGCCATATTATATAACTCACACTTCGACTTGAATGATAACTTTCATGTGCATAGAATTTTAAATAACTTAAATTGTATTTTTACACATGTATCTTAGGCTATCCCTTTACCATGGGCAATCTTGTTTGTCTAAAGTGGAATGACTCTAATAACAAGAAGCAAAGAATTCCAATTATCTCAGAACTTAGTCCCAAATGGAGTGACATCAGTGACCTACTTGGATTCAGTCCTGCTCTCACCCAACAAATAGAACTCAACTACAGCAGAGTACAAGATCGTTGCAAAGAAGTCATGCGTTTATGGCTCAGCAGTGAAGAAGGAGCATATCGTTATTCCACCACATGGGAAGGTCTAATTGAACTATTAGAGGACACTGAATTATCAAGTTTAGCTTCAGACATTCAAGATGTAGTGTGCCAAACTACAGTATGAAGCAAACGTTTCGATTCATGAATTTTGTTGTACTTTTTTTTGTAACATTTGATTTTTCCAGTTTTTCGTTACACAAAATATTAATTGAATTCTTTTGTTGTAGAATTTGACTCATATGTACATTTTTATATTTGTTTCATTGGTTGATATATTTAAGTATTTTTGTTTTGTATAGCAATTACATACAAATATGGCCATATACATACTGTACATCCAAACAAATAACCCTAAATTGTATATTTTGTTACACTGATATTATAATGTCTTGCTCGCTAGCCAGACCCTTCATACTAACTAGATAGAAACTTTCACACCTAAAGGGTTAGGTGGGAAAGTTTTTATCTAGTTTGTATGAAGGGTCAGAACTTGATAATTGTGATGATAGCCTTTTCAATCCACAAATTATGGCTCCTCTCCGGAAAAAGGTGCTCTGACGGCACATAATTGGTGGTCTGTTGAGTATGAGACTGCAGCAAGCGCTACTACTTAACAGTATAAAGAAAAAATGTGAAGGTCTTGGAAGTTCAGTGGTTAGACCACTGGTGGCTGGAGCCAGTGGCCCTGGGTTCGATTCCCGGCAACGACCAAGATTTTTCCTTTTTTTCATGTGTTTTTTTCCAGACCGCTTTAGGTGAGAAAGGTTCCATCTAATAATAGTAATATCAAGCAGGTACTCCGTCACACAGTGGTATTGCAAAGTAAGAATGCAGTAGCATAAGGTATTTTTATCCATGGTCATCATTCTCTACCACTCGTTAAAGTTACATCAGTTTCCCTCTCCTGCTCTATATTTTACTGAACTATCTCATTTCTGTATCCCAACCTTTCTTTATTTCAGAACTTTCTTCTTGGGTCATGGAGTCCTTTTCCCTCCAGTTTTATGGGGCTGCTAAATGCTGTTTATGGGTTTTCAAATGTCACTGGTAGCCAGAGTGGCTAAATATTAAAGGGAGGAAGCCACCATAAGTTGGGAGAAGCTGTGTTAAGTACTTAGTTCCATTTGTAGCTAAAATTACAAAAACAACTCTGGCCATGTTTTTCTTTTTTCTTTTTTCTTTTTTCGGTTGAGCTGCGAGCTTGTTCACTAGTTACTGGTAATTGAGTTAGTTAAAATGGCTTAAATTGAATACTACAGAAGTTATCACTATTCAGGAAATCGAGGTAAGAGAGGAATTCCGTATTTGATTGGTAATATTAATGGTCAACTACTATAGCTATACTCTTTTGCATGAACTAAGCTATATTATGTAGCAATACTGTAGTTTTATGTAACCTAACTAGGCAGGCTCACTCGATTTTTGTGCTCAATCACATCATCAGTTATCGAGCAAGCGAAGCGGGTGGACAATTAAAAATCGGGTATATGTTTGATGTACATTTGTATGGATTGTATGTATGCCCCTAAAATGCATACGTGGTTCATTTTTCTCTAAAAAACGGGTTTTTGGGCTTATTCCCAGTTTATTTTGGTACTACAGCATTAAGAAGTCTTAATTCAAACTTAAGACTCCAATTTGTGAGATAATTCTAGTGGAACACTTGCTTATCAAGTCATAAAAAGTTACTATGACTGGTTACTATGACACTGAAACCGTATACCAGACATAATTTCAAAAACTCGCCGTTTTGGGGGGGGGGCTGCTAAGTAATCTCACGGGGTCAGACACTTTACTAAATGCAAAGCGAGAAAAGGGTCTGATCAAGTGAGGGGGGTGCGCTGTACCGGACCCACAAATCCCTGGGGAAAATGCGGTGTTAAAAAAAAATCCCTGGGGAAAATGCGGTGTTAAAATTACTACAAAACACGAATTAGAAACATTTCACTTATAGCTCTGCTCTCAGAGTATACTTCTATCTTGGAGGATGAAGCTGAAAAGAAGTTGGGAGTGACCTTGGATGAAGTATTGGAGATCCATAGAGACAGTTACTTGTGTAGGCTTTATGATAATATGACATTATTGAAGATGTCAGAACGTCGTCAGAAGATAGCAGAATTTGGAATATTCTTCTCTTCTTTGCCTGCCCGGAAGATAAGTCACTTCTGCACAATAAATAACTCGCCATAGTTTAAGAGGTATACGTTGTTAGTGTCGCAAGTACTGAAACTCTGATTATTCAGCTAAGGAGTTGTTCTCATTTACAAAACCTGGACACTCTCAAAAAAACTGAGAGCACCCAACAAAAACCAAGAACACAAACATGAGTCAGCATAATTATGTGAAAATCAAATACATTAAAAATAGTGTTTAATGGGGTTTTATGACTCCATTATTTAATGAGTGTTGTTGACTGTTCAGTGCTGCTCAACAGCAAATAGTTAGTTGATGCTTGGGAAACCCAAACATACGTATCATCCATTATTTACATATAATATATATATAACATATGCCCTATTTTAGATTGTCCGCCTTAAGGGTGCTCAAACATAGCAACGCCTGGGCGCCTTTAGTAGCGCACTCCAGCTGAATAGTAGCGCGTTATCTACCACAAAGTCACGCCCCGTTCTGTAACAAATTAATGCCCGTGAAATGCAGCTGTGCCTCACTCACCACTACGCGCATACTGATAGGGCGGGGCGGAGTCAACTTACAATAAAAAATTCTCGCGCTCTAAAGTATTGGATCCAGAATCTTCTCTTGCGTACTGCTCAGGAATGGACTAAATGCTATGGTTTAAATTTTGCCAGGGTTTAGGGCCACGAGGGGTCGACCCTATAACGTTGAGATATTTTTAATTTACGGAATTTCACGGAAATAATCGACAATAGTTCACTGGTAAGGTGAGTAAATAGAAAAGTAAAATAAAATTTAAAAAAAACTCAACGTTATGGCATGCACGCACGGGTAAGAAAATGATATACAAAAAATCAGCTTCTAAACTACTGCGGTAGCCGTGCAGTACTGCCAAGAAGTCCAAAATGGTGACGGGGTATTTCTTGAGATGCGATCGACTTCCAGTCTTCATTCTTGGTAGGTGCTTTCTCCTAGCAGTGCTTGCTGGCCTGCATAAATAATATAATTCGGGGGGAAAGCAGAAGTAAGTTTAACAGGCCCTAGCAACCGTGGCCCATTTGGCGGGTGTTTCCCGCTCAAAGAGTGTTTGAGCACCCTTAACAGTATCTCGCTCGCTGTGCTCGCTCACCAATAACAAATACATTACTTTAACTGCAGGAAAAAAAACAGAACATAATGTGTCAGTGTTAGTATATACATTTACACACTATTTGCAGGACATGTGCACACATTTTAAAAAATCATTAATTGTAAGGCTAGCTACAAAAATGAATAAAAGAACACAACATCAGTCTCAGTCATTGCATTCCATCTCTCTAGAGGTTCTGGCTGATCTTCTTGGGACAAGTAGGATTGCATGGATAGTCACAGTCATTCACTTTAATCTGGGTTGAGTTGTAATACCAGCTATATACTGCCTCCGATATGGACATGCCTCCTGCTCTGACATTATCCCATGTAGCTTCACTTTTAGTTTGAACGTGAACCAGGCATGAGTCCAGGAAATACCCATTTCCTGTGGCATTGTTGTTAATGACCACGCCCACTTGCTCCTCAAAGGACTAAAAGTATTGCATACACATGCACAAGTTCATTTACCAATAATTCTTTTTTATTTAATATTATTGTATTCATTAATTAATTCATTCATTCATTCATTTATTCATTCTTATATTTATTTATTTATTTACTTTTTATTCAATCATTTATTCATTCATTCATTTATTCCTTTCTTGACTTATTTATATATTCTATTTACTACAACACCCTCCTACAATATGTCTACACCTACTTGAATTGTAAGTTAAAATATAAAATGGCTTTCTTACTTTTTCAAAGAAGTGGAAGTACTCCATTTCTTCCGCGTTGCAATTTGGTGGTAAACATGGCAGAGCAAAGAGTCCACTGAGCTGTGCCGTATCATCACGTGAGTTGAGCACAAAAGTAGGAGCTTTTATGTATTTATAGATGTGCTATAACACATTCATTATAATACTCTAACATAACTACTGAAGTACTTGTGATTTACTTAATGGTCAAAACTTCCGGGGAAAAATCTTACAGAGAGGGATGTAGAAAATATTTTTCCTTTTTAATGGAATTTGTTATGAATTGCTTCTGCACTTAAAATGCCAACATTGCTGTTAAATGAGGTCTACTACCTCAACAATTGACTGACTGATTGCCATTTTGAAGTAGCCAAAACTCATACTCCAAAAGATACCTCAATATTTCTATTGTAGCCTTATGTCATGCCCCGCCCAATCATTCTTACTTTTTGGTATCACTCACGTGATGGTCATACGATCTTTTGATGATTCTCATTATGTTTGAAAATGATTACAGTCTAATTTTGGTTCTCTATTGATAGCTTCCTTATTCTAGTCCTAACTTTAACTAGCAGCGCTTTGCTCAAGCAGTAGCCGTTGCAATTGGCGAACCCTGCCAGGACAGAGTTGAGCGGTCAATGTCGAACAGGGAACTGAAACATTTGGATAGTAGCCGTTGTGTGATAGCTAAGACAAGATCGGGAAGGAACGGACGAAAGATGGTGGAGGAATCGGTTGAAGACTTGAAGGCTCGATTACTCAGCGTGCAGAAGAGGCTGGAGGCAAAGGAGGCGGAAGTGGAAAAACTCACACAGGAGGTTAGCGATGCTAGGGTTGTAGCAGACGAGGTTGCAGCGGATACTCGTGCTGATTGTTTACAGCAGGAGCTGGAAAACCTAGAAGTGCAGAGTCAACTTGCCAAGCTTCGTGCTCTGGAAAATATTCGTGCTGAGCATCAACTAGCTCTTGCAAAGGAAGCTGAGATGCGGTCTGCTCAACAAAAGAGGGCTGATGCCTAGATTCAAGACCTCAGGGATGGTTTTCAAGCTGAGAAAGGGGTTCTACTAAAGCGGATTGATGCAATGATAATTTGACGACCCCGTACCAAATACTATTGGTTTTGACGATACCTTACCAGAGGGCTCTGAGGAAGATACAGCTCTGGGAGCAGTGGAACTTCCTTATCCCAGGAAAAGCAGCCCTTCCATGAGTAGTTCAACAGCAACTGTAGTCATGTCAGAGGGAACTGTGCCGGGAGTTTCTGTTAGTTCTGTGATGTCCAGCGGATCTGGAGTGATGGTCACAGGTATTTCTTCAGTAACGGCCACAGATTCTGATGTGACCGGGTCGCTTAGATGGCCTGGCGCTACTACTACTACTGTTGTGAGCACTATGGGAGAGACTCCATTGGTGTCTGCTGTAGTGGGTGCGGTAGGACCATTTCCATTGGCGCTCACTGATAGGAGTGCTGTTGGATCTATGGTGTTGGCACCTGTAGTGAGTGCTGTAAGGACAACTCCTTTGGTGACAACGAGGGTGAGTACTGTGGGAGCTACGCCGTTAGCATCTACTGTTGTACCTAGCTCAGTTGGAGGATCCTCGTCCATGGTTGCTGCAGGTGGGACTAGTCCTGCTATTTCTGGACCACCTTCCACAGGTACAGGCAGCTCTGGTGGACTATCGCCTGCTGCTGCGGTGTTTGTTCCAACATCATCTAGAATGACAAGTGATGTCACAGTGGCACCCTCATCTGTGACAGGAACTTCTGCAGGAAGTGTTGATGTGCTTCCTGGAATCCATGAACCAACTCTACCTACAGGAGGTGTCATGGACAAGTTTAGTCAGCTGTTAAAGGCCCAGACTGAGGTCATGACGGCTCAGGTCAAAGCAGCTGCGATTCAAAATCTACCTAGTCTGACTCATTATACGGGTGAAGGAAGCGATGCTACGGATGATGAGTTTGACAGATGGGTTGAGCAATTTCGCGAGAGAGCCAAGTTCGCTGATTGGACGGAAGCTGAGCAACTTTACCAGTTGAAGTTCCTCATCATCGGATGCAGGATGATGGGGAGACAATTGAGCAACTTGGGATTAGCATCCAACAAATGGGACGCAAGGCTTTCCCAACTATCACTGGAAAAGACTTTGATAGGTTACTCAAGGGTCGTTTCTATCAAGCTTTACTCGTCAAGTGGCAGCGGAAGCTGGGCTGTCCTAAACCTGACGAGGGATTCCATGAACTTCAGGCACGTGCTAGAATGTTGGAAGGACATGAGAAGCAGTTTGCTGTGTCTGCACTGAATCGGAGTGGAACAAAGAGTGGATCGAATGAAAGGTCTCAGAAGCAACATGCAAAGTCATCTGAGCGTCAAGCTGCCTCAACGACTTCAAGGACTACTGAAAAGTCAACTGAAGTGGGTGTACCGAGTCAAATCTGGTGCTATAAATGCAAACAAGTGGGTCATGTTCGGCGAGATTGTCCTGTTAGAAGGGATACAGGAAGGAATTCTACTACTGGTGCTGCTGATAAGCATGAAGCACCTGGACGTACTACTCAAGTCAACACTAATGTTGTTGAAGCTACTTCACTACCTGCACGACTGGAAGACTTAACGGAGACCCAGTTAGAACAGTTGCTGGCTACAAAGCGACTTGGACGAGAAAGTGCTGAACTTCCTGCAGTAAGTCAAACTAATGTGGTTAGTGTCTCAGAGGAGAAAGCTGGAACTATTGGCACCCTCCTTCATGTGGAAGTGCTAATTTAAGGACTGCCTGTCAAAGCCAGTCCTCGCACCTAAGAAAGACGGAAGCTGGAGATTCTGTGTCGACTATCGGCACCTGAACTCAGTCATACGTAAAGATGTGTATCCTTTGCCTCGAGTAGATGACATTTTAGCTGCGCTTGGAGGAACTAAGTACTTTTCCACATTGGATTTAGCCTCCGGGTATTGGCAGGTGAAAATGACTGAGGACGCCCGATCAAAGACAGCTTTCATCACTTTCAAAAAATTGTTCGAATTTACTCGGATGCCCTTTGGTCTCTGTAACGCGCCAGCTACGTTTCAGAGAGTGATGCAGCGTGTACTGGCTGGACTAGAGTGGTGGCCTCCAAAACATTTGAGGAGCATTTACAACACCTCAGTGATGTTTTCTTACGTCTGTGTTCAGCTAATCTACGGTTAAAACCAAAGAAGTGTGGGGTTTTGCGTGACAAAGTTCAGTTTCTGGGACATATTATCTCACGAGAAGGTATTTTGCCTGATCCAAGGAACACGGAGAAGGTAGTTAATTATCCCCGACCTATGGATGCTACAGGAGTACGCCATTTTATGAAATTGGCCTCTTATTATCGTCAATTTGTGCCTGGTTTTGCTACCATTTGCAGCTCAGTTGCATGCCTTGACTAAGAAGAATTCAACGTTTGAGTGGACAAGTGTTTGTGAAGAGTCTTTCATGACCCTCAAGAACTTACTAGCAAGTCCTCCTATTTTGGCTTACCCCAAGTTTGGAGCGAGTCAGTCTTTCGTTTTGGAGACGGACACAAGCACAGTTGGCTTGGGAGCAGTTATCTCCCAGGAACAGGATGATGGAACAATTCACCCGGTGGCTTACGCTTCTCGTTCTGTTGATAAGCATGAATATGGGATTTCGGAATTAGAAACCCTGGGACTTGTGTGGACTTTACGTTATTTTTGCCACTATCTCCTTGGTCATCCTTGCCTAGTGTATACGGACCATGCTGCATGTTTGTCAATCTTGAACACTGCAAAACCTTCTGGAAAGCTTGCACGGTGGGCGCTTACTGTGCAGGAGATGGATGTCACTATTAGACACAAATCTGGAAAAAGGAATTCAAACGCAGATGCTCTTTCCCGATGCTTAGCTGATGTTCAAGAGTCACTGGCTGAGAAACCAGAGGATGGTCGTGTCTGCAGTGTGGAAGGACAAGTGACGAATCAAGTTTTGTTGCCTGATCTGAAGGAAGTAGCTATACATCAACAGAACAATGTGGACATGTCTACAATGGTGGCTTACTTGAAGTCTGGTGTTTTGCCAGAGGATGAGAAACTTGCACGCAGAGTTGTATTGGAAAGCAAGCAATTTGAGCTGGTGGATGGGGTATTGTATCACGAGAATCCAGTGTTTCCTGGTAGGTGGTGCTTAGTGGTTCCAAGGGAATTTAGGACTGCATTGTTGGCAGAGGCACACCAAGGATGCTTTGCTGGACATCTCCCTGAGAAGAAGATATACGACCGTGTGCGACGCTACGTCTGGTGGAGAGGTCTACGGAATGATGTGGTGTCCTTCTGCAAGTCTTGCCTTGCATGTGCGATAAGGAAAGGTGGCCGTAAAACTTTTCGGCCTCCCTTGACACCCATTCCAGTAGGTGGTCCCTTCCATCGTGTTGCAGTGGATATTCTACAGCTTCCTATTACAGCGAATGGAAATCGCTATGTGGCAGTTTTTATGGACTACCTTACCAAGTGGCCTGAAGCTTACGCCATTCCAGACCAGAAAAGTGAGACTATTGCTAAACTTTTTGTTGAGAATATAGTCTGTCGTCATGGAATACCGGAAGAACTCCTGTCAGACCGTGGAGCAACTTCCTCTCCAGCTTGATGCAGGAGATTTGTCGGTTGCTGGGTGTGAAGAAAATAAACACGTCTGGTTACCACCCACAGACTGATGGTTTGGTGGAAAAGTTTAACTTCACCCTTACTAACATGATAGCCAAGTCTTGTGAAGTCAAGGATCGAGACTGGGATGAACGCCTCCCGTACTTACTCTTTGCATATCGAGTATCTGCCCAGAGTCTACAAAAGAATCTCCATTTTGTCTGTTAAATGGCAGAGATCCTCGCATTCCCACAGAGACGGTTGTTTCTTATGTACATAGTCCTTCTGTTGTGGATCTGGATGAGTACAAGGAAGAATTTTTTAACCATATGTTCCATGCGTGGAAGTTAGCATTGGAAAACATCCAGAAAGCCCAAGTGACTCAGAAAAAGTCATATGACAAGAAAGCCAAAGAAGTTGACCTGAAAGTTGGTGAGCGTGTGATGGTTTTGATGCCATCTGAAACTCAGGGGAAAAACTGGAAACTTGCCAGACCTTTCACGGCCCTTATCGTGTGCTCAAAGTTACTCCTTCAAATGCTGAAGTCCATCTCATTGATGAGCCTGGTGGTGGATCAATTTTCGTGGCATTGGATCGAGTCCGACGATGTTACCCAAATCAAGGAGATGAGACATGGACAGGACCAAAGAAAAAGCGAAGGCATCGTCCAAAGAATGTACTTCCAGTGGAAACAAGTTCACAGCCACAGCCGTATCAAGGACCAGTCACTTGTTGAAGAAGTCCAGAGCTGGATCATCCTTAGCCTACTAGAGATATAGAACTCTAGATAAACTATAAACTTTTAATGTTGTGTTATGTATGTATGTATGTGCATGTGTGTGCATCTCATGTCGAGGACGACACTGTCGCTCAGTGGGGGGAACTGTCATGCCCCGCCCATTCATTCTTACTTTTTGGTATCACTCACGTGATGGTCATACGATCTTTATGATGATTCTCATTATGTTTGAAAATGATTACAGTCTAATTTTGGTTCTTTATTGATAGCTGCCTTATTCTAGTCCTAACTTTAACTAGCAGCGCTTTGCTCAAGCAGTAGCCGTTGCACTTAGACATACCTCCACAAAAAACTTCGAACATCACCTACTAACTATATAGCTAACTTCTTGAAGCTATAGCATTTGAGTGAGGCAACACAGATGATAAGAAATAACACTGTTCCCTAGGTTTTACTTCAAACCTCCGTACAGCAGTTACGGTGGTTAAAATTCAAAGTGAAAGTGTAGAGAATAAAAATAATTTAAGTAAACTTACACGTACCCACCAGTGTAACTTGAAAACAATTCAGTTTTCTTGGACATAGTCTCAACATATACAAAATGAATTTATGTCTTCACTAAGCCTCGAAGCCTCTTAAAAGTGCATGATCAGTCAACTCAAAAGTCACAAATATAACATGCATAGAATTTACTAACTGATACATTAAACACAAAAAAGCAAGGAAGGCCAATCTTTTTTATCTTCTTTTTCACTAACTAATTAATAACATTTTGAAAGAGTCTATTTATAGCAATGATGATACTTACTGGAGCAAACATGCACTTCCAGACCATGTCTCCAGGGTTTTCATTTTTACACTCCTCCACAAGACCATTGCTTATTCCCATAGACTTCATCACTAACAAAAATATACATACCCCAAGATGATTTCAGTTATATCAAACTGCTACAGAGAGAACTAGTCATTCACATCACAAGAAGGAAAGACATGAAAATCACAATTATTTTACTCACTGTTATAAAATGCAGTTGAAACTTCACCATCCTTGGTATATCTGGGAATGTCTATGAAGAACCTATAGGTTATAATAGAGTTATTCCTGACAAAACATTAGTTGAGTGGGAACCACACCTTACCCAGCATCAGGAAGTCCGCTATACCGAGCGGTGGATGGAACAAGAGTCTGGATATAATTCATGTGCATATAGACAGCCAAGCCTCCAGCTAATGACAAATTTAATACAACGTATGATATACTACAGAGACAGCCACACCTCCAGCTGTGGCACATGCCAATTACCAAATAAGAACACTTGTGTGGTAAAATATACAATATTTGATCACATGAATAGTTGCATATTTTCATGTGACATTTAGCAATTGTAAACTGTACCCACAAGTACATAGCTATAGAATTCTACTATCAGCAGAAGAGCTCTGAGAACAAGACTTGGAGCAATGTTGATGAAATGAAGCTATTTTACCTGAGCTTCCAGTGAGTACCACATCTGTAGCTTGCTTCAGGTTCCTGTTCACATTGAGATCATCCATGATAGCTGTCAAAATTTTAAATCCTCTAAAAGAAAGACATAGCTAATAAGCTACAATATGATTATATGTGATTCACCAACTCACCTGTAGTATATTTTTTTTCCTTCATAGACATCTGGATCTTCTCTGTAAGAGGAAAATATTTATTCTCAATGCAGAATAATTCCAGTAGCCAGTGTATTATCACTTTTCTGAATTTAGACTGTAGCTAACTGTTCCTGGGTCATAAACCGTGGAGTCATAAAAGAGGGAAACAAAATATATGAATTCTGTTTTACCTTTCTTTTGCACACGAGTTCACAGAATTTGTATAGGATTAAACATGAATTTGTACAGGATCAAACATGAATTTGTATACGATTAAACATGAATTTGTATAGGATTAAACATGAATTTGTACAGGATCAAACATGAATTTGTATAGGATTTGTATAGGATTAAACATGAATTTGTATAGGATTAAACATGAATTTGTATAGGATTAAACATGAATTTGTATAGGATTAAACATGAATTTGTATAGGATTAAACATGAATTTGTACAGGATTAAACATGAATTTGTATAGGATTAAACATGAATTTGTACTGGATCAAACATGAATTTGTATAGGATTAAACATGAATTTGTATAGGATTAAACATGAATTTGTACAGGATCAAACATGAATTTGTATACGATTAAACATGAATTTGTATAGGATTAAACATGAATTTGTACAGGATCAAACATGAATTTGTATAGGATTTGTATAGGATGAAACATGAATTTGTATAGGATTAAACATGAATTTGTATAGGATTAAACATGAATTTGTATAGGATTAAACATGAATTGTATAGGATTAAACATGAATTTGTATAGGATTAAACATGAATTTGTATAGGATTAAACATGAATTTGTACAGGATCAAACATGAATTTGTATAGGATTAAACATGAATTTGTATAGGATTAAACATGAATTTGTATAGAATTAAACATGAATTTGTATAGGATTAAACATCATCCAGTTTGGATCTAAACTTCGTTATCTGAGCACGGAGATGTGATCTTTTGCCCTTCATTATATCTATACTAGGTCTGGTCAACCATATCCTCAATAGACATGTCTATTTCGAACTTTAAGTGAAGGGGCTTTGTCATCTTTGTAGAGATTTACACAAGAGAAAAAGAGGCTTCGTCGTCGTCAGTAGAGACATGCACCGGAGAAAAAGGGGTTTTATCATCTTCAGTTGAAATTTGTGCCAGAGAAATGGGGCTTCGTCATTTTCAGTAGAAACCTGCCAGGATAGAGGGTGGGGGGGCTTTGTAGTCTTCCATAGAAACTTGCTGTTGATTTCAATTAGTGACTTCTGGAGAGGTATGTAAAGCTTCAATGTAGTCTGGTGTAGCCAGACCCTTTACCTAACCACTTGGCGGAGAAAGGGTCTGGGAACAATCATGCAACTTAGCCATTGTAGAGGAATGTGGTAGACTAGTGGTTATCTTACGGCACCCACAGGTTGCTGGATGTGCTGAGCCGAACACTATCACAGAGTATTTTGCGCAGGCGCAGCAACTACCCACATTTTTGATAGTTCAGGAACGCGGGCTCCGTTATATACGGTAAGATGCCCACTCATTTCACCCAGGGCTGCCTAGGAGATGCCTGAAAAATGTTAACTAACCACATCCCAAAATTTTGGCTCTAGAACAGCCAAGGTGCATGATTGTCCACAGACCCTTTCTCCGCGTAGAGGTTAGGTAAAGGGTCTAGCTACATGAGACTAGTTTCAATGCTGAAGCGGGCTTGTTTGAGATCTACAAGAAGTTCTGATTTTTCTGGGATCCTAAACCCCAGAGCTTAAAGGAGCAAAAAATATTAATTCTGTTTTAGTTTTATTTTTAGTTTTATTTTGCACCCAAGTTCACAGAACTTGTATAGAATTTACCATGACAATATTATACTCATTGAATTGAGAGGATAAATCTTCACCATTGTAGCTGCAGGATCTTTGTCTTTCTGAAAGGAGCTTGCTCTCCTCAATTGTTTGTTCAGGGCTTTTAGACCTGAACAGTAACTTCAAGCTTATTAATTTCGCACTAATGGTGATTTAGATTAAGACTTCATTCTACAGTTTAATGTTGTTTTTTAACAGGTTTATTACTATAGGTGGATGTGCCAGTTAATCTGGCTCCACTCAACTCCTTTTTTCAGAAAATACGTAAAAAAAACTTGATGCTCAAGAAAAATAAAATCCTACTCCCATGAATTAATGTCCTATAGTTGATAAAGAGTCTACTCAACAGAACACAAGATTTTTCATAGCTATATTATAGATAGCTGTTTTTTATCTAAAATGATCATTTATCAATTGATTGTTATATTTCAATCTTGGCTGTGAAACTTTTTTTGGTTCCAATAGTTTGGTTCATGCATGCCAGCACCATGTAACTCTATAGTTTATAGCTATGAGATGTCTCACTTGGAAAATTTGAATTATTGCTGTACTGTGACAAACATGCCCTCTTCAATAGAAAATGTATAGCTATTAGACTTTATAAATGTCCATTCATACTAAATGAAATTGGCTTGGACTGCTTGACTTAGCAGATTATTGCATAAGTTTACCAGAGAAAATATATGTTAAAATTTCAGTTTTGGTTGATTGTCATCTAAATTCATGGAATAGCTTTCTCTATCCTGTGTCCTTATTATCTCCCTACCTACCCACAATTTTAAATCAAGGTTTTAGATAATTATTATGTCATCAAAATAATATGAGTGATCAATACCTGTCTGCCGAGAATGAAGCTCCATCACAATACATGAAGAACGCCATATTCCAGTTGTAGAAGGCAGGGTTAGCTGTCTTGTTGGTAGAGAAAGCTCCCTCTACTACAAGAGTACTGGCCCACTTTGTAGATGATCCTAAATCACCAAAGCTGCGATTATAGCAGTCTTCTACCCCCTTGATGCACCATCCTCCGCCCTTCAGGTACATGAGCCATTTATTGGC
>WLWD01006382.1_pt1:0-32500 | contig 180153 bp, 122 predicted proteins | sample 6712731 | NCBI WGS metagenome assembly WLWD01 (sample SAMN12718690, study PRJNA576275) | sponge metagenome | isolation source: marine sponge | host: Mycale hentscheli | place: New Zealand: South Island, Marlborough, Capsize Point | collected 2014-11-01 | reverse complement strand
ATTCAAATACGTGAAAAAAAAAAAAAAAGAAAAAAAAGGCCACGTGCAAAAAATAACAATGGCACAAACAGAACATATTAACCTTAACATACAGCTGTTGAGGGTTATTTATAGCCATACGTACACTTCAGACAAAACCCAATACAACAAAGATGGATGCGGTGGCAGTCTTGAACCTGGTGTATAACCATGCATGCATATATACCTGTCAGCAGAGAATGAGGCTCCATCACAGTACATGAAGTAGACTATGTTCCAGTTGTAGAAGGCGGGGTTTGAAGCCTGATCAGGTGACAGAGCGCCATCTAACATGATGGTACTTGTCCAATTATTGGAGGTGCCTAACGTGGTGAAGCTGCGATTGTAGCAGCTTTCAATGCCTTCAAAGCACCATCCTCCTCCTTTCAAGTGCAGCAGCCATTTATTGGCTCCAGAACCTGTCCCTGGATGAAAGTAGTAGCCAGGGGGAGACCCATCCAGACACACTGCACCCTGCACATGTACTCTAGGATTACCGTGGTCTATGGAGCAATACCAGTTTTACCTTAGTTGCAGCCGCTTCATTCAATAGAGTCAGTTTAAAGGGATCATTACTAGAAAAAGCAGCAGTGAAAGTCGACACCACTAACAGGACCTCGAACTTCATCGTGCCTAGACAGTATCAGCTACGCCCACTTCCCGCAGTGCGTAAACTCGGTTGACGATTCTTTACCCACCATAAATCTGCTTTGACCAGACCCTTTACCGAAAATTTCATGTAGTAGTTATACAACTACGCAAGTCCATTTGTAAAGCCGCACAGGTTTGGCCGTCTCAGTGGCACATACAGTAAAAGGCTCTGAGCCACAAGTTGAACTGGTACAATATACAATATTGAAAATGAATGAATCAACACACAACTCAAAATAGAGATTCATCGTGACAGAAGTGAGTCATCGCCATGGTGATGAGCGCAGGCTGCCATTCCAGTCACAGAGAGAGAATGCCAGTGGAAAAAATAAAACGCAGTTGCCTAACATTCAACAGTTCCTGTTGCCTGTATAACTCCTATAGTGGACAAGCAGAACAACCAGCCCCGCCCCTCTCATCCTGCACCACTGCCATCCTCAAGAGCTTCTTCAAGAACAATCTTCTGTACTCGTCTCCTTTGCCTACAAATAAACAAAAACAAAAGCCACTACTAGCTATGTATCATAAGTATGGCTTCTTCTTATAGCAAGCACCATGCCCTAACACAATTTCTTCTTCTTCTTTATTGACAATACAAACATTAGTAGCATATCTATGGCTACTTCAATATTTCATCCTTCACTATACAAAAAATAAAAGAGTTCCACTGAACTACTTCTAAAGTTCATATTGTACACTGTCTCAATAAACCAGTTTGCTCAAGAACATTCCATGCCTAGAAGCTATACAGAATCATTCCACTACCTCAATGATTCAGTCATTCTCGGCTGAAATAAAATTTTCTCAGTTCCAACATCCAATGTATGATTAAAACTTAATCTGACGTTGCGACAAGATGATTTTGGCAAGAAGTCAAAAGGCCAGGTTAAAATTTAATTAAACATATTATATTGGCAGTTAAAACTGTGAAAATTTGCTATTGACTGTCTCAAGGTTGAGCTCACTCCTCCTTCACTCCTCCTTCACTCACTCCTTCACTCGCTCCTCCTTCACTCACTCCTCCTTCACTCGCTCCTCCTTCACTCACTCCTCCTTCACTCGCTCCTCCTTCACTCACTTCTCCTCCTTCACTCACCTCTCCTTCACTCGCTCCTCAGTCACTCATAATACTTACACTCGCTCATCCTTCAATCACTCATCTTTCACGCGCCTCCATTCACTAAAAATCCTTCACTAAATCATACGGCAAACACTCATTCATCAAGCGTCACTACTTCACGCACTAAGCATTAAATCGCTACATCCTTAACTAGACCTCCGTCAACGAAATCCCCGTCAATCCCTACTCTTCAACTCCAACTACTTACACTCACTCATCATTCACTAACTACTAATTCATCACTACTCATTACTAGATCCATCACTAGATCTCTTCACTCGCTCCTCCTCCTGTCTCTCCTTCACTCGCTCCTTCACTCGCTCCTCAGTCACTCGATCATCCTTCACTCGCTGTCCTTCAATCACTCATCCTGCACTCGTCCTCCTTCACGCGCTCTCTTCAACCGCTCAGCCTTCAATACCCCTCCTTCACTGAACTGACGCCTGCACGAACCTGCGCCTTAACGCACTCCTCCTTCACTCACTCCTCCTTCACTCACTCCTCCTTCACTCGCTCCTCCTTCACTCGCTCCTCCTTCACTCACTCCTCCTTCGCTCGCTCCTCCTTCACTCACTCCTCCTTCACTCACTCCTCCTTCACTCACCTCTCCTTCATGCGAGTACACCGAGGACAGACACTCGACTCCTTGAAGCATTTCTTATGGAAACAACATTGGCAGTCTGTATACAAACATACATGCATAAAACTTCATCAACACCAGCACAAACAAATCTATCATATGCACAAATACCGTAGACGTGGGTTGTTAAGCACCTCTACTTACAACTTCAAATAGTAAGGAAATAGATTTTTTTAAAATAGGTGCTTAATAAAAAAAAAAGGTGCTTAACAGCGAGTGGTGACCTTAGAAGTGGGGACAAGCACCAATTAGCAGATACTGAGGTGCATGGAGCGCTTAATAAAAAGTGGTGAGCCGGAAGGAAAACAAAACAGGTGTTAACAGGAAACAGCGTTTAATAAAGAGGAGGTGCTTAACTACCCGCGGCTATACTACATCCACACAAAACCATGCAAACTACAGTTATCTTACAGATGTATACACACATCACACACAAATATACACACAAATTCACATCCACCACACTTAAACATATATACAATTACATCACAGACTTGCACACAAACACACAGACACTGACACACAATATTCACAACACAGAAACCAGCTGAAAAAAAAATTATAAAATATTTTCACTGGATAATCCTAAGCCAACTCGTGATTAATATACTACTAGTATGTTTACATTCACTTTATCAAAACAAGCTTACCTTTACAACTGTTGACTTTGCTAATCTCGAAGGGGAAGATGATGTCGTCTGAGTTATGACAGAACTCACACACAAACCCTTTACCCTGGCATACCGGACACGTCTTCACATGGGACACACCTTCAGCCACCAATGACCGCAGATATCGAAGTTTCCCACCTGACCGCACCTATTGTGGGAAATAATAACATACTTTACATGCAAGAATACCAAAAGAGTAGGTTAGAAGTCAAATAACTATTTTCTGAAAGAAGTAACCTTTAGGGTTTTTTGTTTTTTTTTTACTGCATGCTCAATTAGCGGTGGGGGTGGGGTTAATTCTAATTAGAGAGTGCTACCGTACTCTCCGATAAAACACGTATTCAAGACTAGTTCTTCTATTCTATACACAACTTTCTACTCACTGCCCAAGATTCTGATTCTGGGCCACGATTCCTGCTCCTTCATAAAGTGATGTGTACGTAATTGACAAGTTCGATAGAGATTAAGATATATTCGTGTGTCGTACATCAATAGGGTGGAGCTATGGGTGGAGCTACACCAACCACTTTAATAATAGTTTTTTAAGAAGGTGAAGAATTGTACACATTTACCAACTGTAAACATACTGATGGATTTATTTAATAATTATGTTATCAATGCACTTACTATTGGGGGGGGGAGGTTTTTGAAATCATGAAATAGGTTAAGACAGAAATAATATATGAAGATATGAAGCCAAAATAATAATTAAATTTTGGCATAGTATTACACTAATGCTTTTCATGACAGAAACATACAATAATTAATTCCTTCATTTGTGTGTTAGCACACCACCGAAACTAGGAGATCTACGAATTGCACCACACTACAAAAAATAAACTTCATTGGATCCTGAACGCACCTCTGCAAAATCATTGAGAGCAAAGGACTCCATGTTGGTAGTCCACGGCCCCGCCTCCTCAAACATTATATTAATGTGCTCAGCTTGACGACATGTCCGCAAATATTGCCTCAGGGACACCAGCTGACCTCTCACTTCCTGCAAAGATTCCATACATAGCAAGCACAAAAAGCCAGAATGTAAATTCAGTTGTTTATATCATTTCAAGAAAATACAGCAGAACAAACCCATTCAATGCTCCCCACTAAGTCCCTCCTGCCTCACCACGAAAATTTACAAATGCTCCCAGGATATTTCATGCTCGCTGTGGGACCGAACATCGACAGCAGCAGCGGGAATATAGACAGCAGATTGGATAACTGACAGTACTAGAACTTTCTTGTATTGAGTTGTGCTGAGTGTATATCATGCGTATGTATGTAGGTGTTGATTACTTGTTTGTGCCGAGCGTGTGCCACGTGCTTGTGTGTCGTGTGCATAGCGTCGTGTGCAATGTGTGTGAATATAATGTGTTGTATCAGTGTGGTGTTTCAGTTAGTTCTGTTCTTCATATCATTCGTGTCTGCGCATCTGTTTACGGAATTAAATTAACATTTAACCTCCGACCACGGGTGCTGGATCACGTAAAGGGTAGCTACTTAATACTTCTACCCTTACCTACGGAGTAACTTGGTGGCAGCTCTACTCATCCGGGGCACTAGGCTTGAGATTAAAACCCTAAGCATTCTCGTGAACCCCCACACCCGCCTACTGAAATTTCCACAGTGCCCACTCACCTTGATTTGTGCCATTGATCCGACTTTCTTATAGACGTTATGGGAGGAGCTCACGCTGAATACTGGATCATTCTGTATCTTACTGAGCATGTCTCGTGCAAAATTAGATACCGCCATCCTAAAGATTAGCATTAACAAGAGTTGAAAACCACTATCATCATCCACAATGCTGTTGACTTGGCAGTACATACTGGTTTCACCAACTTAGTTTACAATGCAGTTTAAAATAGAAAGAAAATTCATGGCTCACAATACAATCTGGTACAATGTGGCATATTAATTGGCAAGCAAGCGAAGTGAGCGAGACACTATACAGTGGTGTCAAATTGAGAATCGGGGATTTTTGTTATCAAGCAAGTGAGATTGTTAGGAGTTGACAATTGAAAATCGGGTATATGTTCAATATATATATATATATATATATACATGCATGGATGGTACGTATGCCCCTTATACGCGTGCGCGGGTACTTTGTCCTAAAAACATGGCTTTTTAGGCTTGACCCCAGTTTATTCTGATACTACAGCATTAAGCAAGTCTTACTTCAAACTTAGACTCCAAATAGTGAGATAATTCCAGCGGAACGCCTGTTTTTCAAGTCACAAAAAGTTACTGCGACCGGTTACTATGGCACTGAAAACCCTTTACCAGACATAATTTCAAAACCAGGTCGTTTTGGGGAGCTGCTAAGTGCCGCTTGCTGGTTGTCTAGAGCCACTTGTAGTCAGAATGGCTTAATATGGAAGCCACCACTACTCTAGGGAAGCTTAGGTAAGTAGGTATTTCCGTATTTGTTGACTAAAATTACAAAAATAACTCTGGCCTATTTATTTTTTGTAGCTGAGAGCTTGTTCAAGAATTACTGGTAATTGAGGTAATCAGAATGGTCACAGAAGTTACCACTACTCAGGTAAGCGAGTAATTTTGTATTTGTTAGCTAAAAATTAATGGTCAACTGCTATTGTACTGTTTTGCATGACCAATAAATATTATGTAGTAACAACACAGTAGTTCTATGCTACATCACTAGGCAGGCTTGCTCGATATTTGTGCTCAAGTACACCACTAGTTTATAAGTGTGGACGTACGTTTGACCCTCTTATATTTTAGTGTTAGCTCGGTGTTCGACCCTGTCCCAAAAACTTCACTAAACGGAATCCTCTGGTTTATCGATCATTACCCATATCATCCTAGAAATTGAATTGTTTATCGCTTTGAATTCATTTGGGGGTGCAGTTAAAACTCAAAAACTTACCGGAGTTCCGTTTCTATTCAAGTTAGTGATGGTGGTAAGATTGTTATAGTATTAAACCATACTCAACAGTAATTCATTGCCCACTAGACTAACCACGAAAGGAAGTCTTGTGTAGGTGTTGAGTTGTGTGAAAGTATTGCGCGTTACAACTACTACCTAGCTAAAAAAATATCACAACGAAAACGTTTAAAACATGACTTGTTTTTTATCACTTTTTTCAAATCCAAACAGTTGCAGGGAGTGGTACTATGGCAAAAAAACAAAAAATGTTTACCGTATACATACATGTAATTTAAAAACTCCAACTATTTTCAGTAGTTTCAGTGTTAGATTACAATAAATCGTTTAACAATAGTGCAGTTTTAGGATCGCTCGCCATCTGTGCTCAAGTATATCACTAGTACATAACATTGGCAGAAACCGTCCAGGGAAGTGTTATGTTATCAGAGTAGGCAACATCTTTGAGGGTTCAAATCTTACAAATTCTGTTTCATTTTTGTATCTCAGCAACGGTTATAGCAATCACTATGAAACTCCAAACATTTTATCAAAGTTTACGGTTCTCTTGCGATACCCGATTCTCTGATAAACAGTCAGAAATATAACACACATTATACCAATATCAACCACAGAGACTGGAATAACACCACATCACCTGATCACCATAGAGACACAACAATAACAATCACCTCGTGCACTAACCAACTAATTGGAGCTCCACCAAAAAGCACTTAATGGACACATTACAAAGAACTACCAAGCTGGCTATTCCTCCTGTCATAAAGTAACCACTATAATGGTTGACTCACTTCCTGAAGGACCAATGTTCCAGGATGTGGGCAGGAATGATGTGGGTGGAGCTTCCATGGCAACTCTGGCAGAAGAACTTGCCGGTGTAGTTGCAGAACCTGAAGTTGCGAGCCACAACTGCATCTACCTTCATGCCACACCCTGTGCACCTTGAACCTTGCTTGGCCACTTCATCTTGTATGGCACTAAACACACACACACACACGCGCACCAACACGTACAATAAAAATATATAATTACGGGGGGAGGGGAAACATTTTCCCCACCAGCCTAAGCTCTTCTGCATAACAATATCCTGGGACCATGAATTTTCAGTTCAAAAAAAGTTGCAATCTCCAAAAAAAAAATACTAGTTTTGACAGAAATATAACTACTACATAACTCGTTTTCCATAATTTGACTACAGAATAGCCTCAGGCCTCTCTACAAGTTTATACCGAGCACTAATTAGAATAACTTACCCCTGCTGTGACTTGATGTGATAGATGATCTGTTTTCTAGGTGGAGCCCACTCTCTACTTCCTCGCATGTGAGCAGATGACTACAAACAACAAATGTATGTGCATGTGTGCGCATCACACATGAAAACGCTAAATAAGTACATACATAAATACATATCTACATACATAAGTACATACATACATGTGAACCCTGTTTTGCTGAGTCGGCACATAATATTACTCACCGTGGTAACCGATTTACGCAGATCTTCATCCATCTGTAAGCACTCTATAAAATCTGTGGGAAGACGCACAGCCTACAATTTGTACAATCAAAGATCATGTGACAGTTAGGGAGGTCCACACTATGCCAGCGTAATTTTTGGCATAATAAGTAAACACAATTAAGCATGACAGGTTCAATATTCCAACATAATTTAGTCCAATATCAATATTAGATAAATTCAGTTATTTGTCTGATTAAACTTGTAGGGTATTAATACTCAAACACTTGACTATGTTGAAGCAATGTATGCTGCAATGTAACAATGAGAGATGGTCTGACAGGAACACTATTTATCCACTTGTATACCACTATTAAGGGTGCCCGCACATAGCAACGCGCACCGCCTGTAGATCCGGACATTAATTTATTCCCCGCCAATACCCCACCATTCGATAATACGCGAGCAGAAACAATCGCGCAGTAGTAGCAGAAGTATACTTTGCGAAGTTGTGGTGTTTTAGTTTAGTTTCTTGTTGTCTTATATTCGTTTACAGCAACTCTCCATACGTCGTCTGAGCTCACGCAGCAAGGTGCACCAGGCTGCCTCTCCACCAGTAGCCGTTCCTCCGGACTATGCGCACCTGAACTCAAGTGGATGGATCCACCAGGCTCTATTTCTGCGGAGCGAAGACTTCCCAAGCTGCGCAAATCTAATACCTTCACCTTTGGCTATCTCCAATAAACTGCTCTCTCTTCGGATTGTTGTACTGATGTTTGTTTACTCTTGATATAGGCGGGCTCTTTTTAGAACCAATACAAACTAATTGAAAAATAATTGCTCGCGTACTCGCAGTACGAGATATGGGGGTGGAGCTATTTCTTAAGAATTGCGAGTGGAATTAAAGTTCTAAATTTTGGGTCAGTTTTTCTTGGAATCTAATAATGAGAACGACACAAAAATTTTATACACGGGTAAACCAAAAAAAAATGAACTGCACTACATCGAGAATTTTTCAATATCTTATAAATAGAAAAAATTGCGAATATATCATTAAGTAATATTGAAATGGATAAGAACTCGCTGTCTTGCAGTAGAGTATCGGCTCGGCTAGTAGTGCACCAAATTGCGGAGCTCCAACTTACCGCACCGCTCCAAAAAAGTGCCTCAAAGTTTTATAACCAGGCCCCGATATTTCCTCCAGATTCGCTCTAAAATTAGTGAGCGGCTCCTTCGGCAGGTACTTTGTCCTTGTGTTGTAGTAGAGAAGCCCCTGTAAGTATACAATAGTAGTAATCGTGCATAGCAACCATCAACAAAAAATTGCGTAGGCGGTGTGCGGGCACCCTTAATACTATTATACAAGTAGCATAAATTAGTACAATTTAGGGCATAATTAAAGCATAATTGAAGTAATGCCGAAGAGCATAATAGTGAAATTTATAGTACATCTTTCACTTAACCTGTTTGCAACTATTTACTTCAGAGTTTGATACCGACCCATGCATGACCACCCCTTACCATTTCTGACATCATGCAATCCCTTACCAACTCTGACATGCCCACTATTCCACCAGTAAAATTGTGCGCCATTTGCTGGAGTAGCTTCTGCGCAGTAGACTCCGCAGATCTGTCGGTGGGTGTGGCTTCGATCAGTGCTAGGAGACTGACTGAAGAGGCTCCATCGTAGCTGTCTGTAAGAACAAGACACCACAGAGCAGCTCAGTAAATCACTCTGGCTAGTGGAATATACCAAAGTCTATTATTTCGCTAGCCCTAACCCTAGCCCTCTTTATCGTCTGATGGATGACACATCAAACAATACAAGTCACAAACCATTGTCATATCATGTGACCCAGTATTGATATGAAAAAATAAAGAAATAAGTAGGGGGGAATGAGGAGGAAGAGAAGATATGTTTTGAATCACTGATATCTGTGGCATCCAATCCCATACAAGAACATACGTATCGTATTATTAATGCTTGAGCTAGACCTTCTTTAACGAAATAACACCTAACTATACTGGAACTAAATACATGCATACATAAACTACACTTCATCAAAACACCAACAACCTCTCCTCATACTCTCCCCCACCATCTCACACTCTCCCCCACCATCTCACCTTCAGTGGTTGCTATGCTCGACATGGAAGACCATGATGACAATTCCAAGGGAACCCGTGAAGAAAAAGACCTTTCCATAGTGGGCGGGGAGGGCGAGAATGCGGCCTTTGACGGCACATGAAGATTGGAGGAAGGGGAGTGACCAAGGGTGGAGCCACTGGGAGATTGCAATTTGCTAGTACCAGAAACAGAAGTGGGTGAAGACGGACATAAAGTAGAGGTATCAACAGAAGACGGGATTGAGGTGGTGGGAGGAGCCTGAGACGTATGTCCCTTCAATCGTGCCTTTTCCAAAGTGTTGGCCCTGTACTGTTCCAAAACCTCCACCATCTTCTCTGACATTGTGTGGTGAGCATTCTCTTGCCCCAGCTCATCCGTCACTTTGAAGTAATCCTTCTCTACTTGCGGGGACGGCTCGCTCAACCCACTAGCCACACCCACCGTCATAGACTTGCTACGATAGTCTGCCACTGTCACAAATACATTTGGGACACATGAAAAGGATCTTGATATTTACAAACTAAGACGGGCATGTCTTACAACCTCAGAGCAGTTTCACATTCATTGGATGTGACGATCATTAATTACTAAACCTGACACTTATTATCACCTTGCCATTTCACAAACCCTTACCATATGCTACGTAATCCTCGACACCCTGTGCCAATTAATGTGTACGGCTGTATACATCATGCACTGCACTAGCATGAACAAACTACATGTCGTGCTCAAACATGAAGTTTATATTATTATTATGCCCATGCTAAGACAAGCATGCATGCACGCACACACATATATACATGCATGCACAGAGACAGACACAGGTACACATAGGCATGCATTGACTCACACACATACACACATACACACACACTGACACGCGCACACGCATACTGACACATGCACACAAATACACACACTGATATACATACACACCCATAGTAACGCACATACATACACTTAGTAACACACACTGACACACACACTGACATACGGGCATGCACTGACACTCATTATGTCATATTAACATACAGACAAAACAATTTTGTGGGTTTGTGGTGGTTATAGGTGATGGAACTGGGAGCTTCAAGACAGTGAATTTGGAAGTGTTTAAGCTGAAAAAAGAGAAATTATTTTTCCTTATCTCTATAACTTGGTATACTGATACTTTAATACCTGAAGTTTCATATGAGCCTGATTTTGTGAGCACACGAAATTTGAATCTCGAAATATTTTAAATTTTAAGGAAAAAAAGTGTTTAAGCCAGGATTTGCACCCATAAGCAAAGTTGTATGTTAAATGAGTGTAGTGAGGGTCTATACAGTAGTTTTAAGAAATCCACTCTTTAAGTTGGAAGCACTGTACATAACCAGACCTGCTAGGTTGGCTCAGCTCTAACTCCCTTATCAGCTGTTACCCTATCAGTCATTGCCAAATATAGAAACAGCTACTACTCCAAATCTCCCACCAAACTCAAAATAACAGATAATGATAACTTCCTTCAAGGCAAACACTAACAGCTAATAAACCCTTTACCGACACATCCCACAACAAGTGATCCTGAAAATGTACTACTATCTGCCACACTCACTATACTACTGGCAGGGACTTCCTCATATTATTACAAACAGACACTTTATTATATCATTTGTAACAAAAAATTAACACCAGCACATTTCATATACACCCTTGTTCCCACACAATCACACATACACACACACAATCACACATACACGCACATACACACACACGCACATACACACACACGCACATACACACACACAATTATACACGCACACAATCACACACACACACAATCACACACACACACAATCACACACACACACAATCACACACACACACACAATCACACACACACACACAATCACACACACATGCACATACACAACCACAAACTCACTCAATCACACATGCACACTCTCACTCACATACATACGCATACCCAATCACACATGCACGCACGCACACACATGCATGTGTGCACACAACATACGCACACACACACATGTGCGTGCACACACACACACACACACACACACACACACAAGGGTCTGGTCTATACTTTCATGCAAAGGTAGTTTCTCATTGCCCACCTGATGATGATTTAGTAAAACCCCTGTGATACAGTGATTTCTGTTTTTTCTTGCTCTGGCTATAAGACAGAGATGCAGAAGTGCCGGAAGTCGAAGCCGGTCGGGACGACAAATGGCTAGACATAGCAGCGCGATTGACGCCAGATGTCGGGGATGGGACTGAGTAAGTGTTCAACCGGCCGCCTGCCGTATGAGCTTGACGTCTACCATTCATGCGCCGATGTCCTGCACTGCCGCCCGAGGAGTCAGGTCCACCATTGACGGAGAAAGTGCTGTCATCTCCGAATTGTTGCTGCAGCAAGTCCCGGGAATTGGCCTCGTGGCTAGCACTGCAATCCATGAACAGAGCACTGTCCTGGGTATTTTCCCTCTGTCTCCTCCCTCTGCTCTGACTTTCTCTCCTGAAGAATAGTTCAGATGTGGACAGAGAATCTCCGGACGCGACTTCGTTGCCTCTCAGTCCTTCACTTTGCAAGGAAACGCGACCACCAGACCCTTCGTCCGAGTCTGGAGGACCCGTGATAGCACCGGACCTAGACCTCTTGGGAGGGAGTATTGCCTGAGGCTGTGTCCTACCCAGGTTATGCACCGCAGCTGCCTGCTGGTCGGGTGTGTTACCGTAACCAGAATCAGGAGAGGAAAATATGCCTTCCATGTCACCATCACCTGGGTCTGGTACACCACCTCTGGGGCTCCTCCTACCATTCTCCACCCCTTCCACTGCAATTGGAGGAGAAGAACGCAACATTCCCGTAGTGGTGTGGGTGTTAACCTGCCCTATCTCTCCATTTCCCTTCGATCGACTGCTTCCAGCTGTGCTGGCCAGATTCAGAGAGCCCATAGCCCAAGGCAACTGTTGAGGAGGCTCTTCTGGGCTCTCCATTACCAAACCCATCCTTGTGTATTGCTTGCTATTGGCCGCTGCTCGCTCTTTGTTACCGTCTCCTTTACCTCTCCAGGTCATGCGTTGAAGTCTTCCTCCTTGTTTTCCCTCTCTGTCTCCTACACCACCAGAGTCACGTCCTTCTTTAGCAACAGACTCAGGAGAATCAGTCCGATGGCGAGACCTGAGACTGGTAGACCTGTGACTGCTGGGAGAAGCCGACATTTGAGAGTTATTAGTCCGAAATCTATCTGGAGAAGGACAATTGGATGATGCTTGCGATTGGAGAGAATCCTGCACTAGAGTTGTACCAACAGCAGCTCTTCCTGCCCCCACCTGTACTCTATATCACGACCACAAACACAACAATGTGATATTTATCACCCACTCCGTGTGCAGTTTCCACTGAAAGGTAGTTAACAATGAAGAAAACAGTGAGTGAAGACAGTCTGTCCAGCTAGCAACAAGCTCACCTGGTACTCTCAGCGCTCAGCTTTCTATCATCAACTTCCATCCCGCGCTACTACGCGGGCCCCAGTCATTCAGCGCGAGCAGAAGAGGCTGTTTTGTTCTGAAGTATTTTTTTTTTTGCTCACCCGTAATAGAGGTGCACTTCTTTTCAGAGCAATATCACATCAGCACGGTCTGGTGACGTGACGTCACGCTCTTGGACATAGCTCCGCCCCCTTCCTTCGCATCTATTGACCTTTGCTTGAAGAGTTGAGAGGGCGTACTTCGTTTTTACACTTGAGCTAAAAATGTCTGGAAACTCCACTAATTTATGCTATCCAATCTTCAATGACAACACCACTTGCGTAAGTTGAACTACAACTAAAATGCAACTAGAAATAAGATTTTTAAATGGGTGGGGCTCCCTCCAGCAACGTACATAGCTAGCTATGTTTATTGGAATTGTTTCTGCAGGTGGTTCTGTTGGCAATTCGGACGGTGTTTGGAACTTTTTCCATTCTAGGCAGGTATGACATGACATTTTCATTCACCCACAGGTTGGGATAACTTGTTGGAGGGTGGAAGCTTGTGCAAAGCATTAAATAACTTAACATCCTGAAAATATTTACTCAACAACACTTGTACAATATTGAATACTTTCAACAGTGTTTTAGAGCACTTCATTTTTTTAGTCTGTAATGATGTGTAATTTTTTTAGACTGCTTATGGGTGTTGTCACTTTCAGTGCAGCTAAGTACAGTGGCATTCCGTATTTCCATTTACTCTATTTCAATCATTGTCAATATTATACTGCGTTAAAATATAGATCTTTTATTCCTCTAAATATCTGTGCTACATTCAAATTTAAGAATAGCTCTATGTAATAATTTTTGCATTTTCTTTGGTAATTCTAAGTGTATTTAGACACATTTGAATCACCAAGGATCTTACAACTTAGGAATATGGGACTAAACAAAGAATTTTGATCGTGCACAGAAACTTATCATGTACTGCATGGATGTTTCAGCTCATAATTCAGCTTCAAAGCTGTCTGAAAATTAAAATATTTCCTCTCAAATGTTTACTCATAATGTAACACAACTATTAACCAATTACGGTTTTCTCAGTAACATAGTTTAGCACCTTTTAGAATTCACTACATGTTCACATGTGTACAGCTGCTTCATAGTGGGAGTGATTCTGCTATTCAAAAAGTATCAATTTGTCACTCAGGTGAGTAGAAACTGCAATGCACTGTTCTCAACCAATTTTAGCTTCTTGTTCACTTATTCTTCTAATTCAATTTTCAGAGATTTATCTTGTATCTGAGTATCTCAGCATTTTTTCAAGCGATAATATACAGTTCAGTAAGTTTTGTGGAAGTGTTTCATATTTAATGCAGAGTATAGTACTTATTACATGAGTCAGAGTGTGATATGGCAAAATATTTCATGTACAGGCTAATTTATTTTCACGAGCCAGAGGCGAGTGAAAAAGACTGAGAGTAATAACATTGTAGAGATGTCTAGCGTGGAATAAATAAATAAATATATATATATATATATAATTATATGTATGTATGTATATTACATATATATTATTATGTACGTGATGTACCAGGGATTTAAAACTGCATTTTGTCACTGTTGATATCATTATCTATAGGGAAATTTTTACACTGCCAGAAGTGCGAGGCAGGGAAACACGGGTTTCTGTATTCTTCAAGCGTACTTTACATTATTTTTTGGTGCGTTTCTATTATTGTGTTATCATTGAACTCTTAAATTTTTAAACTCCATGGCAAACAGATTGGACATCATTCATCTGGGTTCTCTGCATCACATTCAACGTCTTCTTCACAGTCGTGTTCCATCGCCACACTAAGAAAGTGGTGTTTTTTGAGAAGTTAGCTTCTTCTAAATGCCACAAAAGAATATGATTTTTTAAATGTTTGTTTTTTTGCGTAGAATTTTCCTACTTGTGGACATCATAATACCAATCATTGTGTGTAGTTTGCCATTTATTCATAGCTCTTATGGACCAGCAGGTCTCTGGTGGTAAGTGTAGACCATGTCAATATGCTGCTACTACTTTAACACATGCTCTCTCTTCCTCTTTGTCCAGTTGGATCAGTTCCTTGAGAGATGGCAACCCATTTGTAACTGGCATCGTTTTTCAGTTTGTCTTGTAAGTGCCTAGTATTAATCAATACAACCATCACATTTTAATAGACAAACAAAATGAAATCCTTAACTAAGTAGCTATGACAGCTTCAGTATCAGTCTCTATGAAAGACAACTGTTGGCAAATAGAGAAAGTTTTATAGCTTATCAAAGGGAACGTTATAACAGGTAGTTTCAGTAAGTACCGAAGGTTCCATACTATGTGTTTGATATCTAATCTTGCCCTATACAGGACATAATAAAAAGTAATAACTGAGTAAATTGAAGGTTTAACAAAGTAATTTTAGAAGTATGGAAGTTTTCTTATATAGCAAACCCATAAATTCCTGTTGACTGTGTTAAAGAAACCAGCAAAATAGCTGGATTAAAGTTGAACATGTTCACTAAGACGATCTAAGGTGCTATAATTTTATTCTCTTTATGAATAATTACTATGCTAAGGTAAGTATAAAATATAATATGTTATTTCTATAAGTCAATGAACAATAGCTAAAGAGGATTACAAGTTAAAAGTAACTTTCAAAACTAGATTTAAGAATCAGGTGTGAAGAAAATTTAGACATATGTCCACACAGATATGTTTTTAGAAATTGTAGGTGTTCAATCAAAGCATGTTATCATGAATTCTTGTATTATAATAAAATTTTTCTTCCCTTTCAATGGATATGATTGAGTATCTATAGAGTGGAATATGCAGTTAAAATGTTATTCCAATCAATTACAGTATGGTAAGGTACGGTCAACACTATAATTATTATTATTATTTTTATTTTTTATTTTTTTTTTTTAGACTTCCATGAGAACCTACTCTGTAGTAACATTGTGTCAATTGAGTGCCTATTGAGATACAATACTGTACACAGAAACTCCTTAGGATAACTAAACCTGACTCGTTGATATCGTAAATTTCACTAACCAGGGTATTAACTTATACCTAGATTACTTTCACTGTGATTTGTGTCTACAGGTTCTATGGACCTTTATGGGCACTCAGTTTTGTGATGCTCAATGCTTTACTCATTGTGTTCTTCATTCTCTGGAGAAGAGTAAGTTAATATAACTAGCTATTGATTATGGCATTGACTTTGAAGAGATGTTCATCATGCAGAAATACTCCAAGAGGTACAGTCAAGACATGTACATAGAAGTACATGAGGTAATATGAACTTCCACTATAGGACCGCACAGATCCTGATGATTGTCTTTAATTAATAATTAACTCAAGCTACACCCAAAATGTTTACTTCTGTCTTACTATGTTTTTGTTGTTGTTGTTTTTACTAGCAAACGTGGCGCGAGGAAATCAAGCCAATCATCTTTTTCCCTCTAGTTTACATGGGTATACTTGTCTTTCCTTCACTCAACAGGTAATATTTCACTTTGAACTAATACTAGTGGTGTGCTTGAGCACAAATGGCGAGCGATCCTTAAACTACACTATTGTTACACGGTTAATTTTAACTACTGACACTCAAGCTGCTAAAATAAAGTCAAGTTTTTAAATTACGTATATACGGTAAAGGGGCTTCAATGCCATAGTAACCGCTCCCCACAACCATTTGAATTGAAAAAGAAGCAACAAAATCAAGTCACGTTATTTAAAATTTTCTTTGTGATACTCTTAATAGTAGCTGTAACACAATACTTTCACACAACTGAACATACCTACGCAAGACTTACCTTTGTGGTTAGTCTAGTGGACAATGAATTTTCAAGTAAATACTGTTGCTTAGGGCTTATAACTAATAGCTTAACTTACCACCACCACTAACTCGAATAGAAATAAAGCTCCCATAAGTTTTTGAGTTTTAACCACACCCGCAAAAGAATTCTAAGCGGTAAACAATTCAATTTCGAGGGTGATACGGGTAATGATCACTAAACCGGAGGATTCTGTTTAGTGAAGTTCAGGATGGGGTCGAACATGGAGCGAACACAAAAATACGCGAGGGTCATCAAAGTACAAAATGACATACGTACGTCCACACACTATAAAAAAACAAATATCCCCAATTTTCAATTGTGTTACCCCTGAGAGTGTCTCGCTCGCTCCGCTCACTAACCAATAACGTTTACAACATGTCAACAAATTTAAATTAATTGGAGTAGTGTTTTTTTCTGCACATACTTAGAAATTTTTCCAACAATTAATATAAGCATTACAAATACTAGTTGTTGTTGTTGTTTTTGTTGTTGTTTTTGTTTAAACAGCTGCTGTTTGTATTGTAGCTAGTGTTATTTGCTTCTTTTGTTGTTGTTGTTGTTTATGTTTTTAGGTTGAGACTAGCTGGTGGATATGTACGCGAAAGTTACAGTGCTGATGTGTTCTTTTGGCTCATGCACTCTATCACTCTTCCACTCCATGGTAAGTGAACATAGCTTGAACATGCGGCTACAAATTGAGCTCCTTGACAAAATCCTATTATTTTTTGTGTGTGTCAATGTGTGTCATTTCTTTTTCTGTTCTTTGTGATGGTTAATTTTAGGTGCCATCTATGCATTGATATTTGGTCTTGACAAGGAAACCCTATCTAGGTTAAGGTGGACACATATTAAGGTATGTAGCTATATATTATATATATATATGTATATATATATATATATATATATATAATATATAGCTATTTATTGCAGCTTTGATATTTTTACTTGAATATTTCCGCATCACGCGAGCGTTCTGTATTCTCCCATATTGTACGGTTTATATTGTACGCTACTTGTAGCGCGCGCGTAGCGAGTAAAATTAATGAAAATTGTATTGTAACCGGTTGATAAAAATTTCAAAGAAGCAATAAATCACTTATCACACTCGTCGTACAATATGGGAATGATATTTTACTCTCACGCCACATTTTCACTCGCCTTTGGCTCGTGAAAATATTTTGCGTGCTCGTAAAATATTTTCCCATATTGTACTCTGACTCGTGCTATAAGTATTATATATATATATATATATATATATATCCCATATATCCCATGCCTTGCTCACTCTCTGTCTGTATTTCAGGCTGCTGTCATGGATCGCTTTAAGCAGACAATTGAAGAGTATCCAGTGTCTGTCAATAAACATTCTGAAACTGTCTATAGGAAGAAGAACACCAGTGTTGAGGTGGATAGTTATTCTCCGTTAGATGATTCCTTAGATACCTCCTACACTCGGTTGGAAGATCAAGACAATCCAACTTATTGATTTTTTGCAATTAATTAGTAGCAACTGAATAAATTTCCAGCACTACATCACATAAAAGTTGATGAAAATTTAATAATAGCACATAAAACAAGGAAATATTTCTCCTATGAATCACTTCGATTTATTATTATTGCTTATTAATCTAGCTGTTTCACACATTCGATCACTTTATTGCTCACTATCTGATAGGAGCTATATACATATATGAGAAAAACCTTACCCTTTACCCAATCACGCTACAGCGTGATTAGGTAAAGGGTCTGGCTACGCGAGACTTACAGACCCCTCCCAACTAAAATAGGATTGAAGTGATGTCAAGTACACGTAATTGGGCAAGTTATGATTATAAATATGATTAGCTAGCTACTTGACAAAAGTTGCAGCAACTCTAATGAAGATACCTCTGTGTATAGTTGAACGAAGGCTATACGGAACCAATTTGTAAATGAATCCTATTAATACTACATAACCACCCCTCCCCGCGCAAGTTTGTGCGGGTGTCCTAACGCATGCGCAATAAATAAGAGACCCTCCCAGTTCAAGTGCAAAAGTGAGTTTCACAATTTCACCACAAGCAGGCTGGGCCAGAATTGTAGGTTCAGGTTTCAATCTCAGAAGAAGAAAAAGAATCAGTGCAGGAATGAAGATTTTATCCATTTATCTGGAGCCTGGTAGCAATGACACTTTGCCTAAGCGGCTGGAATCCTTAGGGCAGATCGTGCAAGCCAAACGACCCGAGTTTGTCGCGATCCATAACGTCACCAACGATATCGTTAAGAAAGTCAAAGGAACTCCTTGGGGGGCTCGTTTCAGCGTCTTGCAGAATGCGTACACTTACGAAACGAGAAAGAACATCACTAGCGCCTTGCTGAGCACCTATCCTTGTCAGGATCACGTCTCCTATCCGTATGAAGACACCACGAGTGGCAAGATGATACTGAACGGGTTCTATGTCATGAATGACAAACAAAATAAGCCTTTCGTAATAGCTGTGGGCACCACTACGCTAGAGCATGGACTAAAGGCGTCAGAAGCCAGGGAAAAGCAGTTAAATGAGGTACTTCAGAGTATGTGTGAGGTCGACAATGCCTTCTTGGCTGGAGGTTTTAACATAGACAGTGATATTGATGGTGAGCTCACGCTACAGGGTGGATGGGAAGATGCTTGGCTGAAATGTGGCAACACAGAATCTAGTGGGTATACCTATGACCCTAAAAATAACCCTCTCATCAAAGATGACCCCCTTGGACCAGGTCGCCCAGATAGATTGTTTTTCAAGTCCAGAAATTACAAGCTGGAAGGCATAGAGGTAGTTGGTAACAAGCATCCCTCCGTTGTCAGCACCCATTATGGAATCCTGGCTCATTTATCTCCTTTGGATATCCCTAATCCCAAACTCACAAACCACCCATCGGTTTTCGCCACTTTTAAGCGGTCTGAATGGTCCGTGCAGTTTCAGGATGCAACAGGAACCGCCTGAATACGTATGTCCAAGTGAGTCATCTATTACTAACTTATCACCCAATTAGTGTCAATCTCTGCATGTCATTGCTGCTGGGCGGAGTCACCTCCCACTCTTTTCCCAAACATGTAAGCATATTATACAGTCACTCATCCATGTACAATATTAGCTGTATACCTGCATCCCACAATACATTATGGAATCAATAATACAATTTGGGTACATTTAACCTGCTGTGCCATCAAGTACAATAAATATGGTATTGGTATTATTGAATTTAGTTATTATGCAGTGTGGGTTGGCAGGGCATCTCAGTTGTTGTGTGTGTCGTCTTGTAAAGGAATTGCTGGAAGCATACCACTTCCCTCACACTTTGGCAAATTGCCAAAAATAAATAAAAAATAAAAAAATAAATCCAGTGGCCAGATTTGTGGTCCATTATCTGTCCTGTGGTTATTTATTGAGACTTAGAATAGAGATAGTGGAAGTGTTTGGTTCATGACTGGCGTGGGTGTGGAAAGTGAGTGATTGGGTGTAGCTATTAGTGGTGGTCCAGACCCATAGGAATGTTCATCTTCATCTTGATGGCTGACTTGGTCTTCAGCTCTGCCTCCAGTAATGTGTGTTCAACCTATGAACAGCATACTCATTATGTACATATTGTATAATATAGTGAACACACACAAACACATCACACTCAATTGTATCTCATACACAATTCTGCAACTTGCCCATTCACACTGACAAAATTGCTTAGTGTTTCCTCCTAACTACAACAGATACCTTACAGTCCATCACTGCACTTATTCCTGTCATGCAACATTCCAGACATGAAATGGTTGTCATTATCTCACCACATTGAGGCGTATCTCTGTTTGGATGTTGTCATTCTTGATGCGTGTCAGAGCTTGTTTGATGCGGACTAGAGGTGCAGCGTCTGTCATGGAGGACCCTCGCTGGTCCATCTCTGCCTTCACAGTCTCCAGTTCCTCCGTGATCTGAGCCAGTTCTCTGGATAAGTTGGTCACTCCGCCACTACTCTGGGAGTAGTTCTCCTTCACCTCTGCCAATTGGTCCTGGGTCTTCCTGAATTCTTGGATCAGAGACTGTAGCTGAACACAGAAGGCTATGTCAACTAGAAGTTCATAGCTAAATAGTATGCTACCTTAGGTATTGCATGTGTACGTCTCACAAAGTTACTTCAGGACACACAATTTTCCTACGTCTCACTGCTGTTAGCTTATGGGTGCAAATTTACTGCGTGAAAGAAAGAGAGATATAGCCGGGATGTGTATGGAGTTAAATTACTAAATGTCTGACCTGTGGCTAATTAATTGTGCTGCCATTTTGTGGGTGTGAAGTAATAGGCAATGTCCAATTCAATAGGTTGCAAGTTGAAGTTGCCTAGCCACTTCATACAAGTTTTGTCTCGAAGGCAGTTGACACGTGCTACTGTAACATGCATGCATGCCAATTTGTTCAACCATGCTATCAAAGTGACGCCAAGAGTGACACAGTGTAATGATGGAGGATTACATTTCCTAAAATTCTAGTTCTTTGATATCACACTTTTACATTACATCTACTTTCACGAATTGCACGTAATTGAATACATATTTAGCATTCTTCTTGCTCATAACAGTTAAATTCTCTCAAAGATATAAAGTAGCCTCACCAGTAGTGTAACTGAGCTTGATACCCATCTAAAATGACTGAACTTATGTCTAGCAGTTGCAATTGAGCATGGGTAATCCCACGTCCAGCAGCAACCATAACACTTCCACATCTTGGTTGAATTCCCTTAAAATACAAGGCATCTCGTCCAACAAATATCTTCTCATCTGCTGAAATAGTTGTGTCTTGCAAATGATTATGTTCCCTCATTCATGGACATAACTCCAATCTTACCTGCACTTAATGCACTGCTGAACATGCCACACCCTCACTCAATAAATATTCTCAGCACATGTGTCTATGCACTTCAATTAAGTTGCTTTAAATTTAACAGCACAGCCAAATTCAACAAAATACTAATCAATTCAATGATTGAGTCATTCTCAGCTGAATTAATACAAATTGGCCGCCTACATAGAGAAATACTGGCTGTCACCCAAACAGTTGCTTTCGTTTTGTTGTTGTTACAACATGCACAATCTTTGTGAAGAGCTTGCACCAATGCTTTGTGCAATAAATTAAATATTCCATGACAAGAATGCTGACTGTACATTTGTTGTATATTTGTACTGATTTCGAATTTGTCAATATACTTCATTCCTGCCATCTTGAAAACCAGCCACAATCAAAACAGACATTGCTGTACCGCAAACAATACTCTATTGTTTATAAAATTTCTAAACGATAATAAACGAGGAACTGATTCACTGCTTTAAAAAAAACTGAACATGACAACTGAACTTCTTTGGCAAAGCAAAATAATCTTCAAGCAAGAACATATAGATGCAGTAAAAGTCAAGGATGGTCCCAATACAAATGTTAAATTAATGATATTAAAACTAAGGTGGGAACTAAATCCTGACCAGCCATTTAGCTATTCCATTTAGTGGCAACTATAAATCCAGCATCAGATTGATACAACAGTGAAGTGGTTTGTAATGAGGAGAAAGTGGTGGAATAATTAACCAGGCTAATTAACTCTTATTGCATTACAGCTAAATGGATCAAAAATACATTCTAACACACACATACACACGCACACACACACACGAGTCAACCAGTTGCTGTGACAACTTAATCAACTTACAACTACAGTGCTTCCAGCTTAAAGAGTGGATTTTTTTAGCTTTTTGGTAAAGGTTGCTAATTCTGCTATAATTTATCAAGTATGTGTAGTATTATACATTAAAACATACAGACAAAACCATTTTGTGGGTTTGTGGTTATAGGTGATGGAACTGGGAGCTTCAAGACAGTGAATTTGGAACTGAAGTTTCCTACAAGAGCCTGATTTTGTGGAAAAGTGTTTAAGGTTCTGGTACAGTGTCACCTCATGAATATTCATTTTAATTTTTAAAGTACGGATTTTTGTATCATTCATATTATTTTTAGAGCTGTAATTCACAACAATAGAAGTTTACTACAAAAATAACAACATGAATTGATGATCCATGAGTTTAGTTCATTAATGGGGTGAAAAAAATGCTACAAAGACTTGAGTGTCTGTGTCGGACAATATGGTCTACGGCATCAAGCCAAGCTTAAAGTAGCATGCTTTACCAAACTGGCTCGGATCATGAATTATTCATGACTACACACATTGTCATCGTTGCTGACACACAAGCATACTATTATATAGCTGCTGGTGGTAACAAAACTTTGTAACATTACTGTGAGCAAATGAAGCTGCCGCTCAGGTGTGCCCAATTGGATATCTTGGATGGATGTATACACACACGTGTGAGTTATACGTCAACTGGGCGGAGTTATATGCCATCATTTATAGAAACTTCTGATTGAATGGATGATTCCCGAATGAGACCTTCCAACCTTCCTTCCAGAAGTGTCAAGTCTACTAACCCCTCATCCTAGCTTATTATGTTTATAATAAACATTTATAACTCTTAAAAGAGAAGAAACTTCAGCACAGCCTGTCTCACCATAATAAAGCTCAGATAAAGACCAGAAGTAAAAGTCAAATTTCCATTCTCCATTGATTTGACAGCCTAATAAAGTATTGCACTTTGTCTGCTGCAACTGCTTTCACAAAACTCTCACCAGCACAGGACTGAACAGATTCTTGGTCCATTGTTGAGTGCTACTGAATATTACTACACGCAACGAGCTAGAAGTGGAACGAAACTAAGAATTTCCTCAACTCTTCTACAATTTCATTTTCTCACGACGAAGAAATTAGGGAATGGTTATTTTATCCTGCTAGAATGATAGTCACGTGCTGATAAGCTATCACGTGAGCCAAAATTGTAGTATGGTAGTACAACTCTTTTGAGTGCACAAGAAACTAAGAATTCCATCAACTCTTCTACAATTTTAGTAGTGTAGTGATGAGTGATTTTGTGAGTGTACAAGAAGTTCAGAACATTTTTGAAGCCTTCAGTTCCCCAGAAGGCAGGAGTGCACCAGAATTCAGGAGAGATTCTAAAGTCCCGAGCGACTGGTAAGAATTCTTCACTAATCATTGAATTTGATCTCCTATGTCATCACTCGCCTTATCAAGTTACAGCCATCAGAATGCTGAATATTCCAAATTTCATATATTAACTTCCGTCAAATAGTAAAAGCACTTGTGGCATTGTAGTGTTCATCCTTTTAGGATCCCTATTTCTGCCCTGAGGCAGATAGCCAGAAGAGAAAGTACAGCACAGCTTATGAAAGAGTCTCGGGCCAGCCCTCATAAAAGTGGTTGCCAAGGCAACTGCTCAAGAATTTGAATGTGAACTAGAGCTAGACTCATTATTGTATGTATGTGTGTGACTCTTTATGTTTTGTTTGACCTCTTTTACACTCTATACGCCCCACTGTTTGTGTCTCACACTATATTGATTCAGTCACACTCCCATTCAATAACTAATCATCACCTCTTATTCAACTTCCCCCCTTAGTATCATTTTCCCCCTTATATATATATATCTTTACCTTTGTTTTGGAAGTCTTGCAAGAAGTTTGAAAAACTAAAAGTGTTCAGTCTCTTTAGACTTCTAAATCTAATTCTAGCTACTCCTTTTGTAGTGGGGTCAAGCGTGAGGGCCTTACAATCCCTCTCCATAACGTTTGCCGCCCCAGTTATCACCAGTAATGTATAGTGTGGAGCCAGGGCCTGGTGCTGGGACAGAGACCAAGGAACAGTGAACTTCATTAATCATGAACGCACTATTTTATGTCACGTGATTTCTGGCGGTATATTAGTGTGTTTTTGTTATATTTCAGTCTACCATATAGTCCTGTGTGTGTGTTTGTCTTGTGTTTGTATATCTTTTACCTATTACTTGCCTTGACAAGCACACCGCAGCCACCTCGTGGACTCTGGTGGCGGCGTAAATAACTACATCCTGGGGAAATCGACTAGCTATGTTCTCCCTGGGACGTCATTCAACTTTCACCCGCATCCCGCCCACATATAGTACCAGTACTAGCCAGTGGTCATGGCTTCATTTCTGTCCAGGTTAGTCCTCACTGTGCAACCAGGACCTGGGTCAAGCCGGGAAGGAATGTGCTCCATATTCCGTGCAACTGCTTGGAAGTGAAAAAACAACAACAACAATATCCTGTTAGTGCGCAGTCTGTATTGTTACTGTTGTTTGTGTTGCTGCTGTCGCTTTTGGGTTGTGTTGTTGTCATCACTGTTGGTCTACATTGTTGTTGTTGTTGTTTATTGTTATGGTTCCTTATTGTCCATTAATTTGGTTGTCAGTCACATTCATAACTTAAAAGTAGAAGTTGGTTTCTTTACAACACTCTGTGACGCACGCACACACACCATGCCCGCGATGCTATGTCCACAACAATATCTTACAGTACATATGTAAAGAGCCTGTGGGTATGCTGTGAACTTACAATGGCCTGAGGGGATTAGACAAAGTGTCACTACACAAGGAGCATTGGCATACTATGCATTATACGGGGCATGTTTGGATAACGTAATTAGGGTGTTAAATAAAGGGGCTGCCTGCACACCCCTGTTTATATAACCTTCACATATAGTCACTAACATCCGTTATAGCTTTACCATTGGTTGGGATAGTGGGTGTGGCTAATCTAAATATAAACGTATGAAAGTTGGTAACCATTGTGATCATACATTACACTTACAGATGTCGTTGCTATGAAACACGGGATGATCCGATTGGAAGACGTGCAGTCCACCCATGGGTGGGTGGGGTCATTCAAAGCGATTATCACACTTGGAATTTCACTGGCACTCCATGAAAGCTGTACTTGCATAAACTGGGAGGGGCCTTGTCTGTTGAAGCTGTCATAGCTTGTCTCTACGACCACAGCTGAAGCTTCCAGTAGGGTATGTCATTATATTCAATATGTCAAATATTTTAAATTTTAAGAAAAAAGTGTTTAAGCCAGGATTTTTGAATTTATTGAGTTATATCTCTAAAAATTTGACACATGATGTAAAATTGCCTTAAAATTATTATGTATAACTTTGGTAGCTATACCTTGAAAATTAAGTGAGTTGTGGCTGTTTTTCACCAAAAAAAAATTATGCACGGTAAGGGTCATCAAATGATGACGTTTAGAGCGGGTTGTGGGCCTTTAGTACACGTAAACACGACGTCACAAAACAACGCATGCGTATTTGTGTCATAAAGGCACGAGGGCGCCAGTTTACCGCTAATTGTTGCACGGGTATGGCTGATTTAGCTACGCCAGCCAACAATTCTGACTGATTTCGACTTCGCTTACTGCTGCTAGTAGAACGATGAGAATCCATACAGCCGCTTGCAGTTAGGGAAAGTCCCGTCTTACCGCTCAGGGAAATAACTGTTCGATCTTAGCTCGTTAACTAGCTACTTTTAATGACGAACTACCGCAAAATCTTGACGTCAACAAAAATGGCGTAAAATATATTAGAGTGAATGAGAAAAGTGCTGTTCTCCATTTTCCATTCTCTAAACAGGCAGTTTTACTATTGCAAACATTATTGGGATGACAAAGAAAAGGTATGTGTATGTTTAATGAGTGTAGTGAGGGTCTATACAGTAGTTTTAAAAAATCCACTCTTTAAGTTGGAAGCACTGTATTGTGGATGTTTCATTTGACAACTATTAAGGTTTAACAAAAAAAAATTCTACCTTAAAAACTAATCATTCAACAGAGAAAGGAATCTCACAAATTGCTACTCTGTAATGTAAGCTTGAATAATACCAGCATGTAACATGTACAGTGTGTGTGTGACCAAGCAGAGTGACTTAGTCACACTAACCTGAGAATTGGTGTACTTCTCCCTGGACTCTATCTTCTCCAGTGCTTTGGTGATTTCCTTGTGGAGCTTGTCCAGATGTGAGCGTGTGTTGTCCATAGCTGAAGCAATGCCGTTGCTATGGGAATGCATCTGCTGATAGTGTGCCCTCCAGTCCTTGATACATACATACACACACACACACACACACACACACACGAGCGCACATACATGCACACTAAATGAGCTAGTGGAGTGCTTCAGTACACACATGTCGTAAACAGTCTAAGACAAATGTTTTTATTTTTATTTTTGTTGTTAATGTGTTCATGGTGGTGGTGGTGGTGGTTGTCGCTTTTGTTGTTTTTCTGGCTATACTGACTCAATAATAATAATAATAATAATAGCAAATTTTCTCGTTCTAACAGGCAATATTGATGAAAACTTAACCCACGTTTAGTTTTAATTAACAATATTGGCTGTTAGAACAAGAAAATTTGTTACTATAATTATTTCAGCCGAGAATGACTGAATCATTGAGGTAATAACAATATAAACATGCAATTAATTAATTCATATGTAAACATGTAAAACTTCTACCATCTGAAATGTGCTGTAAATGTTCTGACAAGTTTGCAAAAGCTACATGGAATGTGCCAGCTAATAGAACCTGTATGCCTTCTCACTCTGTCATCTTGCTTGATCTGTATCTTCAAAGATGGCAATACTCTCTCTACCTCCAGTCTCCACTCCTGAGCATCCACTGAAGACTCCAGTACACTATCCAAACCAATCTTACTCTCCTGAACATTACATGCATGCACACACACACGTATACTCACACTAATATAACCACATGTGACAGACGAACCTCAGTATCTTTGCCAATAGTTAGTCCAGTGAAGTCCAGGAAAACTGGTCCTTCATCGTCAGAGTCCTCGTGGCTTTCTGCCACCTCTTCTGCCGGCTTCACACTTTCTTCAGACATTCTCTCGGCCATCATCTCACTTGACACCTCACGCTCAATGGGGTAGGTTGGTCTGAATGAAACAGGTCAGATGGTCAAACTAGCCATAGACAATTTATAGTCTCTTACTTGCTCCATTTGAAGTGAACAGAAGAAAGAGCTTTCTCTGCCAATCCATCCAGCAGTCGACACACCTACATACACATTAACAAACAGGCGGGCATGAATGTAGCCCCACCCAACCCAACCTAGCTAGATAAAGGCTTGTAATAAAGGGTGGTTAGCTAAAAACAATGAGAGTAAATTGCATCCATTAAAATTTGCAATTCACAAACTCAACTCTTAATAATCTGACCTGTTCTCCTGCTCCAGACTTGAGCTTAGCTGGTGGAAAATTGGCCTGTACTCCCTGTCCGTCAAACACATGTACACACACACACACACACACACACACACATATATATACACACACACACATATACACACACACACACATACATACACACACACACACAAACAAACACGCCATGCAGTAAGTGCATACTTTACAAGAATCTAAGTGTCCACCCACCTGCTTCTTGGCTTCTGATAGTATGGTTGCTATGGTAGCATTAGGGTCATCGGACTACATAATTAAAATTCACAAATGGTACTAATTATGGAGCATAAAAAATAATAATTCTATAGGACCATCTTATACTTCACACACACACACACACACATACACACACAGCTTCTACCAAAGCATAATTTAAATTCGTGGTATTTGACATGTGCATGGATATGTTTAATAATAGAAGTATTAGAAGTACAAAATCACAGAAGCTTTATGATTTCCATTCCTTGAAATCAATCCAATGTCTAGAAAATTTTAGAATCATAAATATGGAATGTTTACTACTCTTTGACCTACACTCAAATTATTCTTTCACTGATCCTGAATGTAATCTAGCTCCTCTGTCGAGCAAGAGTAGAAAAAAGTAAAAAAAAGACACTATTAAATGTAAATAGAGGTAGGGAAAAGCCCACACATAAGCATGTGGGGAAGCTGAGTGTGTGTGTGTGCGTGTGTGTGTGTGTGCATGTGTGTGTGATACATTTTTCATGTGTATGTATGTGTGCATGTGTGTGCAAGTTCATGTTTGTGTGAGTTTACCTCCTGCGGCTGCTCTAGCCGAGCCTTCGGTCCCATGAGGTTGAGAAGCCAAACTGCCACATTACTGAAGGCAAAGAACTGCTCCCCTGGGTTGGTAGGCAGAGCAAAGTAATGCCTAGCAATGGCAATGACAGTAATATCAAATCATTACATCATTACAAGAAAATATAATTATATATCTTACAGCAAGTAACAATGGTTCTTTGATTTGGGAGGGGGAGGAGGCAAGAAGGCCATGCCCCCCCCCCCTCCCACCTTAAAACCAAATTTAAAAATTAGAGCATATGTACAAGGTACCAATACAGGCAATTTAGTTCACAGGGCAATTCTGTGCTCTTAATAAATGTCCAAATCAAAATTTTAATAAATTTCATAAGTTTTGACCTAAATATATTTGGGCCCTTTCCTGTCATTAGCACTGGATATGTCCTTAACTACTATACTATTATAATTAATGGCTGCACACATGAAATCAGAACGTAGGTTGCATAATTACCCTTTTTATACATTGCATATTTTATACAACTTGCCTGCTATGTCAATAGCACAATAAGCTCGAGATCAATATCTCACAAGAAATTTAGCTGAGTAATGAAATAGATTGTAACTACATCCATTAGTCCTCAGTGTAGTAAAAGTTATAAGTTGATCATTATTCTTCTGATTCATGTATTATTATGTAATAGTGTAATGACTTGAAAACTAAAACTATCTACAAGAGAATACCAGCATTTGTTCAACTGGTTTATTTCAGCAATGAATATTAGCCTGTTGATGTTTGTAGAAAATAGCATTTTGAGAGAGCCAATATCTATGAAATCATGAATGTGTTTGCCTCACCACATTCCTCTAATGTGATGTAACTGAATAAAGGATAGCTACTATAATATGAACCAATGAATACAGATTCTACGTCTGCCTATATAAGTTCCAGAGACCGCACAATCAATGATATGCATGGTCATTGTGTCCGGGCCAAAAGGTGTTGCATCAAAAAGAACCAGAAATAAAGTTTTCTCACTCGCTGGAAAAACGCGATACGCGACAGCAGGCCGGGGAAGCAATAATCAAGTCAGTCGCGTGATCCTTCCGATTGTGCTGAATCAGCAATTTCAGTTCTTCAGAAATTGATTGCGTGCGCGGAGTCGATTGCTACCTTTCCCTCAAGTTTTCTGCGGTGTTCTTCTGATTTAGCTTCTTGTTAGGCTTGTATGGTTGTGTCCAAGAAATCTACGATCTCTTCGGTAAGTTTATTTCCTGTTGTCAGCAAAAAAAAAAAGTGCTATTAGCTGTAGCTTCTTTTATAGCTAGTGCTCGTTATCAATGAACGACTGGACTGGCACTGCTAGTTAACTATATATTTCTCAACAACTATCGCTAACTCACTTATTTAAATCATATAAGGTGTTCACCTGTCAACCTTATAATAAATGATAGTAGTGCATGAACTATAACTATCCTTTGATTCACACCATGATTATTTAGTTCATCATTATTTAACCATACTCTGACCAGTTTAGTAATAACAATAATTTGAATAATTATTGTAATGAAATGGGTTGACCACTCAAAATAAGTCAATGTCCAGGCAAACTTTGATTTGTTCGGACAAATTGTCCAGACAATTTTTGAGTGTTATTTTTAGGTGACACAGCTGCATATCAAATAGACAGCAGCAAAGTCTTTTGGAGTGCCAGGAGAGTTGGAGGCAGAGATGCAGAGACCTAGACAAATAACAGTGAAGGTGTTAAATCTCAACAAAAAAAGCACAAGCGACGATATTTTCAACATTCTGAAGCCACTTCTTGGTTTGGATGTATCTTTAAAGGAGTGTGAAGATCAGCCTGTCAACTATGCCTATGTGAACTGCTACATAAGGGGTGATGAACACTGTGTGCTGCAGAAACTGCACAACTTCAACCTCCACGGTAATAAGCTTACCGCTAAGTTGAAAGAGGATAAGCAGGTAGGTCATCATTCCGGGAATGAGTATCCACTTCTAAAATCGCGTAATCCTGTCAAAACTGTGCTTGGAAACTGGAACAGTGAAGATGACCTATTACCACCCAGTGTCAAGAAACGCAGGATTGATGACCCAGAGGGATCCAATGCTATCTCCGACCACAGAGATAAGGATGATTGTAGCAGTGTGAGCTCAAATACTTCCACTAGTACAAACCGAACCATCAAAGTGTCTATCAGTGATGTTGTTGGTATCGATGCAAGTGATCTGGACTCACACTTCGGAAAATTTGGTCGACTCACAAACAATACCATCATAAGGCAAGGTCAGCCTCACTACGCTTATATCAACTTCGAGAGTGAAACAGCAGCTAAGGCTGCTAGCAAAGTTCCTCATCACACTGTATGTGGCAAAATAGTGACTGTGAAGCCAAAACTATCAGCTGCAGCACCTCTTCCTGCCACAACTCTGGGGCTAATGTCTGCTACTCTCCCATGCAATTCTCTGGTGATTGACAAAGCCCAAAAGGATATGACTGAACATTTTCCTTCTTCAAAGTTAATACAACTTACTCCATCGGGTGATGATCAACTAGTCATCTATGCTCCTGAAAAACTGATTGCACAAGCCATGAGAATTTTCACTGGAATAATCCACGATAATGAAGCTAAGATAATAACTAAACCAATATTACTGAATTATTATCACTATCCTTTACTGGCATCAAGTGATATACTTGAAAAAATAAAAAGTGCCAGCCATAAATTTGATCTACAAATTGAATATAGTGGTAAAAGAAATTCTCTGTGTCAATTTCAAGATGATTGGAAGAAGATAAGAGAAGAAATAGTACCCAAGATCAGCCATGAGAGCACCTCTCTCACAGAGAAGTACCAATGGTACTGGCATAATGGTGATACATTCATTGCATATAATGCAAGAGTAAACGGGGAAATTGAATCGGCTGCCCAGGCCAATACTCACACCGTACAAGTCACAATCGAATCACAAAATTATATCATTGATCTTGCAAATAAAAAACAGACTAACACAACTACAGGAAAGATCAGAGAAATCCAACAAAGACTTGTGTCCTCCAAATACAATTTAAATCCTACGTTACATCTAACTTCCCATGAAGATTACATCTCGGAGATAGAGAGTCGTATTGTGGGTCTTCTAGACAGCTATATTACTGAAAAAATTATCCAACTGTCTGATTCTATTCGAGAATTGGACAACTTTGTGGAACAATTAATATATTTGTGTTCCAAAAGCATTGTTGAGGCAGTCTGGGACAAAGAGAGGAAGTCATTGACAATCAAAGGAACACGTAAACAAGTACATTTTACTGGACAAGAAATTCAAGAAAGAATTAATGCAAAGGAGCGAGAACTTGGGCGGATCTCAATAACTTTGCCCCCCATGTGGACACCCCAGACAGAGAACTGTGAGCTTAAACCTGTCCCTAAACAATCGTTAGAATGGAAGAATACTGAGCAACACTTCCTGAGTAGTTTTGCTGCTCGCATTGTGAAAATAGAACGGATCCAGAACAAATGGCTGTGGGAAAAGTATGCACATACAAAAGATCGCATGCTAACAAAAAATGCAGAAGTTAGTGAAAATGAAAAACGTCTTTTCCATGGAA